>OIZI01001322.1_pt1 | contig 10794 bp, 8 predicted proteins | sample 1588441 | NCBI WGS metagenome assembly OIZI01 (sample SAMN03283284) | human gut metagenome | biome: human-associated habitat; material: feces | host: Homo sapiens | place: Peru | collected 2012
TCGTTTCCGTACAGTGCTTATGTGATCCTGACCTGAGTGCAAGAAAGATCCCTCGGCTGCGCTCGGGATGACGATGCCGGAGAAATCCCAGTCACTCCTAATCCCTAGCTACTCATCCCTAGCTACCAGTCACAAGTCACCAGTCACATATTTTTTTGCACCGCACCTGAACCTTGAACCCACCACTTTTATCTGTTTTTCAGGGTAGTGCTCTTTCCGGAGTACCTGTCCATCGCTGCCTTGATCCTTGCCCTCTGGGCGGTGGCGTCAGCGGCGGTGCGGGTGGGCTGCTGTATCTTTACGGCAGGCCGGGCAGTCTCCTGCTTTGCCTTTTTCTCCGGCTTGGTCTTTTCTCGACGGGCGACGGTCAAACGGTCTTTCTGTGCCTCGTAGTCTTCCTCGGTCATAGGGACGAGGATCGGCTCGCCGTGAATATCCGTGGTCTTCAAGAGGTAGGACCGCGTCTGGGCCGGGGCTTTTTCTTCGAGGATGATGGTGTCATCGTCTCCGGGCTTTTCGCCCCAGAGGTCACGCTCCTCAGCATCTGTCCCCTGCGGAACGGGCTTCCCCGTCTCTACAAGCTCACGGTTTCTGGCGGTGCGCTCGCTAGCCTCATAGCTTTCCTTCATGCGCCGGCTCATCGGCGCAGGGGTATCGTCTGCGACAAGGGTCGGCGTAATGAGGATGATGACCTCACGCTTGTCACGGGTATTCGATGTATGACGGAAGAAGCGCCCGATGATGGGGAGATCTCCCAAGAGCGGGATCTTCGATACGATCTTCGCGTCCTCAGAATTGATGAGACCGCCGATCGCCATGGTCATGCCGGAGCGGACATTGACTTCGGACTCGGCCTCGCGGGTCGCGATGCCCGGTACGCTAAAGGAGTCGATCTTGACACCATGGCTGTAGTCCAGCGTCGATACTTCGGCATGCACCTTCGCGGTGATCTTGTCTTCCGAGTCGACGACCGGCTCGATATTGAGCTTCATGCCGTATTCATGCCAGTCGATGGATACATTGCCATTGCCATCCGAGACAGGGATCGGGATGCGTCCTCCGATCAGGATGTTTGCGGTCTTCCCGGACATCGTCGTGATGGACGGGCGGGAAAGGATACGCGCCTTGCCTTCATTGATGAGCGCCTGCAAGGTCACATTCACATTCGCGACATGTGAGCCCAGCCAGCCGCCGTGTTTTCTGGTGGAGGAGAAATCCTCGCCACCGTAGAAGAGGCCTGCCGTACCTACGGTGATATTGTTATTGGGATTGCCAGTGCTGCTGCCAGAGCTGCTGTTTGAACCCGGTGTCTGCGACCAGTACTGGATGCCGAGGTTCTTGGTATAGTCCGAATTGATCTCTATGATCTGCGCCTCGAGGCGGATCTGGCTCGGATGCTCCAGCTCGAGGAGGTCGATCACGCCGGATTCATCGCCGCCCGTGTAGAGACCGGCGATTTTCATCGCGACGTCGTGTTCATACTGGTTCTCGACCTTGCCACGGAGCATCACGCGGTCCTTCATCATCTGCACATGGACTTTCGGATAGCCGATGGCGTCCTGGATGGCGCTCGCCATGCCGCGGTCATTGCCCGCGACATACACGGTGTACTCGGTGCGCTGCCCGCCGTCTGCCCAGACGATGAGAGAGGTCGTCCCCGCTTTCTTCCCGACGAGGAGGAAATCTCCGGAAGAGAGAAGCTGCACGTCGGCGATCTCAGGATTTCCGACAGCCAGGCGTGTGATGCCGGAGGCAGCCATGTATTTCGATTCATTCAAAGACACCTCGACGGGTTCGGCGGCGCAGGCGCTTCCAAAGGAGAGCATCGCAGCTGCGAGGAGGAGTCCGATTCTTTTTTTCATTCCGTTCATCTTACTGCCCCCTCGTTACGCTGGTACCACGAATGACTTCAATGCCCTGCCCGACCGTCTGTCCCGCACTGATCGAGACCTGCGGCTGGGGCGCGCCCTGCGGCGGATACGGTGCGTAGGACGGAGCGGCCTCATGCTGCGGCTCCGGCTTCGGCAGCGGGATCACGTAGTAGGCGACCGACTCTGTCTCATCTGCACCGTCTACCGGGCGCAGCATCAGCTGCACCTGTCCGACCTGCAGGGAGGCAGTGAGTTTCGCCGCATCATAGGGCGAGAGCGCGACCGTCGCGACAGCGGGCGTCCCCATGGAGGACGTATCCGTGCGGCGCGGCGCGGTCGGCATTTTATTTCCATTCGATTCATCTTTTCCGTCTTTGTCGTCCTTCTTCGGTGCGACGTAGCCCTGACCCATGCTGGACTTATTGATGGCCAGCAGCAGGACATCACGGAGCAGCATCTTCGAAGTGACGCGGTTCTTCCCGTCCTGGTTAGAAATCAGAAGGATATCCACATGGTCGCCGGGCTTCGCAAAGCCGGAGACGCCGGAAATGTCATTGATGGCAAAAGACAGCGCACGCATCCCATCCGGAATGAGCCCCTGAAAACCAGCGCCTGCCGTCACGTCGAGCTTGCGTCTCGTGATGACATCGCCCGCGAGGATGGTGACCCCTGCCTTATGCCCGACGATGAGTTTCTTCTCCGTCAAAGCCCCCGGCGGGAGCAGATTTTCCGGTACGACAGAGGCTTTCAGCATATCATCTGTGATGACAGTCCGCGGCGAAATATCCGTCGCCGCTTCGATGACGGCGACGCCCGCTACTTCCGGTGTCTTTTCTTCTTTCTTCCCCTCGAAAGAAGACAGCGTGCTGTACAGGATGATGAAGATCATGAGCGCAAAGAAAGCGCAGAGAAGGATGAGCTTTCGAGGCGACATCTTCCCCGCGGCTTTGGCCAGTTTATCTGCTAGTTTCATGTAACCCCCTCTTCTCGGGATACTGTTTTTATTCGACTCCTTCCCCAGTGGAAGGAGGAAATCTTTTTGCATTTGATGTGCATTGGGCGATGCTATACCCATTTTCGGCTTCATTTTACCATACTCGTTTAAGTTTTTCTACCATTCCAAGAGTGCTCGCTACAAACTTCTTTTTCTCCTATTATATAGAATCAAATTTAAACTTTCCTTCCAGTTGCACTCCTTCAGCGTGACTAATACATCTTTTCCATCCGTTTGTATCTTGTGATACTGATTTTCCAGAACCACAGGCAGTTCCATATAAGGAGCGGGATCTGCATGTACGCCAGAATACTCCAGATTATGGTAAAAGAAAAAATAGTAAAATCCAAAATTTCTATCATTTGAGAAAGTAGAATATATCAATCGTTTCACTGCGGGGTATTCTTCCTCTACACTGCATGCCACCTGTGACTTGCCGATATCTCCCGACAGGTGAATCCGTGTTTTCCCCTGTTCCTGATTCAACTCCAGCCGATTCAAATCCTGAACCACAAGTTGCACTCGAAAATCTGTATACCGCTTCTGGTCTGCCAGTGCATTCCCATAAGCCGCAGTCAGCGTCACCAGATGCCACGCGATGAGGCAAACCAGTACCGATGGAATCATCTTTTTACCAGCCACGCAGAGATAGCTATCAGGGCAAAGGAAACAAAAATCCCCATCCCCAGCATCCCCCGCGGATAAAATAAAGGCTGTTTCAGCAGCAGATAGACCCCATCCGACAAAATAGCGCAGAGAAGCAGGAAGGGAAGCAGCATCCCCATAGTGAACCAACGATTTCTTTGGGTAAAATTCCAGGCATGCAACAGAAAGTCTACTACCACTGCGAAGCACAATCCTTTTCCCACGAGCGACAGGTCACCCAAGGCTGTCAAAAGATACACCTGCATATGTTTCCACAAGACCGTCGGTCCATCTTGCAAAGAGAGCATGCCGACAGAAACATAATTGAGTTCTTCTTCCGTGGGCGTCCGCATCAATGCAATACGGAACAACAGCAAGGCCGCCACATAGACCACACCGCTACGGATGATCCAGTGGAACAATTTCTTCAGCGATTTTCCGCGAAGCCAGTCCAGAAATGCCAAAAACAAGGTTTCAATAACAAAGATGCCGGATGATGCCTGATAGGTCATAGCCATCACCAGTACGCAGAGGAACGACGCCACATAAAACTTCTTTTGCTCCTTCCCCCACCACAGGAAAGGCAGTACGCTGGCAAGCACGGAAAGCGCCATGTACGGCGCGTCGAATTTAAAAGAAAAACACTCCAAAAACCATGGGGAGAGTCCCATGGGAAGAGTCGCAGCCAGCATAGGCGGACGAATCTCTTTTTTAGCTGTGAAAGAGTGAATGACCACCACCCCGGCCACCGCCATCAAAAAGGCAGCCAACAGCTGCGGAATGGGCGAAATATCCAGTACTCGCGGCTCCATATGTACCAGACAGGAAAGCGCCTCCGTCACATATCGGCTCCAGTCCCACCATCCGTGATATCCTATGATGGATCGACTCAAGTCATCTGCATAGGTGTAATTGGCTCTGATAAGAGCCAGCAGAGCCAGAGCATACGCACTGAATAAGAGCAACACAGGCTTTTCCATCCAGCCCCAATCCTGTTTCCACTTTTCCTTCCAGCTTTCTGTCAGATCTGTCAATGATCCCATCCTTTATCTTCTTTCTTTTACTATATACATCTGCCGCTTCTTCGTCTCCAAATAAATCTTCGCAATATAGAGTCCCATAATACCTAAAGCCAGAAGTACCAGTCCCCCGAGCAGGGTAATAATGCAGACCAGTGACGGCCAGCCTGCCACCGGGTCGCCGAAAAGCAGGGCTCTTGCAAAAATGAAAAGCAGAAACAGAAACGACACGCCGCACATCAAAAAGCCCAAAACGGATGACAGGTACAGCGGCACGGTCGTATAGGCCAGAATCCCCTCAATAGAATACTTGAAAAGCTTCCAGAAAGACCACTTCGTCTCTCCCACCGCGCGTTCCACATTCTCATAAGAAATCCAGCAAGTGCGAAAGCCCACCCAGCTGAAGATTCCCTTGGAAAAGCGATTGTACTCCCCGTCAGCAATGACCGCATCCACCATCTGTCGCGTCATCATGCGGAAATCCCGAGCGCCATCCACAATCTCGGTATCTGAAAGATGATTGATAAGCTTATAAAAGAGCCTCGCACAAAAAGAGCGGATAAGCGGCTCGCCCGCTCGCGTCATGCGCCGCGTCGCAACGCAATCGCAGGCGCTGCCCGATTCATGGATCCGCTGCCACATTTCCGGCAGCAGCGAAGGCGGGTCCTGCAGATCCACATCCATCAAGACGATGAAATCTCCTGTCGCCATCTGCAGCCCGGCCAGCATCGCCGCTTCTTTCCCAAAATTTCGCGAAAACGACGTGTAATGCACATAGTCATGCGCTGCCGCGAACTGCCGCATGATTTCCAGCGTCTCATCCCGACTCCCATCATCTACAAAGCAGTACTCTATTTCTGCCCCCAGCGTCCGAACAATCGGTTCCACCGTATGAAAGAAAAGTGGCAGCGATGCTTCTTCATTGAAGCAGGGAACCACAATCGATAATTTTTCCATCCTCTGCGCCTACGCCTCCGGATCTTCTTTTGCAATCATTGTCACGCCACCAATGTGATAGAAACGTGCGAATGCCACATTTTTCCAATCTTCTTGCTGCTCCATGAGCCCATACTCGTACGCATGCACTCCGGTCAGCATACTCCATTTCTTGCCCTCATAGGGTGGACGCTCTGTTACTTCTAAAACAGCGGACGTCCCCTGCAGAGCCAAGGCTTGCGCTTCCCAGCGCTGAAACCACAGAGCATTCTGTACATACAACCAGCATGACATCATAAAGGTCAAGCAGAAATAGACCACCGCAATGCGCTTCATATTCCGTGCCACAGAAACAGGCGTCAAGCGAACCCCCGCCTGCTGCGCCAACCGGTGCATGATGAAGGTCGACACGATGCAGAAAATCGTACAGGGGAAAATACTGCGAAGCGGAAACTCCGGCGAGAAATACATGATGCCTTCAAAAAGAAAACTTTGCAGGATAAACCATCCCGAGAGATGCATGTACTTCTTTGATTGTGGAACGACGGCGAGCAATTTCCGCTTCCGCCAGCCCTTCAAAAGATAGAAATAAAAATATGATAGCACTAAGGTATTCGCCCAAAACAGCACGAGTGCTTTGGCATTGGCCTGAAAGAGGTCAAACGTGTCTTTGCTCTGCTCCACGCGAATCAGATTTCCTGGAGACAGCATCAAAAGCAGATATCCGATCGCCAGACCCGCAAAGCCGGCGAACATCCAGCACGAAAGTCGTCCCTTTCTATAAGAACTGAGCAGATAAAAAAATCCCGAAAGACCAATCCAGCAGATGGTATTCTCGTTGCCATTTCCTGCAAGAAGCCCCAACAGAAACATCCCCAGCGTCATCCAAGCGCCATACTTCACCGCGCCATCGGTCATGTAGTGCCGGACATAGGGCAGAAGCCAGAAGAGTAGGAAAACGACGGGAAACAGATAATTGCACGAACCCACCAGCCAGATGAAGACGCCCACGAAATTCGTCTGGAATGTCCAGATACAGAAGGCCGAGAGCAGGACATTCCTCACAGAGACCTGCATCGTTACCTTCCCGCCGTATGCCATCCACTGGACGAGGAGCACCAGGAGCACCGTCGTGAGTCCGATCACCACGTCAAAGACGCCACGCGGCATCCAAAGAAAAAACATAGCAAGGAAATGTGCCACGATACGCCCGCCCCAGGTGAAGAAGTGCGACCAAAGCGACACCGCAATATCCGAAAAGCTCGCGATGCGCCGCGCGTCCGCTGACAGCGGCTCATACATCGAGTGCCCTTCCCACATAAAGGAGTAGACATAGTCATCCCCCGCGCTGCGTACCATGAAGCAGTTCAGTATAAAGATCACGAAAAAGATCAGGCCGAGCGCGAGCCCGAGCTGCTTTTTCTCTCTGGTCATAGAAATCATAGGTCCCTCCTCGTCATTTGGTTCTTATTCTAAACGAATGGGGTGAGCGGCGCAAGGGAAGGGAAAAGGGGGTCAGGGTTCAGGGTTCAGGGTTAGCCCACGGGGCGTGCCGCCCCTTTGATTCCGTTTGAAAGCTTCACGCGCTCTCCAGTTAGGAGTGAGGAGTGAGGAATGGTGGTGCGGCGCATAAAAATCAGAGGCGCCGCGAAGGTTTGAGACTAGCGTTTTTCTCGTATCGCAAACCTAATCCCTAGCTACCAATCCCCAGCTACCAGTCACCAGTCACTAATCCCCACTTGAATTTTTAAAGTTTGGCGCGCCTAAGCAATTTTTTACACTCTTCGCCTTGCTTTTCGCCGTTTCTTTATATAGAATATAAAAGAATTTTTTAATCAAAAAGGTTTTTACTCCAAAGAATCCCACAGGAACTCTCATGCATACCTACGACAGAAACTACTTCAAGATCGCCCTTCCTGCCGCACTGGAAGGGCTCTTCATGATCCTCCTCGCTTCGACCGACCTCATCATGGTCGGCGCACTGGGAGCTTTGTCCATCGCAGCGGTCAGCATCTTCATGCAGCCGCGTCTCATCCTGCTCTGCTTCTCCCGCTCTCTCGCCTCCTCGGTGACACTGCTCGTTTCAAAAAAAGCGGGTGCCGGCGACACGAAAGGCACGTCGGATATCATGAAGAAGTCGCTCACGCTCTGCGCGATCTTCATGGGTCTTCTGCACATCCTTTTCTACATTTTTCTGGATGACATCTTCTACCTCATGGGCGCCAATGACGAATACATGGCAGAAGCCATGGCATATGGCCCCATCGCGCTTGCCGCCGTCTACGTGACCTCGCTCACGCTCATCCTGCAGGCGGTGCAGCTGGGCTACGGACGCACAAGCGTCATCATGAAGACGAATGTCTGCGGCAATGTGGTGAACCTTGCGCTGAATGCACTCCTGATCTTCGGTTTCGGCCCGATCCCCTCCCTCGGCGTGACGGGCGCAGCCATCGGTACGCTGGTAAGTACGATCTTCACCCTCGGATGGACTGCGTGGATCCTGAAAAATGAATCGTTCTTCTCTGGCGGGAGCTACCTTCCCGACCGTGCCTATTTCCACCGCATGATGCCGATCCTTCTCAGCATCCTTTCGGAGCAGGGCAGTGAGCGCGTGGGCATGGTGCTCTTTAGTCGCATGGCGGCAGGGCTCGGCACGATCCCCTTCGCCGTACACAGCATCTGCATGAACATCTCTGACGTATACTATGACTTCATCATGGGCTTCGGCAAGGCGAGCATGGTCATGGCAGGGCAGTCCTGCGGCAAGGGCAGTGAGGAGGACTGGCGCGGCTACAAGAGATGCGGCATCAAGTGGAGTCTCATCCTCTCGGCCATCGTATGCGCGGCGATCTTCTTCTTCCGATCTGACATTTTCGCACTGTACTCGAATGATACCTCCTCGCTGGAGATCGCCTCTGTCATCATGATCTTCGTCGCAGTCGTGAGCTTCCCGGAAGCGCACGCGATCCTCTCTGCAGGCATCCTGCGCGGATCGGGCAAGGCTGCACAGGTGGCCGGCTACTCTTTCCTTTCTATCACCTTCCTGCGCCCGCTCATGACCGCCTTCTTCCTCTATGTCCTGGATCTTGGCCTCATCGGCTGCTGGTGTGCGCTCCTCCTCGATCAGATCATCCGTGCCTCCTGCGCGACCGTCCTGCTCTACCGCCTTGAACACAAAGGCTGGCGGGCACTCGTCGCCGGGGCTTAAGGCGTGGGAGTGACAAGAGACTAAGAGACTAAAAGACTAAAAGACTAGGAGACATCAGACTCCTTGTATTGTCATTTCGAGCGAAACGAGAAATCTTCCATACACAACGGTCAAGCGACGAGCGTCAGATGAGGAGCAGACGAAGCACCCACGCGATTTTATCATTACCTCATAAGTACAGAGTACCGCTACGACGTAAAAGACCCTCGGCTACGCTCGGGATGACGAAACGAGAAAACGGGCGATCTCACATTCCCTTTCATTCCATCACGTAGAAGGCTGCCCCTTCGGGGCAGATCTATCCTCCGCCTTCGGCGCGCCCCTTCTTCAAGGGGCTATACAACGGTCATGTAAAAACGCTGACCCTTCGCAAGGTCTCCTCCCCTATATCGTCATTTCGAGAGAAAACAAAAAACAGGAAATCCCGTATTCCATACGACACGGAATCACGGTATTTCCTGCTCCAAAGCACTAACCCAAGTCACCAGTCACTAGTCACTAGCCACCGGTCACTCATCTCACGAGATACACTTTGACGCGGCTCTTCGTCCCCCACTGGTAAGCCTGCGCGAGGGTATCGACACCGACATCGATGATATTTCCATGGATCGCACCTCCGATATCATCGCAGATGGCGTAGCCATAGCCTTCGATGAAGACGATACTGCCGAGCGGGATGACACTCGGATCCACGGCGGCATGCCCCTTGCCGGCGAATCCGCCCAGAGCGGTATGCCCTTCACCGCCCCCGTCATAGGGCGTGTACGCCGTCGATCTCATGTGATAGGTCTTCATATACTTGCCGCGGAAATAGGGCGCATTGTCCAAAGCATCCCAGACATCTTCATCTGCCACACCGGTGGTCTCAAGTCCTGTTTCATCCTGCAGCCTGCGGATGGCATCTGCCGTACCGGCGCCGAAGACACCGTCAACGACACCGGGATCGTAGCCGTGCAGAAGAAGCTGATTCTGCAGATGGATGACTCTCTTTCCCTTGGCCCCCTCCGAGAGGATATAGTCACCAGTCTGCGCCACATAGACTTCATTCAGCTTCGTGCGGGTCACGCTGTTCACGCCGCCCGTGACGGAGATCCCCTGCTCTTTCTGGAAAGCCGTGACCGCATCCTCGGTCTGCCCGCCATAGATGCCGTCTGCCTCCCCTTCAAGATAGCCGAGGCGTTTCAGCTTCCGCTGGATGGTCTTCACATCACTGCCGCGGTCACCGAAGCCATACGACTCCCCGCCAGAGGAGACCGCAGGCGCCGGCGTCCCTGCACTGATATCCGAAAGCGCACGGTAGGTCACTTCATCGATCGCACCGGATACAGGAAATCCACGGGATCTCTGGAAGTCCTTCACCGCCTTCACGGTATCTCCCCCGTAGACACCATCGATGTTGCCTTTGAGAGAGCCGGCCTCTTGCAAGCGCTGCTGCATATCGGAGATCACATCTCCGCGATTTCCCTCTGCATACACGACGCCCCCACCATTCCGATAGCCTGCGCCTTCGGCACGTCGAATGGCGTCTCTGGTCGCATCATCGGCTTCGCCGGTCGCGGTCAGGCCTTTATCCTTCTGAAATAAATAGACTGCTTCCTTTGTGGTGGAGCCATAGTCTCCATCCACGGTACGGGCCAGATAACCGGCCGCTACCAGGGAATTCTGCAGGGCTGTCACAGCATCCCCGCTCATCCCTGCGTGCAATGTTTCTGCAGAAGCCGGAACCATGGCAAGTATCCAAAGCGCCAGGATCGAGCTCCATTTGTAGATAGCACGCATGAATTATCACCTCCATAAACTTCCTGTATTTTACCATTTTTCTTCAAATTTGTAAAAAATGAGGGGAAACCCTTTCATTTTTAAAGAAATCCATCGAGCTGCCGCGCGGTGCGAGGCGGTGTGAAAATGCAGATATCATCGGTGGGGAATGGTAATTTCTAAGGTGTTCTTTTCTAAGGGAATGGGAGCGTTTTGCAGAAAAAGTGGGGGGCAAGGTTGTGGTGGCGTCTTCGTCGTATATAAGCCTTCCTCCTGTATTGTCATTTCGAGCGCAGCGAGAAATCTTCCTTGCACAACGGTCAAGCGGAGAGCGTCAGAGCAGCCGAAGCACCTAGGCGATTT
>OIZI01001323.1_pt1 | contig 10776 bp, 19 predicted proteins | sample 1588441 | NCBI WGS metagenome assembly OIZI01 (sample SAMN03283284) | human gut metagenome | biome: human-associated habitat; material: feces | host: Homo sapiens | place: Peru | collected 2012
CAGAACAGAGCAACTGCAACATTCGGAAACAATACGGTCAATTTAGATGAAGCAGGGAACTTTGTTTTGACAAGTCCATTTTACATTGGCTGTATGAGTAAAAATGATGAAGCTGCTGGTGCTGGGTTGAAAGGAAAAATATACTACTCAAAGATTTATTCTGGAAATAATCTTGTAGCAGATATGATTCCTGTCAAAAAGTCGGACGGAACGCTTTGTTTATATGATAGAATTAGAAATAAATATATCTATAAGTCTGGCACAGGAACGATAACAGAGTAATCGATAACGCGGTATCTGAATCGCTAAGTCAGATTTTAATAATGAAACAGTAAAGATAATCTTACTACGCGATAATGCAGGAGGTGCAATGATGGCAGAATATAAAGGCATAGACGTTTCGGCGTGGCAGGGAGTTATTGACTGGCCTACCGTAGCAAACTACGGAATGGACTTTGCAATACTCCGGATCACAGAAGCCGGAAACGTGATTGATAGCTGCTTTGAGAAAAATTACTCCGGATGTCAGAAACATAACATTCCAACCGGAGCATATAAATACAGTTATGCCATGACAGTTGCGGAGATACAGAGCGAAGCCAGAAAAGTAGTGGAAGTTTTGAACGGGCGAAAACTGCAGTATCCGGTCTGGCTGGATTTGGAATGGAATAATCAGAGAAGCCTCGGAGCTGAACAGATCCATAAATTGGCAGAAGCATTCGAAAAGATTATCACGACAGCGGGATATAAATTTGGTATTTATTGCAATGTGGACTGGTACCTGAACGTAATCTGCAGTCATCTGAAAAAATACGATTTTTGGATTGCGCGTTATCCGGCATTAGATAACGGCACTTTACAGGAACGACTCCGGCCGGACTTTGGTGTGGGATGGCAGTATTCCAGCAAAGCGAAGATACCAGGCATCAGTGGAACTGTAGACAGAAATGTGTTCTATAAAGACTATGCAGAAAGCAAAAAGCAGGAGGGAGGAACAGACGTGGACAAGGAAATTGAAAAAGTTATTCTAATTGCGAAAAATGAAGAAGGTTATCTTGAAAAGAAAAGTAACAACCAGCTTGATAACAAAACAGCAAATGCAGGATCCGCAAATTATACAAAATATTGGCGAGACATTAAGCCGGATTATCAAGGACAGCCCTGGTGCGCAGCGTTTATCTCTTGGTGTTTTATGAAAGCTTTTGGTCTGGATAATGCAAAGAAACTCTTAAAACATTGGCCTTATGTATACTGTCCGACACTGGGAAAACTGTTTGCCCGGAACGCAAACCCGAAAATTGGTGATGTTGTTATCTTTTATCATAACGGGACGTTCACTCATACTGGACTGGTTACTGCAGTAATCGGGGATAGATTTTACACAATAGAGGGTAATACTTCCGGCGCATCCGGTATTATCGCAAATGGTGGTGGCGTATGCGCTAAAAGTTACCTTAACAGTCAGATGCCCGGAACTAAGTTCTGCACACCAGATTATAGTATTACATCTGATGCATCTGTACCCGCAAAATCCGAAAATGCATTGCCTAATACCGCACAAACAGGAGAGAAATATATGTTTAATCCAGAAACAGTAAAAGCAGGAGATAAAAACACATCTGTGCTCCTCTTACAGGAAATTTTAAGGGCCAGAGGCTTTAAAGGCAAAAACGGCAAAGTCCTGAAACTTACATGGACAGCAGATTCAAACACGATTTACGCTCTGAAAGCTTATCAGGAATCCAGGAAAGAAGTTCTTGAAGTGGACGGAATCTGTGGACCCGCCACATGGAAAGATTTGATTGCCATATAAAAACATCCCGGGGTTAATTCCCCGGGAACTTTATTTATAAACATATTTAGTATCATTTCAGAAGTTTTAGACTGTTATCGTTAGTCACACGTTAGTCACAAATAAAAATATTGTTTCTTAATATAATAGTGCCAAAAGTACTGTATTTACGGGCATTTGAGCAAATCCTCAAGTCCTATTTGTTAGTCACAAACAATAAAATTAGAATAATGAAAATGAAATGTGGGAAATCCTTGTAAAATCGCTGAAAACGTTGAATTTAATAGGGTTTCCGGCATTTCGATAGTGATATTTCGGTTGCTTTAGAAAGATTAAAAACGGTTCCGTTAGTCACAGTTAGTCACAAATGGAACTTTTATCTTTTCAATTTCTGTTCGGAGTTCTTCCAGTGTTCTGTGTCCGTATACGGCGTTTGTAACGTCTCCGCCAAATGAGTGACCAAGCATTCGTTTTCGGTCGTTCTCCCGGACACCGTATTTTTCGCACAGCGCAGAAAAAGTGTGTCGGCAGTCGTGCGGCGTGTGCTTCGGATCGCCGACTATTCCTAATCGTTCGAGTGTAGGATAGAACAATGCTTTTCTGTGATGCTGCTGAGTATATACACATAGTTTCCCGCCTTGTGATAATACTTTCTGTTCAGCAAAACGATATATAGCGGAATGTATCGGGACAATTCTATTCTTGCCTGCTTTTGTTTTAATGCCACCCTGAAAGTATCGTTCTTCCAAGTTGGTTGTGAGTTTTAGCACTTCACCAATTCTCCAGCCAGAGTAACACATAATAAGAATGAGCTGCACTTCTGGATCATCCACATTGTTCCACAGTACTTGCATTTCCTGATCGGAGAACGGTGTTCCATGTTCGGTATCATTATCAGCATTAACGTGGACATATAATGCCTTGTTTTCTGCTACGATTTCTGAGTATACTGCATATTTGTACATCTGCTTAAACAGGGTCAGAATAGCCATCTGGCTTTGTTTTTTCAATGTACAATCATCAATAACCTTTTGCATATCAGGGGCTTTTAAATCCTCAAATACACGATTATGCAGAACGGTACAGTTTGAGTAAGCTGTCCGGTATGCTTCCTTTGAGCTGTACGACAGTTTTGTGCCCTCTGGAAATTTCCACGTATAAAACTGCTCGTATACATCTGAGAACGTCAATTTCTTGATTTCCGGGTGTTTATCCTCTACGCCCTTGATTGTATTGTAGTCAGCAATCAAACGGCTTATAAGGGTGTCTATGTCGGTTGTAGGGGACACTTCAAGAGTTCGTTCCATACCGGGTTGATATGTTCCGGCTTTGTAAGCCGTCAGTACAGTGAAGCCTTTTATCCAGTCATCTACGTAGCAGATTGCAGGTGGGCGTTTTAGTTTGCCAGTATCGTCCGGTGTAGCTGGCGGATGTACCGCAAAGCAATTTCTTCGGTTCTTGCCAAGATACCGGATAGATCCGAAGTTATTCGGCAACTTTGGATATTTCTTTCTTTTCTTCGCCATTTTTATTCCCTCTTTCTGTAGCTGTATTTAGGTATAAAAATAACAGCCGAACAAATTTTCTGTCTTGTTCGACTGCTCCGAAGATGATACAATATGTTTTGCCAGAGTATAGCATCTCTTCGGAGATGTATAAACGCCGTCCCGGTACGCCAATGCCGGGCGGTTTTTTTATTTTATTCTATTTCTTCAATATCAAGAGAATATCCAAGAACTTCTCCAACGTCTGTGCATTTTCCTTTTAAAGTAACAGTGTCTCCCTTTGACATGGATGCTATTTTGGATTTTTGGTCGTCGTTTTTGATGTAACACTGGACTCCAATAATCTCAAAATCTCCATCAGCCATAAGGTCAATATATTTTCCGGCTGCATCAATGTTGCTGAGTTTTCCGGTGATCTCAAGATATTTGCCTTTGTATTTATCAGATGCGCCCATTGCATTACTGTCAAGATCAGACATCATATCATTGACTGATACGGATGCGTATTCAATTGGTGCAGGTGTATCAACTTCTTTTGCAGATTCTGTCTTTGCGGATGTGCCGGAAGAAGATGCGGTGTTTGAATCCGAATTTCCACCAACGGCACCAATAACGCCAACGGCAACGACTGCTAAAACTACCCATTTAAGTTTTCCACCTTTTTTCTTACTCATAGAATTGCTCCTCCTAATAGCTTTATTCGCCACACTTCGCACTTTTTATGCGGATTATGTATTTTATACCGCTGATTTTGCGATATTATACAAAGTACGGTTATTCGTGGTATTTTTATTTTATCATTTTAAGAGCATATTGTAAAGATTTAGAACGAAATAGAGTGATTTAGATGAAAAAGAAATGTTTTTTTTCTATAAAATAGTGAGAGTTCATGTATATCATTGGCAGTTGCCAAGAGTCGGGATAGGTGGTATAATAGCAAAACAAACTTATGTTCGGTTCTATTTCCCACAAGCCGGACATATACTGTAGTGTAGGTGGTAGTTATGACAGGGAGGGTTATTATGGATTATAAGAAGGAAATTATTGAACTAATAGAAAACTGTGATAATATTCACTGGCTGAAAACGATATACGCATACGTAAAAAGATTAATAGGATAGTAAAGAAAAAGACAAGGGTTTGCGCATTGCCCTTGTCTTTCTTTTTTACTTGTTTGAAATCATGTCAATCAGTTCTTCAAGCTTATCCCATCCATCATCGTCCAATCTGGCTAATGCAGATATAAGACGGTGCCTAAATGAATCTTCGCCGGATTTCTGTATGTCTGCGAGCATTTCTGCAATTTCTTCATCTTTGCTCTTTGGAACGAACATACTTCCTTTTCCTGTTCTGAGCCATTCTTCACTCACTCCATTATTTGCCAACATTATTACATGTTGATCTGTTACTTTCCTACGCCCTGATTCAATATCAGAAACGCCAGACTTTGTAATTCCAAGAAGTTCGCCGAATTTCTCTTGACTAAGATTCATTGCTTTGCGCAGTTCCTTTATTCTGTCGTTCATAATGCCCTCCTTTCATTTAATACTATACCACCTCTGCGCGGAAATGTAAAGAAGAAAAGTTCGCAAACCGAACAAAAAACTGTTGACAAGGTTCTTTATGCGTGATATTATATACGCATACCGAACAAGGAGGTGAAAAACAGTGAAGCGTAAGAAAAAAGAAATCGACAAAACAATTTCTGACCTATGGAATCGTATCTGGGATTTACAAGACCAGACAAACAAAATCAAGAAAGCAGTTCTGACAGGTGAAAAAGGTGATTTAAAGATGCCGGAAAGAAGGATTGTTCCTCCAGATGAGCCTATTCCGTTTGGCGGGACAGTAGATATGGACTGTATCTTTGAAAAAGAGCCATGTGAGCAGGTAGATGTTGAATTTTCGGTAAAGGAATTATTACAAATGTATACACATTATGTAGATTCGCTATCTACCGACACACACGTTTTAGCAGTTATTTCAATAATTGCTCTAATAATTTCAATAGTGGCTCTGATTGTATAGAGATTGAGAAAAGCCCAGTAATCAGCGCAATGATGGATAGAACAGTGGTTATCCAGAATCGAGAAATATCTTGGAAATACACTTTTATAGCAACTTCCCCCTCTTGGGTGATTTCATATGCGTGATCTTGCGACCTTGAACGCATAAAGCACTTTTTACCGAAAAGGTATCTGCAAGCATCTGCTTCACGCTGATTACCGGGAGTAAATCCACAATTTCTTAAAGCTTTTTTCAATATTTTGTATTGATATCTTGTTATCAAATGAGCACCTCCTTTACAGGAGAGTATATCACAAGAAAGGAGTGAGTGCATGTCTGAAAAAGAAAAAAGAATCGTTGAAAAGTTGAAAAACGCGATTCCTAATATGTCAGAATTTGACAAGGGTTACATTCTCGGTAAGACAGAAAGTTTTTCTGAGAAGAAAGATGATTCTGACCAGAAAGAAGAAACTAAGAAAGGAGTATAAATGAACGAATTACAGATTTTTAATTCAGGGGAATTCGGAGAAATTCGAACAATAGAAATTGACGGGAAACCGTATTTTGTTGGAGCTGACGTTGCGAAAGCACTTGGTTACAAGGACACGGTTAATGCACTTAAACAGCATTGCCGTGGGGTGGTAAAACACCACCTCACAGATTCTCTCGGCAGAAATCAGGAAGCGAGTTTCATAACAGAGGGAGATTTGTACCGATTGATTATGAAATCGAAACTTCCATCGGCAGAGAAATTCGAAGCGTGGGTTATGGATGAAGTTCTTCCAACAATTCGAAAGACAGGTTCTTATCAGAAGCCAATGACCATAGCAGAACAGATTCAACTTCTGGCTCTTGGCAATCAGAATCACGAAGAACGAATCGAGAAACTTGAGAACACCATGACCATTGATTACGGTCAGCAGAAGTACATTGGCGATCTGGTATCGAGCATTGTCATTGCTCATCTGGGCGGAAAAGAGTCGAACGCTTACAAGGAAATTGGAAAGAAAGTATTTGCAGAGTGCAACAGGGACATAAAGACCTATTTTGATGTAAATGCCAGAAACAATATCCCGAAGCTGAGATTTACAGAAGCCACGGAATATGTCAAGAACTGGCATCCATGCACAAATACAGTAATGTGTATTAGGGACTGTAATGCTCAAATGTGTATCGAGTAGAAAGGAGTATAAAATGAGCGAAGTTGATACTTACATCAAAGAAAATGCAGAAGTCCATCAGTTCGCCGCAGAGGTTGCGAGAATCATATCAGGCATTCCACAGATGCCAGAGTTCTCGTCAGAAATTCTGACCGTAGCCGACGCGAGTCAACTGATTGGACTTCCTATTACAGCAATCCGGGCAGGGATTGTGTATGGATGGTTGCCGATTGGCGTGGCTGTGCAGAATAACAAGCCAGCAAAAAGCCTTTCCGGTGGACGAATTACTTACATTATAAGCCCTAGGAAAGTCTATGAAGTAACTGGTCATGTCTGGAAAGGCAAAGAGGCTCTCAATAAGTGAGTGCCCCGGAGGGAGTCGACACCTCCGCCCCGGAGCTTTGCACCACTAAAATGCCTTAGTGGATAGATACATTATAGTTCTCTATCTGCTAATTGTAAAGACAAATAAGAAAAAATAAGGAGAAATTAGCACGATATGAGTGAAATTAAAAACGAAAGCCAGTCAACATGGGCTGACATCGAAGTAGCACTTGCGACTGAAATTGTCGAAGAAAGTAAGAAGAAATCAAGGAGATGGTTCACTGCATGGGTTGTGACCGCAGCCGCACTGGTAGCAAGCAATCTGGCGTGGATTATGGGAGAAATGAAATGAAAGAGTATATACTAATTGCTGTTTGTATGCTTGCCGGGAAATATGTGGATATACCTATCTGGCTGAACATCTTTTTTGGTATCTCGGCAGCATGGGCGGTGCGCCAGATGGAAGCAGACTGGCAATAGGAAATAAGGAGGATAAAGAAATGTTCGAGAAAGAAATTGACGAAATTTATGGACTCTGTAAAAGAGTTATGAATGAAGTTCCGACAGCAAGTGTCACATTCGATTTTTCGGGCTACGGCTTGGAAGTAAGAGGGGTTAAAAGGAAAGAAGATGTTCTTCTCCCCAAAGGCAAATTTAAATGGGATTTATATCAGAATGTATCTTTTAATCCATTTTACGAGAAAGAAAGCCGTGAAAAGCTTAATAAAATCAAAGCATTCTTGCTGGAACTTCTGATAGATGGGAAGTGCCCAAATGAGTAAGCAGATAGCAATTATGAAACTTCTTCCCAGTCTGGAGATAGCAGGATGTATCAATGAACTGCTCAGAGAGCTTCAATCCAGAGGCGATTACATTCTGGATTATGAAAACTGTGATATGTCTCTGGACCATGTAGAATACCACAAAGCCGAAGATATCGATGGGGAGAAGTTCGGAGATGCTTCGGACAACCTGTACTGCTTTTTCAAGGTAATGTGAACATGAATGAGAGGATTAATGAAGTTCTGAGATTGATTGATATACAGCTTGCCACAGTTCCAGATAACCCCATTGAAGAATCATACAGGGCAAGAACATTGGCAAGCTACGTACAAGCCTTAAATGGGCTTTTAACGGCTCAGAAATCATATAAGGAGGAAACGAATGAATAAGAGACGGAGAGGCAATTCGGATAGCCTTTTGCTTACTTATGAGCAAATTTCCGAAGATAGTAATCTTGGTATTAATACAGTTATGCGTTTGGCGAAAGAATCCAATTCTTTAGTTAAAATTGGAAGAATTGCGAGGGTTAATCGCGAGAAATTTTATTCCTACGTGTTAGAAAAATATTCTGATGATAAGGAGGAAAATATCAATGAGTGAATTTGAAATTCGTATTCCGGCAAGGAAGAAACAGCCTGCAACCGATAAGGATAATCCGGTTGTGAAAGTATCAACAGGTGCTTACAACGCACTGGTCGAAATCTATAACGAATCAACCTTATCAATGAAAGATATCGCAAGTTTGCTGATTGTTGAGGGCAGTAAACATGTGGTTTATGACAAGGAGGAATAATAGTGAATATATATGAGAAATTAGGGATTATTCAGTCAAAGCTGAAAGCCCCTAAGGGACAGTACAATTCTTTCGGTAAATACAAATACAGGAGCTGTGAGGATATTCTGGAAGCAGTAAAGCCGCTTCTGGCAGAAACCAAGACTGTGTTAAGCGTCACAGACCGAATGGAAGTTGTTGGGGACAGAATATATGTTAGAGCAGAAGCTCACCTGAATGATTGTGAAGACTCCGGTGAGATTACAACCGTTGCTTATGCAAGGGAAGAAGAATCTAAGAAAGGTATGGATTCTTCACAGGTGACAGGCGCAGCTTCATCTTATGCCAGAAAGTACGCTTTGAATGGACTGTTCTGTATTGATGATAACAAAGACAGTGATTCTACCAATACAGGAGATAAAGAAAGAGCATCTAGCAAAAAGGCGGAACCGGCAAAGGAAACCGATATGATTAGTTCTGAAAGTGTTATGTCGATTAAAAATATCATCGACAAATACCCAGAAGCTAAGCTTTTAGAACAGATCAAGACTCGGTTTAAGGTAAACGATATTAAGTCTCTTACAAAGGAAAAAGGGCAGAAATGTCTGAAGATGTTAATTGACTATGATAAACAGCATACAGAAAAAGGAGCAACAGCATGAATAAAGTAATTCTTACAGGAAGATTTACGCGTGATCCAGAGATTAAGTACACAAATGATGGAACATCTATTGCAAGATTTTCTATAACATCCGCTTCGGCGCATCCTCCGTAATATCTTTTCGCTGGATAACCTTCCGCATATTTATTTGTAAATATCGAGCCTTGCGCTTCCATAACTGCTCTTGAAACTATATTTTCGCTCGCTATGAGTTCGAGTCCAGATGCTTCTCTTTTATATTCTCTTTTTATAGCTCCGAAAATTTCTCTATCGGCATATTTCAAAGGAGTTTCGGACACATAATATTTCGCGCTAATTAATTTTTTTGCTACAACTTTCTTTATAGAATTTTTAGCAAGATTACTTTTTTTATTGCTATTTTTATTAATAATTTTTTTAACTGATTTCTTAATTGTAGAAACCGATTTTTTTGATTTAACTTTTTTATTTACAGGCATATTATCTCCTAATTTTTGATAAAAGAATAATATACTAATATTAGTTTTTTTTCAATTGCAATGTTTAGAATTTAATCAATCAAATTATATGAATTTATAAAAATAGAATAATTCCTCTTTACAGTTATTATATTTAGATATATTATATTTTTAAAAAATATATTGATAATTCCGATATTTAATTAGCAGGAGTATATCTTAAATGGGTATAAGATTTCGTATTATTTTAATAATAATAATTGTCATGAGTATGATATCTTTAAGCGTCTACTTTTTAGGCGATAATGTAAACACAAGAATTTTTAGAAATATTATTAATGAAAATATTAATAATAAATTTACTGTTATAGCGAACGAATTTGAAAATAATATAATAACGGCGCGTGAAGAGGTAGAAAAATTATCTTTTAGTTTATCGGCTATGTATAATAATTTAAATAATAGAAGCAGAGAATATCTATATTCGTATTTGCCTAATTTTTTATCGAGTTCCGTAAATAATTTAAATTATGAAAGAGAGATAAGTATATTATTCTTTCAACCTTTGGCGGGAACTTATCGATATTCGCCTGCAGATAATGAATTTGTAATAACAGAAAGAAACAATATATTAAATATTCGTAATTTTAAAAGCTCAAAAATATATATGAATTATGATTCTGAAAATAATTTGGTTTTTAATATAGATAGAGCTATAAATAATGTAAACAATAACGCGGTTATAGGAATCGTAGGAATATCTATTCCTTTAAGTTATAATTCGGAAAATATAAAAAATATTTTTGCAATAAAAGAATCCGACATACTTATAATAAATAAAAACGATTTGAGTATTATTAATTCAAAAGAAGACGCTTTAAATAATTTGAAAATAGACGCTTTATATCCCGATGATTATGAGCTCTTAAATTCAAATACTGAAAATAATAATATTTTAAATAGCGATATTATAGTAAATAATTTGAAATTCACGGCTTATGTAAAAACAATATCCAAAGATTTAAATATGGTAATGTTTATTCCCGAAACTTATTATAATTCTGAAATGAAAGAAATGAATAAATCTACAGTTTATATGGTTATTGTAGCTTTTTTTGTCGCTATGATGATAATCGTATTTTTAATAAAACTTGTATTTAATTCTGTAACGAGAGTAACCGACACTATAGGAAATTCGATAGACGATAACGATTTGAGATTGGCAATTCCAGAAGTTCCGGGAAGCGATGAAATTGCCGAAATGGCTAAATGGATTGAAGTTATTAATAACGGATTTCAACATACTTTATCAAATATAAAGAAAAATGTAGCCAT
>OIZI01001324.1_pt1 | contig 10770 bp, 9 predicted proteins | sample 1588441 | NCBI WGS metagenome assembly OIZI01 (sample SAMN03283284) | human gut metagenome | biome: human-associated habitat; material: feces | host: Homo sapiens | place: Peru | collected 2012
CGAAAAAATTCACGCCGTTTAGAGCGAAAAAATGAATTTCAAAACACGAAAAAAAACACGCCGTTTAGAGCGAAAAGTGGCACGCCGTCTACAGCGAAAAACTCACGCCGTTATAGCGAAATTTGCACCTATAGTTCGATCATCTGTTTCCTCGCGACGAATGTACTCTAATAAAGCATTGCAAATGCATACGATAGTTGCATGCGCAATGATGGCATTGTACTTTTTAGCTTGGCATTTAGAAACTAAGCCTAAAAGCTGCTTTTGAGTATGAAAAATTTGTTCAATATTCCATCGTTTGCCATAAGTTTGAATGATATCCTCGCTGGACATTTCGATGTCTGTAGATAAAAGAGTTAGCACCTTTTGTTATCACTGTTTTTGGTTTCTTACAAATACAAGCTTTACCTTTTGTGCTTTAGGGTTTTTATCCGTGACCTTTGTTTCAACCACAATCGAACGAGTAAATGAGCAACTCTTATCTTGGGTTTGTTGTTGTCTCTCTACTTTTTGGAGCAATGCTTTTAATGTGTAGTATTTACCTTCGTAAAGGTAGCTACTGTTTTTCATATACTTAAGCATTCCAATAACATGCAGATCACGTTCTCTAATTGCGGTGATTAAAGGTGCGGTGGTAAACCAAGTATCAAAAAGGACATAATCAGCAACTATATCAGACCTCGTCTGGAAAAGAGCAATAACAGCGCTTCTGGGATTAGCAAGATATCTAGGGTTCGGAAACGGGACGATGAAGTCAGCAAAAAACTATTGTTTATGAGATGGACTGTTATACGTTTTGGGGGAGAGGATATTAAAATACGGATGAGTGCATCAAAGTTATTGATGAAACTATTTTTGATTTGAAAATGGATAATGGAACCATTGGCGAGGAGGCTGTTTATTTGTAGAATTTGTAAAAAGTTTATGTTGTAGTGACTTGTATAAGGCTGTTGAAGATTATCAAGAATGGGTTGGGTAATCTTTCTGTCAGACGTATAAAAAACACAGGGCATCATAATAGAGAAACCTTAATTTTAAGGAGGGTATCATGGGAGAAGATATTGTAGCATGGTTTAATGAACAGCCTGCATGGATGCGGGTGGCGCTCGAAACATATGTTAAAACTGGAGAGATAGCCGAGAGTAAAATTAGTGAACTTGCTGATATTTGTATTTTAGAAGCAAAGGGAGATGATTGCTGTAAATATAATGTGTCAACTACCAATCTACTATCTATTGGAACGGGAAATTCTTTTGCAATCAAATGTCTTTCTGATATTAAGGGCGTAAATGCAATCGATACAGATAAACCAATGAATTTTGCCGAAAAAGGCATGAATGTTATTTATGGACCCAATGGTTCGGGAAAGTCTGGATATATTCGTATATTCAAAATGATATCAGGGGCAACGTATCGTGAAGAGATTAAGGCAAACATCTATAAATCAAAAAAAATCAAACCAGAATGCATAGTTACAGTTAAGGAATCTGGTCAGCCCTCACAAGAACTTCATTGCAATCTACAGGCTCCGGGGGAACATAGTCTTTTAAAGAAGATAGACATTTTTGATACAAAAACGGCACAGGGATATATTAATAAAGAGAAGGAAATTGCATTTGAACCGTGGATTTTTGGACTTTTTAGTGCATTAGGTGAAGCGGCATCAAAGGTTAAGGAAGAACTTTCTGATAGAAGAGATAAGATTCATTTGAATTCCTATGATATTTCGCCGTCATTGGAAAACACTGATGTTGTAAAGGCACTTGAGAAGTTAACGTTCAAATCCAAGCCAGAAGACTTTATTAAGGATTTCGGGCAGGAGAAGGAAAATTATTTAAAAGAACTTAAAGGGAAATCACAGATTGAAAAAAACGAACTTTCCATGAAACTGAAGAAGGGACAGATATGCAGTCTTACAGAGATTCTTAATTACTTTCTGCTATTTGAAAGTTTTTATACGAAAGCTAATTTTAAGGATATAACGGCACAAGCGGAGGAGTGGCAATCAAAATCTGAAGCATATAAATTATCCCAAAAACTTCTTGATAAGAATATTGATAATATTGATAAAAAGAGTCAGAATCTTGATGCTTGGAAAGAACTGTGGAAGTATGCAAGAAATTTATTCAAAAGCATAAAAAATGACTCGGACCATGATTTTACAGATGAAGATGGAATATGTCCATTATGTCATCATAAAATCACCGCAGAAGAGTCGGTTCGAATGAAATCGATTGATAAATATATTAATGGTGTAGCTTCGACTTCAGAACAGCGGGCAAAGACTAGATATAAGAATATGCTAGTACATTCGCAAACGAAAAAGACGGAAGAGCTTGTTTCAAAAGCTGGTGATTATCGAGATGAATTTGAAGAGCTGATAAAAGCCGTAAATAGTATATTGATTAAAAATAAATCCGCTATCGATAAGTTTGATAATTCGGTGGTGACACTGACATTTGTAGATATAGAAAAAATCAAAAAGCCGATAAACGAGAAAATAGCAGGACTTAAGAATGACGTAGAAGAACTTCAGAAGCTTAACGAAGTTGAAGAGCTGAAAAAAATTAATGAAGAAATCGTCTCCCTTGAAGCTGTAAAAGCTGTAAAAGCCAATGAAAGAAAAATATGCGATAATATCAAGAAATTAAAGGAGCAGCATCTTTATGATGATGCAATTAAAAAAACGACTACAAATAAACTAACAAGTAAGAGCAAGGATCTAGCAAAAAAGCTTATTACAGATGCATATATTGACAGATTTAATGAAGAACTTAAAAAGCTTTCGGCTAGCGGACTGACTGCGCAGATTGTCCAAGGAAGAGGACTGGCAGGGAAGAATCAGTATAAAGTACAATTGTGTGATTCTGAAGGTACTTTTGTTTCTCCAAAGGATATTTTGAGTGAAGGAGAGAGCCGGGCTGTTGCACTGGCGGCTTTTTTTGCTGAGGCGGCAGGAAGAACGGAAACTTGCCCACTTATTATTGACGATCCGATTTCGTCACTTGATTATGAATATGAAGCAAGAGTTATAGCGCGGTTGGTAGAAGCATCTAAGAAACGTCAGGTTATCGTTTTTACTCATAGAATCTCGGTTGTAGTAGGAATCAGTGAGAGTATTATAGATAAGAGTATGTTTCATGAATTGAGCCTTAAGGCTACAAAAAATAGGAAGGGTATCCCTGGCGAACCTGATGTTAATGCTAGTAAAGCAGATAAAGCGCTTAATAAGCTTATAAATGAAAACTTGCCCAAGCTTAGAAAAATGGATGAATTAAGTGAGGAGTATTCCAGAGAGAAACATTATATTTGCCAGCAATTCAGAAATTGTGTAGAAAAGAGCGTTGAAGAATATTTGATAGGAGAAGTGGTGAGGCGCTTTAGGAGAGATGTTCAGACTAAGCGTATAAAATATCTCTCGACAATTACTCAGGAGGATTGTGATATAGTTGATGCTATGATGACGAAATACTCTGCATATGATCATTCAATGTCAAGTGAAACGCCGTTAATTGAATTTGATGTATCAGAAATAGAAATGGATATGAACAATTTTTCCCAGTGGTTGACGAAAAGAAAAGCTTTGGTAAAGTAAGAGGTGAGATCATGTCAGATATGTAAACCCCGCCATTTACAACGACAGACGAAATTACTAATCTAGTTATAGAGATAGCAGAGTTTACTGGGGTAATGACAGTATCGGAGCTGCTTTCTAAAAATCCAAAGCTTAGGCGTGAAAATCGTGTTAGATCTATTCATTCGTTAATTGCTATCGAATAGAATTCGCTAACCATGGATCAGGTAAGTGATATTATTAATGGTAAACGAGTCTTGGGTGAGTAATCCGGGGCTGATTACACCGTCTGTCCGGACTATGGAAACCGCAGTTCCGGTTTAAAGGAAAACAACATTCCGGTGTTGGAAACCATTTAACTACAAAAGTCTTATAATGAATCTGTGCACCCAATCGGTGTAAATTCATTATAAGGAGGTCATTTACATGACCAAGTATCGCGAGATTTTGAGACTTCACAGCCTCAACCTCAGCCTCAGCCAACAGACGATTGCTGACAGTTGTAGCGTCTCCAAGAAGACGATCAACAGTGTTCTTAAGAAAGCCAAAGATAAAAATATATCTTGGCCTCTTGATGATAACCAGACCGATGAAGTCCTTGCCGGAATTCTGTTTCCGGAAAAAGGCAAGCATACAGAAGTATCAACAAAACGTATGCCAGACTATGCTTACATCCGTAAGGAGCTCTTGCGCAATGGCGTAAGTAAAAAGCTCTTATGGACCGAATACATTGATGATTGCCGTCTAAATGGCGATGAACCGTTGATGTATTCTCAGTTCTGCTATTACATTCAGTAGGATGAGCAGAAAACCCTAAGTCTTACAATAGTTGCAACAAACGAATTACATGACTTTAACCAATACTGCTCTTTACGGAACAAGGAAGGATGGTGAATAATATGCTGTTTGATGAAAAAGATTTTAGAGTGTTTGATAATGTAGACTCTCGAAATTATTTTAAAGAGATACTTCAATCATATTATAGTCAAAACTATCGAGCTACCATTGTTTTGCTTTACTCATTTGTTATTTATGATTTGTTTATAAAACTTCAAACTATGGCAAACGAAGGTGATAAAAAAGCAGATAAAAAGTTAAAAGAAATTAATATGATGATAGCAGATGATGAAAAGTATTCTAAAGTTGAAAATGAAGTAGTTCAATTTTTCAAGGATAATTGCCCTTTATATTTTGACAAATTTATCGAGGACATAGAATATTTGAAAAATTGCAGAAATAAATGTGCACATTTAAAAGTAAATGATAATACCCTTTTTGTTCCAAGTGATTATCATGCAAGAATGCTTATATGTTCTATGTATGACCACATTCTGTCTGTGAAAGCACCTTTTATCATGGATTTGTTTTCTATTGCTCAAGCCGATGTGGAAGGATATGCCGAATCAATACCGCATATACCTAAAAATGGTCTGGATAATTCAATAAAGAAGTCAATCGTTGAAAAATACTTAAAACGAATGACATATGATTCATTCAAAAAATCTTATAAAACATTTATTCGTTTGTTATTGGTTTCTGATGCAGAAGAATGTATTAAAAATGTTTATGGATTGTATGCGTTTGCATTTTCTATGACAGATTATGCAATTAAAAAGGGTTATAATTATAATAGCTTATTTGCAGAAGATACTATTGTAGATATTTTCTCAAAGATTAGTGTAGATACACTAAGAGATAGTTCACCCAGAGAGGATTCTCTTATTTCCATTATTACGTCATATCCAGTAATAATGGATATAGTAAGGGAAAATGAAGAAGTCTTTGATTATATTAGTAAACGAGTGTTAAACAATCCTTGTGAATTAATCTTATATCGATCTTTCTTTCCTCGTGAGAGTAAAAGTGTATATAGTTATTTTAAGGAAAATCCGAGTGTTCACGAAACTCCATATTCCGATACGATATATGAAACTGTAAAAGAATGCGACGACTTTGATTTGTCAGAATTTGTTGTTATCATGGCTAAAGCAATACCAACATTTAATGGATTCTATTATGCAGATTGTTTTATGAGTTTTTTCAAAGATCATTTAGAGGAACTTTCTAAAGAGAACATAAATGAGGTCTTGAGAATTTGTGACAGGAATAGTCAATGTACAAACAGAAGACGTAATGCTGCAGATATGGCAGAAATCGATAAATACATTAAGGAACATGATGAAATAGAAGAGGTCTCAGATGAAGACTGAAAATATGCTCACATACCATTTCGGTACCTGAGATAACAAAAAAGAAAAGAAAACGACCACACAGGAGCACGGTTTTGTAAAATATGAATTATATGTAAATTTTCTTTAAACATTTATCATTGGGTTAATTTAATGAAAAAGATTTGTTGTGATCTTGATGGCACTCTGGTTAACACAGACATGCTGTTGGAGTCGTTTTTATTCGCATGGAAAAATAATATTTTTATTCCTATATTTTGCATTTACTGGTTGGTGAAGGGCGGAAAGGTACTTTTAAAATCAGAATTAGCACAGAGATTTGTGTTTGATCCCAATCTCCTTCCTTATAATCAAACTGTTGTTAACTATTTGGTCGAACAAAAAGAGTTAGGGGCTGAAATTTTCTTAGTATCAGCAAGTGACGCTATTATTACTAAAAAAATTGAGAATGTTTTCCTTTTTTTTTCTCCATTTGAAAAAGATTCTTCTGTAAATATGGCTGGTTCTAACAAAGCTAAATTTTTAGTAAGCATTTTTGGGGAGAAAGGTTTTTCTTATATTGGCAATGCAGCAGTTGATTTAAATGTTTGGAAACACGCCGATGAAGTTATTTGCGTAAACTGTACTAGAAGTATTATAAAAAAGTCACGGAAATTGGTTGAAGATACAAAAAAACATATAGTGCTTTCTAAAAAATTAGAGATGCTAATGCGCATAAAAGCTGTTGCTTCAATGGCAAGGGTCCACCAATGGGTGAAAAATCTTTTGGTATTCACTCCTCTTTGTGCAGCTCATACTTTTCCAACTTTGGAACAACTTGGTTTAGTAGCTTTAAGTTTTATATCTTTTAATTTTCTCGCAAGTTCAGTATATGTGTTGAATGATTTGCTTGATCTTGAAAATGATCGTAAACATCCAACTAAAAAAAATAGAGCTTTTGCATCTGGTAAAGTTTCTATTTTATCTGGATTCTTTTATCTTCCTTTGTTAATTGCCTTAAGTTATGGCATTGCGTCTTTTATTGGAATTGGTTTTGTTTGTGTTTTAACATGCTATCTTATTGTTACTCTCCTATATTCTTTTAAACTAAAGAAAGTTCCTATCCTTGATACGTTAACTTTATCTGTTTTGTATACGTCACGAATAGTAGCTGGCATGGTCGCAATTAACGTTTCAGTTTCTTTGTGGTTATTAACTTTTAGTATTTTCTTCTTTTTAGCTTTGGCGTTTGTAAAACGTTATGCTGAATTGAATAATATGATTAAAATGAATAAAACCAAAGCAAGTGGTAGAGGGTATGTTGCAGAAGACATTACGTTTGTAGGTCAAATAGGCTGTTCATTGGGGGTGGTTTCTGCTTTGATTTTCACTCTATATTTAAGTGAGCCGGCAATACAACAAACATTTACTAATATTTATGTAACGTACTTAAGTGTTCCAATATTATTATATTGGATTGCATTTGTGTTCTTTAATGCTCATCGTGGGTATATGCATGAAGATCCTGTTGTATTTGCTGTAAAAAATAAAATTAGTTTAGTAGCAGGATTGTTGTTTGCAACTACATTTTTCTTAGGAGGGGTTTGGTGATAAATAAGCATTCATGGGGAAATCTTGCTCCGTCTCTATGCAACAATATTAATATTTCAAATAGGAATGTTGATTTATTTGATTTGTGTAAAGCTAGTGAAAGTGTATTACCACGTGGTAATGGTAGAAGTTATGGCGACGTCTGCACTAATACAGGGCACACTTTACTTACAAACCTTTTTCTAAATAAGCTTATAGATTTTGACCCTGAAAACCAAACTGTGACAGTTGAAAGCGGGGTTATGCTAAAAGATCTGCAAAGATTTTTGGTGAAGCGTGGATTTATGTTACCTGTTACCCCTGGTACGCAATTAATTACTGTTGGTGGTGCAATAGCTAACGATGTTCATTGTAAAAATCATCATAAATACGGTACATTTGGAAACAATTTGGTTAGTTTCGTCTTAAAACGTACAGATGGTGAGGTGCTTAATTGTAGTTTAACAGAAAACGAAGGTTTTTTTAGAGCTACATTAGGTGGAATAGGTTTGACAGGGTTTATTACCCAGGCAACGCTAAAGTTAAGAACTGTTACTGGCCCAATGATCGATGCAGAAAATATTCCCTATAAAGATCTTAAAGAGTTCTTTGAGCTAGCTAAAGCCTCTGAAACTGAGTATGAGCATCATGTGTCATGGATTGATTGCATAACAGGTAATGGAGAACGTGGGGTTTTTATGAGAGGTAATAACGCCACGGAATCAAGTCCATATTCTGAGATTAATAGAAATATAGCAGTTCCAATGATGTCTCCTTTTTCTCTAGTGAATCAGCTTAGTTTATTTGGTTTTAATAAGCTATATTACTTTATGCAAACTTTGAAAAACAAGCCTTTTAAAGTACATTACGAAAAGTTTTTTTACCCGCTGGATAATATTCTACAGTGGAATTACATATATGGACCTAGTGGCTTTTTTCAATATCAATTTGTTGTACCTATGGACCATGGTTATGATGCAGTCAAGGAAGTACAAAAAGAAATAGCACGGTCAAAACAAGGATCATTCCTTGGTGTTCTAAAAACATTTGGGAAAGTAAAAAGCCTAGGCTATTTGAGTTTTCCTGAAGAAGGTTGGACCTATGCTCTTGATTTTCCAAATAGAGGAGTTGAAACAAACAAACTTCTTGATAGGCTTGATTCAATTGTTAAGGAGGCTAAAGGACGATTATATTTAGCCAAAGATGCAAGACAACCTAGGTCTTTATTTGAACAAGGTTATGGAGATAGTATTTCTGAATTTTTGAAATATAGAGATCCAAAAATTAGCTCAGATTTATCTAGAAGATTATTAGGCATCTAGAAAACAAGGAATCGTAGAATGAAGTATTTTGAAAAAGCGGTGATTATTGGGGCAACTTCTGCTATTGCTCATGAAGTTGCGCGTTTATTAGTACAAAATAACACAAGAAAGTTGATTTTAGTCGGAAGAAATAGTGAAAAACTAGAGCAAAATAAACTGGATTTAAAGGCATTAGCTTCACCTGTTGATTGTGAAATTGAAACTATAGTTCAGGATGATTTTTCAGATGTTTCACAAATAAACGAAACTGTGAATTCTTGTGTGCAAGGTACTAGTCCAAATTTAGTGTTTATCGCACATGGTTTTATGCCAGCACAGGAAGATTGTCAAAAAGACTTAGGCTTGACATCAGCAGCTTTAATTGTTAATGGTGTATCTCCTTGTTTATTTGCAGAGGCTTTTGCAGAAAGGTTGCAATATGAATCTAATTCTACTATAGCTGTTATAGGTTCAGTTGCTGGAGATAGAGGTCGTTTATCTAACTATGTCTATGGTGCTGGTAAAGGACTTATTGAAACATTTCTACAAGGTTTGATGCATAGATTTGGATTAAAAGGTCCTAAAATTAGCTTAATAAAACCAGGTCCAACTTTATCCCCTATGACAGCAGGTTTAGATGAAAAAAAACTTGCTTCTCCAAAGGATGTGGCTTCGACAATTTTAAAAGGTGTTAGCAAAGAGCAAAGGGTTATTTATGCCCCAAGGAAATGGAAGCTTATTATGATTGTGGTAAAGAATTTGCCGTATTTTATTTTTAATAAGCTTAAAATATGATTAAAAGTGCAACCTTTATTCCTTTATAAAATTAGGTTTGAATTTCTTTGAGTGCAATGCTTGTACTGTGCTAAATTATTAAATTATTTCACTTTACTATAGTTTGATTATTTACTACCCATGTGATTAACCAAGTTGATTTGGTTTTATGCTTGTTTCCAATTTCTAATCAAATTTGGTTCTTGGTATTATTGATTTCTATTGGGTAGTTTATATTTAGTATTAAGAATTTATGTAAAAATTTAATAACAATATCTAATGTTTATAGAACTAATTCAATGGAATTTATAAAAAAAATATTTACAAAAGAGTTGCTGTTATTCGTAGGTTGTGGTTCGATAAGCACTATTTGTAATATCACATCTAGAATGTTCTTTAGTATCTTTATGGAATTATATATTTCTATAATCTTGGCCTATATTATAGGAATGATTGTAGCTTTTTTACTCTTTAAATATTTTGTTTTTAATTCCAATACCGGATCAAATAACAGTAAATACCAAAATGAAATTTTTAAATTCGTGCTTGTTAATATGTATGGTCTTATTCAAACAATTGTTTTTTCGTATTTATTCTGTTACGTAATTACTTGGCTAGCAATGCAATTAGGTTATGTGAATTTAGATAAGTTTATTGTTGAAAGCATTTCGCATATTTCTGCATTAGGTTTATTAACAATCACTTCTTTTTGGATGCATAAAAAATTTACATTTAAAAAAGAAAGTTTGTGAGGTATACAGCTTAGATTTAATTCGGCAAAACTACTTTTGTTATAAAAATGAATTTTAGAGAAAATTGGACATGGGTAAAAAGCAGAAAGTATTGCTGCATTAGGAGCAAAGGAATAGGATTGTCCGTTGTTTACTACTTTACGGAAGAGGTTATAAACTCAATTTTCCCACTTGAGAAACGTACACAAACCTAGCACCTAAGCGGTCTAGACGTTCTTTAAAAACATGTATTGATTTTGAATGGAAATTTTATGGAAGTGAAGATTCGAAGGTGTTAAATACGCTTTAACCCTTTAAATATAGGGGGTTAAACGTGTTAAAAGGTATAATATAGGGTGTCGGATCAGCAATTTATTATTCCAATTTTAGAACCTGAAATAAGTTTGCCTACGCACTTAGTAGAACTGGGAAGGTGGTATGGACGTTTGTTTTGTTTTTATAGGTGTAAAGATAATAGAAATTGCAGGTGCGCATAAGAAGGAATGATTCTAATTTGTATGGATTTGCAAGCATAGGAATGTCTCATAGATACCTTAGTAACATATCTGGTATAACGGAGATTGAACTAGAATCTGTGTAAACACCATTTTATTTGATAAAATATTTTTAAA
>OIZI01001325.1_pt1 | contig 10764 bp, 7 predicted proteins | sample 1588441 | NCBI WGS metagenome assembly OIZI01 (sample SAMN03283284) | human gut metagenome | biome: human-associated habitat; material: feces | host: Homo sapiens | place: Peru | collected 2012
GTGGCGGGAGCACGGCGTCGACATGTTCAAAATGCTCGACGCGGAATTTGCGATGATCCTCTATGATGCAAAAACGGGAGAATATGTCGCCGCGCGCGATCCCATCGGCATCCGCCCGCTGTACTACGGGCAGGACGCGCGGGGCGTCACGGTGTTTGCAAGCGAGCCGAAAAACCTTGTCGGACTGTGCGCACGGGTGATGCCGTTCCCGCCGGGCTGCTATTGGAAGGGCGGCAAATTCGTCCGCTATACGGACATTGCGCACGTGGACGCGGTGTGTCATGACGATGTGGAAACGGTGTGCAAAAACATCCGCGAAAAGCTCATCGCGGGCGTGGAAAAACGCCTTGTGGCGGACGCAAAGGTGGGCTTTCTCTTGTCGGGCGGTCTCGATTCGTCGCTGGTTTGCGCCATTGCCGCCCGCCGCAGCAAGACCCCCATCCGCACCTTTGCCATCGGCATGCGTGAGGATGCCATTGACCTCAAATATGCCCGCGAGGTGGCGGACTTCATCGGCAGTGAGCACACCGAGGTGATGATGACCGAAAAAGAGGTGCTTTCCGCTCTCGAAACGGTGATCAAAACGCTCGGGACCTATGACATCACCACTGTGCGCGCCAGCATGGGCATGTATCTTCTGTGCAAGTGGATCCACGAAAACACCGACATCCGCGTGCTGCTCACGGGCGAAATTTCCGACGAGCTGTTCGGGTATAAATACACCGACTATGCGCCCGACGCCGCCGCGTTCCAGGCGGAATCGGAAAAGCGCGTGCGCGAGCTGCATATGTACGATGTGCTGCGCGCCGACCGCTGCATTTCCGCCAACGCTCTCGAAGCGCGCGTGCCGTTCGGTGATCTCGATTTTGTGCGCTATGTCATGGCAGTCGATCCCGCAAAGAAAATGAATGTCTACGGCAAGGGCAAATATCTCCTGCGCCATGCGTTCGAAAGCGACGACCTGCTGCCGCGCGACATCCTTTGGCGCGAAAAGGCGGCATTTTCCGACGCGGTGGGACATTCCATGGTGGACGATCTCAAAGCCTATGCCGAGACGGTCTACACCGACGAGGCGTTTGCCGCCCGCTGTGTGCGCTATATCCATGCCACCCCGTTCACCAAGGAGTCGCTGCTCTACCGTGAGATCTTTGAAAAATACTATCCCGATCAGTCGGAGATGGTCGTCGACTTCTGGATGCCGAACAAGGCGTGGAAGGGCTGCGATGTGAACGATCCGTCGGCGAGGGTACTGGGGAATTATGGCGCGAGCGGGTTGTAAACAACCCGCTCGAGGAATTTCTCTTGTCGCCCATTGTCGGGGACGGAAAGTTCCCTCGCAAGCGAGTTCTAAAGAGACCGCTTGAGGAATTTCTCTTGTCGCCCATTGTCGGGGGCGGAAAGTTCCCCCGCAAGCGGGTTGTAAACAACCCGCTCGAGGAATTTCTCTTGCCGTCCAAGACGACGGACGGGGAAGTTCCCCCGCAAGCGGTTCACACGTGCGGGCTTTGCTTTCCGTCAAAATGCGGTCGGCAAAAGAAACTGTCACCGTCCCGCAAAGTGGGACTTGCGGGTTCTCTTATCTTATGGTATACTGAATACGTATGCAATATTGACGGAGATAAGAGGAGAGAACATGAGCATAGCAAGCGGAATTTCGCTGCTGTCCGGCGTCGCGCTGTTTTTGTTCGGCATGTCCCTGATGGGGGACGGCTTAAAGCGCGTGGCGGGCAGCCGCTTGGAAGTCATTTTGTACCGTTTGACCGGCACGCCGCTCAAGGGCGTTTTGCTCGGCACGGGCGTGACTGCCGTCATCCAGTCGTCGTCGGCGACCTCGGTGATGGTGGTCGGCTTTGTCAATGCCGGCATGATGAAGGTGCGCCAGGCGATCGGCATCATTCTCGGTGCCATTCTCGGCACGTCCATCACCGGCTGGATCATCTGCCTTTCCGACATCGGCGGCAGCGGCGGCTGGGTGGAGCTTTTGTCAACCTCGACGCTCACCGGTGTCATTGCCGTCATCGGCATCATTCTCGTCATGTTCTGCCACGGCGACACCGAAAAGCACCTCGGCAGCATCATGATGGGCTTTGCCGTTCTGATGTTCGGCATGCAGATGATGTCCGGTGCGGTAGCACCCCTGCGCGAAAGCGAGACGTTTGTTGCGCTGCTCACCCGTTTCTCCAATCCGTTTCTCGGCATCCTTGCGGGCTGCCTTTTCACCTGTATTCTCCAAAGCGCGTCCGCTGCGGTCGGCATATTGCAGGCGCTTGCCGTCACCGGCGCGGTGGATTTTTCCGTGGCGCTGCCCATCATCATGGGCATTGCCATCGGTGCGGCGGTGCCGGTGCTTATTTCCGCGTTCGGCGCGGGTGTGAACGGCAAGCGCACCGCGTTTGTCTATCTGCTCATTGACGTGATCGGCGTGGTGCTGTGGGGCGGCGTTTTCTATGCCGCCAACGCCATCTGGCACTTCCCGTTCATGAACGACACCATGACGATGGTGTCCGTTTCGGCGCTCAACACCCTGTTCCGTTTTCTGACGGTGCTGGCGCTGACGCCGCTGACGGGCATGCTCGAAAAGCTCATTTGCTTTCTCATTCGCGACGACGGTGAGGAAGAGGACTCCGCCGAGATCGACCGCCTTGAAGAGCGCTTTGTTGCACACCCGGCGCTGGCGCTCGAACAGAGCCGCCTTGCCATGGTCTCCATGGCGCGCAAGACCGCTAAGAACCTTTCCCGCGCGTTTGCGCTTCTGATGAACTACACCGATGCGGCATATCATAAAATACAGGAAAAGGAAGCGGTCATTGATCGCTATGAGGACAAGCTCGGCACCTATCTCGTGAAGATCACGCAGCATGAGCTGACCCATGAGCAGAACCGCGAAATTTCCAAGTTTTTGCACACCATCAGCGACTTTGAACGCATTGCCGACCACGCCGCCAACATTGCGGGCGTGGCGCAGGAAATCTTCCGCAAAAAGCTGCAATTCTCCGCAAAGGGCAAAAGAGAGCTTGACACGCTCATCGCCGCAGTCGGCGAGGTCGTGAACATTTCGTTCACGGCGTTTACCGAAAACGACCTGGCACTTGCCCGCCGCGTCGAGCCGCTCGAGGAATGCATCGACTCCCTGTGCGACGAGGTGAAGATGAACCATATTCAGCGCATCCAGTCCGGCGAATGCACGCTGTCGCACGGCTTTGTTTTCAACGATCTGCTCACAAACTATGAACGCATCGCCGACCACTGCTCCAACATCGCGGTCGCCATGATCGAGCTGGAAGCGGAAGTGTTCGACACGCACGAATACCTCGACCGTCTGAAAAACGCCCATTCTGCCGACTTTGAGCGGTATTATCAAGAATATCAACAGCAATTCTCACTTTGAAAGGATGTCTCCCATGCGCCAATCTGCAATGATCCGCCGTCTGACCGTCGCTGCCATGTTCATGGCGATGAACATTATTCTGAGTCTCAGCATTTTGAGCATCCCCGTTCCGGGCGGTCACCTCTATCTCAATGACATCGTTATCTGCACCGCTGCACTGCTGCTCGATCCGTTTTCCGCATTTGCGGTGGGCGGCGTCGGCTCGTTCATCGGCGACATGCTGTTCTATCCCGCACCCATGTTCGTGTCGCTGGCGACCCACGGGCTGCAGGCGGTGGTCATTTCCCTGTGCAGCCGCCACCTGTTCAAAAAGCACCCGCTGGCGGGCGCGATCGTCGGTGTGCTGCTCGGCGCGGTCATCATGGTGACCGGCTATACGCTGGGCAGAGCCTATGTCTATGCCACGCCGGAATATGCTATTGTGAAGCTGCCGTATGAAATTCTCCAGGCGGCGCTCGGCGTGATTGCAGGCCCCATCTTGTGCTTTGCCTGCGATCTGCGCGGGAAGTTTTCCCGCATATTGATGCGGGAAAATTAAAATTTTTGCAAAATGGGGCTTGACAACCGTTTTCGCCTGTGCTATACTACGGGCAAATCAAATGAGTATTTCGGAAAGGAGAAGGATCATGAACCGTCGTTATGCTATGGATATGATGATGCGCATGTGCTGCATGTGCATGATGCGTCATGCCCAAAACGCCGGTGATCTTTCCTCCTGTCAAACCGCATAAGGTTGACAGATCCGTTTTTTAAGGGGAGAGCTCGTCGGAGCTTTCCCCTTTATTTTTTTGCAAGGAGTGTTTCACATGCTGTATGTGCTGCCGCGTGCGGTGCGCGCCAATCTGATCGGAGATCGAATGTGCCGCTAAACTTTTTGTTGATTTAATAAACCATATTACAAAACGTAAAATGAAAAAGGAGAGTTCGTCATGAAAAAGTTTGTTTCTATCGCTCTTGCCGCGGTGCTGACCGTCGGCGCACTGTTCACCTTCGCCGGCTGCGGCAGCAACGGCATCACCATTGCCGTTCCGAACGACACCACCAACGAAGCCCGCGCGCTGCTGCTTCTGCAGGATAAGGGCATCATCAAGCTGAAGGACGGCGCGGGCATCACCGCCACCATCCGTGACATCGAAGAAAAGCCCGACGGCGTGACCTTCAAGGAGACCGAAGCCGCGCAGCTGCCCAACCAGCTGCAGGACGTTGACTATGCGGTCATCAACTCCAACTATGCCATTGCCGCGAAGCTCAACCCCGTGAAGGACGCGCTGGCGATCGAAGGTTCTTCTTCCGCCTACGGCAACATCGTCGCCGTGAAGGAAGGCAATGAAAACACCCCGAAGATCAAGGCGCTGGTTGCCGCTCTGCAGAGCAAGAAGGTTGCCGAATATATCGCGAACACCTACGGCGGCGCTGTTGTCAGCACCGTGACCGATCCCGGCGACGGCTTTGACGGCTCTGTCGACTATGCCGCGCTGGCGGGCACGACCGTTTCCGTCGCTGCATCTCCCACGCCGCATGCTGAAATTCTGAAGATCGCCAAAGAGATCCTTGCTGAGAAGAACATCACGCTCGACATCAAGGAGTTCACCGACTATGTGCAGCCGAACAACGTTGTGGAGTCCGGCGACGTGGACGCCAACTACTTCCAGCACAAGCCGTACCTCGACGACTTCAACCAGCAGAACAACACCCACATCGTCTCCGTTGCCACCATCCATGTAGAGCCGCTGGGCATCTACGGCGGCAAGCAGACCACGCTGGAAGCGCTGAAGAAATAAGATACCACAACAACAAAATAGGGGGTGCCTTGCGGCACCCCCTATTGGTTCGAGGAGCATAACACATGATTGAGATACAACATCTGTCCAAGACCTTTGCCATCGACGGCGACCGCGTGGACGCGCTGAACGATGTGTCGCTCACCATCCCCGACGGCGACATCTATGGCATCATCGGCATGTCTGGTGCGGGCAAGAGCACGCTGGTGCGCTGCATCAACATGCTGGAGCGCCCGACGGAGGGCAAGGTGCTGATCGACGGCAAGGACATGGGTGCACTGTCCGAGCGCGCGCTGCGTGCGGCGCGACGGGACATCACCATGATCTTCCAGGGGTTCAATCTGCTGATGCAGCGCAACTGCCTGGACAACATCTGCTTCCCGCTGGAGCTTGCCGGTGTGCCGCGCGCACAGGCAAAGGAAAAGGCAAGAGCGCTTTTGGAAACGGTGGGTCTGCCCGACAAGGCAAAGGCATATCCCGCGCAGCTTTCGGGCGGCCAGCAGCAGCGCATCGCCATTGCGCGCGCGCTCGCGACCAATCCGCGCGTGCTGCTGTGCGATGAGGCGACAAGTGCGCTTGACCCCAAAACGACACATGCCATCCTGGAGCTGATCCGCGACATCAACGCGCGGCTCGGCATCACCGTCATCATCATCACCCATCAGATGAGCGTCATCGAAGAGGTCTGCCGCCACGTTGCCATTCTGGACAACGGCGTGGTGGTGGAAAAGGGCGCAGTCAGCGAGGTGTTTGCCCGTCCGCAATCGGCGGCGGCAAAGCGGCTGGTGTTCCCCGACGGCGTGGCGCAGGACGCGCCGCACCTGGCGGGCGGCAAAACGCTGCGCCTTGTGTTCAACGGTGCGGACGCGGCGGGTGAGCCGCTCATTGCGCGCCTTGCCATGGAGCTGCACATTCCTGCCAGCATCCTGGCGGCATCCACCAAGAATATCGGCGGCAGAGTGTTCGGCAACATGCTGCTGAGCGTGCCCGACGAGGGGGACACGGTGGAAAAGACGCTGGCATACCTGCAGGGTGTGCCGGACATGGTTGCAGAGGAGGTCGAGGAGCATGTTTCATGATCTGTTTGATCCGGCGGCTGCCGCGGAAGCGTGGGACATCATCCGCTCGGAATTTGCACTGGCGTTTTTTGAAACGCTGTATGTGACGGTGCTGGCGACGCTGTTTGCCGTCATCATCGGTCTGCCGCTCGGCGTTTTGCTGGTGGCGGGAGAGAAAAACGGCGTGCTGCCGCTGCCGCGGTGGCTCATGCGGGTGCTGGATGTGCTCATCAATCTTTTGCGCTCCGTGCCGTTTCTGATTTTGATGATCATGGTGTTTCCGCTCACCCGCCTCATCGTCGGCACGACCGTCGGCACGGTGGCGTCCATTGTGCCGCTCGTGATCGCGGCGTTTCCGTTTGTTGCCCGCCTGGTGGAGAGCAGCCTGCGGGAGGTCAACCCCAACATCATCGAGGCGGCGCAGAGCATGGGCGCTTCGCCGTTTCAGATCATCACAAAGGTGATGCTGCCGGAAAGCGTGCCGTCGCTCATTTCCAACTTCACTGTGGCGATCACCACCATTCTCGGCTATTCCGCCATGAGCGGCATCATCGGCGGCGGCGGTTTGGGCAAGATCGCCATCAACTACGGCTATTATCGCTATAAATACCTTGTGATGTTTGCTGCCGTGATTCTGCTCATTGTGCTGGTGCAGGTGTTCCAGTCGGTGGGCACGCACCTTGCCGTGCGGGCGGATAAGCGCATCAAGAACAAAAACAGCTGAAAACCGTTATTTATTATAGAACGCGCCCCCGAAAGCAACGCTTTCGGGGGCGCGTTTTGTCAAACCGTGAAATCCTCCCACGGGATGCGCACGGCTGCCTTTTTCGTGAGAATTTCGTTGATGTGCATGAGCAGCGGGAAATCCGCGCTTTTCCAGCACCGACAGCACAAAAAAGCAGGAAAAACCGATCGCTGCCGTGAGGGAGCCGGCGACAACGAACGCCCATCGCCACTGAAGCAGCGTGGCAAACACACCGGCGATAAGCGGACCGGCAAAGCTCGCCGCGGAGAAAAACATGCAGATGCGCTGCCGTGTTTTCCGAAATGATCTTCATGAGCGGGCCGCGCACCATGGAAAGCCCATATCCGAGCACCGCAAAGCACAGCATCTGCAGCACGCCGTGCGGCAGAAACGGGAAAGCGGCGGAAACCGCACCGCCGCCGAGCAGCCCCAGGAGCACCATGGCTTTCGGGCTGAAGCGGTCGCCGAGAACGCCGTTAAACAGCTGCCCCGCCGCATAAAACGCCATATACAGGGAGGACAGCAGCGCGATGTATTCCACCGTGTATGCCGTCGCGTCCTCGCGCAGCATGAACGGCGTCAGCACGCTGAGCATGTTGCGCAGAACATAGTTGAACACATAAGGTTGCAACAGATACGCCGCCGATCACAAACGCCTTTTTTGCTGCGGGTGTGAGTCTGTTTTTCATACCGATTCCACCTTTTTTGCCGCAATAGCCCCATTCAAAACAAAAAGAGCCAAGTTTTGCAACTTGGCTCTTTTTTTGCTTGTGGCACGAATGTTCATAAGGGCTTTAACCGTCGCGGAAGAAAGTCCAAGTAAAAATCAAGGCTCAACCCGAATTAGGTCAAGCCTTGCTTGTGGTCGAGATGACAGGATTCGAACCTGCGGCCTCTGCGTCCCGAACGCAGCGCTCTACCAAACTGAGCCACATCTCGATAGAAAGGATCGTGGCGACCGTGTCACCATCAGCCTTGCTATTATACTGTACTTTTCGCCGTTTGTCAACAGTTTTTTCGAGAAAAAGGGCAGGATGCTAAAGGCATCCTGCCCCGCAATCTCATTTGAACGAGTCCTTGAGCTTTTCAAAGAAGGTGCGCCGCTTTTGATAGTTCTTTTCGCCCATCGAGTCATCCAGCGCGCGCAGCTGCTTTTTCTGCTCCGCCGTCAGATTTTTCGGCACCTCGATGGTGATGCGCATGAGCAGGTCGCCCTTGCCGCGCCCGTTGAGATAGGGAATACCCTTGCCCTTGAGCGTCACAATGTCGCCCGGCTGCGTGCCCTCCTTGATGGTGAGCGGCGCTTTGCCGTCCAGTGTCGGCACATCCAGTGTCGCGCCCAGCGCCGCCTGTGCATAGGTCAGCGGCAGATCGCACCAGATGTTGAACCGATCCCGTTCGAAAATGGGATGCGGCCGCACCGACACGCGCACCTGCAGATCGCCCGCAGGACCGCCGTTGACACCGGCGTTGCCCTTGCCGCGGATGTTGATGACCTGTCCGTCGTCGATGCCGGCGGGAATGTTGATCCCCACCGTCTGCGTTTTGCGCACCGCACCGCTGCCGTTACAGGTCGGGCAGGGGGTGTCGATGACCTTGCCTCTGCCTCTGCACTGCGAACACACCGACTGCGTCTGCATCACGCCGAACGGCGTGCGCTGCTGGTGCACTTCCTGTCCCGTGCCGTTACAGTGCGGGCAGGTGCGGGCGGTCGTGCCCGCTTTTGCGCCGCTGCCGCCGCAGGCGGAGCACCGCTCCACGATCGGCACGCTTATCTGTTTCTTGCAGCCCTTTGCTGCTTCCTCAAACGAAATGATGACCGAGGCGGTCACATCGCTGCCCTGCCGCGGCGCATTCGGGTTGCCGCCGCGGCGACCGCCGCCGCCACCGAAGAAAGAGGAGAAAATGTCGCCGAGGTCAAAGTCCATATCGCCGAAACCGCCGCCGGCATAGCCACCGCCGCCCGCGCCGAAGTTCGGATCGACGCCGGCATGACCGAACTGGTCATAGCGCGCCTTTTTCTGCGGATCGGACAGCACCTCATATGCCTCGTTGACCTCTTTGAAGTGCTTTTCCGCCTCTTTGTCGCCGGGGTTCAGATCGGGATGGTATTTTTTTGCCATCTGCCGAAAGGCTTTTTTGATGTCTGCGTCGGAAGCGCCCTTTTGCAGCCCCAACACTTCATAGAAATCACGTTTTGTCTCTGCCATATGTGTCCTCCAAACACCGCGACGCTGCGACACGGCATAAGCCGCATCGCAGCGCATCGGTTAAAACCGTATCTTCGGAATTACTGCACGTCGCCGTTGTAGTAGCCGTCAGCACCGGCGTCTGCGCCCGCATCACCCTGCGGTGCTGCTCCGTCCTGCGGCGCTGCCTGCTGATACATCTTTTCGCTCACGGCATAAAACGCCTTTGTCAGCTCTTCCTGCTTTGCCTTGATGTCGGCGGTGTCGGTGCCTTTGAGGGCTTCCTTCAGCGCGTCCACCTTCGCCTGCACATCCGCTTTTTCGTCGGCGCCGAGCTTGTCGCCCATTTCCTCCAGCGTCTTTTCACACTGGTAGACCATCTGATCGGCGTTGTTGCGGGTCTCGACATCCTCACGGCGCGCCTTGTCCTCCGCAGCATACTGCTCCGCTTCCTTCACCGCTTTTTCCACATCCTCCTTGGACATGTTGGTGTTGGAGGTGATGGTGATGTGCTGCTCCGCACCCGTGCCGAGGTCCTTCGCACTGACGTTCACGATGCCGTTGGCGTCGATGTCAAAGGTGACCTCGATCTGCGGCACACCGCGGCGTGCCGGGGCGATGCCGTCCAGCTTGAACAGACCGAGCGTCTTGTTGTCTTTCGCAAACTCACGCTCGCCCTGCAGCACATGAATTTCCACAGAGGGCTGATTGTCCACAGCCGTGGAGAAGATCTGGCTCTTCTTGGTCGGGATGGTGGTGTTGCGGTCGATGACCTTCGTCATCACGCCGCCCATGGTCTCAACGCCCAGCGACAGCGGCGTGACATCCAAAAGCAGCAAACCCTTGACCTCGCCGCCGAGAACGCCGCCCTGCAGCGCTGCGCCCATGGCAACACATTCGTCGGGGTTGATGCCCTTGAACGGCTCCTTGCCCATGAACTTCTGAATGGCTTCCTGCACCGCCGGAATACGGGTCGAACCGCCGACGAGCAGCACCTTGTCGATGTCCGCGGGCTTCAGACCGCTGTCGGACAGCGCCTGCTTGACAGGACCCATCGTGGACTCCACGAGGGAAGCGGTCAGCTCGTTGAATTTCGCACGCGTCAGCGTCATGTCGAGGTGCTTCGGACCGGTGGCGTCTGCGGTGATGAACGGCAGGTTGATGTTGCTGCTCATGCCGCCGGACAGCTCGATCTTCGCCTTTTCGGCAGCCTCGCGCAAGCGCTGCACCGCCATGCGGTCGCCGGACAGATCCACGCCGGTGTCCGCCTTGAAGCCCGCAACCATCCAGTCGACGATCTTCTGATCGAAGTCATCGCCGCCGAGGCGGTTGTTGCCGGCGGTCGCGAGAACATCGATAACGCCGTCGCCGATCTCCAGAACGGAGACATCGAAGGTGCCGCCGCCGAGGTCGTAGACCATGATCTTCTGATCGGCCTTTTCCTTATCCAGACCGTAGGCCAGAGCGGCTGCGGTCGGCTCGTTGATGATACGCTTGACGTCGAGACCTGCGATCTTGCCGGCGTCCTTGGTCGCCTGACGCTGAGCGTCGGTGAAGTATGCGGGGACGGTGATGACCGCCTCGGTGACGGTCTGACCGAGGT
>OIZI01001330.1_pt1 | contig 10732 bp, 9 predicted proteins | sample 1588441 | NCBI WGS metagenome assembly OIZI01 (sample SAMN03283284) | human gut metagenome | biome: human-associated habitat; material: feces | host: Homo sapiens | place: Peru | collected 2012
ATACTGATTAAACCGAAGCCACGGAGATAGTAATTATCGACAGTCAAATGAATTATCGAAGAAAACTTGACACTTACGGATTTCCGCTTTTCAGCTTGACAAGATCCTCCTCATTTGCTACATTAGGAGCAGATAAAAGGTTATCGACTTTTCCTTCGGGAATGAGCCAATGGGGCTGCTCTGAAGAAATCCAGTCAGTAGCCTTTTTTCTATTGACATAAAGCAAATTTCCTTCATCTAATTAACTGTTAAACCACTCATATGATGGGTTCTTCGACTTCTTTTTCGTCTTCCCATATGCGCTTGCAATTCGGTTGATTTCGTAATTTTTTCTCGTAGTCACTTTTAGCTCAAACGGGACGACGATGGTTGCCCCATTGCTATCTTTGAGGTCTACCACCACTACGCGGCGCTCCTCTCCGTTCAGTCCTGTTAAAGATCATGATTGGATTTGTAAGCGCCCGCGGCAGCTGCTTCATGATCTCCGGTGTCATGTCTCCTGCATGCTTTCCGTTCAGGATTTTCTCAAGATCTGTCTTGGCGATTTCCACAGGAAGGACTTCAGCTCCGGTTAGTTTCAGCACGAGAGGCGTTGTCATCACGCGAACCATGGGCGACTTTTCTTTACCGGCAATGAAACGATCTACGCTATCTGCGAAGGATTTCTCATCTGCGTCCAGCTGCCGCTCGGCCATATCCTTCTTTGTCGACTTGCCCGATAGGACTTTATGGGCATATTCTCCAGCCATTTGGTGATAAGTGCTGCTCTCTTCGAAGTCGTTTACAACACTCGGCAGAACTTCTCCATTTTACCCGATTTTAGCAGGGTTCTTTTTTATTTCCGTAATGTCTCCATCATAGAAATACTTTCTCCCATTGGCCTCTTCTCTTACTACGATTCTTGCAAAGCATTCTTTTCCATCGAGCTTAATTTTCATCCCATAGTATCTGTATGAAACAGTGCTCTGATTTAGCTTTTTGACTCTGTCTGGATCTTTTGCATCTTCATACAGGAATACAGACTTAGCGATTAGCTCTTTTAGATTCGGTATGAGCTGCAGTGTGCTATTTTCAGCCGAATGCCTCACTAATTCTTTGGCAGCGCTGACCGGCATTCTAATGTATTCCCCATCCCTGTTTCTAATAACAGCAGGCACGTCCCGCTTGCCGCCTGCTCTTGAGACAGGGAATAGGACTCTATACAATTCTTTCGCGGCTTTTCCGATTTCTTTGGCAGATGCCCCTCTGAATGTTGTTCTATTGCACTCTACAGGTTTGCTATGCAATAAATGAAAGAAAAAGCAAGAAAAAGTCGCACATGTAAAATGGACGAGGATGGGCATCAAGGCTCTGTGTGGCATCATCGTATCCCTGTCATCGACAATACGCGAAAAAAGTGACCCTTTTTTCGAAAAAGGGTCACCTCCATCACAAAGGCGCAGCAGAGTTTTATAAGTATCCATGGAGGCATTCCCTGCAATCTGGCACCAGCGCATTTCACGGTTCATGTCGTATAAGTACGGCTAAACTTCGCTCTAGGGTTAGTCGTGGAGGCGAATCCTGCATGAGATCTTTTGACCTGCTGCGTCTTTCTGTGATTTGTATTTCTTACGCTCTCCGGCGGCTAGCACGCTTTCGAGCGAGAGAAGGGAAATCGGATCCGCCGTCTGCCCTCTCTGCGCTCCTTTCCTATAGGTCTGTGCACGAAGGAGTGCGGAGGGAGCTTTGGGCTCCCGGGAAGATTTCCCTCTCCGAGAAATATCATCGTAGAAATTCCAAATTTTACACGGTTTTCTTTTCATAAAATAAAAAATCTAAACATTCTACGATTGAGTCCGTGTTTCCTTAATTTCGCTCGGGATGATAGCCGGGGAGTGTATTTGCGGGGATGCTGAGATCCAAATCATAGCCACTGAGCGGATCGATGTTGCTGGCGACTGCACGCTGGTAGTCTCTCATGGAGGCTCTGGACTGCATCGACTGATAATCTCCATATTCTGCCGCATCACAGTACCTTTCGATCGCTCTCACACGGACATGAATTTCGTCCATCAGCTCGGTGTAGCGGATTTCGTCCGGCTCGATGGTACCAAGGCCATTTTGTTTCGCGTAGGCACGCCATTGGATCATACTTTCATACTCTGCGACGAGGCGTGCATTCGTCATTATCCAAGGCTGCGTGCGGTTGTCGAACCAGTCCGGGCGTGCGGAGAGTTCATCCGGCGGCCATGGATCGAGCGTGCCTGCAAAGGCAGTGGGATTTGTGCCATCCGGACTTTCTATCCGTTTCACGCCATACTTTTCCGCTTCGCGTTCGCTTTTCTTCTGTTTCTCGCTCTTTGGCCGGGACTGTTTCACCGGTTTCTTTTTGGCAGAAGAACCAAGAACGCTTCCGATGGCTTTATCCGCTGCTTTGCTCGCGATGTCTCCCCAACCGAATGCCTCTGCTTCTCCGATAAGGCCGAAAAGCAGGGCAGCGGTGAGCCCGATAGCAAGAATAGATTTCTTTTTCATCATGACCGCCTCCTTTGAAACTATAACCGCATTATAACATAAGTATATAGAAAGTCCAAGCAATTCAAAATGACGATACGGGAAGTCAGATACGGAAATTTCAACCGGCAGAACTTCGACCCCCACAAGCCTCATCACAAGCGGTATCCTCATAACTTGGATAGTATCTGTCAAAATCTTTTCTACCATGAAACGATCTACGCTGTCCGCGAAAGATTTCTCATCTGCGTTCAGCTGCCGCTCAGCCATGTTCTTCTTTATCGACTTGCCTAATGGAATATTATGGGCATATTCACCGGCCATTTGGTGATAGACGCTTTTCTTGACAATGCCTATTTTTTTCTGTAAACTCTGTAGTGGAATAGGAGCATTCTGGTGACTGTCAGACGCTGCCGCTTTGTCGGTGAGCATTTCAGCGTGGAATTGCTCCTATTTTTTTGTATTGATTCGACTGCTTTTCATTGACCTGCGGTTGCAATCCAAATCTTTCCGTTCACAGCTAACCAAACAGATTGCCTACATCTGAGAGAACGAGCTCGTCGTAAAACGAATGAAAACGAGTAACTCCCGCCGGACGGTCCCCCTCCCCCCCACCTTTCACCGCACTCTCATGGAATACCGTAATCTGCGTGTCTTGTACTGCCATGGCCGCTTGACGCGCTACCAGAGAAGCAATTATCTGAACTATGTATTGCGGCGAATCCTTCCCGATCACACCATGCACGACTTCCGCCACACATATGCGACGCGGCTCCTATCCTCGGGCATGGATATCAAGACGGTCGCAAGTCTCCTCGGAGATACCGTCGCGACGGTCGAGAGAGTGTATATCCACTACACGGATGAGATAAGGGCGAAAGCAGCAGAAGATATCAACCGAATATTTAGCTAGCAAAAAGAGGAGTACCCACACGGGTGCTCCTCTTGAAGTTTTTGACGAATTTCTGACGGTGTAAAAGAATTCCCGATAATAGCAGGGATTTTCCGCATATCAGCTATTTGACGACGATATTGACGATTCTCTTTGGTACGACGATGACTTTCACGATGGTCTTGCCTTCGGTGAATTTCTGGATCTCCGGAAGAGTCTGGGCTTTTTCGCCGATTTCTTCGCGCGCCATAGCGATCGGGACGGAGATTGTCGCGCGGACCTTACCATTGACCTGGACAGCGAGTTCGACTTCGTTGACGACGAGAGCAGACTCATCGCAAGCCGGCCAGGCAGCCAGGTGGATGCTTTCTTCCTTCTGCCCTGCACTCTGCCAGAGTTCTTCAGTCATATGCGGAACGAATGGCGCGAGGAGGATGAGGAGGTTTCTGACGAGCTCGCCGGAAAGGCTCGCTTCGATGGTATCATGGGCTTCGATGAAGCGGTACATATCGTTTACGAGTTCCATGATGGCAGAGATCGCAGTATTGAAAGCAAATTTCCCATCCAGATCTTCGGTGACTTTCTTAATGGTCTGGTGCAGTTTTCTTCTGAGAGCGAATTCCTCAGAGGAGAGTTTGCCTTTTTCTTCAGTCTGAATGTCTTCGTACTTGCCAACGATGTTCCAGACGCGTTTCAGGAAACGGTAAGAGCCTTCAACGCCCTGATCGGACCATTCGAGGTCTTTTTCCGGCGGAGCAGCAAAGAGGATGAAGAGGCGGGCCGTGTCAGCGCCGTATTTCCCGACGATTTCTTCCGGGGAAACGACGTTGCCGACGGATTTACTCATCTTGCCGCCATCTTTCAGGACCATGCCCTGACAGAGCAGGTTCGTGAATGGTTCCGGATAGTCGACCATGCCTTCATCCTGAAGGACTTTCATGAAGAAGCGGGAATACAGCAGGTGAAGGATGGCGTGTTCGATGCCGCCGATGTACTGGTCGACGGGCATCCAGTAGTTTGCCTTATCCTTTGCGAATGGTTCTTCGGTATTGTGCGGGTCGCAGTAACGCAGGAAGTACCAGGAAGAATCGATGAAGGTATCCATCGTGTCGGTTTCTCTCGTAGCATCCGCACCGCACTGTGGACATTTGCACTGAAGGAAGGCTTCACTGGTTTCGAGCGGAGAGGTCGCACCTGCGACAAAGTTGACGTCTTCCGGCAGTTTGACAGGGAGATCTTTTTCCGGGACAAGAACATTGCCGCAATGCGGGCAGTGAATGATCGGGATCGGGCAGCCCCAGTAGCGCTGGCGAGAAATCAGCCAGTCACGCAGACGGTAGTTCACTTTGCCTTCGCCGATGCCCATGTCTTCGAATTTCTTGGTGATGGCTTCACGGGCTTCTCCGGATTTCAGACCATCAAATTCCGCAGAGTTCACAAGGACGCCGTCAGCGTCATAGGCTTTATCCATCTCGGCAAGAGAAAGGGAGCCGGCTTTATTCTGGACGACGAGTTTCATTGGGATGCTATATTTCTTAGCGAAATCCCAGTCGCGCTGGTCGTGGGTCGGTACAGCCATGACGGCACCGGTGCCGTATTCGTAGAGGACGTAGTTCGCGATCCAGATCGGCACGCGTTCGCCGGTCAACGGATGGATGGCATAGCTGCCGGTAAACATGCCGAGCTTTGGTGCATCTTCCGCGGTGCGGACGATGTCGTTTTCATTTCTCATCTTTTCGATGAATTCTTCGAGTTTTGCCTTTTCCGGGTTATTCGCGATGAGTTTTTCGACGAGCGGGTGTTCCGGAGCAAGGACCATGTAGGTGACGCCGTAGACGGTGTCGACACGGGTGGTATAAACCGGAATCTGATCATCCATGCCTTCAACCTTGAAGGAGAACTGGGTACCGGTGGATCGACCAATCCAGTTTCTCTGCATGGTCTTGACGCGTTCCGGCCAGCCTGGCATATGGTCGAGATCCGCAAGGAGGCGGTCTGCATAGTCGGTGATCTTCAAGAACCACTGAGAGAGGTCTTTCTTGACGACTTCATTCTTGCAGCGCCAGCAGCGTCCTTCTTCGACCTGTTCATTTGCAAGGACGGTGTGGCAGCTTTCGCACCAGTTGACCTTTGCTTCCTTCTTATATGCGAGACCTCTCTTGTAGAAGATCTCGAAGAGCTTCTGTGTGTGCTTGTAGTAGTCTTCACGGCAGGTCAGGACTTTTCTGTCCCAATCATAGGAGAGACCAAGTTCTTTCTGCTGACGGGTCATGTTGTCGATATTGGAATAGGTCCATTCCGCCGGTGGAATGCCGTGCTTGATAGCCGCATTTTCGGCCGGCATGCCGAAGGCATCAAAGCCCATCGGATGAATGACATTGAATCCCTGCATCGTCTTGAAACGAGCGACAACGTCACCGATGGAGTAGTTTCTGACATGTCCCATATGGAGATTGCCAGACGGATACGGGAACATTTCCAGTACATAGTATTTCTTTCTGCTCGGGTCAGAATGAGTTTCAAATGCTTTGGTGTCCTCCCAGATTTTCTGCCATTTCTTTTCGATCTGCTGAGGTACGTACTTTTCGTGCATAGTTTCACCTTCCAAATTTTTCGTTACTGTCGACATTTTTGATAAAACAGTTCTTTCTATTATAGAGCCTGCCGTGGGTAGCGTCAAATAGATTTTCGTTTGTGAAGAGGGTTGATTTCCGTGATTCAAACCAACAGTTGTTAGTTGATAATAGATAATACTTGACATTGTTTGTTTTTCATGCTTTTAAAGAAATTCTAATTAAATCCGATCTTGCAATTAAAACGACGCGTTCTTTTTCTAAATACATCTTCTAACCAGCTATAAGGACAACGTAAAAAAGGATGCGGCAAAATGCTTGTGCATTTTGCCGCATCCCTTTAAGCAATGTTTCCTTCTTTTATCTTATGATTTGCAGGAGCTCCTCGAGGCTCTTTTTCCCAAAATACGTCTTTTCATCCATGATCAGACAGGGGACGCTCATAATGTTGTATTTCTTCTGCATGTCCGGATAGTGTGCGAGGTCATACACATCGACAGAGACATGGTCATTATCCGCAGCGATCCGTTCGGCAGCGGCAACGAGATCAGGACACATGGTACAAGAGAGAGAGACCGCAATATCTATGTGAATATCGCGAGAAATCTCTTCTATGCGCTGCTGCAGGGTTTCTCCCACATCCTGCCCGGGACCTGCCGCATTGTAGAGTGCCAGAATAAAGGAATTAAATTCATGCCCGCCGGGAACACCGTGAAAACGGAGACCCAGATCCTTTCCTTCCGCGCTGCAAATAGAAATGGTAACATCCGGATCCCCCTCTCTCACCACTTCATAGGAAAGTGTATCAGAAAGGCCGGCAAGTTCCCGTACCAGACCTTCTGCTTCGTCTGCAAGCAGAGTGCCGTCACTCGATACTCTGAGGAGGAGAGGCTTCTCAAAACGAGCGAGGACCGGCGATAAAGCTTCACGCATCGCATCATCAAGAAAAGCTCCTGCCACAGCTTTGGGAGCCGTCTTTTCCTCTTCGACGACTTTCTTTCGCGCATAGGTACGACGAAGACCGAGACGTCGATACAGATTCCCCAGATACCGTTCCAGCGAAGTAGCAGCGACCGCACCATCGCTGACAGCCGTCACGACCTGACGGAGCTGCTTCACACAGATATCGCCCGCTGCATATACGCCGGGCAGATTCGTCTGCTGCTCACGATCTGTCACCACGTAGCCTGCAGGATCCAGCTCGACCTGTCCTTTCAGAAGTCCGCTCTCTGGCGCGTATCCAACGAAGACAAAGACACCGAAATAGTCACCATCTTTGGCTTCTACAAGACGCTCTTCTCCGCTCTTCCGATCTTTGAGGACGAGACAGCGGACAGCGCTGTCACCCTCAATCCGCACCACCTCAGTATGATAGGAAATCGTAACATCAGGATGCTCTTTCAGCTCATCGACAGCCGCAGACGAGATCGAAAAGTCATCTCCGCGAACAAGGACATGGACTTTGCGACCATACTTAGTGAGGAAAAGGGCTTCCTCCACGGCTGCATACCCACCGCCAACAACAAAGATGTCCTTTCCGGTGAAGAACTCTCCATCACATGTCGCACAATAAGCGACACCATGCCCACGGAATTCTTTTTCGCCGAAAAATCCGGCAAGACGGGGATGCGCACCAGCTGCATAGATGATACCCATCGCCTCAAAATCTCCTCGATCGGTATGTACCACCTTTGTATCTGCAGTAAGCGACAGGCTCTTTACTTCTGCCGTCAAAAATTCTGCACCGAAGGCTTCAGCCTGACGCACCATTTCTCGGGTCAGTGCCTCCCCGTCCGTCTTATAAACGCCGGGATAATTCACCACTTCAGATGTGATCGTGATCTGTCCACCCATCTTCTCTTTTTCGATGACAAGGACATGAAAACGTGCTCGTGCCATATAAATAGCGGCGGAGAGCCCTGCCGGTCCTCCGCCTACTATAATGGCATCATATCGTTTTTCCATGATGCCGCTCCTTTTTATAATTTCCCGACCAGATCAAAGGACGGTTTCAGTGTTTTTGCACCTGGCTGCCATTTAGCCGGGCAGACTTCATCGCCATGCTCATATACGAACTGAGCGGCTTCCACCTTGCGAAGCAGCTCGTCCGCATTGCGGCCGATGTTGCCTGCGCTCACTTCGTACAGTACGACTTCGCCCTTCGGATTGATGACAAAGGTACCTCTTTCTGTGAGACCGGAGTCTTCGATGTAGATATCCAGCTCCTTAGACAGTTTACCAGTCGGGTCGCCGATCATCGGATACTCGACCTTGCCGACTGCCTGAGACGATTCATGCCATGCTTTGTGAACAAAGTGGGTATCGCAGGAAACAGAATAAATTTCACATCCGATTCTCTGGAAATCAGCATACTTGCCCTGCAGGTCTTCAAGCTCGGTCGGGCACACAAAGGTGAAGTCCGCCGGATAGAAGAAGAGCACGCTCCACTTGCCGAGAAGATCCTTATCGGTGACTTCGATGAAATCGTTCTGCTGGAATGCATTCAGTTTGAATTCGCTAATTTTTTTACCGTTGAGAGACATTTTGGGATTCCTCCTTATTAGAAATACTCTCTCGTACAGGATTCGTATCGAACCCTCACGAAGCATATTTAACTTTCTGAATGTATTATAGCGTGTTATTCGAAAAATGTCAATATGGCATTTTGAAAATTTTCGATTTTTGGCATTTTTACCAGTTTAAGGGGACTACAGGAAAATGACAAAGAAAAATAATTCTATGCCTCACAGATTTAGCAGAATGCCGAGGAAATTGCTGTTTGATTTTATGCTTTGCCTAAAAATGCTTGTGTAATCAAACGCTGTGATATACTTGCGTTTCCCTTGCCCCTGTCACCAGTAACGCCTGCTTTCGAGCTTTCTCCACCGCTTCGGCGAACGTATTCCCGAAAAGTTCATGCGTCACATAGTCTGGCTCGATGGCCTCGACGATCTCTCTGGCGGCTCTCGTCTGAAATGGATCATGATGATCCAAAGAACATATATGACGCATCATGGCCTGATTCGTCAGCGGAACCGGCATTTCTCTCCTGAACTGGCGGATATACGCTCCGGAAAGAGAGCAGGAGAGATGAATACCTTTCACGAGCGCTCTCATTTCCCCCAGCTGCTTCATGCTTTCCCTGATATAGAGCGCGGCCTCTTTTTCGCTTGTCAGATCCGGATTCGTGATCATGAAATGTCCGCTGTCAAACATAAGGCCTGTATGAGCGGGATCAGCCAGTCTTGTGAAAAAGTATTCCACCTTCTCTGGTTCAAGCCGGTAAAGCCCCGGCCAGAAGATATTTTCAAAGAGAATGAATACCCCGTCCGGGATCAGATCGCGGAAAGACTGATAGAGCTCTGCCGTCGCTGCCAGAACTTCTTCATCGGTATGGCGGAAGCGCCAGGAAAAGGCCTCTTCAGGCGTACTCTCCTGCACATGCCAGACCAGATAGCGGGGCTTCTCAGCCAGTGCTGCACGGATATTCTCACGTATGACCTGTATCCAGCCTTCTCTATCCTCTGCGCCATACATTTGGCGTATATTGTCCTGATTTGTAAAAATTTCAAACAGACGATCCTTATTCCCTTCATAGAAATCCATCCAATAGGGCCAGTACCTGAGATGCGTTCCCACAGTGATTTGCAAAAATGGCGGACTCCCCGCCTGACTGCCATATATGAGGTTTTCCACCCCATCCAGACCTTCCGCATGGATAAGACGCGAGATCTCCTCCTCCCGGTCACCCGGCATACGATAGTAGCTGATCAGTTGTTTCATCGGAGTATATCCTTTTCTATGTATCTGACTGGAACAGTTTATTATTTATCAAAAAAGCGATTGTACACATCTACCGCTTCCTGTGCCTTTTTTACAGCTTTATTTCTGGCTTCTATGATGGCATTCGCATCATTTGTCGCTCCGTCAATGTAGTGCTGACAGGCTTTCACATACAGATCCACTTCTTCTGCATATTTTTGAAAAGCGGCTACATCCTGGATCCCCTTCTCCGGCGGTACAGGCACTGGCGGAAGGATGGCATTCGGAGATGGATATGCCTCTGTCATCTGTGTCGCTGCCGGATCGACCTCCGGGCTCGTCTTCTCCTCCTCTGCAAAGATGCATCCCGCACCAAGAAGGGCGAAGCATAAAATAAAGGCACCCATTTTCTTTTTCATTTTCATTCCTCCTTAAACATGAGAAATTCATCGCTGTAACACCTAAAAAAGCCGCACGAAGTCAGGATGGACTTCTCCATCCCAAGATCCTGCGGCCACTCTCTCGATGGCTTACGATCGGACTACATCTTTCAGGCGCTCTGACTTGGTTCCCTGCTCTCCCATGTCCGTGCGAAGGAACTGCCATGAGAAAACTCCCTATACAGTTGCGGAACAGTTCCGGAGTCTCACCGGATTCCCCTGTAAATATCACTTACTAACCTTTTCATAGGATATTCTTATTTTTCACTAATGTCAAGAGATTTTATTGTCTTATGATGCTGGAGGGCCGACATAAGCAGCCTATGCGCACTTTCCGATTGCTGTGCGTTATCCCTTCAAATCCTGATAACCTGAAGAACCGCTGATTCAATCGCAGAGTCAGATGTATTCGGTGTTTGTGTAAAAGACCCCATCAATCCCATAAAAAAGGCGATGTGAAATAACGATCATCTCATTTTCGCGTTCAATCTGCCGCGGGGGACTTGCAACTCTCATAGGAGTAACCGGGAAACCTTATCCCAGCTGTCTTTCATGCCATAGTCACCCTATCC
>OIZI01001337.1_pt1 | contig 10700 bp, 9 predicted proteins | sample 1588441 | NCBI WGS metagenome assembly OIZI01 (sample SAMN03283284) | human gut metagenome | biome: human-associated habitat; material: feces | host: Homo sapiens | place: Peru | collected 2012
TTCCCCTCGAGGGGAAGGTGCCCCGTAGGGGCGGATAGGGCACTGGCGGTATGAAAGACAGATGAAACAAATGGAAAATGCGTCTCAAGTGCGCCGTTAACGAAAGTACCCTATCCACCGCTGGCGCGGTCCCCCTTCCCCGCGTGGGGAAGGGGGCGAGCGTAGCGAGCCGGATAGGGTTCTAGCGGCATGAAAGATAGCTGAAGAAAACGGAGAGGTGCGCGGCACATGTGGGGAAAGCCGCTTATATTTTATCTGCATCGAAAAAGCCGCAGAGAGAATCGTTGGATTCACTCTGCGGCTTTTTCGATGGAAACAGGGAGGAAAACGGCAAGCGGGCATCGCCTATAATACTTGCGGCGAAGCCGCCACCTTCATTCCTAATTCCTCATTCGAGCAGAGCTTTCATTCACAATCAAGGGGAGCCCTGAACCCTGAACCCTGAACCGTTAAACCTTAAACCTTAAACCTTCTTACTTCGTCCCGAAGATGCGGTCGCCGGCATCGCCAAGGCCCGGGAGGATGTATTTCTTTTCATTCAGCTGACGGTCGAGGGCGGCGGTATAGATCGGAACGTCCGGATGAGCCTGGTTCACGACCTCGACACCTTCCGGGGCAGCGACGAGACACATGAATTTGATATTCTTGACGCCTTTTTCTTTCATCATGTCGATGGCTGCGACGGCGCTGCCTCCGGTAGCGAGCATCGGATCGACGAGGATGAAGTCACGATTTTCCACATCCGGGAGCTTGCAATAGTATTCGATCGGCTTGGCGGTGACGGGATCGCGGTAGAGGCCGATGACGCCGATGCGGGCAGACGGCATGAGTTCGGTGAGGCCTTCCACCATGCCGAAGCCGGCGCGCAGGATCGGGACGATGCCGAGCTTCTTGCCGGCGACCTGTTTTCCTGTCGCTTTTTCGAGCGGTGTCTCGATAGCGACATCTTCGAGCGGCAGATCGCGGGTGAGCTCATAGCCCATCAGGAGCGTGATCTCCTGCAGCAGACGGCGGAACTCACCGGAGCTGGTTTCTTTCTTTCTCATAATGGTCAGCTTGTGCTGGATCAGCGGATGATCAATGACATGGATATGCATAATGGCCTCCTCAGGGAAATACAGAGTGAATAGGAAGTAGCGTTTTTTGCTTTTCTCATTGTAGCACAAATGAGAGAGGTTTGGGGAAGGGACGGCCCTTTGACCCTGAATGAAAGCTTTGCTCGAATGAGGAATTAGGAATGAGGAATTAGGAATGAAGGTGGCGGCTTCGCCGAGATTGATGACGAGGTCGCAGCTCTTCTGGCATGCATGATCTCACATTCGACGTTTCTCGCGGCGCAGGATGACGAAGCGGGGCGATGCCCAAAGGCTGGAGGATAGAAGTCATATGTCTGATGTCTCCTAGTCTAATCCCTGGCTACTCATGCCTGCTTTCAAACTTCAGGGCACGCCTCACGAGCGAACCCTGTTTCCTTAAATCTTTCTTTAATGACAATTCCCGAAGAATGTTGTAAAATGAAAGACAGTATGACAGAAATGAATTTTTATACCTTTATATATAGTTTGAGGTCCATATAGCTCCAAGTAAAGAAAAGAGGAATCCTATGAAATCCAATAAACTGACATCCCTTCTCTGCGCACTGGCTCTGACAGGGGCGGTGATGCCGCTTTCTATGGCAGAGGCGGCAGAGCCGGCTCCGGCCGCAGCCGCTCAGGAAGCACCTGCTGAAGGTGTGAACTACACCGATGCCCTGATGAAGGGACTGTCTCTGACGCTTCCTGATGTCCAGAGTGCGGTCGAGTCAGGCACGTTCAAGAATCTTTCACCAGAAGCACCTAAGCCTGCAGAGCCGGAGCCCGCTCCGCTGCCCGAACCGGAACCCGAGCCAGAGCCAGAGCCGGAACCGGAACCCGAACCTGCCCCGGCACCGGCGGCGAAGTATACCGCAGATCAGGGGAGCGCAGCCGCCGAGATCGGATCCGATGGTGCGTATGACGGCATGACCTACAGCTCGGACAAAGCGGATGAGAATGCGCTCCGCGTCTCCATGGCATACATCACCGCGAAGGGCGATACCATCACGAAGTCCGGTGACACCTCGAGCGCAGAAAATAGTGACCTTTATGGGATGAATGCGGCACTGCTCGTGACCCATGGCGGACACGGGGCTTTCACGGATGTGAAGATTTCCAGCACAGGAAACGGCGCGACGGGCGCCTATGGCTACAGCAAGGGCACATACATCAATCTGACGAATGCACAGGTCTCCACCACGGGCGCGCAGGCTTCCGGCGTCGAAGTCTCCCAGCGTGCGATGATGAAGGTAGAGGCATCCACGGTCACTACCACCGGAGATCAGTCGCCGGCGATCCGCATCTCTCAAAACGGCGGCATCCTTCTCACCGAAAACTCCGACTTTACCGCTTCCGGCGCGAATGCACACGGCATCTATACCCAGGGCGATGTGACCGTCACAGGCGGGACTGTCAAGGCGGAAAAGACCAAGGCGGCCGTTATCAAGAATATCAGCTCCATCACGCTCGATGGAGCGACGCTCGAAGGCAATGAGACAGGCTCGCTTCCTTACAATATCGTCATGTACTCGGATGCCGACGCGATCGGTGTCACGGGGACGCAGCAGTTCGAGGCGAATCATGCAAGCCTCATCTCTCATAAGGGCGGCATGTTCTATGTGACCGGCACCCACTGCCGCATCACGCTGAAGGACAGCACGCTCACGCAGGATGAAACGGCGCCTGTCTTTACCATCACAGGCAATGACGGCGGCTACGGCTGGGGCGATGCGGGCGCGAACGGCGGTCACGCGGAAGTCATCCTGTCGCATCAGATCCTGAATGGCGATATTCTCCTCGATACCATCTCGGATATCAATCTCAATATCAAAGACCAGTCCATCTGGACCGGTGCGATCACCATCGCGCCGAATGCCCAGGAGGGCGCTCCGTACAAGACCAATGCTGATGTCTTCATTGCGGAAGGCTCTACATGGAACCTGACCGCAGACTCTCAGATCACCAGCCTCTTCAATCTGGGCACGATCCATTACAACGGACACACCATCACACTTGCCGATGGGACGGTCATGAAGGAATAAACTTGCAAAAAGAAGATCACGCGATGCGCGAAAGGCGCATGGCGTGATTTTTTATTTGAGACTGAAGTTTGAAAGCAGGAATGAGTGGCTAGGGATTAGGAGCCTTGAGTGACTATTGACTATTGACTGGGTTTCTTCGGCATCGTCATCCCGAGCGCAGCCGAGGGATCTCTACTGCCCTGCAGGAATCAGCGTGTATGCGCTGAGGGGAAACGATGTCTTGGTGCTGCCTCACATCAGGCAATGAGCGTTCTGCAATATAGATTTCTCGGCTACGCTCGAAATGACGACAGCGCGAAGTGCTATCAAAACTCCGCGGCGCTTCATTATTATTTGCGCCGCACCAACCTCTTTGAACCCGCCAACTTATATACTGAAAGAAGGATAATCACATCATGGAATGGATCACAGTACCTGAAAAAGGTTTTACTTTGAGAGAAGTACGTACATTGACAAACCGCAATGTGAATTTGTCGGAAGAGCTGGAGAAGTCCGTCTCTGCCATTCTGGAGAAGGTGAGAGATGGCGGTGATGCCGCCATCCGTGAGCTGACGAAGAAATTCGACGGGGTAGAGCTCTCCGATTTCCGTGTGACGGAAGAAGAGATGCAGGAAGCCCTCGCGCAGGTGACGCCGGAATTTCTGGAAGTTCTGAAAGAAGCGAAAGCGAATATTGAGACATTCCACAAGGAACAGGTAAGAAAGTCTTGGACAAAGAATTTCAGAGATGGCGTGGAGCTCGGGGAACAGTTCCTTCCCATCCAGCGTGTCGGCGTCTATGTACCTGGCGGCCGCGCGGCCTATCCGTCGACTGTACTCATGGATACGGTACCGGCACTCGTAGCGGGCTGCCCTTCGGTCGCCATGACGACACCGCCAGGGAAGGATGGTAAGGTGAATCCGAATATTCTGGCTGCTGCTTACGTGGCTGGAGTAAAGGAGATCTATAAGGTCGGTGGTGCGCAGGGCATCGCGATGCTGGCATACGGCACGGAGTCTGTCGAGCCGGTCTTCAAGATCGTAGGACCGGGCAATGCGTTCGTCGCTATGGCGAAACGTCTCGTCTTCGGTACGGTCGGCATCGACATGATCGCAGGCCCATCCGAGGTGTGCTGCGTGGCAGATGGCAGCGCGGATCCGACATGGATCGCAGCCGACCTCTTGTCGCAGGCGGAGCATGACCCGCGTGCGGCTGTCTTCCTCATCACGCCGGATGCCGACTTTGGCAAGAAGGTCGAAGCGGAGATGGAGCGCCAGATGAAAGAGCTTTCCCGCTATGAGATCATGAAGAGCTCTGTCGATGATTATGCGAAGGCCTTCCTCTGCAAGGATGCGGCGCAGTGCTTTGACATCGTGAATAAGATCGCGCCGGAGCATCTGGAAGTCGAGCTGCCGGATCCGAAGCAGTATCTGCCGCTCATTTATAATGCAGGCGCTATTTTCCTCGGGAAATACACCTCCGAACCACTCGGTGACTATATGGCTGGCCCGAACCACACGCTTCCGACCTCCGGTACCGCTGCTTTCTCCTCGCCGCTCGGTGTTTATGATTTCGTCAAGCACAGCAGTGTAGAAATGTATAATAAAGAGGCCTTCCAAAAGATCTCCAAGAAGGTCCAGATTTTTGCCAAAGCGGAAGGCCTGACGGCTCACGCTCATGCGATGGAGGTGCGTGATGAAGACTGAATGGCTCAGAAAAACGATTGCTGACTTTGATCCGTACTTCGTAGCGCCGATCGCAGAAAAGCATGTCATCAATGCGAATGAAAATTACCTGAATGTCCTGACTATCCCCGGCGTGAAAGAGGAGCTCATCCAGGCTCTTGACACCTTCCGCCCGCAGGTCTACCCGAAGCCGATGTCCGATGACATTCGGGAAGCGCTGGCGGACTACATCGGCGCGAAGCCGGAGAACTTCATCGTCGGCAATGGCGGCGATGAAATGATCACCTATCTTTTGGGGACCTTCCTTGATCCGGGCGATCAGATCCTGATCCACAGCCCGACCTTCGACATGTATGAGCTTGGCGCGGAAACGCTGGGTGCCTCTGCCATCAAGGTACAGGATCTTCCCGGATACCGGCGCGATCAGAAAGGACTTCTGGAAGCGGTCAGGCGATACCAGCCGAAGGTGACTGTCATTTGCAATCCGAACAATCCGACGGGAGAGCTACTCCCGCGCGCATTCATCGAAGAAGTGCTGAAGGCCGCTGACAATATCGTATTCGTCGATGAAGCATACATGGAGTTTGCCCAGAAGGAAAGCGTCATAGATCTCATCGATACATACCCGAATCTCATTGTCCTGCGCACGCTCTCGAAAGCCTTTGCTCTGGCCGGCATGCGCTGCGGCTACCTCGCTGCCGATGAAGCTCTGATCGAAGCCATCGCGAAGATCAAGGCACCGTACAATCTGAACGCATTCACCCAGCTCTTTGCGCCGATCGTCATCCGTCACAGAGAGGATATTTTCAAAGTACGTGATGCCATATGCGTGGAAAGAGATCGTCTCTACGCGGCCATGAAGGAGATCCCGGGCGTCACGGTTTACCCGTCCTGCACCAATTTCCTCCTCGTTCAGGTGGATAAAAAGCAGGAGGAGATCTTCGAAGCTCTTCGCAGGAAAGATATCCTTGTCAAGATTTATAGAAACAGCCAAGACATCCCGAATGGTTTCCGCATTTCCGTCACCACGAAAGATGTCGATGATGTGCTGATTTCCGTATTCCGGGAGGCACTCGCATGAGAAAAGCCACACTTCGCCGCACGACGGGCGAGACGGATATTTCCATCACTCTGACTGTCGATGGAACCGGACGTTTTGAAGGGACTAGCGGCATCGGATTCTTTGACCATATGCTGCACCTTCTGGCCCGTCACAGCGGCATGGACATTTCCCTGACCTGTCAGGGCGACCTCGATGTAGACAACCACCATACCATCGAAGACATCGGGATCACGCTGGGAGAGGTATTCGAAAAAGCACTGGGGGATAAGAAGGGGATCCATCGCTATGGCTGCTTCTTCTGCCCGATGGATGAGACGCTTTCCCGCATCGTGCTCGATCTATCCGGTCGGTCGTACCTCGTCTTTGATGTCGATATCCCTGTCGAGAGGATCGGTAGCTTCGAGACGGAAATGACGAGAGAATTCTTCCTCGCTTTTGCAAACAACGCAAAGATGAATCTTCATATGGCGACTCTCTATGGCGTGAACGGGCATCACATCGTCGAGTCCCTTTTCAAAGGCATCGGCCACGCGCTGAAGGAGGCCGTCACCATCGAAGGCGACACGGTATTATCCACCAAAGGAGTGCTCTGATGAAAATAGCCATCATTGATTACGATGCAGGAAATCTGGCAAATGTCGTGCGCGCAGCCACCCGGGCCGGTCTTGATGTCGTCGTGACACGTGATCCGAAGGAGATCCGCGAAGCGAAAGCCCTGATCCTTCCCGGTGTCGGCGCGATGAAGGATGCCATGGATCACCTTTCCGGCTATGGACTGACGGAGATCATCCGCGAAGAAGTCAGAAAGGGCAAGAAACTTGCTGGCATCTGCCTCGGCATGCAGGCGCTCTACAAAGTCTCCGAAGAAGGGGGCGAAGTGCCGGCTCTGGGACTTCTTCCGGGGCGTATCGCCCATTTCCCAGAAGGAAATCTCAAAGTCCCGCACATGGGATGGAATGAGCTCGTGATGCACCGGCCGCATGAAGTGCTTGCCGGTCTCCCCGAGAAAAGCTACGTCTACTTTGTACACTCCTACTACAAGACACCCGGGGACAGCGAAGACATCATCGCTTCCGCAGACTACGGTGTCACCGTGCCTGCCGTCGTCGGAAAAGACAATGTATTGGGATTCCAGTTTCATCCAGAAAAATCCGGGTCCGTAGGACTTAGGATCTGGAAGAATTTAGCAGAATGGTTAGAAAAATGAAAATATTTCCAGCAATTGATATAGAAGACGGGCACTGCGTCCGCCTAAAGCAGGGCAAAATTCAGGACCTCACCGTCTATGGCGATGATCCGGTAAAAATGGCGCTCAAGTGGGAATCCCTCGGGGCCAAATACCTCCACGTCGTCGACCTTGATGGCGCTTTCAAAGGAAATGGCGTGAATACCGAGGTGATCCATCGCATCTGTCAGGCGGTGAAGATTCCCGTCGAAGTCGGCGGCGGCATCCGCACAGAGCAGGCCATCAAGCAGCATATCGAGAACGGCGTTTGGCGCGTCATCATCGGCTCGAAAGCCGTCGCCTCTCCGTACTTTGCGATCCAGGCCGCTAAGAAATACGGCGCTGACCATATCGCCGTCTCCGTCGATGCCCACGGCGACACCGTCGCTACCCACGGCTGGGTCGACGGCAGTCGACAGAAGGTCCTGCCCTTCGTCAAGACGCTTCTGGAGAATGGCGTCAATACCATCGTTTACACCGATATCAGCCGTGACGGTATGCTGACCGGACCGAATTTCGAGATGATGGGAAAGCTGCAGGCACTTCCCGGGATCCACCTCATCGCTTCCGGCGGCGTTTCCTGTGCAGACGACCTGCGGAAGCTCTCTGACATGGGACTCTACGGTGCGATCACCGGCAAAGCCCTCTATGAAGAAAAAGTTTCGATGGAAGAGATCGTGGAGATCCAGGAAAAGTAAAGGGCTCAGGCTGACGGGGTCAAGGTTGATGTGGCGGCTGCGCCGCACCACAAGTTTAAAAGCAGGGATTAGGTGCCTCGAGTGACTGGGGACTAGTGAATAGTGACTTGAATACGACTTTTGGGCATCGCTCTATTTTACTTTGCGGCGCTTCCATAGTATTATGCGCCGCACCATCCCCGTTGAACCTCTTGAACCTGCTGAACCTCTTTCGCATGCGATCAAGGGACAGCACGCCCCTCGGGCTGACCCCAAGCCTTCTTGATCCACCACATTTGAGTACACCCGCAAAGGACGCAACATTATGCTAGCCAAACGAATCATTCCCTGCCTGGACGTGAACCACGGGCGCGTCGTCAAAGGCAAAAAATTTCACAATCTTCAGGACGTTGACGATCCGGTGACGCTGGGAAAATACTACTCCGAATCCGGCGCGGACGAGCTCGTTTTCTATGACATCACTGCCACTCACGAAGGTCGCGAGACCTTCGTTGATACCGTCCGTGCCATCGCAGAAGAGCTCACCATCCCCTTCACGGTAGGAGGCGGGATACGCAAAGCAGACGATTTCCGTACCATGCTGCTGGCAGGAGCCGACAAAGTCTCCGTCAATTCTGCCGCTGTGATGCATCCTGAAATCATCCGCGAAAGTGCGGAACGCTTCGGCAATCAGTGTGTCGTCCTCTCCATCGACGGCAAGCGGAACGGCAATGGCGGCTGGGACGTCTTCGTCGAAGGCGGACGCAAGAATACAGGACTGTCCGTCGTAGACTGGGCCAGAAAAGGCATGGAGCTTGGCGCAGGAGAGATCTGCATGAATTCCATCGATGCAGACGGTGAAAAAGATGGCTATGACCTGGAGCTCATGCGCGTCCTCGCAGAAGAACTCTCCATCCCCGTCATCGCCTCCGGCGGCGCGGGGAAGAAAGAAGACTTCCTCAAAGCCTTCGAAGCAGGCGCTGATGCAGCACTGGCTGCTTCCGTCTTCCACTTCGGAGAGATCGAGATTTCCGACCTCAAACACTACCTCGCACAGAACGGAGTAGAAATAAGAGTATAAATGGTTCAAGGCTCCGGGGGGAGCAGCTTCGCTGCCATATAAAATTTGCGGCGAAGCCGCTCCACAACCCTGCACCCGATTTTCCATCCCAATGCTACAAAATGCGAAAGGCAACATTATGGAAACAGTAGACATAAAAAACATTTCTTTCAATGAAAAAGGCCTTGTGCCTGCCATTGTGCAGGACGCCAGAAGCGGCGAGATCCTCATGATGGCCTATATGAATCAAGAATCCTTGCAGAAAACCATCGAGACAGGAGAGACCTGGTTCTTCTCCAGAAGCCGTCAGAAGCTTTGGCACAAAGGAGAAGAATCAGCCCACTTCCAGCACGTAAAGAAGATTTTCGTGGACTGCGATGCGGACACACTTGTCGTGCAGGTCATTCCCGATGGCCCTGCCTGCCATACAAACAACCCCACCTGCTTCTTCAGAAGCCTTACAGAGTGGGAAAATAGGGAAGAAACAGGAAGCCTTGCGATCCTTCATACCCTTTTTGAAGAAATCAAAGATCGCCGCGCCCATCCGCAGGATAAGTCCTACACCAATTACCTGCAGAGCGAAGGCAAAAACAAGATCGACAAGAAGATCGGCGAAGAAGCCTCTGAAGTCATCATCGCCGACCAGCATCAAGACAAAGAAGAGATCATCGACGAGTCCTGTGACCTCCTTTATCATCTGCTTGTGATGTGGGAGAACTCTGGCGTCGATCTCTACAACATCATGCGTAAACTCGAAGAGCGCGACGAGAAGAAAGGCAATAAAAAGAAAGTCGGACATCAGGATAAGATCTTTTAAATAGAGAAAAAAGGCGGCGGTTTCGCCGCCTTTTTCATGGCCAATGCCCGCAGGCCGGGATAGCCGCGCCCTGTACCGTCATTTCGAGCGGAGCGAGAAATCCTTTTCGTATGTGGTAAGGCAGACAGTGTAAGGAAAGCGAAACAAGGGAAACCTTCTATCAGGAAACCTAGGAAACCTTTGCGCCATACCAACCATAATGACGCACCAGCTCAGCCCAATATCAAAAAAACATGAAAAAACCTGTTGACACAAGAAGGGCAGTGTGGTAATATTATACCCGTCGCTGATGAAGCGGCCCCGTTCGAAAGAGCAATGAAAAAGATTTCAAAAAAATCATTTGACAAACCTCTTCGAATGTGGTAAGATAATCAAGTCGCTTGAAGAGCGATGGTTCTTTGAAAACTGAACAGTACAGCGAACGAATCAAGCCGATGTGCGAGGTAGCAATACCGAGCAATGAATTTGAGCAAGGCAAGAAATAAATCGAGCCAAACGAACGATCTATCATGGAGAGTTTGATCCTGGCTCAGGACGAACGCTGGCGGCGTGCTTAACACATGCAAGTCGAACGAGAGGAGAAGGAAGCTTGCTTCTTTCAAATCTAGTGGCAAACGGGTGAGTAACACGTAAACAACCTGCCTTCAGGATGGGGACAACAGACGGAAACGACTGCTAATACCGAATACGTTCCTTAGGTCGCATGACTTTAGGAAGAAAGGGTGGCCTCTACTTGTAAGCTATCGCCTGAAGAGGGGTTTGCGTCTGATTAGGTAGTTGGTGAGGTAACGGCCCACCAAGCCGACGATCAGTAGCCGGTCTGAGAGGATGAACGGCCACACTGGAACTGAGACACGGTCCAGACTCCTACGGGAGGCAGCAGTGGGGAATCTTCCGCAATGGGCGAAAGCCTGACGGAGCAACGCCGCGTGAGTGATGACGGCCTTCGGGTTGTAAAGCTCTGTGATCGGGGACGAACGGTCAGCAGACGAATACTCTGCTGAAGTGACGGTACCCGAATAGCAAGCCACGGCTAACTACGTGCCAGCAGCCGCGGTAATACGTAGGTGGCAAGCGTT
>OIZI01001345.1_pt1 | contig 10670 bp, 8 predicted proteins | sample 1588441 | NCBI WGS metagenome assembly OIZI01 (sample SAMN03283284) | human gut metagenome | biome: human-associated habitat; material: feces | host: Homo sapiens | place: Peru | collected 2012
AGACCATTCTTCAAATCGCCATCAGTTTCTTAACGGCAATTGCCACCACGCTCGGAATAACGAGTTGTGTGGGATAAAAGAAAGATATCGCGTTCAAGCAAATCATAATAAAGTTTTCAACTGTTTTAAATTTATAGTATTTTTTCATAAAGCAAGCCCTCAGCTGAGATAGCTGGGGGCTTTCGTTTTTTATGGCATAAACGGAATAATCACTTTTAGACAGTGGTCATTTGGTCATGGTTATTATTGGTCAAAATCATTGCAAGTTAAATCATAACAACAGAGCCATAAAGTCTCTAAAATAAGCATAAAAAGTCGGATTTTTTAGAATCTTCGGCTAAAATCACATTATAAAATGCTAAAATTTTTCCTTTTATAATAGATTATCGCAATAAATTATTATTTTTGTAGGATAAAATTCAATAAAAATATGAATGCGTGGCAGAGCCACAGAAAGGAGAATAACAATGAATAAAGAACAACAAGACAGAGCTATGTTTGTATCGTTCTGTATAGAGCAATACGCAAAGACAAAGAATATGGCGACTGAAGATGTGGTGAATTTGCTTGAACAATATGGCATCGCAGAGCATTTCTGTGAGTTCTACGATGTGCTCCACACCCAAGGCGGTCAGTGGCTTGTTGAAGAAATTGACAAAATGATAAACGAAAGAAGATAATGAGCAAAGTATATCATGGAAGTATCGAGGAAGTTAGAAACCCCGAGATACGTCAGCCAAACCATTCTCTCGATTATGGCTCTGGCTTCTACGCAACAACTTCTTACGAACAGGCTAAGAAATGGGTAGAGCGAAGAATGAAAGATAAAGGAGTTTCTTTCGGTTACGTTAATGTCTATGAGTTGGATGACGAAGTAATAAGGGATATGAAATCACTCTTCTTCGAAAAGCCAACAGAGGAATGGGTAAATTTCGTAATGAAAAACCGTACCGAGAGGGAGTTCGCTCACGACTACGATATCGTGTATGGTCCTGTGGCAGATGATAGCGTTTATACTCAGTTCATACTCTATGAGGGCGGTATCATCAGTATGCCGACTCTCATTCAAGAATTGAAGACGTATAAATTGGTTGACCAGTATCTTTTCCACACAGAGAAATCGCTACTTGCCATTAAATTTGTTGAATCAAAAATTATAAAGTTATGAATGCTAAAATAACGCAAGACAACTTGTATATGTTGCTGCCATTAAAGATAGGATGGCTTGCTCCTTGGCTCTCTGAGGACAAGGGCATAAGTCTTACGGATGCAATCAACCGCATCTATCATTCAAAACTATACAAGAAGTTATCTACTGAAAGTACCAAATACTGGCACTTGGGACCAGTGGACTTATACAATGAATTGAAAAAAGAATTTTAAGCTGAAGAAGTGATGTCAACAGACTATAGCGAAAGAACCTATAAAACTATTTACATAAAAAAAGATGGGGTTCGGTCTCACGACTCACCCCATCTATACTCATATATACGAAAAATTATATGCAATATAATTGTTTTATTATTATTTCACCGCAATCTTAATAGAATCCTTACCTACTTTGGCAATCACTAATGATTCGTTTACGGCATAAGAAGCAGAGCCATTTGCTGCAACCGAAGAACCGAGATACTTGCCATCAGTAGCATAGAACTTCACCACTTCGCCATTATCAAGACCAGAGAGGGTGATGATACCATCATGAGCAGAAGCCACAACGCCACGTGTTCTCACCATATTGATGTTAGTACCAGTATCCAAGTTAGCATCTATCCAGTACAGAGTTGCCTCCGCCTTATCTGATGCTTTATATCCATCTGCTGTAGCATAAACAGAAATATTATAGGCTGCAGAAAGAGATACTTCTCCATTTTCGCTCAGCGCATCAGACTTAATATCTGTATCAGTTATTGTATAATGATACTTTGCTCCTGCTGTTTCGCAAGCGAACATCAATTTGCCTGATTCGTAAGAGATAGATGGTGTAGAGCATTGAGTAACTGGCTTGTTATCTTCTCCTGCTTCGCCTGGATTCCAAGCATAGATATATTTATAATTAGGTCCAAAAGCATCTTTATAACCCTGTAGGTATTCTGTTGGAACCTTAATTATACTTGTCGTTGGTATTTTTAAGCCTGCGTAATGTGAATTACAATATTTACCTTCAAAATATACAGTTTCCAGTTTTTGACAATTTAAGAAGCAATTCCCACCCAATGAAGTAACAGATGAAGGGATGGTGATAGAGATCAAACCACTGCAACCTTGGAAGCAAAAATCACCCAACGAAGTAACAGATGAAGGGATGGTGATAGAGGTTAAGCCACTACAGTTCCAGAAGCAATTCCCACCCAATGAAGTAACAGATGAAGGGATGGTGATAGAGGTTAAGCCACTGCAGTCTTGGAAGCAACCATCACCCAATGAAGTAACAGATGAAGGGATGGTGATAGAGGTTAAGCCATTGCAACCAGGGAAGCAATAATCACCCAATGAAGTAACAGATGAAGGGATGGTGATAGAGGTTAAGCCACTGCAACCAGGGAAGCAATAATCACCCAATGAAGTAACAGATGAAGGGATGGTGATAGAGGTTAAGCCAGTGCAACCTTCGAAGCAAGAAGCACCCAATGAGGCAACAACATACTCTACCCCATCATTACCCTTAACCTTCTCTGGAATAATAATATCACCAGAATATTTACCATCAGTTTTAGGCACAAGTGTAGCTGTCTTCGTATCAGAATCCAACAAATAACGAATTCCATCTATGACTTCTGCCATCGCACTACTCGTAGTCATGAGCATCAGAACTACCAACATAACAAAGCCTTTAAAAAGACTGCTGGTTCCGCTTTTACTATCCAAGAACCTTTTTCTTAAAGTAAAATCTTTCATAATCTTCTGTATTTAAATCTTTTCTCCGCAAAAATACTACTTTATTATTAAACCAACAAGATTTTGTGGTAAAAATCAAAAATATCATGATATCTTTTTCATGTATCATGTTCTTCATATTGTACTTTGGTCATAATGGTCATGGTTATTTTCGGTCAAAATCATTGAATGTATTAAATTGAATGTATTAATAAGTAATGGCTATAAAACCTATTTATCATCGAGTCATCGGCATAGCGAACGAAAGGGAGACATAGGATCATGCCGAGCATACTAAATAAGGAGGGTGCGTCATGGACTTTGACACACCCTCTTTTAATTTATATCAAAATTTCAAAACTACATTATTTGATCATAACCTTCTTGGTCTTACCATCGCTTGTTTTCACGATGTTCAAGCCCTTCTGCAACTTTTCTATCTTTCGACCACTTGCGTCGAAGTACTGTACTTTATTGTCTGCATCAACTGTCATATCCTTGATGCCTGTTGTAGAAGTGATGATGATGCCATCACGACTAGCATCATATCGCCAAGTATAGCCATCAGGCAAGATAATCTGAATCTTCTTGATGTCCTCGGCTGTCAAAACATAATCACTTCCACCCAAGATAATTGGAGTATCAAGAACGATGTCCGTAATATTGATATGAATGCGAATGATAATGTTCAACTTGCCGATAATATAAATTCTACCGCTTGCACCATTGTAGATGTAATCGTAGGCATAGCCATCGCCACCAAGGTAAAGGGTTCCACCATTATAGATAGTACCATTGCCACTTGTGCCAAATGTTCCACCTGTAATAGTTGTCGTACCACCCTTGCCATTCCAATAGACATAATCACCGATGCCAGAGCCGCCTCCGATGAATGTACCACCAGAAATAATGGTCTTACCACCGTTGTAGTAGCCGCCAGAAACTGTACCACCGAAGATAGTCGTAGTACCAAAAGAGTAAGTATAACCACCATAATTGGTACCACTGATGTTTCCACCATAGATATACAATATTCCATCATTATGGAAACCATATTCTCCACCACTAATTGTACCTTCACTATATTCAAAGACACCACCATCTTCAATATAGAAAAACTCCTGTGTAATGTCTGTGCCCAAACCCTTACCACCTTTCCAGATTACACGACCACCAGGAAGAACACGGACAAGGCGAATGAGGCGAACAATGTTAATATTGACGTCAATGACGAGAGTACCCTCAACATAAATATAACCAGACCCAGTATTTGACAAATTGAGATTTGTCAAAGTCAAGGTTGTATATTTCTTAATGGTAAAACTACCTGAACCTTTGAGAACAAAGTCTTTATTGGTTCCATCACCTTTGGCACCATTAATAAACCATTGCAAATCATCGTCTGGGCTTCCACTTCCCATACTTACAGGGTCATTAATCACACAACCACCAGAAGGTAAATCTATGTTTTTAGGGTCTTCTTCTGTTCCTTTTTCATTGTCATTTCCACCACCATTAATCCAGTTTTGCAAATCATCTTCATCATATACTTTCTTACGAATAGAGACTGTCTTTGCCTTTTCGTTATAGTAAATCTCACGGTCATCTGGGATATTAATGAACTGGTAGTACTTATATTCAGATGGAGCTACATTTGACATAAATGCTTTTTCAAGAGTAAAATTACTCCAATCGCCATCAATTGTCAGGGTATTGGTTGTTGCTGTTTTATCCACAAAAGTATGTAATGTAGCATCTGCCAGCAGATAAACAGTCAAAGGAGCAAAACGAGACATATACAATGCTTTACGAACCTCTATCTGATTTTTACCACCCACAAAGTTACCTGTAGAGAAAGCATCTTGTGAATCTAACGAAACGCAAGTACCCTTAGCATCGGTACATTTTATCGTAGATTTATCATCTGTATAAAGCCATTGGCATCCAACAACGGTATTTGAGCCAACTACTGTTGCACCATTTTTAACAGCAACTACTTTAGCTAATATTGCAGAAGAATTACTTTCGATATTTCCTCCTAACATATTCACTGTACCATAATAATCACTATTTACTGCTCCAGTTACTGCCGTTTTTGCAGAGAAGAAATTACCAAACTTATAAGTAAGTGAACCTCCATTTTGAATATTTATCAAGCCAACATTACTATTTGGGTTCTGATTCTTAAACACGACATTATTACCAATCGTCAAGTTTCCACCCAAAGATATGAAATAATCATCCGCAAGCCATGTTCCAGTCGTAATGCAATTAAAAGAGATATTCTCAAATGTCAAACTTGAAGACTTGCTTAACCCAAAGACTGCATGCCCAAACACATAAGTATTAGAAAATCCAATTGGGCCACCTGTTATAAGGGCATGACATTTTTCTGGAACAGTGATGTATTTACCAATAGTAATACCAGCTGCAGCAATTTCTACAGTTTCTGGATTTGCCTCAGTTGCCGTACCTTTTGCAGCAATTGCATTAAGTCTAGCTTGTAAATCATCAGCAGTATTTATAACTCCTTCTCCTTTTTTACGAAATTTTGCTTGGTTGTTTTCTAGATAAATCTCATAATTTTCATCAGACTTACCAGAACTTAAAAGAACACGATATTCCATTTTTGCAATATCTGTAGTTGTTAACTTATATTTAGAGGTTCCTTCAGCAAGAACAACATCAGTATTTTCAACATCATAATAATCTTGGAAGCATAAAATTCCATTAACAGCTGTAACAGAAGATGTAATAGCCACATGATTTCTTGTCTTACCTTTAACCCTATTGGCAAATTTTCTTACATCTGTTTTAGCCGCATCATAAATAATTTTTGAACCAAAAGAATTACAAGTAACAGAACGAACATAACCACCATTCAAATTTATAACATCATTGGAATTATAGCTATTTAAATAACCATAAATACGTCCTGAATTTATATATATATGATTAGATGTTGACAAAGAGGATGTTTTAACCAATTCAGGATAAACCCAGTATTTTCCATCAGGAGTCTTATATTGATATATATCGCCACCTGTTAAATAAAAAATTCCATTATCAATTTTAACTAGAGCATTTGTTAATTCACTACTAGTACTCAAAGTTCTTGGCTGCATAATAGCACCAGTTGACCAATAAACCGTAGAATTGTTCGAAATTGACAATAATAAGTCCTTGAAAGTATTTGCTGCTGTTAATGTACCATTGATAAAGCGGTAAGTCTTACCTGTACTAATCTCCAAAGTCTTGGTACGTGTAGTTGCTGTAAACTGTGAGAGGTCAACCTCAATCACATCACTTGCACGTGTCAAAGTAGAGGCAGACTTGGTGATAAACTCCTGTAAGTCATCACTTTTTTCTGCTGCCATCACGACATTAGGAAGCCACACTATTAACAATGCCAATAGCCAACTTCGCCATAAATTAGTAAAACTTTTCATAAAATAAAGTCAATAAAAAAAGGCGGAACCGTTCGTGGCTTGTCTCAACACGGCTACCGCCAAGTGGCCTTACACAACACAAGCACAGAACGGCTCACGCCTAAAGAGGCATGAACCTTACCCTGCTGCTTGTCCTCGTTGTGTGAATATTGGCGGTATTCTGTTGAGGAGAACAAGAGCTAAAAGCTCAATATTTTAAATATCTTATTTCAAGTCAAAAACGAAACACCTTTTGGGTTAATAATAAATTATCTAAGGCTAAGCTCTGAGAGCCGACACCCAACTCTTACTAAGTATTCCGTCGCTATTTCTGTCTGTTTCTTAAATCTATAATTTTATTGTTAAACATCAAATTGACTAACACTGTCGGCAAAGATAATCAAAATCCTAGACAACACCAAACTTTTGCTCAAAAATTTAGCAAAATAGTAATAGCTTGATTTTAAAACTTCACCTTACATACATCGCATAAATACATCGATATACCTGTTAAACAAGTTAACTACCATATAAGCATAAATCTCTACAATTGCTTCAAACTTTTTCATCCATTAAAAATTCTAGTAAACCTATGGTTATAATACCATTCTCTTCTCTCCATGGTTTGATGGCATCTTTCACCACAATAATCTTCAAGAATGAATCTGTGAATTTTAGAAGAGAAGCTATTTCTTGTTTACGTTTCTACTCGTCTGGTAATGCCAAGGCAGACAGTATGTAATATCACAGGCTACCTTCGTTGATTACAAAGTCAACCTCTATTTGTTTGCGCTACCATTTACCATCTCTATCTACAAAACGCTATCACATAGACATCCGCATTATCAATTTCAACAGACTATTCAGAACCTTTTCAAAACGAGGAACGAGCTGCACCTCATCCAAATGAATATAATACAAATCGCTATCCATCATCCCAACCTTAATGTTCTTGTAAAACACAAGAGGATTACGCAATTTTACATTTCAATATCATCCAGTGCTATCCGAATAAACAATCATCCGCTACACCTGTCACTATCAAGTGCTGCCGAAAGAGGGTAAAAAGCAAATACGACTTGCCCAAACGCCTAATAACCGTTATTTTTTTATCAACCCATTTAATTTTTCATCTATGAGTTGCTATAAATAGAAGTTTTTTATCTGCATTTTCTATCTTTACGAAGATCTTTTGGCAATATAGCCACTTTTTCTTCACAGAACGTTAGTTTTATTTATTATCATACACCAGAAAACAAGATAAATCCTGCAATAAAAGACATCCTTTGGACTTCAACTCCTTTTGCTGCCGTATCCCCCCATATAAATAGCCTTATATCAAGTTGCTTTGCATTAAGGCAGAATCGAGTAGGAGGAAAACGAAGTGGGGTTTCTCCTACTTTCGTTTTCCGACCTCCCACACCACCGTACGTGCGGTTCCGCATACGGCGGTTTCTATTTTGGGTGCCATTCGATGTATGAACCCATCAATGTAGCATAGCCTGCCATGCTCAACTTTTCGTTGGTTATCGCATGACATAGTATATAACTGCCAGCTATGCGCCAATAACCCAAACGACTATTGCCCCACATGTAAGCTTGGTATTTGTCAATACCGCACTTTACCAAGTTGGCTACTCTCGTTTTCACCCTCTTCCACGACTTCCATATACACATACGTAGCCGTCGCCTTAGCCACTCGTCCGTTTTCATGAGGAAACGTTTCATGTTTGCCGCCAGCTTCTTTCAGATTCCACCTCGCAGTGGTCACCCTTGCTATTGGCTATACAATTCCCGCTATTAGGGCTTGATAGGGGACTTGTACCCATTAAAATAGGCTCATGCCGAGCATACGAAAAAGGGAGGCAAACCTCATCTCAAGGTCTGGCCTCCCACCACTTACTTATAGTTAAAAAATAACCGATAATATATCCGGGAATTATCGAGTCAGGAACTTATCTACCTGAGCTGCAATCTTTCTACCACTCGCCATAGCTCTTACTACCAGAGAAGCTCCGTTTGCTGCATCACCTGCCACGAAGACATTCTCTGCAAACTCAGGCTGCTGTGGCTTCAGGAAGCCCATGGCCAAGAATACTGCCTCTGCCTTGATGATTTCTGGCTCTCCAGCTTCTACCATCAATGGGCGACCGCCCTCTGGGTTTGGCTTCCAATCGATAGGCTGAACCTTCACACCCGTCAACTTTCCATTCTTGCCGAGGAACTCCAATGAGTTGATGTTCCAGCGACGTGTACATCCTTCCTCATGGCTGGATGTAGTCTTCAGTGTGCGAGGCCAGTTTGGCCAAGGATTCTTAGGATCCTCAGGACCCTCTACTGGCTTAGGCATGATCTCAATCTGAGTTACACTCTTGCAACCCTGACGATGAGCCGTACCGATACAGTCGGAACCAGTATCACCACCACCGATAACCAAGACATCCTTGCCCTTGCAGTTGACCAGTTCATCCTTAGAGAACTCCATGCCAGCAAGGATTCGGTTCTGCTGAGAGAGGAGTTCGAGGGCGAAATAAACACCCTTCAATTCTCGTCCTGGAATCTTCAAGTCGCGGGCTGTAGGAGTACCCGTAGATACCACGTAGGCATCAAAGCCCTCTGGCAACTTGGTGACATCTATCTGCTGATTGTATTTGAACTCGATGCCTTCCTCTTCGAGAAGACGGAGGCGGCGGTCGATGATACTCTTGTTGAGCTTGAAGTTAGGAATACCATAGCGCAACAAGCCACCGGCATTCTCACGTGCCTCGAAGACTGTTACCTTATATCCCTTGTGATTCAACTGATTGGCAGCAACCAATCCTGCAGGACCGGCACCGATGACAGCCACGGTCTTGCCATTACGCTCAGGAATCTCAACGTGCACATAATCCTCAGAGAAGGCGTGCTCCACGATGGCGCACTCATCCTCACGGTTGGTAGTTGGTTCATGATCCATGAGATTCAAGATACAAGCCTTCTCACAGAGTGCAGGACAGATACGTCCTGTGAACTCAGGGAAGTCGTTGGTGGAATTGAGGAGTCGGTAAGCCAACTCCCAGTCGCCCTTGTAGAGCGCATCGTTCCACTCCGGTGCCTTGTTGCCCAATGGACAAGCCCAGTGGCAGAAAGGCACACCACAATCCATGCAACGGGAAGCCTGCTGACGGCGGTCGTTGCTATTCAATGTCTGTTCTACCTCGCTGAAATCGAGGATTCTATCGTGAATTGGTCTATAACCTGCTTCCTTGCGAGGTATAGTCAAAAATGCTTTTGGATTTCCCATCTTGAAAAATTAAGTGAAGAGTGAAGAACGAAGAGTGAAGAATTCATGTGCATATCTCTCCATCGCATCCATTTACTATATTCTTCCGAATGCTACCTTGTCCTTTTCCTCTAATTTATTAATTTTATGACGTGAAGCGAAGAGATAAGGAGCAAAGCATTTGAATTCTTCACTCTTCACTCTTCGTTCTTCACTTTATTAATAGTCTCGCTGCATATCCGCAATCTTCTGCTGCAACTTCTTTACCTGCTCTTCCTGGAGCACACGCTTGTATTCGATTGGCACTACCTGGATGAAATCCTCTACGTAGTGATTCCAGTCATCAAGCATGGTACGGGCGAGCTTACTGCCTGTATAGAGATAATGCTGACGGATGAGCTCGTGCAACTCCTTGCGATAGGTGCTGTCTTCCACGAGGTTGATCTCCACCATATCCATATTACAGAAGTAATCGAAGTTGTGGTTCTTATCCCATACATAGGCAACACCACCACTCATACCTGCGGCAAAGTTGCGACCAGTCTCACCAAGTACTACGACTCTACCACCTGTCATATATTCACAGCAGTGGTCGCCGGCACCCTCGATGACAGCTACAGCACCTGAGTTACGCACTCCGAAGCGCTCACCCACCTTACCGTTGATATACAGTTCACCACTTGTGGCACCATAGAGACCGGTGTTACCTGCGATGATATTATCCTCGGCTGCGAAATTACTGCGGATAGGAGGAAGGATGGAAATACGACCTCCTGAAAGTCCCTTTGCAAAATAGTCATTGGTCTCGCCTTCCAACTTGAAATCGACACCCTTTACCAAGAATGCTCCGAAACTCTGACCTGCAGAACCCTTGAACTTCACATTCACAGTCTTATCTGGAAGACCTGCCTCACCATATTTCTCAGCTATCATACCACTGAGCATCACACCGGCAGCACGGTCGGTATTCTTGATGGCGAAGTCGAGGTTCACTTCCTCCTGATTTTCGATGGCACGCTGGGCACCACGAATCAGTTGCTGGTCGAGCACATTGTCGAGATCATGAATTTGCTCGGTAGTATGATAGAGTGAGCAATGACCAG
>OIZI01001346.1_pt1 | contig 10669 bp, 8 predicted proteins | sample 1588441 | NCBI WGS metagenome assembly OIZI01 (sample SAMN03283284) | human gut metagenome | biome: human-associated habitat; material: feces | host: Homo sapiens | place: Peru | collected 2012
GATGAGGCGCTGCTGCAGATGCCGACGCCGCCCGCCGTGACCCTGCACACGGGCGAAAAGCCGACGATGCAGGTACGTCTGCCGCGGTTTCTGTGGGCACCCCTCACGGCGGGGGATGAGGTCGGAAGCGTGACCTACACCTGCGGGGATCGCGTGTTGTGCACGCTGCCCGTGACGGTGGCGCAGGATCTGCCTGCGCGCACACCGCTGTCCTTTTGGGGACGGATGTGGAAATATTGCCGCGCTTTTGCGGCATGGATTTTGAAATAGGAGATACATATGGCGGAAATACGATTGCAAAAGCTGCTTTCCGAACGCGGCGTCGCGTCCCGACGGAAAGCGGAGGAACTGATCGCGGCGGGCAAGGTGAAGGTCAACGGGCACACGGCAAAGCTCGGCGACAAGGCGGACGACCGCCGCGACCTTGTGACCGTCTGCGGCAAGCGCATCGGCGCGGCACAGATGCCGGTGTACGTGCTGCTGAATAAACCGCGCGGCTTCATCACGACTCTGCACGACGAGCGGGAGCGCAAATGCGTGGAAACGCTGGTGCAGGATGTGGGCGCGCGGGTGTTTCCCGTCGGCAGACTGGACAAGGACTCCGAGGGAATGCTGCTTCTGACAAACGACGGCGATTTTGCCAATGCGGTCATCCATCCGTCGTCCCATGTGCCGAAGCGCTATCGCGTGACGGTGCGGGCACGGGTGACGCTGGAACAGCTGGAGCCGATGACGCGCGGCATGGAGATCGACGGCGAAAAGACCGCGCCTGCCGATGTGCTGCTGGTGTCCGCCGAGGACGGGCGCAGCGTGCTGGAGTTGGTGCTGTATGAGGGCAAAAACCGCGAGATCCGCAAAATGTGCGCGGCGTTGGGACTGGAGGTCATGCGGCTGCGCCGCACGGCGATCGGCCCCGTGAAGCTCGGCATGCTGCCGGTCGGCAAGTGGCGGCACCTGGAACCGCGTGAGGTGCGGGCACTGGTGATGGCGACCGGCAGGACGGAAAAGATCGCGGCGGAATATATCCGCAGCGGAAGGGGGAAATAGGGCATGATCACCATGATTCCCGCCGACGAGGAAGCGCGGCGGCAGCTCGGCATCACCGATCCCGATCTGCGCGCGATGGTGCTTGTGAACGGCAAGGCGATCGACGGACACATCCTGTTTGTGATCCGCGAAACGGAGATGGAACTGCTTTCGACCGACGTTTCGGATGCGCTTTTGCAGGAAGGACTTGTGCGCGCGGCGCTCAACTACGGCGCGCGCCGTGCGGTGGAAACGGCGTTTTCGACTGCCCCCGCTTTGAAAAACGTGCTGCACACGCTGCGGTTTTCCGAGGACGGGGAGAAGCTTTCCGTTTCTGTTTCGGAATTTTTTGACCGCGGCTGCTGTTGTCACGGAAAATTTACATAAAAAAGGCTTGTGCTTTTTCACAATATCGTGTATAATAAATCCTAATTTGGGTATTTTTTTCAAAATGCTGCTGAAAGGATCGATCTATCATGAAAAAGTTCAATATCAACGTCAACGGCAATGCCTATTCCGTCGAGGTCGAAGAGGTCGGCGCTCCGGCGGCTGTCGCCGCGCCCGCTGCGCCGGTCGCTGCTGCTCCCGCGCCTGCTCCTGCGGCTGCCCCTGCTCCTGCGGTGGCCCCTGCTCCTGCGGCGGCTCCCGCTGCCGGTGAAGAAGTCATTGCCGCGCCCATGCCCGGCACCATCGTGAGCGTCCCCGTCAAGGCGGGCGAAACGGTGAAAAAGGGTCAGGTCCTCGTCGTCTTCGAAGCGATGAAGATGGAGCAGGAGGTCATGGCTCCGCACGACGGCACGGTCGGCACTGTGTATGTGGCACAGGGCGAGAGCGTGGATACCGGCAAGGCGCTGCTCTCTCTGAACTGAGAAGTCGGCGGCAGGAAAGGACGGAGAAAACATGGCAAAGGTCGGAATTACCGAAACGATATTGCGCGACGCGCACCAGTCGCTGATCGCCACCCGTATGTCCACCGAGGAAATGCTGCCTGCGCTCGAAGTGCTCGACAAGATCGGCTATCGCTCGCTGGAATGCTGGGGCGGCGCGACGTTTGACGCCTGCCTGCGCTTTTTGGACGAAGATCCGTGGGAGCGTCTGCGCACGCTGAAAAAGCACATGCCCAACACGCCGCTGCAGATGCTGTTCCGCGGACAGAATATGCTCGGCTATCGGCACTATGCGGATGATGTGGTGCGGTATTTTGTGGAAAAATCGGTTGCAAACGGCATCGATGTGATCCGCATTTTCGATGCCCTCAACGACATCCGCAACCTGGAGACCTCCATCAAGGCGGCGAAAAAGGAAAAGGGCGCACATGTGCAGGTCGCGGTTTCGTATACGACCAGCCCCGTGCACGACATTCCCTATTTTGTGAACTACGCCAAGGCGCTCGAAGAAGTCGGCGCAGACTCCATCTGCCTTAAGGACATGGCGGGACTGCTTTTGCCGTATGAGACCTATGACCTTGTCAAAGCGCTCAAGGAAACGGTCAAGATCCCGATCCAGATCCACTCGCATTTCACCGCCGGCATCTCCGACATGGTGATGATCAAGGCGATCGAAGCGGGTGCGGACGTTATCGACACCGCGCTGTCGCCGCTCGCGATGGGCACATCCCATCCCGCGACCGAATCGATGGTTGCCGCGCTGCAGGGCACGCCGTATGACACAGGTCTTGATCTGCGCGCGCTGAGCGACATCAGCAAATATTTCCGCACGCTGCGCACTAAGTATCTCGAGAGCGGTCTGCTCAATCCGAAGATGCTTGAGGTAGACACCAACGCGCTCATTTATCAGGTGCCCGGCGGCATGCTTTCGAACCTCGTCAGCCAGTTGAAACAGATGGGCAAAGAGGATAAGCTCGATGAAGTGCTGCTGGAAGTGCCGCGCGTGCGTGAGGATGCGGGCTATCCGCCGCTCGTCACGCCGTCGTCGCAGATCGTCGGCACGCAGGCGGTTCTCAATGTCATCATGGGCGAGCGCTATAAGAGCGTCACAAAGGAATTCAAAGGACTTGTCCGCGGAGAATACGGCAAGACCCCCGCGCCGATCGCGCCGGAGTTCATGCACAAGATCATCGGCGACGAAGAGCCGATCACCTGCCGTCCCGCAGACCTTTTGGAGCCGGAGCTTGACAAGCTGCGCGCCGAGACCGCCGCGATGGGCGATCTCATCGAGCAGGAAGAGGACATCCTCACCTATGCGCAGTTCGGTCAGGTCGCGACCAAGTTCTTCGAGAAACGCGCACAGAAAAAGAAGTGCGGCGATCCCGACGGCTATCATGTCAGCAACATCACCGTTGCGGCAGAATAAGGATATACAACAAAAATCCCGCTGCGATTTTTTCGCAGCGGGATTTTGTTGCGTTTTCACCCCTGCAGCAGGCGGCAGTCAAAGGCGGCGTCCTTCACGGAATAGAAGGTGTCTCCGCCGTCGACATAGTCCTTCATTTTGACAAGACAGGTGGCGACGGCGATCTCCTCGTCGGACAGCCGCGCGCCGGGGAAGGGGTTTTTGTAGAACACTTTGCCGTTGCCCGTGATGTCGAAAAGGCAGAACCCGTCGAGATTTTCTTCGCTGCCGCAGGTGCTGCGGCACAGTGTGAACCGCTGCGGGATGCCGTTTTCAAGATAGGTGCAGGTGTTGTCGACGATCTCGCCGCGCTCTCCGCGAATGACGATGCGTGACGCGCGAATGTCCGAAAAATATTGCTCGCGGGAGAAGTCATAGACGGCGGTCTTGTCCCCAAACCGCAGAATGCGGATGTCCTCCTCTGCCTGCACAACGATGGGAGATGCCAAAAGTCCGCCGCGCCCGTTATAGCGCGTCACGGGGTCGGTGAGCGTGACGGCGGTGACCTGCGGCAGCGCAAAGCCGGTTTCGAGAAAGAAACGGATGAGACTTGCGGCGTGATACTCATGGCAGCAGGAAAGCTGCACCTGATGCACCGTGCCGAGAATGCCGCTGTCGATAATGGCTTTATAGGCGCAGTTGCGCGGGGTAAAATGAAATTGCTCCGCCACCTGGATGCGCCCGTCGACGCTCCCGTCGGCAACAGGCGTCTCGGAAAGCACGGGGACATCCTTTGCGGCAAGCGCTTTGAGCGTTTCTGCAATGCTCTCCTTGCCCACACAGGAAACGACAAAATCGCAGTCGATCTTCAAAAGTTCTTCAAGGGAGGTGCAAATTTTCACACCGTATTTTTCCGCAAGGCGCGCTCTTTTTGCGGGGTCGCGGACAAAAATGCCGCCGACCGAAAAGGTGCTTGGCAGCAGCGCCGCGATGCGCAGATAAAATTCGCTGCGCCAGCCTGCGCCGACAATGTTGTATGTGATCATAAAAAACGCCTCATTCCGTATATTTTTTGGCGAACTGCTCCCGATATTTTCCCGGGGACAGACCGGTGGATCGTTTGAAGGTGTCGTTCAGATATTGCTGGCAGCCGAAGCCGCATTTTTCCGCAATTTCGGTGATGGGAATGTCCGTGTTCCAAAGCATCTCCTTTGCGGCGGCAATGCGTGTCTCGATGAGATAGGCGTGCGGCGAAACGCCGTAGGCAATGCGGAAAAGACAGCGCAGCCGCGATTCGCTGAGATGGACGCTTTCGGCGATGTCTGCTGTGGACAGGTGCTTTTCAAAGTGATTTTCAATGAATTTTTTGGCGCTGTGCATGACGGCATAGTTATAGTTCGTGCCGCGCCTTTCCGCTTCGCCGTCCTTGACAATGAAGCTGAGGAGCGTGAAAAACTTTCCCGCCAGCAGCAGCGTGTCCCTGCTGCCGCTTTCGCTGACAGTGATGATCTCGTGCAGCAGCTGTCGCAGCTGCTTTTTGTGCAGCGCTGCAAAACAGCACGGCAGACGGTCGAGAGCCGCAGAGAGCGCCCCGACGGCTTCGAATTTCAAAAATGCCGTCCGAAACGGCAGAAGGCTGTGTCTCCTGTCGCCCGCTTTGGCGATGAGAATGCTGTCGGCGCGGATCGGCATTTCCTTTCCGTTCAGAAAGGTGACCTTGCCGTCCTCCAAAAAGTATTCGATCTCATATCCCTTTGCCACGCGCTCGGGGGAGACGCGCAAGCCTGCAAATTCACTGCAATCGAAATAGCCGCAGCTGATTTTTTGCGGCAATACCATATCGTTCATGACTACCTCAATCGGATCTCTTAAAAAATAGGCGGATTTTCTATAGACATTCCGCTGAAATTATCATACGCTGAAATCATCAATTTGTAAAGGACGAATTTGTATGAACCGCGTAAAATGTACAGTCGGAAAGCGCATCATTCCCACATATCCCGAACCGTCGGCGGAAGAACTGCCGATGTTTGCGGAAAACCGCGTGCATCAGCGCACAAGCGGCAGACCCTATCCGAACAAGGTCGTTTTGCGGGTGAACCGTGAGGAAAAGATCGATCGGGCATATACGGTCGTCACGCTCGAAAACGAATATCTGAAAATCGAAATCCTGCCGGAGATCGGCGGGCGCATCTATTCCGCGATTGATAAGACCACGGGCTATGACTTTTTCTATAAGCAGCACGTCATCAAACCGGCGCTCATCGGCGTGCTAGGCTCCTGGATCTCGGGCGGCGTGGAATTCAACTGGCCGTTTCATCACCGCGCGTCCGGCTTCATGCCGTGCGACTTCGTGACGGAAACGCTCCCCGACGGGACGGCGGTTTGCCATCTGTCGGAGCACGATCCCATCGACCGCATGAAGGGCATGGTGAGCATCGTTCTGCGCCCCGGCGAAAAGCGCTTTGAGACACGCATGCGCCTGTATAACCGCACCGACACCGCCCACTCGTTCTTGTGGTGGGAAAACGCGGCAGTTCCCGTGCATGAGAAATATCAGATCTTCTTCCCGCAGGATGTGCAGTATGTCAATTTCCACTATCTGAAATCGCGCATCACCTATCCGATCGCGGGAGACGGCATTTTCAACGGCATCCCGATGGATGAGCCGCGCGACATTTCCTATCACAAGAACACCCACCCCGCGACGAGCTATTTTGCCGCCGCTTCGGACTATGACTTTTTCGGCGGCTATGACCACGCCAAAGAATGCGGCGTGGTGCATATCGGCGACCACCACCTGTCGCCCGGCAAAAAGATGTTCACATGGGGCTATTGCCAGCTGGCGAAATCGTGGGAAAACGCCCTCACCGACACGGACGGTCAGTATGCGGAGCTGATGGCAGGATCCTATTCGGACAACCAGCCGAACTTTGCGTGGGTCGAGCCGTATGAGACAAAGGAATTTTCGCAGCATTGGTATCCCATTTCAGGGATCGGCACGCCCACCTTTGCCAACCTCGACATCGCGTTTCGGATCGACCGCGAAAACGGCAAGATCTTCGTGCAGTCGACAAAGACCTTTGAAAACGCGACGATCACCGTGAAGGACGGGGAGAGGGTGCTCTCCGAGACGGTCTGCACGCTCACGCCCGACACCTGCGTCACACTGGAAACAAAGGCGCTGCCGGCGCTTGTGACCGTGGCGGCGGTGTGCGGCGGCAAGACCGTCGGGGAATATGCAGAAAAACATTTCGACAAATATACCATGCCGGATGTCATCACCGACATGCCGTCTGCCGCGGGCATGAACAGCGCCGAGGAGCTGTATCTTGCGGGCGTGCATGTGGCGCAATACCGTGATCCTGCCGTCGAGCCGGACAGCTATTGGAAAGAGGCGCTGCGGCGCGACATTCACCATATCCCGTCGCTGATCGCTATGGCGGAATATGCCTACAGCCGCTATGACTTCGAGAGCGCCAAGGACTATGCCGAGCGCGCAATCGAGAGCGTCACGCTTTTCAACGAACGCGTGCAAAGCGGCAAGGTGTACTATATCTATGCCCTCATTTTGGAAGCGATGGGGGAATATAAAAAGGCGTATGACTACTACTATAAAGCGGCGTGGGCGGCAGACAGCGTGAACAAAGCCATGACCCGTATTGCGGTGCTGGATATCCGCCGCAAGGATTATGCGGCGGCGCTGCAGCACGCCGAAACCGCCCTTGACTACGGCAGAAACGATTCACTGGCCGTCGCCGTGAAGGTCTTCGCCTTGAAAGCGCTCGGAAAGGACATTTCCGCTGTCGCGGCGGAACAGCTGAAAAAGGACACGCTCGATCACTATATGCGTCTGCTGTCCGGCAAGGATGATTTCTACACGATCATGGACAGCAACCCGTTTGAAACGGTGATGGACATGGTGGCGGATTTTGACGCCATGGGACTGTATGAAGAAAATGTCTGCCTGCTCGAGGGGCTTTTGCGCGAACGGCCGGAAACGGCGCAGCCGATGCTTTTTTATACTCTCGGCTATTATCGTTTTCTCTGCGGCAAAGACGGCGGGGAAGCATACATAAAGGGCGCGGCAGCGGACATTCTGGCGACCTTCCCCGTGCGCAAAGAGGAAATGCGCATCCTTGAAGCCGTCATTGCAAAGACCGACGACAAAAAGGCAAAAATGCTGCTCGGCTGCCTGCTGTATAACAAGCGGCACTATGAAAAGGCAGCGGCGCTTTGGGAACAGTGCGATGATTACATTTCCGTCCGCAACCTTGCCGTTGCCTGCTTCAGCCACCTGCACCGCAAGGATGAGGCGCTTCCCCTCATGAAGAAAGCCATCGCCCTGGCGCCCGACAGCGAACAGCTTGTGTATGAGACGGCGGTGCTCATGGATATGCAGGGCACGCCCGCAAAGGAAAAGATCGCGTTTTTGCTGTCGCACAGCATCACGCGCGACGACTGCATCACGGAACTATCTAAGGCGTATAATCAGGATATGCAGCCCGAAAAGGCGATCGAAACGCTCATGAGCCACATTTTCGTGCCCTGTGAGGGCGGGGAACACGCCATCGCGGATCAGTATTTGTTCGCGCACCTTGTGATCGGCAGACGGCAGCTGGCGGCGGGCGACGCCAGGGGCGCGCTTGCCACCTTCCGCAAGGGGCAGGTGCTGCCGCAGTCGCTGGGCGCAGGCATCTGGAACCATTGCAAGCTTGTGCCGCTCAAATATTTTGAGGCGGTCTGTCTTGAAACGTGCGGCGACAAAACGGCGGCGGACGAGATCTTCCGCTATATTGCGACCATCGGCATCGAATATTTCAGCAATATGCATCTGAAGGAGCTGCCGTATTATCAGGCGCGCGCATGGCAGCACCTCGGCGAGGAGCTGAAGGCGCAGCGGCTCATGACCGTCTATCGCCGCGAATGGAAGGATATCGACAAGGTGAGGGACAACGGTTTCTTCGGCACGACGCCGTTCTTCATCTCGTTCACGGACGATCCGCAAAAGCTGCGCCGCGCACAGCACTGCTACCTTAACGCCCTTGTCTGCGACTTTATGGGCGAAAAAGAAAAAGCGCAGGCATACCTTTCGGAAAGCATCGCTTTGCAGTCCGAAAATCTGCCTGCACTGACCTTTAGCATTCAGGGCTTTTTGGTGTGACGAGATATTTTTTCAGAAGCTCCAGCAGCGTGGCTCTGTCGGCAATACCGCATGCGGTGAGAATGCGCCGTATGCGGTATTTCACGCCGCCCTCGGTGAGAAAACAGCGGCTTGCCGTTTCCTCGAGCGTTGCCCCGTTCACAAGGGAGAAAAGGATCAGACGATCCGTGTCGCTGCAGGTGTTGAGAATTTGCTCGGTGGTGAGCATGTCCCGCATTTCGCCGTCGGCATAAAACGCAAGACCGCTTTGCTCGTCCACAGCGGTCACGGTTTTATGCTGCGGCGTTTTTTCGTTTTCGTCGTTCCAACTGACGGTGACCGTCATGCCCGCCATATACGGATGGGTCTTCAGCGTCTCATACAGGAACACGGCGGCTTTGCCGTATTGCTCGAAATGCATGTTGACCGAGGTGATGCGATCCCTATAGTATGCCGAAAGCTGCGTTTGCGCGCAGCTGAGAATTTTGAGATCGCCGAGCGCAGCGGGTGCTTTTTCCGATAAATTGCGCACAAGCGAAACGGCGGCAAAATCGTTTGCGCAAATGACGGCGTCAAAGTTTTTGTACTCTCTGAAAAATTCCGCAAAGCAATTTTGCAGCGAACCGTTGTTCGGGAAAATGCGCATTTCGTTGAAGCTGTCGTCCTTGAAGGCAAAAAGGCCGTCCACTCTGCCGATGTCGGAAATGGAGCTGGTGTTCATGCCATAAAGCGCGACGTGCGTTCTGCCCGCCGCTTTCAGCTCGCCGAGGAGATATTTCATCGAACCGCCGATGTCGGAGCAGACGCAGCTGTAAGCACAGCCGTGGATCGGCTCCGCCTGATTGCAAATGAGGATGGGCTTGACGCCGGCGGCGTTGAGCCGTGTCACGGTCGCCTTGATCCAGTGATAGTCGGACGCAAGAATAAAAACACCGTCGTCGGTCTCGTCAACACGGTCGGAAACCTCGTGAAACGGTATTCTCTTCTGCTTCAATCGGTCTTTGAGACTTTGGAGCAGCTGCTTGCACCAGATGCTGTCGCTGTATGCCGGTTCCGTCAAAATCGCAATCATCCAATCACCGCTTTCATTATACTATCGCCGTCTGCCTTTGGCAATCAGAAATTTGTGTTTTTTCTGACACGGTTTTCTGTCTGTCGCTTTCCCGCCATGCTTGCTATAATGAGAAAAAACGCATGGAGGGAAAGCTATGTCTGATGTCAAATGCGAGAAAAAGGGTATGAAAATCCCCACCTATATTCCCAAAAAGGCGCACGAGCTGCCCATGTTCTTTGAGAACAAGCCCTATCAGGGCGCTTCGGGCAGGGTGTATCCGATCCCGTATTGCGACGGCATTTCGGATGAAAAGACCGATGTGGAATATGAGACGTATACGCTCGAAAACGAATATGTGAAAACACAGGTCGTGCCCGCGCTCGGCGGCAAGATCCTGCGTGGCTACGACAAGGTCGGCAACTATGATTTTATCTACTATAACGAGGTCGTGAAGCCCGCGCTCGTGGGACTTGCCGGTCCGTGGATCTCGGGCGGTATCGAGTTCAACTGGCCGCAGCACCATCGCCCCACCACCTTTATGCCGCTGGAAGCGGTAGAAGAAGATAACCCCGACGGCGGCAAGACCGTTTTCGTCGGCGAGGTGGAGCCGTTCGGCAGAATGAAGGGCATGGCGGGTGTCACGGTCGACAAGGGCAGGAGCTACATAAAGGCAAAGGTGCGCGTGTATAACCGCACGGCGTTTCCGCAGCTGTTCATGTGGTGGGCAAACCTTGCCGTGCCGGTCAACGATGCCTACAGAACCGTTTTCCCGCCCGACTGCGAATGGGTGAACGATCACGATCGCCGCGCGGTTTTGGAGTGGCCGATCGCAAAGGGTGTCTATAAGACCGCGCGCCCGTATGATTTCGGGAGCGGCACAGATCTTTCCCACTATGATGCGGTCAAGGTCCCCTCGTCCTATCTCATTTCGCAGGGACAGTCCGATATGGACTTTATCTCCGGCTATGACACCGGCATCGAAAAGGGCATTGCCACCGTCGCCAACCACCACATTTCCCCCGGCAAAAAGATGTGGCACTGGGGCATCGGCGATTTCGGCGATATGTGGTGCTCCAACCTCACCGATAAAAACGGCCCGTATATCGAGCTGATGACCGGCGTCTACACCGACAACCAGCCGGACTTCACCTGGA
>OIZI01001353.1_pt1 | contig 10616 bp, 8 predicted proteins | sample 1588441 | NCBI WGS metagenome assembly OIZI01 (sample SAMN03283284) | human gut metagenome | biome: human-associated habitat; material: feces | host: Homo sapiens | place: Peru | collected 2012
TAATAGGCCCTTATAGGGCCTGGTCAAACCTCCGGCTTAGCCGGAGGTTTTGATTGGTAAGATGTGGGTGACGCAGGGCGAGCGCCTTTACAGCGCCTGCTCCACGCGCTCGATGACCTCGTCCTGCATCTGGCGGTTCAACTGGACGAAATACGCGCTGTATCCGGCGATCCGCACCACCAGATCTCTGTATTCATGCGGGTTTTCCTGGGCGGCGCGGAGCGTGGCCCGGTCCACCACGTTGAACTGCACGTGCTTGCCGCCGTGGGTGAGATACACCCGGATCATAGCGCCAAGCTTGGCCAGATCGGCGTCGGTCCGCAGCGCGGTGGGGGAGAATTTCATGTTCATCAGCGTGGCCTGGAACGGGTCCTGGTCGATCTTCATGGCGCTCTGGAACACGGCGGTAGGACCGCGGGTGTCCATGCCGTGCATGGGGGAGACGCTGCCGTCGGCCAGGATCTCATGGGCCTTGCGCCCGTCCGGCGTCGCACCGGTCAGCTCGCCGCCGGGCTGGTGGGAGGTGATGGAAATGCCGGTGGGGATATGGGGATGACCATAGATGGACAGCTTGGAGTCCACCATATCGCAGAAGTCCCTGAACCAGCGGGCTGTGATGGCGTCCACATAGTCGTCGTTGTTGCCGTATTTGGGCGCGGCCTCGAAATCGCGGCGCATCTCCTCGTACCCGTCCCAGTTGGCCTCCAGGGCGTCATAGAGCTGAGACAGGGTGTACTTTTTCTCATCAAACACCAGCTTTTTCATGGCGGCCAGAATATCGCCGGTGTTGATCATGCCGATGGGGTTCACCACAGCCCCGTTCTCGAAGGGCATGACGCGGTCGAACACCTCGTGGCCGCACTCGATGCCCTCGTACATCAGGGCGGAGCGCAGGGGATCGGGCAGCAGCTCGCGGGTGGTGAACAGCTCGATGTTGTTCTTCTCCGCCACGACATCCAGCAGGTAGTCCACCTGACGCAGGAACGCTGCGTACAGCTCGTCGTAGCTGGTGAAAGCGGTGAAGTCGCCGGTCTCGATGCCGCAGTGGTTGCCGGTGGTCACGTCCGTCCCGTTGTGCCGGAAGATGTCGAAGATCAGGGGAATGGTCACCATGGGGACAGGGCCGGTGCGGGACTTGCCGGGCAGGTTGGCGTCCAGGCAGCCGGTCATGACGTATTCCCGGGCATCTTCAATGGGCACGCCGCGGGAGGTGAAGGTCTTGATATAGGACTCGTCGCCCACAAAGGCGGGCATACCCAAGCCCATGCGTACCACCTCCAGCGCCTTGTGCATCAGGGCCTCCGGCGTTTTTTCGTGTACCCGCAGCGTAATGGTGAAGTGGGGCGTTTTCGTGATGGCGGCGGACTCCAGCACCAGATAGGTGATCTCGTTGGTGGCGTCAGAGCCGTTCGGCTTTACGCCGCCGATGGTGTAGTTGTGCCACTTGGCCATGCCGGCGTTTTTCTTACGGTTGTTTTTGCCGGAGGTGAGGTTGAGCTCCATATCCTTCAGCCGCAGCAGGCAGATCAGCTCCAGCGCCTCGTCCCGCGTGATCCGCCCCTCCGCCAGGTCCTTTTCGTAGAAGGGATACATGAACTGGTCGAAGCGGCCGCCGGGCAGCGTGGTGGAGGGGCTGAGCATCAGAATGGTGAACCAGAAGGCCTGCATGGCCTCCCGGAAAGAGGTAGCGGGCTTGGCGGGAACGCGGCGGCAGATGGCGGCGATCTGTTCCAGCTCCGCCCTGCGGGCGGGGTCGGCTTCCTCGCGGGCCATCCGGGCGGCCAGCGCGGCGTAGCGCTCCGCCAGAATGTTCATGGCGCGCAGGGAGGAGATCACGCCCTGGTAGTAGCGGAATTTCTCGATCGTCTCCTTGCTCCCGAGGAAACGCAGCTTAGCCATCTCGTCCTCCGCCTGCCGGATCATGGCGTCCGTGCCGGTGTTCAGCAGCTTGGCGTAATCGACGCACAGCAGTATCAGGGACGGGCCGAGGCCAAGACCGGACTGGGCATAGCCGCCGCCCACACCCTTGCCGCTTTTCTTGTTTTTCCAGGGGGCAGGATCAGGCCGGCCTCCAGAGCGGAGATCAGCCGCTCGTTTTCGTAGATGATATTGCCCATCTGCCCGATGAGCGTGGCGGGATCGTGGGACTTGTTCAACTCCTGCAGCAGCCGCTCATCCTCGGGGTCGATGAGGTAGCCGTCCTCCTTCAGGGAGTCGATCTCGCTCTGCTCCCATACGCCGTAGTCCGGGTCGATCTCCAGGCCCATAGGCTTGCTGGCGGCCATGCCCACGATCAACTCGTCCGGGGCGATGGCGATGGGCATATTGGCGGCCACTTCCTCCAGGATCTTGCCCCGCTGCACGACAGGGGGCAGGTTCTTGTATTTTTCCCGGGCCTCCAGCGTGATCCGGAATTTCTGGATGCAGATGGGGTAATGGTCGATGACGACCCGCTTTTTGATACGTTCAATGCGGTCATACATGGTGTGTTTCCTCCCGTGCAGTAGTATAGTAAGATCGTTGTGTTCAAAATAATCTTACTACTTGACGAAAGGAACTGATATGGTTACGATACACATATTTACCGGAGGTTTTACGCTATTGCAGCACATGGTCCGGCGGGAGAGATCAATAGTCGCTCTTCTCGTAGCGGATCGTCCAGTTGATCTGCCCCAGACAGTGCCTGTAATATTTGGTCAGGCACAGGGAGAACAGCAACTGGAAATCCACATAGGGATCGTCAAACTGATAGTGGATGATCCGGGCGATGCGGTCACGCTGGTAGACGGCCGTGTTCCGGTGCATATAGAAGTGGGCGGCGGTGTCCGCGATGCTGTGGTTGTGCATCAGATAGTAGAACAGGAAGTCGCACAGGGTCGTGCCCTTCGTGTGGTCGTAGCGCTGCAGCGCGATGATGTAGGGGTGGGCCAGCACGCCGATCTGGTCGTCGCCGTATATCTGGCGGAAGCGGCTCATGGCCAGGTCGATCACATGGTAGATGGCGTAGTCGCTGAACCGCATCAGCCGCTTGTCGTCGGTGGACTTCTCCACCAGCCGGCCAAGATCGATGGTGTGCAGCACCTCGCGGCAGACCTGCTGCAGGCCGGAGGCCGTGCGGGTGACGCTGCTGACCATGGCATAGCCGCTGTGCTGCGTCAGGAACTGCTCCAGCAGCGGGAAGCGGTCCGCGCTGAAAGCGCCGCTGAACCGGGGCTCGGACAGCAGAATGATGAATTGGCGGTCATACCATGTGATGTTGCCGTTGGGAAAGATATGGGTCAGCTCCAGAAACAGCTCCCGGGTCTGCTGGGCCGGCGGCGCGTCAAAGCGCACCAGCACCAGCTGGCGGAATTTCTGCACGGGGCGCTTCACTCCGGCCAGACATTGCGCCAGACTGCCCTCCGTCAGCGTCCTGTCGCCGCAGAGGAGCTTTGCCAGAGACTGCATGGCGAATTGCCCGCTGCTCTGCCCGTGGATGCTGTTTTTCAGCGCGCGGGTCAGCAGCCGGGAGCACAGCAGCGTCTCCTGCTCCGCCATTTTTTCGTCCTGGCTGCTCAGGCAGAGCAGATAGCCGGCGGACGGCAGCGCCGCGATGGTAAGGCACGAGGTGTTCCACGGCGTGCTTGCCGTGCCCTGGCCGGACAGGCTGCCCAGCAGCTGGCGGGGCAGGTCGCTGACCAGCGCGCCCTTCTCGTATGCCAGCAGGGGACAGGCGCTGTCCCTGGCCCGCAGCGCCGCCGCAGAGGGGGATAGCTGTTCGTCCGTATACAGGAGGGAGACATCCATAGCGCCGCCGCACAGCCCAAGAAGACCGGAGATGTCATCCTGCGGCAGCTGCTCCGCCGCCTGCACCAGGCGGCTGTATTTTCCGACGGCCTCCGTGACGCGGCGGTGCAGCTCGAAGCAGGGCAGGTCGCACACGATCAGGTTGCCCACGCCGCAGGAGTCCGCCAGATCTTCGGTGTCCCGGTCCGGGGCGCTGATGAACAGCGTGGCCTCCGGCAGAAGCGTCGCGCCGTCAGGCAGAGCGGCCCGCCATGTGGCGGCCTCGGCAACGTACAGCATATGCGGGGAGAAGGGCAGCAGGGGATTGAAGAACGCCGCGCCGCTGCAGGTGCCGGGCAGCACGTCCCGGCAGATGTACTGCGCGAGGATATGGCCCTCCAATGCGCTGAGAATAAGCTGAATGCCGATCATAAGGACACCTCCGACCGATATGGAGCGTGGGAAAGCCCCTTTTTTGTATAGCTCTGCACATCATAGCATGACCGCGGGGGATTTGCAACCGCCCGCGCCGCGGTGAGACGGATAAAGACCGGCGAACTCGACAGATATGGCTGACAAAAGCCGCCGGATTTTGTGCACAAGGTCCATGGGAAAATTTGTGCCGGGTGACCATATCTTTTGCGGGGGATATTCCATACAATCAAAGCCGCAAGCACCCCCAGCGACCCCAAAATGTGTAGAAAGAAAGTAGGGAAGATCATGTCCACAAAGGAAACCAACAAGCCGTCCTTTATGATGAGGTTCATCAGCGGGACGCAGAAAGTCTGCAAAAAGATCCCCCAGCCGCTGAAAATGTTTACCTGGCTGACGGTGTTCGTCATCCTGCTTGCGGCGATCCTGCATTGGGCCGGCGTCTCCGTCATCAACCCGGCCAACGGCCAGCCCCTGGCGCCCAACTCCATTTTCACCAAGGGCGGCATCCAGTGGTTCTTCAGCAACCTTGTGAGCAACTTCAGCAACTATCCGGCGTTTGCCCCTGTTATGGTCATGGTGTTCGCCATCGGCATCTGTGAGGAGTCCGGCGTGGTGCACAGCGCCATCGGCAGAGCCATGGGCGGCGCACCTCAGAAGCTCGTCCCCCTGCTGGTCTGCTTCATCGGCGTTATGGGCAACCTGGCGGAGAATACGTCCCTGTTCATCCTGACGCCCATTGCCGGCTTCGCCTATCTGGCCATCGGCAAGAACCCCATGGTAGGCATGATCGCGTGCTATCTGGCGAATACCAGCGGTATGTGCGCGAACCTGCTGGTCTCCAACAACGACGTGATGCTCACCGGCATCACCAACGCCGCCATCGAGTCCAACGCCATGGACGTCGCCCCGCTGGAGGTCACCAGCAACTGGTATTTCCTGATGGCGTCCACGTTCCTCATCACGCTGACGGTGTATTTCGTCACGGAGAAGTGGATCTCCAAGTTCCTTGACCCGCTGCCCGAGGACTATTTCGCCAGCGTGGCCGCCAAGGAGGCCGATCCCGCGCAGGTGGCGCTGGAGAAGAAGGGCCTGCGGAATGCCGCGCTGTGGCTGCTGCTGTATGTGGTGCTCATAGCGGCCGCCCTGTATTTCGGCGTGTTTATCAACAAGGACGGCAAGAATGTGTTCTGGGACTCCCTGGTGGGCGTGATGTTCGGCGCGTTTGCCGTGTTCGGCATCGCCTACGGCGTCAGCGTGAAGAACATCAAGGACATCGACGACATCCGCCGCATGGTCATCAAATCTACGGAGCGTATGGCCCCCTATATCGTCATGTGCTTCATCCTGAGTATTTTCATCAACGTGCTGGGCTGGTCCCAGCTGACGAAGATGCTGTCCGTGGTCGGCGTTGAGTTCCTGCAGAAGATCCACCTGACCGGCCTTGGCCTGATCATCATCTTCATGGTCATCATGATGTTCATCAACATCTTCAGCACCGCAGCCACCGCCAAGTGGAACATCTTCGCCCCGGTGGTCGTGCCGATCTTTGCCAAGCTGGGCTGGTCTCCTGCCCTGTCTCAGATCGCCTTCCGCATCGCGGACTCCGCCACCAACTGCGCCAGCCCCTTCTCTCCGTTCCTGTTCATGCTGGTGGATACCTGCCGCGATACGTTCAAGATCAAGGAGAGCTCCCTGAACAAATGGCTGTCCTGCCTGATCCCGGCTTCTCTGGTGATCTTCGTGGCGTGGACGCTGCTGCTGGTGGTCTGGGTCCTGCTGGATCTGCCTCTGGGCCCCGGCGCATATATCCACATGATGTGATACCCGCGATAGGAAAGGTTACATAAGCGTATGAAAAAGTTTGAAGAAGTCGCCGCCGCACTGATGGCACAGGCCGACCCTCGGGTCGTTCCGGATATGGTCAAGCCGGTGTGCATCGTCTCCGGCAAGCCCTATGACATGGGCTATCAGCTGGGCCTGGAGAGCGGCAGAAGCACGGTGAACCATGTGCTGGTCCTGGCCTCCCGTATCCGCGCCCTGCGGCCGGATACGGCGGGGATCATGAAGGACGCGGAGGCATTTGGCCGGATCGTGGAGGAGCAGTCCCCCGACATTGCCGAGATGTGGCAGGGCACGGCGGACGCGCTGTCGCTGCCCTACGAGGCCATGTTGCTGGGGTATATCCCCAACCTGATGCAGCCGGTGGTGAACCACTGCAGCTCGCTGTCCGTCTGGGGAAGCGCTGCGGAGGAGGGGAAGCTCATCAACGCGGTCAACGCCGACGGCGGATCGTTTACGCCCACCTCCTTCGGCCCGACCATGGTGCTGTATCCGGAAAACGGCTATGCCTCCATGAACAACGGCGGCTACAACAGTAACTTTGCCCTCAATGAAAAGGGCCTGGTCACCATGGCCACCAACGGCGGCTGGAATGGCCGCCCGGGCGACGAGGGCTACGGGACGCCCGCCGTGCTGTCCACCATGCAGCTGAACCTGCACTGTGCCGATACGGCGGAGGCGCTGCAGCGCGCGCTGGAGATCAACCGGCCCACCGGCTCGGCGGAGAATATGCATTTTGCCGACCCCACCGGCGACGTCTGTGTGGTGGAGATGACCAACGGTCACCACGCGGTGCGCCGCAGCGGCGACAACGGGGAGAAGGATTATCTCCATGCCACTAATTACTTCCTGTCGCCGGAGATGCAGTCCTCCAAGCCCGCCGACCTTCGCAGGACGCAGAACGCCGTCTCCCGGTTCATCACCGAGGACCGGCTGCTGCGGGACAGCCTGGGCCATATCACGCTGGACACGCTGGAGAAGATCATCACCTGCCGGGATTATTTCGACGGGGAGCACTGGGTGCGCGATGCGTGGGATCCGGAGTACAGCACCTGGACACCGGAGAAGCGCAGCTTCCGCAACGATACCTATATGCAGAGCCTGGTCGAGCCCACGGAGCGTACCGCGTATTTCCGCCAGGGCAAGGGCTGCCGTCCCGCCTGCTGCGTGCCCGGCGCTACCGCCCGCTTTAGCAGGCTGGTGCTCAAGCCCACGGCCATGGAGCTGGCCGAGCAGGCGGTGGTGGACGCGAAGATCCGGTTCTACCGCGCCGCCGCAAAGCTGTCCGCCGTAGGCGAAGATGCCGCAGAACCGGCCTATGACCGGCTGGACCGGGCCAAGCGGTGCATCTGGGAGGGCGAGAACCATAAGGCGCTGGCGCTGCTGACAGAGGACGCCAACCAGCGCATGGTCCACCTGAGCAAGGCTGTTACCCTGTTCTGCAAGGCACAGGTGCTGGCCGACCTTTGAACGACATCTGAATAAGGAAAAAGCCCCTTCTGACTTCTATTCGAAGTCAGAAGGGGCTTGCTTATACATCGAAAAAGCGCGCGGGGTCTGTCCCCGCGCGCTTTCCATCGTATTATCCGCCGATCTGCACCGGTACGCCGCAGTCGGCGACAATGCGCCGGAGCATCTGCATATAGGCGTCATCCGGCACGGTGACCGGAAGCGTCCGCTGGCGGCCAAGGCTTTTGCTCTTGCTGTCGCCCAGCGTGTGGTAGGGCAGGAGGTTCACAGCCACATCGCCCAGGGAGGCGGCAAATCGCCCCACGGCCCGTATGTTCTCTGGGTCGCCGTTCATCTCGGGGATGACAGGGACGCGCAGGATAACGGGAACGCCCAGATCCCTGCGGATGTGGGTGATGTTGTCCAGGATCAGCTCGTTGGGTACGCCGGTCAGCGCCTTGTGCCGGGCGCTGTCCATGTGCTTGATGTCCAGCAGGCCCAGGGATACATGGGGGAACACGCGGTCGACCACCTCCCGGGGCGCGAAGCACGAGCTTTCAATGGCGGTGTGGAGGCCCTCCGCCTGGGCGGCGGCGAACAGATCGGCGCTGAAATCGGGGTGGGCCAGCGCCTCGCCGCCGGAGATGGTCATGCCACCGCCGGAGGCCTCGTAAAACAGCCGGTCCTGCAGGACCACATCCAGCGCCTCCCGGACCGTGGTCTGCTTGCCGGCGATCTCCCGCGCCTCGTGGGTGCAGGCGGATACGCACGCGCCGCAATTCACGCACTTGCCGCGGTCTGTATAGGCGATGCACTTGCCCTCTTGTTCCCGTATGGAGATCGCGCCGCGGGGACAGACCGGCACGCAGCGGCCGCAGCCGGTGCAGCGGCTGCTGTAGGTCATCAGCTCCGGGTACGCGGCGTTGGACTCCGGGTTGGCGCACCACAGACACCGCAGGGGACAGCCCTTGACGAATACGGTGGTCCGGATGCCCGGGCCGTCGTGGATGCAGTAGCTTTGAATGTTGAACACCGGTGCGGTGCGGTCGTAAGAAATGGCGTGCATATTGGCCTCCCGTATGTATACCTGTTTATATGTAGTATACACGCAAAAACAGCGGCTGAAAAGCGCTTTTATTCCGTTTTTACATACGTCCGGGCCGTCTCCTCGCCCCGGAGGACGCGCAGGCAGCCCAGCGCCAGGGACTGCATCTCGTCCTCGCCGGGATAGACGATGACCGGCGCGATGAAGGACACGCGGCGGCGGATCTCCTCGTCGATGTAGTCGGAGTAGGTGATGCCGCCGGTCAGCAGGATGGCGTCCACCTTGCCGCAGACGCCGGGGGCTGTCTTGCCGATGAACTTGGCCACGTTCAGGGCCATGGCGTCGTAGATCAGCTTGGCGTGGGCGTCGCCGCTTTCAATGCGCTGCTCCACCTCGCGGCAGTCGGTAGTGCCCAGGTGGGCCAGCAGGCCGCCACGGCTCTTCACCAGCTTCATCATGCCCTTGTCGGACTGCCCCGCCTCAAAGCAGCGGTGGATCACGTCGTACATGGGCAGACCACCGGCACGCTCGGGGGAGAACGGGCCTTCTTCGTCGTTGACGCAGTCCTCGATCATGCCGTTGTGGTGCAGGTTCACGGTGATGCCGCCGCCCAGATGGGCCACGATCACGGTGATGTCCTGGTATGCCTTGCCCTGCTCCCGGGCATAGCGCATGGCGGCGGCCCGGGTGTTCAGGTTGTGGCCGATGCCCTTGCGGCGCATCTCCGGCAGGCCGGTGATGCGGTTGATGCCCGTCAGCTCGTCCACGGTGATGCCGTCGTAGATATAGGCGGGGATGTGCAGCTCCTGGCTGATGGCGTGGGCGATCATAGGGCCGACGTTGGAGGCGTGCTCATTCTGGGGCTTGTACTGCAGCTGCCACACCATGTCCTCGTTGACCTCGTAAGCGCCGGCGTGGATGGGCGCCAGCAGGCCGCCCCGGGACACGATGGCGTTCAGCTCGCGGACGTCGAAGTCGTGGCGTGCCAGACAGTCCAGCACCAGCTGGCGGCGGAAGTCGTACTGCTCCACCACCCGGTCGAAGGGCGCAAGCTCTTCGGCGCTGTGGGTCAGGGACTCCACGAACAGCGGCGTCTCGCCGTCGAACACGGCGATCTTGGTGGAGGTAGAGCCGGGGTTCAGAACCAGAATTTTTTCCATACGGCTGTCTCCTTACCGCTGCTCCGCGCCCAGCTTCAGACCCAACTCAAAGGCATGCCTGTTCAGGGGCAGCAGGGCGGGCTTCTTGCCCAGCTTGTGCTCGATGGTATTCCACACCACGTCTGCGGGCACGACCTGGGTATAGCCCACATACACGCCCAGCATGATGATGTTCAGCACCTTGGCGTTGCCCAGCTCCAGTGCCAGCTCCGTCACGGGGGCTTTCACCACCTTCACGTCGCTGCGGGTGATCTCGTCGATGACGATGGAGCTGTTGATATACAGAGTGCCACCCTCCTTCAGCTTGTAGAGGAACTTGTTCAGGCTCGGGCCGTTCATGACGATCAGGTCATCCATCACGTCGCCCAGGGGCGCGCCGATCTTCTCGTCGGAGATGACCACATAGCAGTTGGCCGTGCCGCCCCGCTGCTCCGCACCGTAGGAGGGGAAGAAGGTCACGTTCTTGTCGGTGGAGTCGCAGGTGGCCTCCGCCAGAAATTTGCCCAGGGTCATAACGCCCTGGCCGCCGAAGCCGGCTACCATCAGATTTCGTTCCATCGTTACGCCTCCTCCTTGCTCTTGTCACGGATGACGCCCAAGGGGAACTCGGGCAGCATCTTTTCCTCGATGTAATCCAGGGCCGACAGGGCGTCCATGCCCCAGTTGGTGGGACAGCTGGTGACGATCTCCACCATGGAGAAGCCCTTGCCGTCCAGCTGGTTCTGGAATGCCTTGCGGATGGCGGCCTTGGTCTTGGCCACGTTGGCAGGGGTGTTGCAGCTGGTGCGCTCCAGATAATACGGCGCGGTGAGCTGGTTCATCAGCTCGCACATATGCATGGGATAGCCGTGCTCCTTAGGGTCGCGGCCCTTGGGGGCGGTGGTGGCCTTCATGCCCACCAGCGTGGTGGGCGCCATCTGGCC
>OIZI01001357.1_pt1 | contig 10610 bp, 10 predicted proteins | sample 1588441 | NCBI WGS metagenome assembly OIZI01 (sample SAMN03283284) | human gut metagenome | biome: human-associated habitat; material: feces | host: Homo sapiens | place: Peru | collected 2012
GGATGCGGGACTGACCGTGCCGATCGGCTATATTCCCGCGGGCAGCACCAACGATTTTGCCAACAGTCTGAAGCTGCCGAAAAACATAATGAAAGCGGCACAGCTTGTCTGCGAGGGCACGCCGCAGCCGCTGGATGTCGGCAGATTTTCCGACCGCTATTTCACCTATGTGGCATCGTTCGGGGCGTTCACCAAGACGTCCTACAGCACGCCGCAGAACGTCAAAAATGCGCTCGGACATCTTGCCTATATTCTTGAAGGCATCAAGGATATTCCTTCGATCCGTCCGCTTTCGGTGCGCTTTGAAACGCCGGAGCGGGTCGTGGAAGGAAAATATATCTTCGGTGCGGTGAGCAACTCCACCTCGGTCGGCGGCATTCTGACGCTCAGCCCCGAGGTCGTGGACATGAACGACGGCTTGTTTGAACTGCTGCTCATCAAATCTCCCGCCAATGCCATTGAACTCAATGAAATCGTGCTGGCGCTGACAAGACAGAAATACGATTGCTCCGCCATCACGTTCCTTGCCGCCTCCGACATTGAGATCACCGCCTCGCCCGACATGGATTGGACGCTGGACGGTGAACGGATGCCGGGAAGTGAGCATTTCACCGTCAAAAACCTCAAAAGCGCCATACGGCTTATCATGTGATCGGGAGTCCTTGTCTTGAAAAAACTGCTACCCTTTTTGAAAAAATACCGTAAAGAATGTTTTCTCGCACCGTTTTTCAAGCTGTTGGAAGCGGTGTTCGAGCTGTTTGTGCCCCTCGTGGTGGCGTCCATCATCGACGAGGGACTTGCCGCGGGGGATAAGGCGTTCATCACCCTCCGTGTGCTGCTGATGATCCTGCTCGGACTTGTCGGCTTCGGCGTGGCAGTGATGGCGCAGTTCTTTTCCGCTAAGGCGGCGACGGGCTTTGCCGCAGCGGTGCGCAGCCGCGTGTTCGCGCATGCGCAGTCGCTGTCCTTTTCGGAGATCGACCGCCTCGGTGTGCCGACGCTCATCAACCGCCTGACCGGCGATGTGAACCAGCTGCAAACCGGCGTCAACCTGTTTTTGCGCCTTTTTCTGCGCTCGCCCTTTATCGTGTTCGGCGCAATGATCATGGCGTTCACGCTGGATGCGGCTGCGGCGCGCATTTTCCTTTTGGTGATCATTTTGCTGTTTGCGGTGGTCTTTGCCATCATGCTGGTGTCCATTCCGCTGTATAAGAAGGTGCAGGCGCGGACGGATACACTGCTCGGCAGAACGCGTGAGAATCTGACGGGCATCCGCGTTTTGCGCGCTTTCTGCAAGGAGGATGCGCAGATCGCGGCTTTTGAGAGTGAGAACCGCGCGCTGGTCGGTTTCCAGAAATTTGTCGGAAAAATTTCGGCGCTCATGAACCCGCTGACGCTGGTGCTGGTGAATCTTGCGGTTTTGCAGCTCATCCGCACGGGCGCCGTGCGGGTGGATGCGGGACTGATGACACAGGGCACGGTCGTGGCGCTGTATAACTATATGTCGCAGATTTTGGTGGAGCTGATCAAGTTTGCCAATCTCATCATCACGTTGACAAAATCCTTTGCCTGCGCCGACCGCATTGCGGTGCTTTTGGATATCCCCGCAAGAGAAACGGCGGGCGAGACAACGGAGATCGACGAAAATGCGCCGGCGATCTCGTTTGACGACGTGTCCTTTTCCTATGACGGCGCGGGAGAGCCCGCGCTGCGGCACATCTCCTTTTCTGCGAAAAAAGGGGAGACGGTGGGCATCATCGGCGGCACCGGCTCGGGCAAATCTACCCTGGCGGCGCTGATCGCCCGTTTTTATGCCGCAACCGACGGCACGGTCGATTTCTGCGGCGAAGACATTTTGCACTATCCCGAGACAGAGCTGCGCCGCCGCATGGCGGTCGTGCTGCAAAAAAGCGTGCTGTTTCGCGGCACGCTGCGGGAAAATATGCAATGGGAAAAAGCGGATGCCACCGACGAAGAGATCGAGGATGCCCTGCGCACGGCACAGGCGCTGGAAGTGGTGCAGTCGAAGGCTGCGGGACTTGACGAGGAAGTGCAGCAGGGCGGCCGCAATTTCTCCGGCGGTCAAAGGCAGCGGCTGTCCATTGCCCGTGCACTGGTGAAAAAAGCCGAGGTGCTCATTTTGGATGACAGCAGCTCGGCTCTCGACTATGCCACCGAGGCAAAGCTGCGCACGGCGCTTGCCGCGCTTGCGGGGCGGATGACCCTGTTTGTGATCTCGCAGCGTGCGTCGGCGGTGATGCACGCGGATAAAATTTTGGTTTTGGATAACGGCGAGCTCGTCGGTATCGGCACGCACGACAGCCTGCTGCGCGACTGCGCGGTGTATCGGGAGATTTATGCGTCCCAAAGCAGCAAGGAGGCGGTCGTCAATGCGTGAACAGCGTTTGACCTTGAAAAAGGTGTGGCAATATATCCGTCCGCATAGGGGACTTTTGTACCTGTCGCTGCTTTTGGCGCTCGTCAGCGTGTTTGCAACACTCTCGGTGCCGATCTTGGTGGGACGGGCGATCGACTGCATGATCGGTGTCGGTAGGGTGGACTTTGACGGCATCGCGCGCATTGTGCTGCAAATTTTGGTGCTCATTGCTGCGGCGGCACTGTCGCAGTGGCTGATGCAGGTGATCCACAACCGCATCACCTATCATGTGGTGCAGGACATGCGCAATGCCGCTTTTGAACGGCTGCAGCACCTGCCGCTGAAATATCTGGACGCACACCCCGCCGGTGAGATCGTCAGCCGCATCATCACCGACGCTGAGCAGTTTGCGGACGGACTTTTGATGGGCTTTTCACAGCTTTTCACCGGTGTGATGACGATACTCGGCACGATCGGTCTGATGGTGTCGCTGCATCCGCTCATTACACTTGTTGTGATATTGGTGACGCCGTTGTCGCTGTTCTTGTCGAAATATATCTCCGGCAAGACCTTCCACATGTTCCGTGAACAGTCGGCGGTGCGCGGCGATCAGACAGCGCTCATCGAGGAGCGCGTCGGTAATCTGAAGCTTCTGCAGGCGATGGGGCAGGAGGAAAAATCGCAAAAGCAGTTTGACGTGCTGAACGAAAAGCTGCGCGCCTGCTCGCTGAAGGCTATCTTCTTTTCTTCGCTCACCAATCCCAGCACGCGGTTTATCAACGCGCTCAGCTATGCGGCGGTGGGACTCATCGGCGCGTTTGCCGTCATTGACGGCGGGCTGACGGTGGGTGCGTTTTCGAGCCTTTTGAGCTATGCCAACCAATATGCCAAGCCGTTCAACGAGGTGACCGGCGTTATCACCGAGCTGCAAAACGCCATCGCGTGTGCGGCGCGTGTGTTCGAGCTTTTGGAGCAGGAAATCGAAAAAACGCCCGCCGATGCGCGGGATGCTCTGCTGCAATCGGGGGCGGTCTCCATTGAAGATGTGCAGTTTTCGTATACGCCCGAACGTCCGCTCATCGAGCATTTTTCGCTTGAGGTGCAAACGGGGCAGCGCATTGCCATTGTCGGCCCGACCGGCTGCGGCAAAACGACGCTCATCAACCTTTTGATGCGTTTTTATGATGTGGGCGGCGGCGCCATCCGCATGGACGGCACGGATATACGGGAAATGCAGCGCACGGTGCTGCGCCGCAGCATCGGCATGGTGCTGCAGGATACCTGGCTCATGACCGGCACGGTGCGGGAAAACATCGCGCTCGGCAGACCGGACGCCACCATGGAGCAGGTGACAGCGGCGGCAAAGGCGGCGTTTGCGGACGGCTTCATCCGTCAGCTGCCGCAGGGCTATGACACGGTGCTGCAAAGCGACAACGAAATGCTGTCGCAGGGACAAAAGCAGCTTTTGTCCATCGCCCGCATCATGCTGTGTGAGCCGACGGTTCTGATATTGGATGAAGCCACTTCCTCGATCGACACCCGCACAGAGGCAAAGATCCAGGAAGCGTTCGAAAAGCTGATGGTGGGAAAAACCAGCTTTGTTGTGGCACACCGTCTCTCCACCATCGTCAGCGCGGACAAGATCCTTGTGATGAAGGACGGCAACATCATCGAAAGCGGCACCCATCGGGAGCTGCTGGCGCAAAACGGGTTCTACACGAACCTGTATCAAAGTCAGTTTGCGGGGCATGTCAGTTGATCAGCATATTTTTCCTGCGGCAAAATCTTCCGCAAAATCCACCCGCTCCAGTGAAAAGGTCTGCCCGTTCAGGTAGTCAAGCACATCGGCGGGGGTGGAAAAGTCGAATTGCAGACGGTAGGAGCAGAGTGCCTGCCTGGTGAAGCCGGTGCCCTTGTTGAGGGCATTGGTGCCGTATTTCCCGTCGCCGAGCAGGGGATGCCCGATCGAGGCGAGATGGGCGCGGATCTGATGCGTTCTGCCGGTGAGCAGTTCGATCTCCAAAAGGGAATAGCGGTCGTTTTCGTCAAGAACGGTATAGCGCGTCGCGATTTTGCGCGCGCCGACACCGCCTCTGTCGGAAATGTACACGCGGTTCTGTCTTTCGTTTTTTTCGAGATACCCTTCGAGCAGCGCGCTTTTTTCCGTAAAGGTGCCGTGCACGATACACAAATAGTATTTGTGAATTTCCCGCCGCTTGAGCTTCTCGTTGAGAATGCGCAGGGCGGCGGCGTTTTTGGCGGCAATGACAATGCCGCTTGTGTTGCGGTCGATGCGGTTGACGAGTGCGGGCGCAAAGCTGTTTTCGTTCTGCGGGTCATATTCCCCTTTTTCAAACAGATAGCGCTGCACGCGGAAAATGAGGGTGTCACGGTATTCGTTCTCATCCGGATGCACCAAAAGCCCTGCGGGCTTGTTCAGAAGCAGGAGGTTGTCGTCCTCATACAGAACGGACAGCTCCTTGCCGGCAGTCATAAAATCCGGCGCCGCGGGTGTTTCGTCCAACACGTCGTCTTTCAGATAAACCGTGATGACATCCCCCGCACAGACGCGGGTGGAGATCTCACAGCGCTTGCCGTTTAGCTTGATGTTCTTGGTGCGGATGCCCTTATACATCAGCGAGACGGGAAGATTGCGGAAGGTTTTGGTCAGCAGCTTGTCGAGGCGCTGACCGGCATCGTTTGCATTGACGACCACTGTTTTCATACTGCACCTGCTTTCTTATCGGAAGTATATCACAGAGTGTGGAATGCCGCAAGTCTTTTGCGGCTAAACGCCTTTATTTCATTTTTCAATATGTGTCAAAGGAGAGAGCGTCATGGCAACAAAGGAAAAAGAAACGGTAGAGGAGAAAGAGAAAGGAGCGGAAGCTGCCGCTGACAAAAAGGACGGAAAGAAGAAAGAACGCCCCGGCGGCGTCCACGCGGGGCACCGTCAACGGGTGAAGGATCGTTTTCTGAGCGAGGGGCTCGAGAAATTTGATCCGCATCAGGTCATGGAAATGCTGCTGTTTTTCGGCATACCCATGAAGGATACCAACGAGCTGGCACATGCCGTTCTCAATGAATTCGGCAGTATTTATAAAGCGCTGGAGGCATCCTTTGCCGACCTGCGCAAGATTCCCGGTATCACCGACAATGCGGCAACGCTGATCTGCTTTGCGGGACAGCTTGCCAAACGGTATTGGGTGGATCGGTGCGACATCGGCACGATCCTGTCCGACAGCAGTAAGATCGGCGAACTGGTGAAATACCGCCTTGCAGGCGAGCGGGACGAATGTGTGCTGCTGGTGTCGATGGACAATCGGCGCAAGCTGCTCAACTGTACCCGCATCGCCAAAGGCAGCGTCAACTCGGCGGACATCAACATCCGTCGTGCGCTGCGGCAGGCACTGCAGGACAACGCGACACAGGTAGCGATTGCCCACAACCACCCGAACGGACACGCCTATCCGTCCAGCGCCGACATCCGCACAACACAGATGTTTGCCAAAGCGCTGGCGGTCGCTGACATCCATTTGGTGGATCACATCATCGTCTCGGAGGATGACTACATATCAATGGCGGAAACGGACACGCTGGCGCCGATCTTCAGAACCAACTACAGCCTGTCCGACCCTACAAAAGAAGACGAATAAACCTGTATACTCCCTGCCATATGTTGCAAACTATACCTGCAAGATATGGCAGGGGGGATTTTTTTGAGATCTATTTGGCAGGAGACGACCAAACCGCCGCAGGGCAAACCGCTTGACAGCACGGTGAAAGCAGACGTTGCCGTGATCGGCGCGGGGCTTGCCGGCATACTGCTCGCCGATCGGCTGCAGCGCGCCGGAAAAGATGTGGCGGTGATCGAAGCGGGGGAGATCGGCGGCGGACAAAGCGGGAGAACGACCGCAAAGGTCACGGCGCAAAACGGTATTTGCTATCGCAAGCTGCTTGCAAGGGGAGAGGAGCGGGCGCAGGCGATCGCGCAAAGCCGTCGCCGCGCGATAGAAGCATATGCACACATGATCGAAAGCCGCTCGCTGTCGGTCGATTGGGAGGTCTGTCGCAGCTATCTGTATACGACGGGCGATCCCTCCTTGCTGCAGGAGGAATGTGCTGCGGCGCAGAAATTGGGCTTTGCGGCGACATTCACGAAACACACCGATCTGCCGATCGCGGTGAGCGGGGCGGTGTATTTTGAACAACAGGGGCGGCTGCATCCGCTGAAGCTGTTGTATGCGCTGGCGGAAAACCTGACGGTGTACACGCATGCGCCGGTGCTGCGGGTGGAGGAAAAGCGCGTCATCACGGAAAATGGTGCGGTTGAAGCACCGTATATCGTTTTTGCGTGTCATTTTCCGTTTGTCAATTTTCCGGGACTGTATTTTGCCCGCATGCATCAGGAACGCGCATCGGTGCTCACACTGTCCGATGTGAAAGACCTGCCGCAGGATATGTATTACGGCACGGACAAGGACGGCATCTCGCTGCGTCCCGTCGGCGATCGGCTGCTGTTTTGCGGCGCGGGATACCGCACGGGAACAGCAAACGACAGCTTTGAAAAATTGGAACGGCAGGCAAAGACATGGTTTCCCGAAGCGCACATCACGGGACGCTTTTCGGCGCAGGATTGTGTCCCTGCACGGGGGCTGCCGTATATCGGCAGATTTTCCGCCGATCGGCTCAACTGGTTCGTGGCGACCGGCTTCAACAAGTGGGGGCTGACAAATGCCATGATCGCCGCCATGCAGCTTGAGGATTTGCTTTGCGATCGGGAAAGCCCGCTTGAGGAGCTGTATGCACCCGATGTGCCGTCTTTGCGGGAACTGCCGCAAATTTTGGCGGACGGCGCGCGTGCGGTCGGCGGCATCGCCGCCGGTGCGCTGCACACCGTTTCTCTGCGCTGCCCGCACCTCGGCTGTCGCCTGCATTTCAACAAAGAGGAAAAGACCTGGGAATGCCCCTGCCACGGCTCGCGCTTTGACTATCGCGGCAGATGCATCGACGGCCCCGCACAGACGGATATACACCCGCTTTCATAATGACCGCAAAAAAACTGCCGATCCGCTTCGGATCGGCAGTTTTTTTTTTTTGCGTGTTCTCATTTTCCGCAGTTTTTGTCAAACGCGGGGTTGCAGGCATAGTAGTTCTTGCGGTTGAGACGGTCGGTCGTGATCTCGAGCGCTTCGCCGAAGCGCTGATAGTGATTGAGCTCTCTTTGCCGCAAAAAGCGCAGCGGATCCAAAACGTCGGGATCGTCGATGAGACGGATGAGGTTGTCATAGGTCGTGCGCGCCTTTTGCTCGGCTGCCATATCCTCGTGCAGGTCTGTAATGGGATCGCCCTTGACACCGATATATTCGGCGCGCCACGGGATGCCCGCAGCGGCGATGGGATAGACGCCGGTGGTGTGATCGACGAAATAGGGGGCAAAGCCGCTTGACATGATCGTGTCGTCCGACAGATTGCGCGTCAGCTGATGCACCATGGCACAGATCATCTCAAGATGAGCGAGCTCCTCCGTGCCGATGTCGGTCAAAATGGCTTTCAGCTCGGGATACGGCATGGCGATGCGCTGGCTGAGATAGCGCAGCGACGCGCCGAGCTCGCCGTCGGGACCGCCGTATTGCGTGATGATCAGCTGGGCGATCTTCGGATTGGGGTTTGCGATGTGAATGGGGTATTCCAGTTTTTTCTCATATTGCCACATGACTTACGCCTCCCTGCAAAATTCCCAGGGCCACGGATCGTCCACCCATGTGAAGCGATCTCCCTGTACATCGTCTACGGTTGCAACATACGGGCCGAACTGTGCCTCATAGGTTGCAACCAGCTTTTCACGCTTGTCCCGATACATATGGAACAGGCACAGCGCCTGTTCATCCTGCGGGTGCGTATCCAGATATAAATTCAGATCCACCATGGCGAAATCATAGGCGTGGATGCGGCTTTCGACTGCACGACGGTTATCCACGGCGGCAGCCCCCTCTCATAAACGGCTTTGAAAGCTCCGGAAACAGCGTGCCGCAGTGCAGGGCGTTTTCCGGCTCATACACAGCTTGCAGCTCCTGCCACGGCACATATGCCATGACCGGCAGAAAAGCATCTTCGCGATCACATGTGCGATCGGCTGATTTTTGCTGATTCAATGTTGTTGCTCCTTTCATAGTTTGTACAATACAGGATATGCCCGTACGGTGAAAAGGTGATTGCATCAGCGGTTCTTTTATGGTATGCTGGGAGTGACGAAAGGGGGCGATTTTTTGCGTATTATGGCAGTGGATCTGGGACGGGTGCGCACCGGTCTGGCGATTTGCGACAAAGAGGAAATTTTGGCGTCGCCGATCGGCACGCTGACCGAGGGCAACCCCGAAAAGGTTCCCGAAAAGGTTGCGGCGGTCGCGGCAGAGCAAAAGGCGGAAATGATCGTGGTGGGCAACCCGAAAAACATGGACGGCAGCAGCGGGGAAAGTGCGCAGCGCGCAGCTGCATTTGCCGCAAGACTCGAAGAACTGACCGGACTCCCCGTGAGGCTGTGGGACGAGCGCATGACGACGGTTTCTGCGATCGGTTTTCTCAACGAGACCGATGTGCGCGGCAAGAAACGCAAGGCAGTGGTGGACACGGTTTCCGCGTCCATTATCCTTGAAAATTTTTTGCAGAATCGTAAAAATACAACGCATATCGATAAATGCAATACCGATATGCAAAAATGACAATTCTCAATGGACAAAAACCGTGGTATTCTGTATATAGCGTATTTTGTCGAAAGTGCGCAACCGTGCGGTAACGCGTGAAAAATTTGTTTTGGAAGGTGTAGTATGAACAAAGTATCTATTATCGGAACCGGAAGCGTCGGCTCCACCATCGCTTACACACTGACTGTGATGGGACTTGCGTCGGAAATCGTCATGATTGACATCAACAATGAGAAGGCTCTCGGCGAGGCGCTGGACATCCGCCAGGGAACGCCCTTCTGCAGCGCTTGCTCCATCTATGCCGGTGACTACCGCGATGCTGCGGATTCCGACATCGTCATTCTGACCTCCGGCATCGCGAGAAAGCCCGGTCAGACCCGTTTGGAGCTTGCCCAGACGAACGTCAACATCACGAAGATGATCATTCCGGAGATCACCAAGTATGCGCCGGATGCCACCTACATCATCGTCAGCAATCCTGTCGACATTCTCACATACACCTTTAATAAACTGTCCGGTCTGCCGGAGAACCGCATCATCGGTTCCGGCACGATCCTGGACACGGCGCGTCTGCGCGCAAGACTTTCCGAATATTACAATATCAGCCAAAGCAATGTGCACGCCTATGTGCTGGGCGAGCACGGCGACTCCTCGTTCATTCCGTGGTCGGTGGCGAACATCTCCAACGTTCCGATCGCCGAGTGTCAGAGATTGCTCACCTCCTCGGGCATCGAGCATCCGCGCCTTGACCTTGAGGAGATCGAGCAGTATGTCCGCAAATCCGGCGGCCGCGTGATCGCGCGCAAGGGCGCGACGTTCTATGCCGTGTCCGTTTCGGTGTGCCACATCTGCAAATGTCTCCTCGGCGGTCTCGATACCACGATGACCGTTTCCACCATGATGCACGGCGAATACGGCATCGACGACGTGTGCCTGAGCACACTGAACCTCGTCGGCAACAACGGTGTGCGCGGCAAGGTCAACCTGTCGCTCACGGCGGATGAGGTCGTCAAGCTGCGCCGCAGCGCCGACACCCTCAAGGGCGTCATCAAGAGCCTGGATATCTGAGAGGAGAGACAAGCGATGGAATATCGTATTGAACATGACTCCATGGGCGAAATGCGTGTTCCCGCCGACCGTCTTTGGGCGGCGCAGACGCAGAGAAGCCATGAAAATTTTGAGATCGGCGTCGGCATCGAGACTATGCCGCGCGAGATCACGCACGCTTTCGGCATTTTGAAAAAGGCGGCGGCGCTTGCCAACGCCGAGCTGAAGCCAGAAAAAATGACGGCGGCGAAGCTGTCCGCCATTTCGGCTGCCTGCGATGAGGTCATCGCGGGCACACTCAACGATCATTTCCCGCTGGTGGTGTGGCAGACCGGGTCGGGCACACAGTCCAACATGAACGCCAACGAGGTCATTGCCAACCGCGGCAACGAGCTTGCGGGCAAAAAGCTTCTGCACCCGAACGACGATATCAACATGTCCCAGTCGTCGAACGACACATTCCCGACCGCGATGCACATTGC
>OIZI01001362.1_pt1 | contig 10595 bp, 9 predicted proteins | sample 1588441 | NCBI WGS metagenome assembly OIZI01 (sample SAMN03283284) | human gut metagenome | biome: human-associated habitat; material: feces | host: Homo sapiens | place: Peru | collected 2012
GAGTTGCATCCTCTGGATGAAGGGGAATAAACATGGAGGTTCTTATGCTGAAACTGAGCTTGAAACCGGGCGAATACATCACATTGGGAGATAACATTAAAATTATTTTCTCCGGAGGCTCTGCCAACAACATACATCTGCTGGTGGATGCACCGCGCGAGGTAAACATTGCAAGAAGCACCGCGGGTAGGGATAAAAAGCCATCGCCTTACTACAAAGAAAAAGGAATTTCAAAAGCAGCACAGCGTGAGATTGCCGAAATTCTCATGCGCGAAAAGCGCAACCAGTCGCATGTCAGCGGGGAGGAGACCGTGACATACAAAAAACGGTAATAAGCAAGGCGATCCTGGGGACATATAGAAAATTTTTGCTCTGTTATGTCTCGCTTTTTTGGCACAGTGGGACATATAGAATCATTCCTTTGCATTATATCCCTTATGTCTGCGGCAATGGGACATATAGCGTTTTTTCTGGCATATATGTCCCGGTAAACAAAAGAAAAGGGACATAGTGAGTAAGTTTTCATGTATATGTCCCAGTGAGCAAAAGAAAAGGGACATAGCCGATAAGTTTCCGTGCATATGTCCCACAAGAAAAAAGAAGAGGGACATAGCCAATAAGTTTTTATACATATGTCCCGAAAGAGAAGAAAAAAATTCAGTCAGCAGATTTTCACACATATGCCAATATCCAGAAGGCAATGTGCATAAAAAATCCCGCCACAGAGGGAGGAAAAGATATTCTGTGGCGGATCTATAAGAAAAATCGCTTTCGCGAATTGTTTTTAGTCGGAACTGACAGCACCCCAACACCGTTTGTTAAAATACAACAGCCCCTTTTGTTTTGATGGTTTTATATTACCAGTGCATTATGAACAGGTTGTGACAACATGCTAAAGAGTTTATGAAAATTCGAAACAACTTATAAACTTAGGTATAAATTTCTCAGCATGGTTCCTGGGCAGCAGGCGATTTTTTAAGGGTTCCCCAGATATGTCGATTCATGGACATCTAGTGTGTGATTGCTTATACAAAGACTTTTCTGTGCAAATCTGGAGATATACGAACATTAAAATTTCCCTGTCCGAACAAGCCTCTTAAATCAATGTAAGTCGAGAATTACAACGATAAGAAAGGTACAATTTTTGGTGGAATATTTGGAAAGGTTGTTTCAACGATAGATGCTCAGGCATTAAACTATAGAGTGCTCTGGGGGGGCTGGAGTATATTTGTAATGGAGAGATAATTAAAAATCTCTTTACAAACCGCAGAAGATATGTTAGCGTCTTATACAAGCTGATTGTCCCGTTTGTTTCTGCAACCGGAAATGGGGGCATATGTTACACACAAAAAAGAACTTCTTAAAGTCAGCACTGGCTGTCTTCTGCATGGTTTCCATGCTTTTATTCTCCAGTTACAGCGGAATTACAACAGTATATGCTGCCAGCGGATACGAATACGTTCTGCTGACAAAATACAGTAAGACCATGAAAATTGGAGACGAGTATTATCTGACTGCGATTACTTCTACCGGAAAGAAACCAAAGTTTTCTTCGAGTGATTCCACAGTCGCGTCCGTGAACACTTATGGAAAGATCACGGCGAAAAAGGCCGGTAATGCTACGATCACTGCAAAAATTGCCAATGGGGAGGCAAGCTGCAGGGTTACAGTTGAAAAAACGGTCATTACATTAAGTCAGAAAACCATATCCTTGGAGAACGGATATACGGCCCGGCTGAAAGCCGAGACATCAACCGGGCATCCGGTCACGTACAAATCCGCCCGCTCGAGCATCGCCTCGGTGGATGAAAACGGCGTGATCACAGCGAAAAAACCGGGTGAAACTACCATCACGGTCACGGCAGATAAAACCTCCCAGACCTGTAAAGTGACGGTAAAGCAGCCAACGGTCCGGCTGGACCGGACATCCGCATCCTTTTACCGGAAGGGGACGCTCCGGTTATCCGTTTCTTCCACATCCAAAAGTATTCCCAGGTGGAAAACAAATAAAAAAAGCGTAGCCACGGTGGACAATGAGGGCAGAGTTACCGCTGTAAAAAACGGAACCGCCATCATCACGGTCACAGTCGACGGTGTCAGCAAAACCTGTGAGGTCACGGTAAAGAAGCCAAAGATTACCGTCGGACAGGAACAGATTTCGTTAACGGCCGGCGAAACATGTCAGCCGAAGGTAACGGTATCCTCCGGCAACAAACCGGAGTACTACAGTTCAAACACAAATGTTGCCACGGTAAATGAGACCGGTGTGATCACCGCCATCGGCAGGGGACGTGCATATATTTATGCGAAAGAAGATGGTACGAAGGTACGCATGACGGTAACTGTCAAAGAAAAATAATACTACAGGAAGCAGAACAAAATTATGGTCTGTATGACAGACAATCTGCGGATCATAACCAAAGGGACAATCAGCGAAAGATATTGATGATGCATATATACAATGATATAATTGAAAGAAATGATGGAGAATCGGAGAATAATATTATATGGGGAGGAATGATTATGCTGAGAGTAGATTTTACATTTGACAAAAAAATAATAGAAAAAAATGGATATACAATGTCAAATATTTATGAAACTATAAAAATGGAATTTGATAAAAAAAATATTTCATGTGTGGCAGAAGGAGAAGTCCTTTCTTTCGGTGCTGGAGAAAAGAAAAACGATTTTTCTGATATGTGGACGATTATTATGCGCCTGACACGTTCTAAGTGGTTTTTGAATTATGCAACATCCTGCACATGGAACGAAAATAATAAAAGTGAAGATGTTTTAGCGCAAATAAAGAGAAAACAGATGATAAGTGCATAATATGGAAAAGCTTTCCCAAAAGCTGCCATGGTTATATCTTTGTATGAAGGAGGAAAAATGAATTCGGTGGAAAATTATGCCATACGCTACTTAGAACCAAAGGATGTGAAGGATCTGGATCAGTATAATGCGCTGCTGCGCTATACCTTTCAGGTAACGGAGGATGAACTGACGGCAACCGGATGGAAAGATGAAGAGATCAAACAGTCGAAGTTCCCGGTACTGGAGCGTGCGGATGTGCTGGGATGTTTTGATGGGGATACCCTGATTTCCCAGTTTGCCGTATATCCATTGAAAATGAATATATACGGGGAGGTATTTCCCGTTGGATTTGTTACGAGTGTTTGTACATATCCGGAATATACCGGGCAGGGCATTATGAAAAAACTGATGTATCAGAGTCTGGAACATATGAAACAGCAGGGAAGATCGTTTGCCCTTCTGTATCCATATTCCATACCGCTGTATCATCATCTGGGCTGGGAGATTATATCCAATAAAATTTCTTTCAATATCAAGGACCGGCAGATTCCGACGAAAGTAAAAGCACCCGGGTATGTACGGCGTGTGGACTGGGACAATACCGATTTTCATGAGCTGCATTCGCATTTTGCATCAATCACACACGGCTGCCTGTTCCGGAATGCACTGGCGTGGGAGGAATACTGGCGCTGGGATGAGGACGATACGAACGTGGCAGTTTACTATAACACCAAGGACAAGCCATGCGGATTTATGGTCTATCTGATCAAAAACGATATCATGCATATCAAGGAAATGATTTACTTAAACCGCGAGGCAAAAAAAGGGCTGTGGGAGTATATCCACGCGCATGATTCCATGATCGATGCGGTGCATGGCTATACCTATTTCAGCGAACCGATTGCGTTTGAGATGGATGATGGGGATATCAAGGAAACGATCCGGCCGTATGCCATGGGACGCATTATTGATATCGAGAGCTTTTTACAGGATTATCCATGTGATCCGGATGGCGGAACACTGTATATCGAACTTGAAATAGAGGATCACCTGCTTTTGTGGAACAACCGCAGTTTCCGGCTCTGTTTTTCCGATGGAACATGTATGCTGACCGATGAACCGGCAGAGTATAAGTTAAAAATGGAGATAGGTACGCTGACTACCCTTTTACTGGGATACAAGACGGCTGAGCGTCTGTATGCCCTTGAACGCATTGAAGGGAAACAGGAAGCGGTAGATCGTCTGGATGATGTATTGTATCATAAAATTCCATATATTTCAGATTATATTTAAAAAATTCAGCATGATATGTTATAATGGAAAGTGAAAATTACCGGGATATCGTTCTGCAGATACCGGTATTGGATGATTTTCGGAATACATAAGGGGAACACTTATAAAAACAACAGAAAAAATGATTTTGGGAGGCAAAGGATTATGAAATCAGTACGGACAAAGCTTATAGCATCTATTTTGATCTGTTCTCTTTTTACATCGGTTCTGATCGGGGTGATTGCAATTTCAAATTCTGTGCGGACAGCCGGAAAAGATGCAATGACCATGATGCAGCTTACCGGGCAGAAGAAGACCGAAGAGATCAATTCCACGATTCAGAAGATTGAGCAGTCGGTGGATACGCTCAGTGAAGTTGCAATGAGTAATTTTGATTATGATTCGTTCCGGCAGAGCAAGGATTATGCGGATACATACACCGAGACGGTACAGCAGGCGGTGCTTGATTTTGCAAACCATACAAAGGGGGCAGTGACGGCATATCTGCGGTATAACCCGAATTACTCCAATCCGACATCCGGTGTCTTTGCACAGCGCCAGTCAGTTGACAGTGAACTGCAGTGCCTGACACCGACGGATTTTTCCATGTATGATGAAAGCGATGTGGAGCATGTCGGCTGGTATTATCTTCCGGTACAGGCAAAGGAAGCTATCTGGATGTCACCGTACATGAATGAAAATATCAATATTTACATGATCTCATACGTTGTGCCATTGTTTGCAGAAGATGGAACATCGATCGGTATTGTTGGTATGGATATTGATTTTTCACAGATTACCGATCTGGTTGACGAGACAAAAGTATACCAGAGTGGATATGCATTTTTGACGGATGCATCGGCAGCAGTCATGTACCACAAAAATGCGGATGAGGGCACAAAGCTTTCCGATCTGGATTCCTCGCTTTCTAAGAGTGCAGATTTTATCGGAGATGACGGTAATCAGGGAAAGACGATGGATTATTCCTATAAAAATGTAAACAAGAAATTTGCATTTTACAATTTGGACAATGGTATGAAGCTTGTTCTTACCGCTCCGGTATCTGAAATTTATGCAGAGGCATATGGGCTGGCAAAACTGATCATTATCGCCATGATCGTTGCATTTGTCCTGTCTGCTGTGATTGGCGTAATCATCGGTACCGGTATGACCAGACCGATCCGCCAGTTGACCGCTGTGATCGAACAGACAGCGGAACTGGATTTCCGCCCGACCAAAGAGGGAGGCAAATTGCGGAAACAGAAGGATGAGATCGGAAACATGGCAACAAAGATCCACATTATGAGAAAGAAGCTCCGGGAGATGATGGGAGACCTGCAGCAGACACAGCAGGTACTCGAGGGCAACGCTGATGATTTGAATCATCTGATGAAGCAGAACAGTGCGTATGCAGAAGATAACTCCGCTGCAACGCAGGAACTGGCAGCCGGGATGGAAGAGACCAGTGCAAATGCGGCGCACATTGTGGAAAACGTTGGAATTATGAGAGAAAGTTCCGACAATATCCAGAGGCTTGCAGAGGATGGAGAGAAAAATTCCGGACAGATCCAGGAGCGTGCCGGAGAGATGGAGCGGATCAGTACGGAGTCCCGCCACAAGACAGACCAGATGTATGCGGTCATGAAACAGAAGACGGATGCCGCTGTGGAGCAGGCGAAATCCGTACAGAAGATCAATGCGCTGACAGACAACATCAAACAGATTTCTTCCCAGACAAACCTTCTGGCATTAAATGCCAATATTGAGGCAGCAAGGGCTGGCGAAGCGGGCAGGGGATTTGCGGTTGTTGCTTCCGAAATCGGAGATCTGGCAACGCAGACACTGGATACCGTTTCCACAATTGACGAGATTGTAGGAGAGGTCAACAGTTCGGTTTCCAATATGACCGAATGCCTCACAACGATTATGGAATTTCTGGAACAGACCGTTCTTGGGGATTATGAGCATTTCGCACAGGTGGGGGAGCAGTATCATGCCGATGCGGACACATTCCAGCAGATCATGCAGCAGACAAAAGAAGCAGTGGATGCATTAGAGCAGCACATTGGAGAGATCTCTTCTACCGTATCAGAGATCAACTCCATGGTGGAACAGTCCACAGACGGAATCAGCGGTATTGCCGAGAAATCCGGCAGTACGCAGAACCTTGTAACCGAGGGTTACGACAAGCTGCAGGAGTGCACACAGTCCGTCAATGTGATCCGGGATTTTGTCGCGCAGTTTCATTTGGATTGATAATTGTCCGAAGATAAGTTAAGACGTGGTTAGTATAGACTAATATGAAACCCTTTAAATATAGGAAAAGGAAATTTTACATCGGAAACGAGGAAAATTATAATGAAGAAAATATTAAAACCGGAAACCACAAAACCACAATATGTTGTGACAACAGACATTACTTATGCGCAGGTTGATTCCTGGTTCGGTCATTGCCGGAGAGATCTCAAACTGGATCTCATCTATCCGGAGGACGGGGAAGGAAAGACATATCCATGTATTGTATGGATTTGCGGTGGCGCATGGCAGCGCATGGACAAAGCAGCGCATCTGGCATATCTGGGCACACTGGCACAGGAAGGGTTTGTTGTTGCCAGCGTAGAGTACCGGACATCCAACGAGGGAACGCATCCGATGCAGCTGTGTGATATCAAGGCAGCAATCCGATATCTTCGTGCATATGCAAAAAGATATCGGATTAACAGTGAAAAATTTGGCGTGATGGGAGAATCGGCAGGAGGATATCTGACATGCATGGCAGCATTGGATCAGGATAAAAAACTGGATGTGGGTGAGTATCTGGAGTATTCCAGTCAGGTACAGGCAGCCTGTCCATGGTATCCACCAACAGATGCGTCCCGTTTTCCATATGATGATGTGGAAAAGGCAGCCATGTCTCCGGAGTCACAGTTAATGGGATTTAATGTAATGACACATGCGCAGGAAGCTTATGAGAATTCCCCGGTTTCCAAAGTGACACCGGATGCGCCGCCATTTTTGCTGATTCACGGGACAAAAGACAGTACCGTGCCTTTTTCGCAGAGTGAGGAATTGTATGATGCGTTAGAAGCAGCCGGCTGTGATGTGACATTGCTTGCGCTTGATGGTGCAGAGCATGCGGACCTGATGTTTTTCCAGGATGAAGTATGGCAGCAGATCATTGCATTTTTTAAACGGACATTATAATAAGTGATCTGGTATCCGGATAAGGAAAGGTTCAAAGATTAATTGATATGAAAAAAACAGCAGACAACATTCGTATAATAGGAAAATCCGATGGCCCGACATCCGTTTTTATTGCCGGAAAAGACAAAAAGAAAACGTTAAGACAGAAGATAGAAAAGAGCATGTATGACTTCCGGCGAAAGCGTGTAATCAAATTTCTGAGGGCAGATTCGCACTCTGTGGATGAGGTGGCAGATTATGTGGTCAGGGAACTGGGGTATACCGAAGTAAGTCCATCGGATGAAACATACCAGACAGAATATTCCAATATGCGCGCATCGTTTCTGTTGCAATATCGTCCGGAACTGCTTGGAGATCTCACGGAGCCCCAAAGACCACAACAGTGGGATGAAAAAAGCGTGATGGAGTTTATGAAGCAGATCGAACAGAGAACCGAGGCTGCGCGGGCAGTTCCAAAGACAGAGTTTGATATTGATTTTCATCTGTACCGGAAAACAGGCTGGGATTTTGAGATGAGTATATCAATAGAAAAAACATATGAAAGTTTCAGTGGCTCCGCATCCGGCTCGACGCGGGTGATGCGCAGATATGGGGCGGATTTCCGGAAGGTGTACCGGTATTATGGAGTTTCGCAGGAGGATATCAGGCAGCGTACGAAACGGTTTGAGGAAGTGGTAAGGCAACTGACGGTCAGGTAAAATGAGGGCAATGGGGAGTGGTTGAAGGACATATACAGAAAAAGTTCTTGATTATGTCCTTCTTTTTTATCTAGCTGGGACATATATAGAAAAAACTGTTTTGTATGTCCCGCAAGACGGCGCTAATGGGACATAATAAATGATTTTTTGTCTATATGTCCCGGTGCTGATGGAGAGGGGGACATAACAAGTGACTTTTTTTTGTATATGTCCAGCATTAGAATGCAAGACCCGGATACTTAATGTAAACAGTGGACACAATGCCGAATGAATCCATATCGTATTGTATCCGGCATGACATTTTAAAGGATGTTTTGCTCAAGAATCGAAGCGAGGTGCGCCATATGCTGTTAACAGAATTTGATGAAAAGAAATTTGCAAAGTCCATGTGGAAAGAGGGGCATGAGGAAAATTTCAAAACGGGGATATTCCATTCAAAAATGGCATTAGTTAGAGCGACCTAACCAATGCCATTTTTTATTTTAATAGCATAAAGCATTAAAATCATCATTAAATGATGGATTATGTAAAATTTAAATTATATCTTCCGGGTTTACATTTTACCTGCACAATGTAATTTTTATTGTATTTCAAACAATGTAAATTTATGGATTCTCCAAGTTTAATAGTTGTATCCTTTAAAACAATTGTTTGGTTCTCATCTAGAATGCGTATGGTTATATCATAGGGATTGTTTATGTCATTTATTACTTCTTTTTTATAAAAAACAGATGAAAAAATCAAATAATCACCGTCATTTATGCGTACTTGAAACCATTCATCCGAACCATGGTTGTTATCTATGAATGCTATATCCATGGGCATAAAAAAGTCGTGAAGTACTCCTACTTCCTGAATGGCAAACATAGCAGCCATTACAAGAAACGCGGTAGAAATAATTGCAGCAATCATTTTGATCCGTACTTTTTTTCTGATTTTAAAAAATGGAGTCTTACTGTCTCCGGCTTCACTAAGTGGGGGACATTCGATCGGATCTTTCATGGCTGCCAGTTCGTTTTGACATTTGCTGCAATGATTTATATGGTCTTCAATAAGTTTTCGGCTGTCGTCAGAACAGACGTCATCAACATATAATGGCATTAAATCTCTTACGATATCACATGTTATTTTCATCTTCAATTACCTTTCTGATCTTTGTTTTTGCACGGAAATAGTTAACGCGTGCCCAATTTTCACTTTTGTCAAAAATTTCTCCGATTTCTTTAAAACTCATTTCCTCGTATGCACGCAGCCAGAACACTTGTCCATAAGGGTGCTTTACCTGTCTTAAAGCAGATAGTAATTCTTTGGTTTCTTCTTTTATGAGATACGTGTCCTCAAGATTCCTCTGATTGTTTACCGCTTCAAAAGATTCTAAATGTTCGATTCCGACTGTGGTTTTATGTTTCTCTTTTTTCAGATAATCAAAATATAAGTGCTTTGCAATCTGACATAACCAGACCGAAATTTTACAGTTTCCGTTATAACGGTGCGCTGATTTGTATGCCTGATAAAAGGTCTCCTGTGTCAGGTCTTCTGCCAGATCAAAATTGCCGCATAAGGAAATTAAAAAATGTTTTACGGTATTTGCATACTCCATGTACATCGTTTCAAGTGGAGTATTCTTTTGCATTTTCCTGTTTCACCTCCTCGTATTGCGCAATCTATATATAAATAGAATTTTTGTTTGTTTTGTTACACTTTCATTATAAATTATTTTTGAAAATGTGCCAGAAACGGATATTGACACATGAAAGCAAATTGATTATAATTGTGTCAAAAACAAAAGTGGCACGGGAGGCATATGACAATTACATCATTGAAAAGTGCATTGCAGCGAATTGCGCAACTGGAAAAGGAAAACGAGCAGCTTCGGGCAAACTCGAAGTATATAAAAATCGCAATACCGGCGGGAGGAAAAAGCATGACGAAGCATGGATGACTTCTTACCGGGATTTTGCTGTAAAATATGAGAGCGGGATGACAATTATGGAAATTGTTGCAGAGGGGGAGATCAGTCGAAGGACAGCGTACCGGTATAAGGCTTATTACGATGAGCTGCAGAAAAATAAAGGAAACATGCATGAGTGAGGGGAAAAAACGCAATATTTCTGTTGTAAAAGATGCAGATGGAAACAAAATTGTTGTGATAAATGATATTCGTTTTAATTACAGAGCTTACCTGCCCATTTTCTTTAAGCAATTCATGAAGATTCCTGTAAGTTGCTTCATTGTACTTCTTCAGTATTTCATGAATAATAGTATTCTCCGAAGTCTGGCTCCAATACGGGATAGCCTTGCAGCTGCTCGTTATATAATTAATCACCGACCACGGATTATAGATTTCAGTGCTGCCGAACCTATAGCCATCATACCAGCTTTTAATTTCTGCCAGCTTTTCAGTTACATTATAATACTGCGTTATGGTCTTGACCTCACCCTCAGTGAAGCCAAAATAACCACTAAAAGTATCATCAAGTACAGAATCAACGCGGATATTATTCAACCCGCTGAAGATACTTTCTTTAGCGACACGCAGGATACCCGTCATAATGCTCATAGTTATATAGGGATTATCCTTCAAGGCAGCCGAAAAGAAATTTCTGA
>OIZI01001363.1_pt1 | contig 10591 bp, 9 predicted proteins | sample 1588441 | NCBI WGS metagenome assembly OIZI01 (sample SAMN03283284) | human gut metagenome | biome: human-associated habitat; material: feces | host: Homo sapiens | place: Peru | collected 2012
TTTCGTGTGTTATGGGTTCAGTTTGTTATGCCGAACATTGCATCAATTGAAGGAATTTTTATGCTGTATCCTATTTCGTGGACGATTGGTTCAGGCTTGATGATTCTATATACATGGAAAGGACAATGGCTCATTGATTATGAAAAACGGAGGTAAAAAAGATGGAGTTTGTAACATTAAATAATGGATTAAAAATGCCGATGGAAGGATTTGGTGTATATCAGGTCACGAATCTTTCGGAGTGTGAGGAAGCAGTATATAACGCAATTCTGGCTGGATACAGACTGATTGATACCGCTTCAGTATACAGAAATGAAGAGGCGGTTGGAAATGCCATAAGGCGGGCTATTGAAGAGAAAATTGTTACCAGAGAAGAATTGTTTATTACGACAAAACTTTGGGTGCAGGATTATGAAAATGTACAGGAGGCTATTGAGTCATCTTTGAAAAAACTTGGAACAGATTATTTGGATTTGTATCTGTTTCACCATTCCATGGGCGATTATATTGGTGCTTATCGAGTTATGGAACAGAATTATAAAGAAGGAAAGCTAAAGGCAATCGGTGTATGTAATTGTTATCCGCATGTTTTAACAGATATTTGTGAGACTGTAGAAATCATTCCGGCAATCAATCAGATTGAGTTACATCCATTTTACCAACAGCCATTGGCACTTGAAGTGGCAGAAGCATATGGTGTTACCTGTGAAGCATGGGGACCTTTTGCAGAAGGCGGGCATGGTATTTTTTCACATCCTGTTTTGACAGAGATCGGAAACAAATATGGGAAAACCGCAGCACAGGTAGCGTTACGTTGGAATGTGGACAGAGGTGTTGTAATAATTCCGAAATCGGTTCATAAGGAAAGAATGGAGCAGAATATGGATATATGGGATTTTAAGTTGAACGAAGAAGATATGCAAAAAATAGCGGAACTTGATACTGGAAAGAGTGAGATCAATAACCGCTTTGACCCTGAATATGTAAAACGCATTCATACAGTGAAAGCGCATGAGTAGTTGATATATGGGACAAAGTATGTCTGAAGGGAAAAGATAAAATTAAAGAATACTTGATATGGCTGGCAGCATATGTTAGAATAGCGATAGTTAAGGAAAGCTGGAGGTTATACTCTGGCTTTCCTTATTTTTTACAGCTTATTGTGCTATAATGAATATAGTACAAGTCAGAAGTAACTCTGGAATGGTAAAGTAAGGTGATTTTATGAAGGTTTCAGGGGATTACAAATAGTCAGGAAGCAGGAAAATATTATGAAGACAGACGTTCTGGGATTGATGGCAGCCTGTTCGTACGCACTGGATTGTGTGGAAGCAGAGCTTGTTAATGTAACTAATAATCATGCAAAAAGAGTTGCTTATATGAGTGTTGGCATAGCCGATGAAATGGGTGTTAAGGGCGAGAGCTTGCAGGATTTGGCGGTATGTGCGTTACTTCATGATAATGCATTAACACAGTATATTCAGGAGGAACTTCATAATGATATTTCTCAGATTGCTGTCACTAATGGGATAACGCAGCTTGGAGCACATTGTTCACTGGGCGAGCAGAACATACAGAGCCTTCCGTTCCATACAAATGTATCAGGTGTAATTTTATATCATCATGAAAATGCAGATGGCAGCGGACCTTTTGGGAAGAAATGGAATGAAATTCCTCTTTTTGCAAGGATAATTCATCTGTGTGACCTGCTCGATATATCTTGTATCAGCAATCAATCGGCAGATACGTGGAAGAAAATACAGCATTTTCTTCAAAAAACAGAAGGAACAATGTTTGATAAAGAATGTGTTGAAGCATTTTTTAAAGTATTTTCAGAAGATAATCTGAGTATGATTGATGATGATAATCTGGATAAAATGCTGTGGGATAAAGTTCCAAGAATAGAGCAGGAATTAAGTTTTGCACAGATAAAGGCGGTTGCGAATTTCTTTGCAAACATAATAGATTATAAATCCCCATTTACAAGCACTCATTCAATAGGTGTTGCCGATTGTGCAGAAAAAATGGTGCGATTCATGGGTTTTGACGAGGAAACTGTTGAAAAAATGTACCTTGCAGGGGCATTGCATGACATTGGCAAAGTGGCTATAGGCAATGAAATTCTGGAAAAGCCGGGTAAGCTGACGGATGAGGAATTTCAGAGCATGAAACACCACGCGGCATATTCGTATTACATATTATCAGGAATCAAAGATTTTGAAGAGATTCGTGACTGGGCAGCATTCCACCATGAGAGACTTGATGGCACAGGCTATCCTTTTGGAAAAACAGCACCAGAACTGAACACGCAGGAGCGCATTATGGCATGTGTGGACATTTATCAGGCTTTAACTGAAAGCCGTCCTTACAAAGCTGGAATGTCTCATGAAAAAGCATGCGGTATTCTCTCAGATATGGCTGACAAAGGCTGGATTGATGCAGAGATTGTTAAAAATGTCCGCAGGTGTTTTGACAGGGAGTAGTTTGCAAAATTTTCCCCTAAAATTTATTTGACATTTCTGAAAAAGAAAAATATAATAATGCACAGACGAGTAGCAGACTAGCGTAAATCCAGTTTTGCTGCTCGTTTTTTGTGCACCTGCTGTCGCACATTATGAAAATATATAATACAGTTAAAAAGTGTGTAGCTTATCAGCGTAAGTCCAGCTTATGCGATAAACTGCACACTTTTTTGTGTGGAGAAGGAGGAAAATATTAAGATGGCAGAAAGTAACAAGATGAAGGAGATGCCGGTAAATAAGCTCATGGTTCAGATGGGATTACCAATGATTTTATCTATGGCATTACAGGCAGTCTATAATATTGTAGACAGTGCCTTTGTTGGTAACATGAGAGTGGGAAGTGAGGCAGCCCTTAATGCGCTTACACTTGTATTCCCGGTTCAGATGCTTATGGTTGCGATTGGAATTGGAACAGGAGTGGGAACGAATGCGTTGCTTGCAAGGACACTCGGACAGGGCAATGCGAAGAAAGCAGCCAGGGTTGCAGGAAATAGTTTATTTCTTGGAGCGGTTATTTATGCAGTATGTTTATTGTTTGGAATTTTTGGGGTAAAAGCATACATATTGTCACAGACAGTTGATTCAGAGGTTATCTCAATGGGAACGAGTTATCTTAGAATATGTTGTGTGTTGTCTTTTGGAATGGTTTTCTTTTCACTGTTTGAGAAGTTATTACAGGCAACAGGACGTTCCTTGTATTCAACAATAGGTCAAGTGGTTGGAGCAGTAATAAATATTATTCTTGACCCAGTTATGATATATGGTATCGGACCTTTTCCTGAGATGGGAGTAGAGGGTGCTGCATACGCAACTGTAATAGGACAGATTTTATCAGCCATATTATTATTAATTTTTCATCTGAGATTAAATAAAGAATTTGAGCACGATATGAAATATATAAAACCAGACGCCACAATTATCAGGGAAATATATTCAATTGGACTTCCTGCAATCATTGCACAGGCACTTATGTCAATTATGGTTTATGTTATGAATCTTATTTTGAAATTCAATCCATCGGCGCAGACCGCATACGGATTGTTCTACAAAGTACAGCAGTTTGTGTTGTTCCTTGCATTTGGCTTAAGAGATGCAATCACACCAATAATTGCATTTGCTTATGGAATGGGAAGTAAAAAGAGAATTAAGGACGGCATCAGGTATGGCTTGATATATACAGCCGCTTTGATGATTTTAGGAATAATTATTACAGAGATTTTTCCAAATGCATTTGCAACTCTGTTTAATGCCGGACAGTCAAGGGAGTATTTTATCGGAGCAATGAGAATTATATCTATCAGCTTTATATTTGCAGGAATAAATGTTACATATCAGGGAATTTATCAGGCATTAGATGGAGGTATTGAATCTCTTGTGATTTCGCTTCTAAGACAGCTTGTGATTATACTTCCATTGGCAGGAATTTTCTCCGTTTTTGTAAGAAATGATCAGGCAGGAGTTTCACTGATATGGTGGGCATTTCCAATAACAGAGCTTATAGCTTGTCTTGTAGGATATGTATTTTTAAAGAGAATTAAAAGGAACAGAGTTGACAGTTTAGGATAAGGAGGAATTGGTGATGGCTAAAAGAATTATTACAATAAGTAGAGAATTCGGAAGCGGTGGTCGTTTCATCGGCAGGCAGGTGGCAGAAAAACTTGGAATTGCATACTATGACAAGGATATAATAGCCCAGATAGCAGAGCAGTCGGGATTTTCACCGGAATATATTCAGAAAAATGCGGAATTATCTCCGAAAAAAGGCTTATTTGCATATGCCTTTGCTGGACGTGATGTTACAGGAAAATCAATCGAAGACATGGTGTATGAAGCTCAGAGAAAGGTCATTCTTGATATCGCAGATAAAGAAAGTTGTGTGATTATTGGTCGAAATGCGGATTACATCTTAAAAGATCGTGATGATGTTCTGAATGTTTTTATACATGGAAATAAGCCAGAAAAAACAAAGCGCATCTGTGAGTTATACAATGTTACAAAAGCAGAAGCCGCCAAAATGATGGCAGATATTGATAAAAGGCGTATGACAAATTATCGCTTTTACACAGAGCAGAAGTGGGGAGTGGCAGGTAATTATACATTGTCATTGAACAGTTCAGAATTGGGATATGATATGTGCGAGAAGATTATAATGGAATGTACGAAATAAAGAATATGCCTGTGTCTCTGTGTTCTCAGCGTAAAGAAATTATTGTATATCTCGCTGCTTAGAAATATAATATTAAGCAGTATAGAAATACTTACTTTTCCGCTTATGTTCGGCGCAGACAGCCTGTGGGGCGTTATGCCGGTTGTGGGAGCGATAGCTTTTGTGGTAAGTATGTGTTTCGTGATGAAGAAAAATTGAGGTCATAATACATATGGATAAACAAGAGACAGGCACAGCCTATTACCATCTTCCGGGGCTGTTTGAATTTTATGAATTGTACAGGGTTTTCCTGCCATTATTCCGCGAGCACAGGGAATACTTCTATGACTGGTGCGACATAGGTTCTATATATGGTGCGCCGGCAGATTGTATCTGGGGTGGAGGACGCGTCGGATTCGGAGAGGCGGAGCCGGAGGAAGTTCTTGAACTTATGCAGGAATATGGAATTTCAGCAAGGCTTACATTCAGTAATTCACTGCTTAAAAAGGAACATCTGGAAGATAAGAGATGTAATGCGCTCTGTACCATGTTTGAGAATAAAGATGATGTGGCAAATGGCATTATTGTCCACTCAGATTTGCTTTTAGATTATCTGAAAGCAAATTATACGGGATTTTATTATGTATCATCAACAACTAAGGTTCTCACGGATTTTGAGGATTTTTTACGGGAGACAGATAGAGAGGACTTCCACTATGTTGTGCCAGATTTCCGCCTGAATAAAACATTTGAACAATTAAATGCAATGTCACAATGGCAGAAAGATAAGGTGGAATTCCTGTGCAATGAATGTTGCTGGTTTGGCTGCAATGACAGGAAGAACTGTTACGAGGCTGTCAGCCGCAAAAATCTTGGAGAAAAATATCCAGAACACCGCTGTGTAGCTCCTGATTCTGGCGATGGTTACAGATTTTCTAAGGCGATGAGCAATTCGGGCTTTATCGGAGTAGATGATATTAAAAATACATATATTCCTATGGGATTTACCAACTATAAAATCGAGGGCAGAGGACTTGGAAGTGCGCTTGTCTTAGAGTTTCTTCTATATTATATGACTAAACCGGAATATCAGATACATGCAAGGGAAGCCATATATCTGGATAATATGCTTGATTTATTCTAAGCTGACACATATAGTGATAATGTATAGCAAAAACATCAATGGGTTTAAAAATAATTAAAACCATTGGTGTTTTTGCTTCGCAATGATAAAATAATTAAAACTAGTCAGGAGGTGCATTATGGTAAAACGAGAACAATATCTTGAGCGGATACGTCCCTTTTATGATTCAGAGATGGTAAAGGTAATAACAGAAATCAGAAGATGTGGAAAATCAACAATTATGAAGCAGATAATTGAAGAGATAAGCCGAAATGGCATTGCAGATGACCATATTTTATATATTAATTTTGAAATATATAAATATAGAAAAATTAGTAATCCAGATGCATTTAATGATTACGTGGTAAAAAAGTTCTTGCATATGAAGAAAAAACGTATGTATGTGACTTGGGCTTTTTCCGACTAAAGAAGAACAGGGTTAAAGATGAGTATAACTATATTGTAGAAACAATCTGTTATAACGAGCTTATTTCAAGAGGATACAAGGTATATATAGGAAAGACATATAAGGGAGAAGTAGATTTCATTGCAGAAAAAGGGCAGGAAAAGTTTTATCCAATGTGTCGTAAAACCCCTTGCTTTAGCTATGGGGATATAAGACACTTCCATCGAATTTACGCAAGTAATTGAAGATGGAACAGAATTAGCTTGTATTAGATATATAAATGTGGAATAACACAACTATGAATATGCTACAAATCGTAATCAAGCAGTATATCGAAAACCAGAAAACATCGCAAAGACAAAAGGACAAGTTAGGATAATGCAAAAAGGTATAAAATTTAGAATCTACCCAAACAGAGAACAGCAAAATATCATCAATCAAACGTTAGGTTGTTGCAGACTAATCTACAACAAAGGTCTTGCTATGCGTAATGAAGCCTACCAGAATGGTAATAAAATCGGCTACTCACAGACTTCCGCAATGCTGACAGAGTTAAAGAAACAAGATGATTTTGTATTTCTTAAAGTGGTAGATTCTATTGCTTTACAGCAATCCTTACGTGACCTTGACAGAGAATTTGTAAATTTTTTTCAGAAACGTGCAAGGCATCCACAGTTCAAGAGCAAACATAATCAGCATCAATCCTATAGAACAATAAACCAAGGAGATAATATCCGTATTGTTGGAAAGTATATCAAACTTCCGAAATTGGGATATGTCAAAGTGCGACAATCTATGGAAGTAGATAAAATCAACAATGTAACCATTGAGCATACACCTACAGGTAAATACTTTGCAGTTTTAAACGTGGACTTTGAACCACAGCCAATGCTTAATCAAGGTGGTAAGATTGGTATTGATGTAGGTATTAAAGAATTCTATTCCGACAGCAACGGAAATGAGATACCTAATCCTAAATACCTTGAAAAATCAATGCGTAAGCTCATGCGTGAACAGCATAAACTGTCACGTAAAGAAAAAGGTTCAAGTAATCGAAATAAACAGCGTATAAAAGTCGCTTTAGTCCATGAAAAGATTACTAATCAGAGAAATGATTTTTTACAGAATGAATCCACGAAGCTGATTCGTGAAAACCAAACCATCTGCATAGAGGATTTGAAAGTAAAAAATATGATGCGTAATCATAAGCTGGCGCAGCACATAGGTTCTGTGTCATGGTCAAAGTTCTTTGATATGTTGTTGTATAAATCTGCATGGTATGGGAATGACATTGTAAAAGTTCCTACAATGTATCCGAGCAGCCAGACGTGTTCCTGCTGTGGATACAAAAATCCACTGGTAAAAAGTCTGTCTGTCCGCAGATGGGAGTGTCCAAAATGCCATACAAAGCATGATAGGGATACCAACGCAAGTATCAACATATTGAATAAAGGATTGCAAATGCAGTCAGCATAGTAAACATAAAACAACAGAACATATGAAACTGCACCGTAGGGCATACGGGAACAGTATAATCTAGCTTGTGGACACTGTGTAAGACATTGAGATACCGAATGGTATCAGCCAATGCAGTAGTGGTTGAAGCAAGAATCCCCCTGCTTTAGCTGTGGGGAGTGTCAAGTACAGGCAGCTTATCTGTTAAGTGATGAGCAGGTGATTGAATGGGAATTTGGTGCATACAGGAATATAGAGGACAATTATCCTAAATATGTAGTATCAATGGATCATATCCAGCTTTCAATGGATGGAATTATTCATAAGAATTTAATTGATTTTTTGCTCAGAAGATGATGTTTAATCTATACCTCTCCTCAAATTTGTGCTAATATGTACAAGTTAACTAAATAGAATTCAAATTGGAGAGCATAGATGGAAATCAGCATATAAAAGCAGTTGGGCTGATTGAAAGGGACATAATGAGTAATTTTATAACAAAACAATTTTATAAGCAGCGCAGTGATTTTGAGGAGTCATGTGTTGAGAGAGACAAGAAATTCACATTTCCATCAGGAGTGGATTACACTAAAGATATTGCGTATGCAGATGACAACAATAAGGCACACCGCCTTGATATATACAGACCACAGGACAGAGCCGGACAGGTGCTGCCAGTTGTAATCAATGTCCACGGCGGCGGACTTCTGCTTGGCAATAAGGAATTTAACAAGTATTTCTGCGCGTTGTTAAGCCTTAAAGGTTATCTTGTATACAGCATAGAATATCAGCTTATTCCAGACTGCACGATATATGACCAGTTCAAGGATGTATTCATGGCAGTGGATTATATAAAGGGACGCATAATATCAGATAATGGCGATATGGCTCATGTATACATGGTTGGAGACAGCGGTGGAGCGTGCCTTATAACATATGTCAATGCAATCCAGAATAATGATAATATAGCAAAGGCAGCAGGTGTCACACCATCAGACCTGCATATCAACGCACTTGCACTGATAAGTGGAATGTTCTACACATCAAGATTTGATAAGATTGGAATGTTTCTCCCTACATTTTTATATGGTAAAAAGTATAAGAAATCGCCATTTGGCAAGTATGTCAATCCAGAGAACAAAGAGCTTGTAGATGCCCTTGCGCCAGTCTGGATGGTGACAAGCCATGACGATTATTTAAGAAAATATACAATAAATTTTGAAAAGGCACTGGCTGATGCCGGTAAGGAGCATGAGCTTGTAGATTTTGAAGCTAATAAGAGCCTTACACATGCATTCAGCGTATTTGAGCCATTTCTTCCAGAGAGCGGACAGGTTGTAGACCTGATAGCAGAGTATCTCAGGAAGTACTAGTACTTTAGGCTGCACATATATTATAGTTTCAAGTCAATTCCGTTACTGTCAAGACCGGAATAATTGATGACCGCAACATGCTTATCACTAAGGTAGGCATGTTTTTCATTTTTATCATAGTAGTCTGACAGGAATGATACGTCAATTCCCATGTCAGAGGCTTTCTGCTTTAACTGCTCATCCGACATATCAGTGTCTATGGTAAGCAGGAAATGTAATCCGGCATTTTCCTGGCTGATTGACACATAATCTGCCAGCCAGCTCTGGCGTATCTGGCTTATAAGCTGGTCGCGGATAGTCTTGTACTGGATTCTCATGCGGTTGATATGCCTTTCAAGACATCCGTCATTGATAAATGTGGCAAGTGTGTACTGCTCAAAATTAGATACAGTGCATGAGTAGAAGCCCAGCTTTTCCTTGAATCTTTCCAGTAAATGTGCGGGAAGAACCATATAACTGATTCTGATTGTAGATGCCAGTGTCTTAGAAAATGTGTTGAAATATATAACCTTTTCAGAGGCATCTATTGAAAACAGCGAAGGAATAGGCTTTCCCTGCAACCTGAATTCACTGTCGAAATCGTCCTCGATTATGTATCTGTCGTCTGACTCGTTAGCCCAGCCAAGAAGGCTGTATCTTCTGCCGACAGATGTAACTACACCAGTTGGAAAGTGGTGTGAAGGCGATATCTGTATAACATCTGTTTCTTTTAGTATATCCTGGTCAGGAAGAATACCTTCTCCGTCCATCTGTAATGATACAGTTTCAACATCAAGCGAGTGATATATATTCCTGATTTTGTTGGAACATGGATTCTCCAGTCCATAGATTTTATCTCGTCCGAGAAGCTGCACGATAAGTCCATACAGGTACTCAGTTCCGGCACCTATTATAATCTGGTCGGGTGACACATTAATTCCTCTGAAATCATAAAGATGCTTGGCGATAGCTTCACGGAGCGGCCACACGCCGCCAACAGAAGGCTTTGACAGGAGCTTGTCCTCCTGCTCGCTTAATGTCTGGCGCATTATTTTAGACCATGTGGCGAATGGAAAGCTCTCAGTGGCAGTCCTGCTTGATATGAAATCAATGAATTCATCTGATGGAGCTTCTTCTGGCATCTCATATGAAACTGGCTGAAAAGGAGCCTTTTTTATCTGCTTTTCTATTGCTGATACAAAAAATCCCTTTTTAGGCATGGAATATATGTACCCCTCCGCCATGAGTTGTCCATAGGCGTTCTCAACAGTAACGGTACTGATTCCGTGATTTTTTGCAAATGCCCTTTTAGAAGGGAGCTTCTCGTTGGCAGCCAGTTTGCCATCTACAATGTCATCACGTATACATTGATAGATATATTCGTAAAGGCTTAACCCTTTTGTGTCAGTAATAGAATATGTAAGCATATAATCTTACCTTCCTTAATATAATAGTAAAAGTATGTCTATATAATGGCAAATGTATGCCTATGTGATATATATATCACAAATGTACGGTACAGGTCAAAAAATCTTTTAAAAATGTATTTTTATAGTCAAGTCCATTTTTGTGTGTAAATTCGTTTCA
>OIZI01001365.1_pt1 | contig 10568 bp, 11 predicted proteins | sample 1588441 | NCBI WGS metagenome assembly OIZI01 (sample SAMN03283284) | human gut metagenome | biome: human-associated habitat; material: feces | host: Homo sapiens | place: Peru | collected 2012
CCGCAACGTGGAAGGCCTGCGGTGAAAAAATCGTTTTCACTAACGGCTGCTTTGATATTCTGCATGTGGGACATGTAACGTATCTGGAAAAGGCGCGCAATTTGGGCAAGCATTTAATCGTGGGCCTGAATACGGACGCTTCTGTACGCCGTCTGAAGGGCGAGACGCGGTCGCTTGTGCATGAGCTGGACCGTGCGCGTGTGCTGGCAACATTGGCTTGCGTGGATGCGGTGGTGCTGTTCGACCAGGATACGCCGACAGAATTGATTGAAAAGATTCGTCCTGACATTCTCGTCAAGGGCGGCGATTATAAACCAGAGGAAGTCGCAGGCCGCGAATACGCAGCCGAGGTGCGCATTATAGAATTTGAAGATGGCTATTCTACGACTGGCGTTGTAGAAAAAATCGTCAAAATGGTTAAGGAGGGCAAATTATGATTATCGTAACTGGTGGTGCCGGCTTTATCGGCAGTTGTATTGTACGAACATTAAATGATGCAGGTATAACTGATATAGTTATAGTAGATGATATCGCCTCTACAGATAAATGGTTAAATATTAGGAATAAAAAATATCTAACTTATATTCATAAGAATGACTTTTTAGATAACTTGGATAAATTATCGAATGTAACTGCTATAATTCATATGGGAGCACAGTCAGCTACAACTGAAAAAGATTTTGATTACCTTTGGAATAATAATTTTGAATATACAAAGACTCTTTGGAACTATTGCGCAGACAAGAAAATACAATTTATTTATGCAAGCTCAGCTGCAACATACGGTGATGGGCAGTTAGGTTTTAATGATAGATGTAATATAGATGAACTATTACCTTTAAATGGGTATGGTTATTCAAAGCAGGTATTTGATCAATGGGTGAAACATCAGGCTAATGATTTTCCTTTACAATATGTAGGATTAAAATTTTTTAATGTATATGGACCTAATGAATACTTTAAAGGAAGTATGGCTTCTATGGTTTTTCATGGATATAAGCAGATAATGGAAACAGGTAAAATAAAACTCTTTAAAAGTTGCAATCAAGAATATAAAGATGGTGAGCAACTTAGAGATTTTGTTTATGTTAAAGACGTTTGCTCTGTAATACTATGGTTTTTGCAGCATCAAAGTGTCAGTGGGCTTTTTAATGTTGGCACGGGTAAGGCACAATCGTTTAGAGAATTAGCGGAAGCGACGTTTAAAGCATTAGATTTAGAACCTAATATTGAATATATAGACATGCCATTAAATTTACGTGAAAAATATCAGTATTATACTAAAGCTGAAATATCTAAACTCAGAGATGTTGGTTGCAATGTGAAATTTAGTGATTTAGATGAAGGTGCAAGCGATTACGTATATAATTATTTAAAACTTGGTTTTAGAATTTATTAATTAAAATAAAAATGGAAATAAATGTTAGTAAAAAAGACATAATATGGAGTTACTTAGGAATAATACTATCCATGGGAGCGAATTTTTTGCTGTTACCATTTATAGTTTATTATTTAGATGGCGATTCTTTGGGGTTATGGTATGTTTTTATCAGTGTTGGACAGATAGCTACACTATTCGATTTTGGCTTTAGTGTTACATTTGCAAGGAATGTTACTTATTGCTGGAGTGGTGCTAATGAATTAATGAAAACAGGTGTAGTTAACACTGAAAGTAATAAAGTTAATTATATTTTGTTTAAGAAAGTGCTTTATTGTTGTAAATATATATATAAGTTAATTTCACTTATAGCATTGGTTGTGTTATTTACGTTAGGAAGCTTGTATATATGTAAAATTTCGGCAAATATGTCGGGACATTCACATTTGATAGCCTGGGGAATATACGCTCTGGCTACAGTTTTAAATATTTATTATGGATATTATACATCTTTTTTACGAGGGGTAGGTGCAGTTGGTTTAGCAAATGAAAATACAGTTTATGCTAGAGGAATCCATATTGTGATAACAATTCTATTACTTTACTGTGGATTTGGGCTATTAGGTGCGTGCATAGCTTATCTTACTTATGGAGTTGTTTTTAGACTATTAGGTAAGTATAGGTTTTATCATTATAAAAACATTGGTGAGAACTTAAAGGATGTTAAACAAGAATGTTCATATAAAGATACTAAAAATATAATGAGTATCATATGGCATAATGCTTGGCGTGATGGTGTTATTTCTTTGAGCAATTTTTTATCTTCGCAGGCAAGTACAATTGTATGCTCGCTATATTTAGGCTTACATGAAACGGGCGTTTATTCACTGGGGGTTCAAATTTCGTCAGCTGTAGCTTTAATAGCAGGAGCTTTGTATAATACTATGCAACCTTCTTTACAACAAGCATTTATACAGAATGATTTAGAAAGAATGAGGAAGGTTATGTCATCTATTGTTGTTACGTTTGTTTATATTTTTTGTGCTGTTGCATTAGGAACAGTTTTGTTTGGATTACCGATATTAAGAATTGTCAAACCTACAGCAATTATTTCTGGTGTTCTTTTTTCTATGCTGTGTTTATATCAATTTATATTGGTGCTTCGAAATATATATACATCGTATTTTTCATGTACAAATAGGATTATATACATGAAATCCTTTCTATATTCATCTGTATTGAGTATTTTGTGCTCATGTTTTACTGTAGGTTTTTTCAAATTTGGAATTTATGGTCTTATCCTTTCCCAGATATTCAGTCAATTAGTTTTTAATGCATGGTATTGGATGCTTAAGGGTAATCGAGAACTAAGATTAAATTTGCATACTATATTTAATCTTGGAAATGCTATATTAGCATCTAAAATAAAAGTTATTTTAAACAAAGTATGAAAGCAGTATAATAATTTAATGCAGTTGCTTAGTGGTTGCTTTAAAAAAACTTATAATATTAGATTTTTAAGTATCATTTCATTGGAAAAATTAAAAATAAAAAGCTATTACAAGTAAGATTATAGGAATTAAGTTGTAGATGAAAAGGCCTTGTGTATAACTGAATTCAGCAATGAGTAAGTCTTGTTTTTTGTAGTTAATAGTGTTTTTCTAGAAAATTATACTGCATATTACGGACGAGTTGCCACGTTTAAACGGTAAAACTGCCACATAGAAACGATGTTTTTGCTACAGTGGAACGACAACTGCCGCACTACCTATATAACATATAGCGTAGTGGTAATAGTCGCATTGTAGTGCGACTATTACCATAGCGTTATCTGCTATAACAGTAATATATTTACGCATATTTTATATTAGCTGATTTTTTGTCTAAAACTTGTACTAGAGATGTAAAATAAACTTTAGATTAGTTGAAATAATAAAAGAGCAGTTAGTTATTATTAGTAGGATATCATTTATGGATAAATAGTCAGCGAAAACAATGGAGCTTTTTTACAGTTTATCTCTAGTTCTTATACTAGAGGCAGAGGTAATTATGCATTGTATTCTTCTACAAAAGCAGCAGTAGTAAGTTTTGTATAAGCTATAGCAGAAGAGTGGGAACAAGATAATATTAGAATAAATTGTATAAATCCTCAGCGTACCAAGACACCTATGCGTACTGCTAATTTTTGCATAGAGCCGGAAGGGACTTTGTTGAAATCTGAGGATGTAGCGAGAATATCTTTACAAACATTGTTGAGTAATTCAGCGGTAATGTAGTAGGAATTAAATTATAAGATGTTATTACATACATAATATTTGAAAAATATTGTTATAGATATACTGTAAAAGCAAAATTTTATAAAAACGTCGTATTTTAGTAAAAAGCAAAAGGAGTAATTTAAAATGTCTTGTTGTGGTGATTGCATCTATATGGACTTGAATGATGAACGACATGGTGAATATTATTGTGGTGAAACAAAAGTGTATTGTACTGCTTCTAAAGGGTGTTGTTGTTATTTTAAGTATCGTGAAGATGGTGGTGGATGCTATTTAACTACTATTGTATGTAATATCCTTGGATATGCAGACAATGGAGAAATTTTGAGCACACTAAGAGCATTTAGAGATAATGTTATGTCTAATGATTCTTCTTATAATAATATTCTCAGTGAATATGATAATTTAGGGCCGAAGCTTGCTAATTGTATAGAAGCTGATCAATTTAAGCTACAAATTGCACAGCAAATGAAAGAAGAATATATTGTACCAGTTTGTCAGATGTTGGTCAAAAAAAATTATAATAAAGCGGTAGAAAGGTATAAGGAAATGGTTTTGGATTTAAAAAGGCACTATTTAAAACAGTTGTCAGTGATGTAAAGAATGATTTATTAGACAGTATAAACCTATTGTTTAGTTGATAAAAGTGATTATTGAAGCTAGTAATTGATAGAGGTTTTAAAGATGAAGATAAAAAAGAAAGTTACTAGATTTTTAGAAGATGGAAATGCAATAGAAGTATTTGTGTGTGTTTCGATAGTATGTGTAACATTAGTTGTTTTTTACGTTTTAATTAATTTGCTGTTTCCTAAAGGAGAAAACTATTTAAAACTTGCAGTTGCAGGAATTTTTTCTTTAGGTGGCGTTTGTATTTCTACTATTTTTGCTCATAAAGAGAAAAATAGAGAAACTGTATTAAAGTATGTTACTGAGAAAAGATTGAGTTGGATTGAAGATACTAGAAAAGTTACTGCTGATTTGTGTGCAGAAACCTACAGATATGTAGATATCGTACCTAATATTAATCAATATAACTATAATGTTAAAAATATAGACATAGAGACAACGAATTTCTTTGTTGAACTTACTGATATAATAGATGATAATTTTATTAAGAAGTTAAATATGAAACCTTATAGCTGTCCTAATAAAAGCTCTATTATGCATGAAATAAGTAAATGCTTAACTGAATATAAAAGTAAAGATTTTCATCATGGTTTTATTAATAATTTCACATTATTATATCTAAAATACAATTTAAAAGGTGAAAGAGATCGAATAATTATGCAGGTTTTAAGAGAACTTTATAAAGCAGTAAATGAATTTGATGAGCAATTAACTAAACTGAAATTTAAAGAGTTGTCCTATAAAAACATAGATGAATTGTATGATAGTAAAAAAAAGATCATAACTATTTTACGTTTATTAGTTCAGCATACCCAGATTTATTTGAAACTTGAGTGGGAAAGAATAAAAAATGAATCTGTGTATGATGGCAGTGTAAAACATCGGCGCGAAAAAATAAAACGTAAGATGGAGAATGATAGATTAGAACTTTACAAAGCACAAAAGAATTTTGATGATGAAGGCAAGTATAAAAAAATAGATAGATTTTCTCTCTACATGGAGCCTGTATATAATAGATTTAGGAAAAAGTTTATCGGGAGATATATAAAATGAATAGTGTAAATAATAAAGATAATAATCAAATAAATGAAAAAGTGAATTTTTTATCACAGGATATGTTGTTTATTGCAAGAATGTTTAATATTTCGTGTACTTTTGCGGTACTAACATTTGTTTTTTTCACTTGCTTACTCTTTTGTTCGTATGCAATATTGAAAAAGTATATGCAAATTGATACTATTGATGAATTTTGTAGGTTTGTTTTTATAGTTTCAATATTAGCTTTGCTTTTAAATGCTTATCTTATACATAAATTGTGTCAAATAAATAAAAGAGAAATGAAGAGATTCAAAAAAAAGACTAAAAAACTCTACGAGCTATTATTTGTGTATCTTGAGAATAATAAAAATAATAACAAGGAGGAACGGAAAAATGAATGAAATACTAGGGTTTGTATTTTTATGTGCCCTTGTTATATTGTTTGCGTTATTTATACCTAGAAATTGTAATTGCAGTATTAAACAAATTGAATGTGAAATGACTTACTGTGAATCATTGAAACAACACGATTTAAAGTGCTGCATTTTGATAATGTTTATATGCATTGTCTTTATTTGTACGTTAGCTTTTGGTAATTATAAACCTGTTATCGAATATATTTCCTTTGCAGGAACTATAACATCTATAATTTTATCCGTTTTGGCCATTATGATGACTTTATTGTCAGAAGCGAGTAGTAATGATGCAAAAGTAAAAATGGATAATCATTTAAATTTGGTTCAAGATTTAAGTGATAAAGCGGATAGTCAAATTAAGAAAATTGAAGAGCTTGCGAATCTACTATCTGAAAAAGAAGCGAATAATGAAAAAATAATAAATAAGCAGAATGAGATGATTAGAAAACAAGCAGAGTTAATGAATCATGTTAGTTATATTGAAAAAAATATTAATAGAATGAGTTTTAAATCAGAGAATCAACAGGATTGGACTAATATATCATCAATATCAGATATTTTAAGAAGGCGGGAGAAAAATGGATAATGAAGGAATGAAAGAAATAGTTAAAAATACTTTTGCAAATATCGTTTTATTTCCTCCGGTAAAAGAAGGAGTAATTCCATTTGAATTAAAAGATAAGTTCCCGATTAAAAATAATAGCATTAGTTTTTCGGCAGTGATTAGTATTCAGCAAAAAGAATATGTAAACCAGAATGCGTATTTAAAGTTAATAAAATATGATGAGAAAACAAAAAAATACAACACCTTTTTATTAGGAACTATTAGTTTAAGTGATAATAAAACAGATACTAATTTAGTTAGTTCTAGTATGGAAATTATTCCAGAGGAATCTCTTGGAGATGGCTTTCCAAAGCGTAATAATATTACCTTTTATTTTGAAGATGTGCCTGTTTTAGGAATAGGTAAGTACGCTATTGCGTTAGTAATAGGTGGAGATGATGTGTTTGCACCGATAGCATCATACTATTTTGATGTTGTTGATTAAACAACACTATATACGTCTACAAACCGAATATAGTTACGAATATAGCAGCGTAGACTGACGTACCGTCTGTATATTACGGACGAGTTGCCACGTTTACATGGTAAAATGCCATACAGAAACGGTGTTTTTGCCACAGTGAAACTACAGATGCCACACTACCTGTATAACATATAGTGTATAGGTAATGGTTGTATTGCAGTGCGGCTATATTACAGCGATATCTGTCATCGCTGTAAAAATTTATTTATATTTTAGAGTATAAAACAAACCGCCGCACGCTGACGCGCACGGCGGTGAAGACAGATTTTAGTTTTACAGCGCTCAATATTCAACAAACTCTGCTGGTGTAAGAATTTTGGGATGCTTGATTCCAGATTCTAAAAAATCTTTATCACCAGTTAGAAGAATATCGGCTTTTGCCATGATAGCAGCTCTTAATATAGGTCTGTCGTTAATATCACGTATTTGTGACTCTAAAGATATTTCTTCAGTTGGGGTTGGAACTAATTCTAGTGATAGTAATGCAATGGAAAGGAATCTATCTAATGCTGTAAGGCGATTTGGAAATTTCTTATGGAAAATCCTCTTTAGCTCATCAACATTTTGCTCACAAATCATTCCGTGGTTAGGATATGAAGTAGCTTTAACATAAGCTTTGAATGGTGTTCCGTTAGCACTTAAAGCAGCAGATATAAGGACATTAGTATCAATTAAAACTTTCATAAACTAAGCCTCATTTCGCAGTTCTTTAACCAGTTGCATTACATCGTCATCAGAAGTTAAGCCAGAGCGTTCAGCTTCTCCTTGCATATCCTGCTGCAAAAGCTGCATGGCATAAACTGCGGAATTAACCATACGCACAGAGTTGCCTTCGACGATAAAAGTGATGCGGTCACCACTATTTACTCCTAATATTGCTCTAATATCCTTAGGTATTGTAACTTGTCCTTTAGCCATAACTTTAGCATTATCTACAAAAGTATCAACATACATAAGATGCGCCTCCTTTTAAATAAACATAAAAAGTAGGGAAATCCCTACTTCTATTATACAGATAAACTTCTTAGAAAGCAATTTTTAGGTGGGGCGTTTTAGAAAAATTTAAGTAAAAAGCAATTGAATAACTAACGATAATTCTCGTCAGTTACTACTTATCTGGTTGCGCATATGCAATCGTTAAGTTAAGTATACAGGAGGGTTTACATAAAGTTAAACAAAATTCTGAAAACATTAAAAGGAGTATGATGAACATGAAAATTGCAGTTGCCGGTACTGGCTACGTTGGTCTTTCTCTTGCTACGCTGCTCGCGCAGCACAACGAGGTTAAGGCTGTTGACATTATTCCGGAGAAGGTTGAATTGATTAACAAAAAGCTTTCCCCGATTCAGGACGATTATATCGAAAAATATCTGGCAGAGAAGGAGCTGAACCTTGTCGCTACGCTGGATGCAGAGATGGCTTATAAGGACGCAGAATTCGTCATCATCGCTGCACCGACGAACTATGACAGCAAGAAGAACTTCTTCGACACGAGCGCAGTTGAAGCGGTTATCAAGCTGGTTATGGAGTACAATCCGAACGCTATCATGGTTATCAAATCCACGATTCCTGTTGGCTACACGAAAAGCATCCGCGAGAAAACCGGCAGCAAGAACATCATCTTCAGCCCTGAGTTCTTGCGAGAGAGCAAGGCGCTGTATGATAACCTTTATCCGAGCCGCATCATCGTCGGCACTGACCTTGAGGATGAACGCCTCGTGAAAGCTGCGCACACCTTCGCTGGTCTGCTGCAGGAGGGCGCGATTAAAGAGGATATTGATACGCTGTTCATGGGCTTCACCGAAGCAGAGGCTGTTAAGCTGTTCAGCAACACCTATCTGGCACTGCGCGTTTCCTACTTCAATGAGCTGGATACCTATGCTGAGATGAAGGGCTTGAACACCCAGCAGATTATCAACGGCGTATGCCTTGATCCGCGTATTGGCAGCCACTACAATAACCCAAGCTTTGGCTATGGCGGCTACTGCCTGCCGAAGGATACGAAGCAGCTGCTGGCAAACTATGCAGATGTTCCGGAAAATATTATCGAAGCAATTGTTGAAAGCAACAGAACGCGTAAGGACTTCATCGCTGACCGCGTGCTGGAGATTGCGGGTGGCTATGAAGCGAACGCTGAATATGATGCGCAGAAGGAAGGTCATGAGCCTGTTATCGGCGTATACCGTCTGACGATGAAATCCAACTCCGACAACTTCCGTCAGAGCAGCATTCAGGGCGTTATGAAGCGCATTAAGGCTAAGGGCGCGAAGGTTATTATCTACGAACCGACGCTGGAGAACGGCAGCACCTTCTTCGGCAGCGTTGTAGAAAACGACCTCGACAAGTTCAAGGCTGACAGCCAGGCGATTATCGCTAACCGCTATGACAGCTGCCTGGATGATGTTGAAGAAAAGGTTTATACCAGAGATTTGTTCAGAAGAGACTAAGTGGATAGATAATAAAACACCGCCGCACGCTGACGCGCACGGCGGTGAAAAAGCTTTAATGTATATTTGATTTAATAGTGTGTTTCTAAACTTCTAAAGGTGACAATTCATGAAAACAAAACTTCTTCTCGTCGGTGCAGGCGGCTTTGGCCGCGTGGCCTTGGAGCACGCAGTAGAGCAGTATGACTGTGCCTTCGTCGACGATGGCCCTAAGCTAGGGACGCTCGTAAATGGCGTGGCGGTCATCGGACGCATCAGCGATTTGCAGTGTCTGTATGATGAGGCTGGTTATAAGCAGCTCATCGTGACGATTGGCAACAATAAGCTGCGCGAAGAGATTTATAACAAAGCGAAGGCGCTTGGCTACAGCTTTCCCAATATCATCTGCACCAGCGCCTATGTCAGCCGTTATGCCGAGCTGGGCAGCGGATGCGTGCTGCTGAACAACGTCGTAGTGCAGAATGGTGCGCACGTGGGCGACGGCGTGCTGCTGAATCCCGGCGTGGAGGTGCATCATGACAGCTTTGTCGATGACTGCTCGCTGATTTATACCAACTCCGTTGTCCGCACCTTGGCCCATGTGGGCAAGCGCGTGCGCATAGGCAGCAACGTCAGCATCAGCAACAATGTAAACATAGCCGACGACAGCGATATTCCTAACGGAACAACGCTGTAATATATATGATATAATCTTAGGAGGTATAATAAATGACCGCATTTTCTGGAGCAACTTTGATGATTACCGGTGGCACTGGTTCGTTTGGCAACACAGTGCTGAAGCATTTTTTGGAAACTGATATTGGTGAAATCCGCATCTTCTCCCGCGATGAGAAGAAGCAGGACGACATGCGCCACAGTCTGCAGGCGACTCATCCTGAAACAGCAGGCAAGGTGAAATTTTATGTAGGCGACGTGCGCGACTATCGCAGCATCCGCGACGCTATGCCTGGCGTTGACTACATCTTCCACGCTGCTGCCCTCAAGCAGGTGCCGAGCTGCGAGTTTTTCCCCATGCAGGCGGTAAAAACAAACGTTGAGGGTACGGACAACATGCTGCACGCAGCGATTGAAGCTGGCGTTAAGCGCGTAGTCTGCCTTTCTACCGACAAGGCCGCTTATCCGATTAACTCCATGGGCATTTCCAAGGCCATGATGGAGCACGTTATCTATGCCAATGCCCGCGTCGCTGCAGAGCGTGGCGGCACGGTTATCTGCTGCACGCGTTATGGCAACGTAATGTGTAGCCGTGGCAGCGTTATTCCGCTGTTCATCGACCAGATTCACGCCGGTAATCCGAT
>OIZI01001369.1_pt1 | contig 10539 bp, 8 predicted proteins | sample 1588441 | NCBI WGS metagenome assembly OIZI01 (sample SAMN03283284) | human gut metagenome | biome: human-associated habitat; material: feces | host: Homo sapiens | place: Peru | collected 2012
TGAAAATAGGAGGAAAATGCCTTTTATGATTAGCATTTACCTCCTACCCGATTTTCAGCCTTTATCGGCTTTGATTTTCAGCCTTTCTCGGCTGCACTCATTTGTTTTTACAGACTGCACGAAGTAATTCCCAAAGTGGTAGCCAGTGCAGTCAGCACGCTGATTGCGATTTGCAGAATTGTTTTCCAAGTTTCTTTCTTCATTTTGTTTAGTTTTTAAAGGGTTAATAATGAATGAATTAGCAGTTTATGCTGCGATTTGGTGAGAAGGAGAGGTAGTGATTACTTCAATTCATAGGATCCGTCGTCACTTCCGCTTCCCTCAGTGTTGCCACCGGATGGATTGCTTTCGCTTCCCTGAGAACCGCCCTGAGAACCGCTTCCCTCGGTTCCTGTGTTAGAACCTCCGCCTTGCGTAGAGTCGCCGCCCTGATTTGAGTCGCCGCCCTGATTTGGGTCATCGCCATTCGTATTACCGGTATCTTCGGTGTTTCCGTAGGCGTTGTACTCCTCGATACGGCACTTCTTGCGAAGTTCTGTGTTGCTCCAAGACTTGGTATTGCGCAGGATGAGGTGAACGCCCTCTACACTGGCAGCAGAAACCTTGTCCTTAGACTCCACACCCTTGGAAGTCATGCCGATGGAGAAGAGACCGAGGTCGGCGAAACGTACGCTCTTGCCGTCGAGGATGAGTTCCTGCAGACAGTCGAGTGTGTCCATCAAAACTCCGTGGACAGTGCCTCGAGAGTAAGGAGAGTTGTGCTCGGATACGTGGGTCACGAAATCCTCAAAGCTCACTTCTCGGTCGGTTACGGTGGTGGCGTACCACATTTTCTTGTTTGCATTTTCTCCACTCTGTGGAGTGCGAGTAATTTTACGATACTTCAATGTACCTCGTTTTGCCATAATTTTTTAGTTTTTAAAGGGTTAATAATATAATAATATAGTATGTGAATTGTTTCTTCAGTTTCAGATGAAAAACCAGTTTCAGATGAAGAACCAGTTCCTATAGTAAGCCAGTTTTCAGACAGAAGAACCAGATTCAGACAGAAGAACCCGTTTTCAGACAGAAGAACCAGTTTCCTGATAGGAGAACCAGTATTGCTCTTGTTCTGATTTCTGATGCAAAGGTACTGCTTTTTTCTTTTGCAGCCAAATTAAATCGCCGAGTTACGTGAGTTTTGAAAATAATTAAATGTTAAAAACTGTAAAGTATAGTTTTGCGGGGCGCAAATCTATATTTTTCCTTTTCTTAAACTATGTTTTTTCATATTGTAAGCAGTCTTATGTGCCTATATATCAGAATTATAACCTATTGCTTATTCCTTTCTTATCTCATTTATCTTTGATTTTGCTTACAATCTGTAACCTTATCTCAAAAACTCCTCTGAAACTCAAATTTGCTTTCTAATGCCTCTTGTTTCTTTTCCAAAGATCAAATCCTGATTTTCTGAAATTCTTTCCTGTTTTTCAAGAAAATCTTGAATTTTACTTGAAAATCTTGATTTTTCACAAGCAAAAGAACAGTCTTAAGCGATATCAATATCAGTAATATCAGTTTTTTTTGTGCCTATTATTTTCGAAGTAAAAATGTATATTATATTATTATATATATATAATATATAATATAAATTAAATACTTTCAATTAGTAAGTAGATATTTGTACCCTCAAAATAAAAACTGATATTACTGATATTGATATCGCTCTGTCATCCTTAAAATATTTGCTATACATTTCTTGAAAAGTTCATTCTTGCTGTATCATTCAGTTTTCTATCACCCAATATCAATATCAGTAATGTCAGTTTATTTTTCTATTTTCAGTTTATTTTTCTTTTCTTTTTATTTTTCATTCTAAAAAACAGATTATTTTTCATTCTAAAAAAACAGAAAAAAACTGCTTTAAGACTTGCAAGTTTAGAAAATAAACCGTATCTTTGTCCTCAGAACGCAATTATGTGCTTACAAGTGCGAACAAATTTAAATATTAACAAATATGGCGGAATTCATCAATCCACGTGCCGACTGGGCTTTCAAGCGCATTTTCGGCAGTGAGGACACCAAGGAGTGCCTGATTACTTTCCTGAACGGACTGTTTGAAGGCGAGTTTGTAATCAGAGACGTAAAGTTTGTGAATACCGAACAGATACGTCACAATGAAGATGAGCGAGGCGTAGTCTTTGACGTAAAATGTATTACAGAAGACGGACGACATATCATTGTAGAGATGCAGAAGAAGGAGCAGAAATATTTTGTGGACCGTGCTATTTTCTATACTTCCAAGGCGATTGTAGAGCAGGGAGTACGCAGTAGTCCATGGGATTTCCATCTGGCGCCGGTCTATACCGTATGCTTCATGGATTTCAAGGTAAAGACGGGTATTCCCCACCAGTTCAGAACCGATATCGGTTTAGGGTTGCTCGAAGAGGTAAAAGAGAAAACGACAGAGGGAAAGACCTACGAACTGTCTGGACTGAAGTTTGGTTTTGAGAAAATGCGCCTCACATTTCTCCAGTTGCCGCTCTTTGAGAAGCGGCAGGCTTCGGAGTGTGAGGACGACTTATTTGATTGTTGGATATATATAATTAAGAATATGGAAAAGTTGAAGGAAATGCCTTTTGTGGACAAATATCCAGTCTTCCGTATGCTGGCTGAGATAGGTGACCTCAGAAAGCTCACTCCTGAGGAGCGAGAGCTGTATGACGAGGACATCAAGGTGATGCGTGACCTGTATGCCACCCAGAAATGGGAGGAGGAGCAGAAGCGCATGGAAATAGAAAAGGGTAGAGCTGAAGGCAGAGAGCAAGGAAGAGCTGAAGGCAGAGAGCAAGGAAGAGCTGAAGGAAGAGCTGAAGGTAGAGCTGAAGGAAAACTCGAAATCGCTAAGAATCTTCTTGCCATGGGCATACCTATGGATAAGGTTGTTCAGGCTTCGGGCCTGACTGAAGAGCAGATATCTGCTATGATGAATTAGAAATTTAATGAATTTGAAATAATTTATGGACTGAAATAAAAAAAATAATAGACTGAAATAAAAGATGAAGAGGACGCATCATAATGATGTAATATTATGTCTTTGGGTGTGTCCTTTTCTGGTAAAATAATTTGTTTTTTAGATGTATTTTTATGCTAAAGATTTAATGCAATAATTTGAAATGTTAGTAATACTTCCAATCTAAATCCAATCAATTTCAGTTCAATCTACATCCTATCAATTAACAATCCTATTTCATAATAATATTAATCCTTTAAAATTAAGATAATTAAAAACCCTATAAATTATACCATTATGAACAACATTCCAACCGTATTTTGGCTCATCCCGATAGCCAGCATCGTAGCATTGGGCATGGCCTGGTTCTTCTTCCGCAGCATGATGAAAGAGGATGAGGGAACCGAGAGAATGAAAGAGATTGCGATGCACGTGAGAAAGGGTGCTATGGCTTATCTCAAACAGCAGTACAAGGTGGTAACCATCGTCTTTGTGGTGCTCGCCATCATCTTCGCCTTCATGGCCTATGTGCTCAAGGTGCAGAACCCGTGGGTGCCTTTCGCTTTCCTTACAGGCGGTCTCTTCTCCGGACTGGCTGGCTTCTTCGGTATGAAAACGGCTACCTATGCCTCTGCACGTACTGCCAATGGGGCACGTACGGGACTGGACAAGGGACTGAGGATTGCTTTCCGCAGCGGTGCCGTCATGGGACTCGTCGTGGTGGGTCTCGGACTGCTCGATATCGCCATCTGGTTTATTGTTCTTAATGCCGTATATCAGGGCGAATCCACTGCCCTCGTCACCATCACCACCACCATGCTTACCTTTGGTATGGGTGCTTCCACGCAGGCGCTCTTTGCCCGTGTGGGCGGCGGTATCTATACCAAGGCTGCCGATGTGGGTGCCGACCTTGTGGGCAAGGTGGAGGCGAATATTCCGGAGGACGATCCGCGCAACCCTGCTACCATCGCCGACAATGTGGGCGATAATGTGGGCGATGTGGCTGGTATGGGAGCCGACCTCTACGAGAGTTATTGCGGCTCTATTCTCTCTACGGCAGCCTTGGGTGCTACGGCATTTGCCATGAACGGCGATATGCAGTTGCGTGCCGTCATCGCCCCTATGATCATCGCTGCCATCGGAATCTTCCTTTCCCTCATCGGTATCTATCTGGTACGTACGAAGGATGGTGCTTCGATGAAGGATTTGCTCCATTCGCTGGGATTAGGAACCAATGTGAGCGCCCTGCTCATTGCCGTGGCCACCTTCGTGATTCTCTATCTCTTGGGCATCGAAAACTGGCTCGGACTTTCCTTCTCCGTCATCAGCGGACTGGTGGCTGGCGTCATCATCGGTCAGGCCACAGAGTATTATACCTCCCAGAGTTACAAGCCTACGCAGAAGATAGCCGAGGCTTCGCAGACGGGTCCTGCCACCGTGATCATCAAGGGTATCGGTACGGGAATGATTTCCACGATGATACCAGTAGTCACCATTTCCGTGGCCATCATGCTGAGTTATCTCTGCGCCAACGGATTTGATATGTCGCTCTCTGCCAAGTCTATCAGCACCGGTCTCTATGGTATCGGTATTGCAGCCGTGGGCATGCTCTCTACGTTGGGCATCACCCTTGCCACCGATGCTTACGGACCTATCGCCGACAATGCGGGCGGTAATGCCGAGATGAGCGGATTGGGCAAGGAGGTGAGAGAGCGTACGGATGCACTGGATGCCTTGGGCAACACCACTGCTGCTACCGGAAAGGGATTTGCCATCGGTTCTGCAGCTCTCACGGCCTTGGCGCTGTTGGCTTCCTATATAGAGGAAATCAAGATTGCCATGATCCGGGCGGTGGAGAACGGAAAGCAGTATGTGGATGCGGCTGGAAATATCTTCGACCCTATGAATGCCTCAACCATCGACTTTATCAATTTCTTCCAGGTGAACCTCATCAATCCGAAGGTGCTGGTGGGCGCTTTCCTGGGTGCGATGGCAGCCTTCCTGTTCTGTGGACTCACGATGGGTGCCGTGGGAAGGGCTGCGGAATCGATGGTGCAGGAGGTGCGCCGCCAGTTCCGTGAAATCAAGGGAATCCTGGAGGGCAAGGCTACTCCCGACTATGGTAGGTGTGTGGAAATCAGTACGCGCAGTGCCCAGCGGGAGATGATTATCCCTTCGCTGCTGGCCATCGTGATACCTATCGTGGTGGGTTTGGTATTAGGTGTAGCGGGCGTATTAGGTCTGCTCACTGGCGGATTGGCAGCCGGATTTACGCTGGCTGTGTTCATGTCCAATTCGGGCGGTGCCTGGGATAATGCGAAGAAGATGATAGAGAAGGGCAGTTTCGGCGGCAAGGGTAGCGAGCACCACAAGGCTACCATCGTGGGCGATACTGTGGGCGATCCGTTCAAGGATACTTCCGGTCCTTCGCTGAATATCCTTATCAAGCTCATGTCGATGGTGAGTATTGTCATGGCGGGACTTACTATCGCCTTTCTGTAGAATTTGAGGATGATGTGACATAAATATTCAGTTGAAATCTCATTTGAGAATGAAAACTTGAATAAAATTTCATTTGAGATAGATAAAATTGAATAAAATTTCATTTGAGATAGAAAACTAAAAATATCTCCTATATTATATATCCCCCTTGCAGTATTTCCGATTTGTCTCGGCACTGTGCAGGGGGATTTTTTATTGAATTGGCATTTCCCAAAACGAACAATGCTTCTTTTCAGAACGAGCAATGCTTCTTTTCTGAACGAGCAATGATTCTTTTCTCAAAATAGGCAATGATTTTTTTTCAAAAAAAATTACGCTAAAATCAGCCGAATAGCTAAAAATGAACTATTTATGAGTTTTTCACCTCAACAGAGGTAATGATTTAGCAACAGTTCTAAATTCTGCAATCTGCATACGTTTGCTGCCTAACAACTCTTTTCGGCTGCAAAAATACAAAAAAAATAATGAATCTAAGAATTTTATTAAACAAAAAATATCAAACAGAGTAATATGTTGCAAAAAGCACGGTCTTACTAGTAGTCTGTAAAGTCTAAAAGTTGAGTAAAACGTCGTTCGTCACATACTGATGATTGATGAAATATCACACGTGCCTTACTAAACTTTTAGACTTTACAATCTACTAGTTGTTTATTTTGCGAAATACGTATTTACAACATTTGTTGTTGTATTTTGCAATTTTAGCAACTTGTCGGTAAATTCTAAAACTTTAAACTTAACAGGGAAAGTTTTTGTACCCTTTCCTTCTGATGGAAAAATAACATAAAATGTTTCTACGTTTTCCTGCTGTATTAAGTATGGCTTCTCTATAGTATGAGTCTGTCCATTAAAGGAGAAACTAGTTGTGTATGTCGTATCTTTGAATATAAGATTCGAAGTATAAGACTTTCCTTTTGGCAATTGCAACTCCCATTTTTTACCTTTTAAGCTGTCGATTTTAAATGATTGTGCATGAACTAATTGCCCATTTAGGAACAATAGAGAAATAAAAAAATATTTAAAAATTAACTTCATATTTATTTAATTACTTTATACCTGTTAATACTATATTATAATCTTGTAAAAAATACCCAGCATTAACTGAGTACATACAAGCAAGCTCAGGGTCCATATAAATAGCAGCACCCGTATTGGAGTTATATCCTACACATAACACATTATGGGCAGAGCTTTCTATTTGGCTATTTACATCAGTCATGACGGGATGCTTGGCATCTATTGCAGACTTATAATTTGTAAATGTTTGAGTTTTAAAGAAATGTGTTACAAAAGGCTCGATATAATCCAAAGAAACACCATCAATCAAAGGATTTGAATTATATGTTTGTGTATAATATAGAATATACGCTCCCTCATTTACTGTTCCACCAAAAACTTTATTGTTTGCATACTCCATAATTGATGTTACGTAGGCATTAGGTATTTGCTTTGCCATTGTTGTTGGCAAACTACTTTTGACAAAGACATCACCTTTTTGTTTTGAATATTTTGTCGGGTTATAAATTATTTGAGTGGAAATCTGTTCTTTCGACACATTGTCTGGCTCGATTAAATCAGTCCCTTCACATGCGACCAAAAAAGTCACAGGAATAAAAATAACAAATGTTTTATCTTCATATACATTTTCCTTTCCAAATGGTTTCGTCATTCAATTCTTGCACTTGTAGCAACCATTTTTAAACCTACAAGATTCTATATTTTTTTGCAAATTTACAAAAAAATATTTTAAGTGTTGAAAAATTAAAATTATTTATCCTTTTTAACAATCTATCTTTGTTTGTTTTTATACACAACTACTTCTCTTGTCTTGTAATTATTTGGATGCAAAGTATGTTTAATGGTTAAGTTTTTCGAAAGAAGAGCATTTTTTGTTTTGCGTATAATTTACGTTAAATTTTATAGGATTAAAGTACAATGATAACATTTTTACTCTATCTTTGCAAAATAAACATTTAATTTTCAATAGTTATGAAACATTTATATATTTTTCTTATAGTGTCATTCTGTTCATCATTACTCAGTTGCACTAATGATGACAGCTTTCTCGCTCATGATTTTGAGACTCAGCAAAATCGTGCTTTGTCTATTTACATCGGAAACTACAACATCTATCAGATTGCTAAAAAGGTGTCATTACCATCGGCTTCCACAACCAAATTAAACTCAGTAATAACAAATTGCTGTAACGACTATCCTGTTATTAAGTGGCTACATAATTATGCAAAAGATAAAAAATACAATTTTTCAGATGTAAATATTACATCTAAAGGCATGAATGGGAATCCTGCTGCCTATGACCATAGTACAAAAATCCTGTCATTTTTAACAAGCAATGCTATAAATAACACAACTTATCCAGAAGAGTTCATACATATGAACCAAGATAATGTGTATTTTGGAGGAATTGGCACATATGAAAAAACTGCCATGCTAAATATAGAGTTCGAATCAAAATTCATTCAAGATGTTATTCATGCGCCTTATGGAACACAGTTAGTTGGTTCTGGCAATAAGTATTACAATTCATATATCAATTGGGTGTATTCATTTAATCCAACATCTTCATTTCCAAATTTTACCGCAGTAGAATCTGGTTATAACAATATTTCTTGGTGGCAATTTGCTCAGGACTTCAAGGAAAGTTCTCCTTCTCCTTACAAAGATTACGTTATGAGCAATGTGCTTGTAGCAAAACTTATAGATATTATAGGGAATAATTTTGGCAAAAATACAAAAAGTATCGCTTTGGCTAGTTCAAAAAACAGTACAATCTTACCCCAAAGTTTCAAATATAAAGGAAAAACATTTATAGTAAAAGAGAACATTATCAAAAATGCACAAAACAAAATCTCTTTTGCCAATATTGCTGTATCTAGTACTTTAAAAATCAACAAATGTATCCCTGTAGATTCTATAGTCAGACAAGTATTCTCAAAAGAACGTATAAAGTATCTAGCCGAAAGAAATGAAAAAATCATTTGCTTAACTGTATTTGATGGTCAAAGTGGAAAAATAGAAGAAGTCAGTTTTTCTCTGACTTTTGCACCTGATATTACAGAAAAGGAAATTTTTAATTTAGAGCAAATTATAAAAAATCAACTTTTTTCTTTTGAAGATACAAATACTCAAGAACATTATAGATTTGTACAAGCTATAGATTTTACATTGCTGAACAAATGATATAAACCTGTTGACGATTTCTTACTCGCCAACAGGTTTAAATTTAAATCACGCATACGTAGGGACGATTGCTGGATAAAAAACATTCAAATATATCTGTATAGGCGTTTAGAGCTTACAAAAACTTCACATAGAATATCAAACTGGTTGATTTTCAACAGAAGTGTTACAAGTGATACCTAAGACTTTTAGTGGTTTTTATGAAATAGCTGCACTATTTATTGCAAGATACACTCATTCTCAATGTTTTAGGTAGTGTGTACTAAATACCCATGCAGACAAATATATTTTGCTGCGTTGGCTCTTCTTAAATTTTATTACATTTATGTATATAGGTTTTGGGAGACATTTACCGCTATACATAAAATGGAGTTCTGGAGACTATCAAATGGTTCTTATCATTAATTAGAGAAAGATTTTGTACTAAAATTTGAGAAGAACCTTGCGCGTTTGTTCCTTGCTCCTTGCCATAAGATACAAATCTGATTATAATCGAAAATGATGATTTCTTCTATCTTTTGAGATATTCCATTGCTCCTTGAACCATTCTATAATAGGCTGTCTATTGATATACAAAAACAGTTGGTTCGGCTTGGTAGAATCAGAAAACACCTTGATTTCCGCATTCTCCACATTGAACTTTCTTCTGTGTTCCTCGGAATAGAGTGAACCGCTAAAGTTGAGTGCCTTTCCGGTCAGAAGCACTCCGATTTGCTCGATGGAGAAGCCAATCTTCCTGCACAGGTCTTCCATTTGCAAGCGTGCATCCAACATAGGGAACCAACGCTTGGCTTTGCGGATGATGTCGTTGAGTAAAGAAACCTCTACTGTGTGCTTGCTCTCTAAATTCGCAACCTCCGATTGGTGCTTCTGCCGCATCTCGCCAAGCTGTTTACTGTGGCTGTCCTCCATTCGCTGCACCTTCTCATGGAGTTCGTCTATGTATTGCTCTCGGTCTGTTACAAGCTCACACAACTTTCGGTTGTGTTGTTCCACCTCCTTCAATTTTCCACTGCCCAAAAGAGAACCAATCTTTGAAACAAGGGCGGTCTTGGCTTCCATCTTAGCAGCCTGTAGCTTCTCCGTGCTGATTTCACTCTTGGTTTGTTGTAGAAGTTGTTGTGCTTCCTCTACATCGGATTGCAATAGTTTCATGCAGTTTTGAAGTCTCTCCGTCTCTCGCTTGATGTTGCGGTAATACTGTGCCGTAGTGGTATGCCTCGCATCCGATCCACGGACACCTCGTTTCAATCCATACTTGCCCATGGCTTCCGCATAGCTGTCGTGATAGCCGACCATCTTGTCACGGTTGAGTACATCATCGGCACACAACCTCACGGCATTGGCTTTCTTGCGGTATGTCCGCTTGCCCTCTCCCATAGGTTTGTCCTTGGCTTTTCTCCGTTCGCCTGTCACTATCGGAACGATGGAGGCGTGGAGGTGTGGCGTATGCTCGTCCATGTGGAGAACAACTGACACGACATTTTCCTTGCCGAATGTGTCCTGCAACCATTTCAAACTGTCGTTGCACCAATCATCAAGCTGTCCTTTTTCTGCGATGTTCATCATGTCCTCATGTGTTCCCGAAAGAACTGTTCTTATCACCCTAACCTGGTCGTTGGTAATCTTGCGCTTGACGCCTGCAGTCTTGATGCGGTGGGCGATGGCTTCGTCACGACCGTACACACCACTCGGCATCTTGACAAGCTCACGGTTGAGATGCGTTCTCGTTGGGTCTGCGTTGTCGGGAATCACCTTGCGTTCTATGTGGTCTGATTCCCTTGCGTCAGAACTGCCCTTTGCCTTCTTGAAATCCAAACTGAAATGTCCCATAATAAACTTGTTTT
>OIZI01001371.1_pt1 | contig 10532 bp, 7 predicted proteins | sample 1588441 | NCBI WGS metagenome assembly OIZI01 (sample SAMN03283284) | human gut metagenome | biome: human-associated habitat; material: feces | host: Homo sapiens | place: Peru | collected 2012
GCTCCCCCGATGGGGAGCCAAGAACGTTCTGCCGCTTAACTTAATAGCATTACCCCACAGGGGATGCGGTACAAATGCGGCGCTTCTCTGGATACGGCGCACCGCCCCCAAATCCTGATCCCCAGTCACCCCACCCGAAAGGACCCTCCCATGAACATCAAAGAAGAATCCCGCAAAATGAAGCTCGCCTCTCCCATTCTGGCTGCGGCTTCGCTCGAAAAAAGGAATCACGCACTCGCCCTCATCCGCGAATCGCTCCTTGCAAGCAAGGAAGAGATCTTTGCCGCCAATCACAAAGACCTCGCACTGGCAGAAGAAAGCGGCATTGCCCCTGCCGTCAAGAAACGCCTCAAATTCGATGAAGGAAAGCTCGCTGACGTGGAAGCAGAGCTCACCGGCCTCATCGCTCTGCCGGATCCGATCGATCGCGTGACGCTCGCCCGCGAGCTCGACGAAGGGCTCTCTCTCTACCGTGTAACCTGCCCCATCGGCGTCATCGGCGTCATCTTCGAAGCCCGCCCCGATGCGCTGGTACAGATCTCCTCCCTCTGCCTGAAGAGCGGCAACTGTGCCATCCTGAAAGGCGGCAAAGAAACGACCTACACCAACCGCGTCCTCTTCCGTCTGATCCAGAAGGCCGCCATCGCTGCCGGTCTTCCGGAGAATGCGCTGCTCCAGGCCGAGCAGCACAATGAGATCGACGAGCTTCTCGAATGTCACGAATCCGTCGACCTCCTCATCCCGCGCGGCTCGAATGCATTCGTGCAGTACATCATGTCTCACACCGCGATCCCTGTCCTCGGCCATGCAGACGGCGTGTGCCATATCTACGTCGACAAGGACTATGAGGAAGAGATCGCCATCCCCGCCATCGTGGATGCCAAGGTGCAGTATCCCGCCGCCTGCAACGCAGTCGAGACCATCCTTGTCCATCGGAGCATCGCGAAGGATCTCCTGCCGAAGCTCGCCCGCGCCCTCACCGATGCCGGCGTCACGATCCGCGGCACGAAAGAGGTGAATGACATCATCCCTGTCGATGTCATTCCTGAGAGCGAAAGCTTCCACAAGGAATACCTCTCCCTCACCCTTGCCATCAAGCTCGTCGGCGACATCACCGAAGCGATCTCCCACATCAATACCTTCGGCAGCCATCACACCGACTGCATCATGACGAAAAATGAAGCGGCTGCCAAACGCTTCATGGCACTCGTCGACTCCGCAGGCGTCTATCAGAATGCCTCCACTCGCTTCGCCGACGGCTTCCGCTACGGCTTCGGCGCAGAAGTCGGCATCTCCACCTCCAAGATCCACGCCAGAGGCCCTGTCGGCCTCGAAGGCCTCATCTCCTACAAGTACAAGCTCTTCGGCCACGGCCAGATCGTAGGCGACTACGCATCGGGGAAGAAGCAGTTCCACTTTAAGGATCTGAAGTAATGAGTGACTAGTGACTAGTGACTAGTGACTAGGGATTAGGAATTAGGTTCAACGAGGACGGTGCGGCGCTTCGCGCCATCCCCCACGCAAAAGACGGGCGGCAGAAACGAAATCGTTTCTGCCGCCCGTTTTCCCATTGTATGACACCCGATGAGGTTCAGGGTTTAGCGGTCTCAAGTGACTAGTGACTTGTGACTCTCTCGTATCGTCATTTCGAGCGTAAGCGAGAAATCTTTGTCATTTGCGGTCAGGCGGTCGATATCAGGGAATCCCAAACGAGAAACCTGCTTATCCGCAGACCTTCGGGCATCGCCATTATTTATACTCTGCGGCGCTTCTATATTCTGATGCGCCGCACCGCCATTTCGCATTTCTCATTTCTAATTTCTCATTCAAGCAAAGCTTTCATCCCCAGTCAAGGGGCAGCACGCCCCACAGGCTAGCCCTGAACCCATCAACCCTTTTACTTCACATCCACGACACCGAATTTTCCATCCTGCATCTTCATCAGGATCAGATCGACGACCGGATCGCGCTTTTCGTCGAAGCTGAATGTGCCGCAGACACCCTTGAAGTCCTTCATCTGTGCCAGCGCATCGCGGATCGTCTTGTGATCGGTGGTCGTACCCGCGCGCTGCATCGCATCCATCGCCATGTAGACGCCGTCATACGCACTGGCAGCGAACTGATCGGGCGCACGGCCATAGGCCTTCGTGTAGTTTTCCACGAATTTCTGTACCTTTTCATCCTTGCGATCCGCCGACCACATGGACGACACATAGACATTGTCCGCGGCCGCGCCTGCCATCTTGCCCAGCTCCGGCGAAACGAAGCCATTGTCCCCTAAGACCGGCTGATCCATCCCCATCTCTCTCATCTTCTTCAGGATGCGGGAGCCTTCCTGATAGTAGCTGCATACGACGATGACATCCGGAGCCTTGTGCTGGATATTCGTCAGCTGCGCGGAGTACTCGCTGTCCTTGCTGCCGAAGGTCTCGACATCGATGACCTGCACCCCCTCCTCTTCCATCGTCTTCTGGAAATATTTCTGCGCGGTCACATGCTGCTCATTGTCATGGGCATAGAGGATCGCTGCGGTCTTGTAACCCAAGAGCTTGTGCGTCTTCTTCACCGTCTGCGGGATATTCTTCGACTCCGGCACGGAATTTCTGAAAATGCAGTCTCCGATATCCGTGATGTTTTCCGCCGTGACAGAGATCTCCAGCGACGGCACCTTTGCATTCTGGATGATGGGGCCTGCCGCCTTCGCCTCATTGGATGTCATCGGCCCGATGATCATCGATACCTTCTCCTGGATCAGCTTCTTCGTCGCATTCATCGAGTCCGCCGGGACAGCCTTCGTATCCTCCACCAAGAGATCGATCGGGAAATCGCCCTTCTTATTGATCTCCTCGACAGCGAGGCGTACGCCCTCCTCCTCCGACTTGCCATATGCGGCCGCACCGCCCGTCAGCGCCGCCGTGAAACCGATCTTCGCCGCATTCTTCGCGCCGGAAGACACCGCGCCGCCTGTCTTGCCGCCGCAGCCGGAGAGACCTGCCATCATGATGACAGCCATGGAACAAATACCGATCGTCTTCATTACTTTTCTCATATGCATCATTTGTGTTTCCTCCTAGTTTACATGGATCATAAAAACCGCCCCTGAAAGAGGCTTTCCTCTCCCAGGGGCGGTTTTCCGCGGTGCCACCCTGATTTATCACTCACCATGAAAGAAAAAGCGCCTCCGTCCGATCCCTCGGACAGAGGCGCGTCTGCGCTGTACCACTCTGTGCTTATCTCTCTTCCACTTCGTATAATATAAAAGCCCCTGTCTCTTCCGAGACAGGGGCGAGGTTTCGCGGTACCACCCTGCATTATACTTTCATGGTTCATCCGTAACGGGGACTTCCGCCTTCTCTACGGCATCACTGCTTCGATCCGGAGCTCTTGGGAGAGTTCGTCATAGGCTTCCTGCCGATTTTCACCAACCATCGGCTCTCTGAAAAGAACATCATATCACTTGATCCCAGTCATCGCATGGGGTATTGAGTTGCACTAATCATACACGGCAAAGCGCCGTCTGTCAAACGATTTTTCTTTGTATGCTGTTTTGGAATAAGTACGCATGAAAGGTATGCGTCGATGCGATAGAGGACGAGAAAAGTCCCCGGTCACACGCTCCGCATCAGGAAGAGAGTAAGCGCAGTGAGCGCAAAGTACGGGCCATAGGCGAAGGCGCTCTTGCGCTTCTTGAGCCGGAGAAGCATCAGGAGAAGGGCAGCGAGACCACCAAGGACGATACCGGCCATCGTGACAAAGAGGAGAGCATCTCTCCCCAGCCAGAGGCCAAGCGATGCGATGAGCTTCACATCGCCCCCGCCCAAAGCCCCGCGCGAGAGGATGGCAAGCACGAGGAAGGCCGCGCCGCCAATAGCAGCCGCAAGGAGATGATCGCTCAGGCGGGGAAGCTGGAGGAGCGAAAGGAGAAGCCCGCTCGCTGCGAAGGGGAGCATCATCGCATCAAAGAGGCAGTACTGCTCAAAGTCAGTCGCCGTCATGAGCAGAAGGAAAGCGGCGGCAAAGAGCAGGAAGAAAAGCTCGACAGGACTGGATGCGATGCAAACCGAGCGCGCGCCGCAGAAAAGAAAGGCGAGCGGGAGAAGAAAACGCCGCAAGCGTCCCCGTTCTTTGACCGCCAAAGGAAAGGTCAGGATGTCCCGGTGCGACGCATAGAGACGGTCGATCCATGCATTTCCAAAACGATGCAGCAGAAATGTCATGAGCAGCACAGCCGCGCCGCCGATCAAGTAAAAGAAGTCCATATGTCTACCTTGCATTCTTTCGCTGGATATCTTACAATACAGATAGAAACGGTGCCATCCGATAAACGGTCATGGCCCCATATGATTATCAAGTGTAGAAAAACCGCTTAACTTTCCAGGGCTAAGGCGGTTTTTCTATTGGCTATTTCAGCAATGCGGCAATGCACACCGTCATCAGAAAAACAACTGTAAAAAAATCGTATTTCGTCATCTGACCCACCCCTTTCGGGGTCTTAATTTTAACCGCCTATCGTTTACGATGGCACCGCCTGTATCATACCATAAAATGATGTCCGTTCATAGCCGCGCAGAATGCAGAATAGAATCTATTCATAGAATCGCCCTTGCTTTCTTTCACGGGATGTCTTACAATACAAATAGAAACGGTGCCATCCGATAAACGGTTATGACCCCATAGAATTTTGGTAGAAAATCCGCCTCATCTTGTCAGGAGCAAGGCGGTTTTTCTATTGGTCACTTTGTCAGTGCTATAACACACATACTCGCAAAAAAGACGATCGTAAAAAAATCGTATTTCGTCATATGGGTCATCCCCCTTTCTGGTAATACCATTAAGTTAAGCGGCAGAACGTTCTTGGCTCCCCATCGGGGGAGCTGCCCGGAGGGCTGAGGGGGCAACGCAGCGGTATTGCATGAAAGTGTTGGAATATCGATAGCATTGGACTATTCAACATAGCACGCTATACCGCTAGCATGCCCCATCTCGCTACGCTCGAAATGGCGTCTCACTGGATTTTAGCGTCGCTACGCTCCTAAAAATCCAGTTCGCTTGCACATATTGCCTTCGATACTTTCCCCGAAGGGGGAAGCAAGGTGTTTGCAAGAGGATGTTTTTTCCATAGAACCCGTTGAACCTTTTAACTGGAGGCGAATTCCATGTCTTATCGTACAGTCCTCATCGAGAACAACCGCATGATGCTTGAGCGGCTGTCGAGCGTGATCAGAAACAGCCCGGGCTTCGAGCTGTCGGCACGGTATCAGACCGCGGGCGATGCTCTGGGGCAGATGCAGGCATTCAGTCCGAATCTGATCCTTCTGGATATCGACTGCGAGCCCAATGGCAGTCTTCTTTCCGATCTCAAGAAGAATTGCGGGCAGGCCCTGATCATCTGTCTCTCCCGCCGCTGGGACTCGGAGGCGCAGGCCAGGCTGCTGCGAGGCGGCGCGCAGGGGTATATGATCAAGCCGTTCACGCCGGATGAGCTGCAGGCGGCGGTCAGGAATGCGGACCGCGCCTCGCTGCGCTCGTCTGCGCGTGTGATCTCCTTCTTCAGCCCGAAGGGAAAGAGCGGCAAAACGACATTGATCTCCAATCTCGCCGCGAGCATCGCCAAGAAGACGGGAGAGCCTGTCGCGATCCTTGACTGTGACCTGCAGTTTGGTGATATGGCGGTCTTTTTCAATCTGAATCCGCAAACGACCTTGGTCGAAGCGGTGCGGGATATCAAGTTCCTCTCGCCGGTGACGCTGAAGTCGTACTTCATTGATGCCAGAAGGAATCTGCAGGTGCTCTGCGGGCCAGCGAAGCCGGATCTTGCGGAGTCTGTCACACTGGATGCGCTGACGCAGCTCATCCATATGACGCGGAGTCTCTACAGCTACGTTTTGATCGATCTGCCTTCGGGATTTTCCGACATTTCCGCGACGGCGTGTGAGCTCTCCGATGAGACGGTCCTGATGGCGATGTACAATGGCGGCTACGAGACGATGCATATGAAGCGCGCACTGGAGATCTTCAAGGCATGGGACGACTACCGGGAGCGCGTCTATCCGCTCTTCACCCGTGTCTCGCCGTTTGACGACGCGGAAAAGGAGCGTCTTTCCAAGGAGTTGGGCTATCCTGTCGCAGCCATCATCCCGAATGAATATGTCCGTGTCTCGGAGGCGGCTGACAATGGCCGCCTCGTCGTGGACGAGGATCCCGGCAGCCCCTTTGCCAAGGCCGTCGATGCGCTCGCAGAGAAGATCATTAGTAAGTAGTGACTGGTGACTAGTGACTAGTAGCTAGGGATTGGGGATTAGACGTTAGATATCAGACATTAGACTTTAGACTTTAGACATCTGAGGTCTGCCCTCCGGTCTTCGGGCATCGCCATGATGTATACTCTGCGGCACTTCTGATTTTTATGTGCCGCACCATCCCCGTTGAACCTATAGAACCTATAGAACCTGCTGAACCTCTTTCGCAAACAATCAAGGGGCAGCACGCCCTACGGGCTAACTCTGATTTCCAAGAAAGGAGCAAACCATCTATGATTTTTATCATCTCGCTGTTTTGCGCCTTTCTTTTCTTTTTCATCCTGTTCTTCCTGCTCGGTCATGCGCTGAAAAAGAAGCAGGTGGTGTCTGAGCGTCTGCAGCAGTATGCGGACTATCTCGATGTGAAGGAGACGGAAGAGGAGCAGATCTCGACCGGGCAGAAGCTCCGCCATGCCTTCCGCAAGCGCATGCGAAGGGTCGGGGGAAGGAAGACCGCTTCGAAGCTCGATCTCATGATGCGTCGCGCAGGACTGCCGCTGCTCGGCTTCGAAATGGTCGCGATCTCCTTCGGGGTAAGCCTTCTTGCTTTTCTCATGGCGCTCCTGGTCACAGGGGAGGGCGGCGCTGCGCTGCTCTTTGCCCTCCTTGCTTTCCTTTTCCCGTGGGGCTATGTGAAATACCGGATCGACAAGCGGTTGAAGGCGTTTCTCTACCAGATGGCTGACTGCCTGACGCTGGTCTCCAATTCTCTGAGGGCGGGCTTCTCCTTCCTGCAGACGATCGAGATCATTTCTAAGGAAATGAAGCCGCCCGTCAGCACGGAATTTGCCCGAGTCCTTCGCGAGACGAATCTGGGGAAGCCTCTGGACCGCGCGCTGACGGAGATGGACAGGCGTGTGGGCAGTCCTGATTTCTCGCTCATCGTCACGGCGGTGCTCATCCAGCAGCAGGTCGGCGGAAATCTTGCCGACATCATTGATATCATCCGCGATACCATCTTAGACCGCATCCGGCTGCACGGCGAGATCAAGACACTGACCGCGCAGGGGCGTATGGCAGGCATGATCCTTGCCGCTCTTCCGATAGCGATGGGGCTTTTCATGTACATCATGTCGCCGGAATACATGCGTCCGCTCCTCACGACACGCATAGGTCAGATCGCGATCGGCGTCGCCCTCGTGATGGAAGTCATAGGCTTCTTCATCATTCATAAGATCGTAGATATCAAGGTATAGAGGTTGTCGGGTTCAGGGTTGTGGTGGCAGCTTTGCTGCAATATATATATTCGCGGCGAAGCCGCCACCCGAACCCCGAACCCCGAACCCTGAACCCTGAACCCTGAACCCTAATCCCTAATCCCTAATCCCTAGCTACTAGTCACTAGTCACTAGCTACCAGTCACCATTTCCACGAAAGGAGAAACGAAGCATCATGAAACGACAAAAAGGGCAGGATATCGTCGAGTTTGCACTGCTGCTGCCGATCTTTCTCCTCGTTCTCTGCGGGATCATCTATTGCGGCTTCATGTTCGGGGATTACCAGACCGTGCAGGGCATCGTGAGAAATGCGGCGCGCGAAGCGGCTGTGGTGGGGCATTATACAGAAAGCGCAGATCCTTCACAGCCAATAAATAATTACAAGATCATCGCTGACAAATACAATCAAATTTTGAAAGAGCAGAATGTCATCACGCATCTGTATGTGCCGGATGCCGCTGGCGTGCAGGTGACTGCCACCAATGATAACAATGAAAAGCCGGAAAACTCTGTTCATGCGAAGCTCAACTTGGTACTTACCAAGAGTGATGTATCATTTTTTAATTACCTGTCGCACTTTGCAGAACTCCCGTACTCGTATTCCGTGAGCTGTTATATGTACGATGAGACGACCGGAAAGAGCACGTAAGGTGCTCGCGTCTCGCTACCCCCCACTATTCCCATTACACCCATCAACAAATCTCCAAGGAAGGTGAAGACTTTGAAACTTCTGGAACGTCTTGGCCGCCGTGACGGCACCGAGAAAAAAGAACAGGCCGCTATATTTGCCGGCCGGACGAACAACGTCCACGAAGAGGGATACCAGGAGCTGAAAAACGGAATTCACCGGCGTATCGTCGATGACATGACCGCTGAGCAGCAGCAGGTCTTGGACGGCAGGCATACGCGCCAGGAGGTCGAGGCGGTCATCACCCGCTATGTGCAGCGCGTGGTCGAGGAGGATCCCTTTGCCGTTCCGCGCGGCGAGCGTTCGCGTCTGGTATCGGATATCTGTGATGAGATCTTAGGGCTTGGCCCGATCGAGCCCTTCCTGAAGGATGATGCCGTGACGGAGATCATGATCAACGGGCCGAAGAAGATCTATGTGGAAAAGATGGGCAAGATCCATCTGACGCAGGCTCGTTTTCAGGATCAGGCACACCTGATGGCGATCATCGAGAAGATCGTGTCGCCGCTGGGCCGTCACGTCGATGAAGCATCGCCGATCGTCGATGCGCGTCTCGAAGACGGTTCTCGTGTCAATATCGTCATCCCGCCGCTTTCTCTGTCTGGGCCGTGCGTGACGATCCGTAAATTCTCCCGGATACCGCTCTTGATCGAGGATCTGATCTCCTATGGCACCCTTTCGGAGCAGATGGCCTCATTCCTGCGCGCCTGTGTCAAGGCGAAGCTGAACATCATGGTCAGCGGCGGTACCGGCTCCGGTAAGACGACCACGCTGAATGTCCTTTCTTCCTTCATCCCCTCCGATGAACGCATCGTCACCATCGAAGATGCCGCCGAGCTCCGCCTTGAGCAGCCGCATGTCGTGACGCTCGAGTCCCGTCCGCCGAATATAGAGGGCAAGGGGGCGGTCACGATCAGAGACCTTGTGAAGAATGCTCTCCGTATGCGCCCGGACCGCATCATCGTCGGCGAAGTCAGAGGCGGCGAGGCGCTCGATATGCTGCAGGCAATGAATACCGGCCATGACGGCTCGCTCACGACGGCGCATGCGAACAGTCCGCGCGATGTGCTCTCGCGTCTGGAAACGATGGTGCTCATGAGCGGCTTCGATCTGCCGGTCACGGCGATCCGCAGCCAGATTTCCTCCGCGCTCGATCTCATCATTCATCAGTCCCGTATTCAGGACGGTTCCCGCAAGATCACCTACATCACCGAAGTGCAGCAGATGGAAGGAAATGTGATCGTTCTGCAGGACCTTTTCCGCTACCATCAGACCGGCTTCGATGAAAACGGCAAGTCGCAGGGCTCCTTCGTGTATACAGGCCTCCAGCCGCAGTTTCTCTCCAAGTTCAAGATCCACGGCGTGGACGCGCCGAAGGATCTCTTCGGCCGCGTGCCGGAAGGGGACTGGGAAGAATGAGACGGCCGCGCAGCGGCAGGCTCATTCTTGCTGAATAAAGTATGACGTGAAAGGTTCAGGGTTCAGGTTGGCGGGTTCAGGGTGGTGGTGCGGCGCATAAAAATATGGAAGCGCCGCGGACTATCCATTATACTGCGGGAAGAGGATGCGGCATATGGGAACCATGAACCTTGAACCCCGAACCCCGAACCATGTTCGGATTGGTGGTTCAGGGTTCAGGTTGGCGGGTTCAGGGTTGTGGTGCGGCGCATAAAAATATAGAAGCGCCGCGGAGTATCCATAGCGGCGATGCCCGCTTGCCGTATGCAAACCCCAAGCCTTAGCCCGTTTAGGACTATCTTCCAAACAACGTCTTGCTTTCAAACTTGTGGTATGGTGCACAAAAGGAAGAACTGCCGCGAGTTTTAGAAATCGTTTTTTTCGGGGGATGCGATGAGCACATACAGAGATCTCGATGTGTGGAAAGAGTCACGCGCTTTATATAAGCAGATTTATCGAATGGTTGAAGCACTGCCGAAAAATGAAGAGTACGGTATTTCTTCTCAAATGCGGCGGGCAGTTATCTCGATCTCTTCCAATATCGCAGAGGGTTCCGGAAGAGGAACGCTAAAAGACTACGTTCACTTTCTGTACAATGCTCGCGGCTCTGCTTATGAATTGGAATCGCAAATTATAGCATGTGCGGATGTGCATCTCACAGATAAAACCGTGTTAAAAGAATGTTATGGGCAAGTGCAAACGGTGATTCGCTTACTCAATGGCTTGATTGCGTCCTTGCTCAAGCGCTCAAATATGCTGCGGGAAGAGGATACGGCATATGGGAACGAAGAAGAAACGTCAGTTTCTTCTTCGTTCCCTGAACCCTGAACCCTGAACCCTGAACCCTGAACCCTGAACCCTGAACCCTGA
>OIZI01001372.1_pt1 | contig 10531 bp, 6 predicted proteins | sample 1588441 | NCBI WGS metagenome assembly OIZI01 (sample SAMN03283284) | human gut metagenome | biome: human-associated habitat; material: feces | host: Homo sapiens | place: Peru | collected 2012
CAGCGGATGGCGAGCTCGACATCCTGCTTCATCTGCCCCATGCTGAGCTCCACACAGATAAAGCTGCGGACCTTGTCCGCCGCGGCAAGCAGCGGCGCGTTGGGGAACGGCCAGAGCGTGATCGGGCGGATCATGCCGGCCTTGATGCCCTGCTTGCGCGCTTCGACGATCGCGTTGCGCGACACGCGCGCGGTAATACCGCAGGACACGATGCAGACCTCGGCGTCCTCCATCATGAACGCTTCCCACATGCACTCATTCTTCTCGATCTCGGCGTATCGCTCGAAGCGCTCGATGTTCAGCCGCTCGAGCTCCGCCGGGCTGAGGTAGAGAGAGTTGACAACGTGATGCTTCCGCTGGCACTTCGTTCCAGTGACGGCCCAATCTTTTTCGGTTGTGTCCGGGTCACGCGGCTCCGGCAGCTGCACGGGCTCCATCATCTGGCCCATCGTGCCGTCAGCCAGCAGCATTGCTGGCATCCGGTATTTTTCCGCAAGGTCAAACGCCTTTCCGGTCAGGTCGGCCATCTCCTGAACCGACGCCGGAGCCAGTACCAGCACATGGAAGTCGCCGTGGCCAGGTCCGCGCGTCGCGAGGAAGTAGTCGGACTGCGATGGCTGAATGCCGCCGAGGCCGGGCCCGCCGCGCTGCACATTGACAATGACTGCGGGCAGATCTGCGCCCGCCAGGTACGAAATGCCCTCGCACTTGAGCGCGATGCCGGGGCTGGAGGACGAGGTCATCGCCCGCTTGCCCGTCGCGGCCACGCCGTAAACCATGTTGATGGCCGCGATCTCGCTCTCGGCCTGCAAAAACGTCCCGCCGATCTTCGGCATTTTCTTCGCCATATAGGCCGCGACCTCGGTCTGCGGCGTGATGGGATAGCCCAGATAGTGGCGGCACCCGGCGAGGATCGCGGCCTCCGCGATGGCCTCGTTGCCCTTCATCAATACTTTTTCCTGCATCTTCCCGCCCTCCTTACTTTTCTACCGTAATGACACAGTCGGGACACATCGTCGCGCAGAACGCACAGCCGACGCACTTGTCCGGCTCCGTCAGCTCCACGGGCGCATGTCCCTTTTGATTCAGCCGCGTCTTCGACAGCGCCAGCAGCCCCTTCGGACAGGCGTTCACACACAGGCCGCAGCCCTTGCAGAGTTCTTCCTGAAATATCAGTTTTGCCATCTTGTGCCTCCATTTATCGTAATTGGTAATATAGCTTCTGGATCTCCATCGGGAACAGGTTTGGAATGCTCCCGCGCAGCGCGTCGCAGAGCCGTGCAGCGCAGCAGGTCATCTTGAGCGGCAGCCCTGCCCGCGCGGCGACCGCCTCCGCATAGGGCATGCTTGACAGCACATCCACCGCCGCCGTCGCCTGCCCGAGATTCGTATTGTTGACGATCGCCGTGAACGGCAGCCCACAGGCGGCCTCGATTTCCCGCAGCACAAGGATCGTATCCGCTACCGTCCTTGTCAGCGGCCGGGCCCGGTTGATGACGAACAGCATCTCATAATCACCCTCCGCCCGGATCTCCGGAACATAGCGCCCCAGTGCCAGCGCTCCGCGGTCGTCTCCACCGATGTCCAGCACGCCGCATTCTCCCCGCTCCGCAATCAGCGCGTAGGTCTCCTTCGGCATGGCCGGAACATCGAGATTCGAATTTGCAAACGGTGAGACGATCAGTCCGATCCCCTCTTTTTTCAGATCTTCTTCTGAATCCTTCGTCCGGAAATAGGGATTTACAATGTCAAGATCGGCCACAGTCACGGCTTCGCCTTTTCGCCGGAGCCACCGCGCATAATTCAGCGCGATATTCGTCTTTCCACTGCCGTAATGTCCGGCAAAAAGCGTTAGGCGTTTGTGTGTCATGGCCGACTCCTCCTTCAGAGCTTGCTTCTGATGATTTTTCCGCTGGTGGTCTTTGGAAGCGCTTCGCGGAATTCCACAATACGGGGATATTTGTACGGCGCAGTATGCGTCTTGACATAGGTCTGAATTTCTTTTTTCAGCGCGTCCGTGCCCTCGGTGCCCTTGACCAGCACGATGCTGGCCTTGACGACCTGCCCGCGGATCTCATCCGGGGCGGCAGACACACCGCATTCGAGCACATACGGCAGCTCCATGATGACATTTTCGATTTCAAACGGTCCAATGCGGTAGCCAGACGATTTAATGACGTCATCCGCACGGCCGACATACCAGTAGAAGCCGTCCTCGTCACGCCAGGCGAGGTCGCCCGTGTGGTAGAAGCCATCGTGCCACGTTTTTGCCGTGACCTCCGGGCTGTTGTAGTATTCGTAGGCAAGTCCGCAGGGAATGCCGTTTTGAATGTTGATGCAGATCTCCCCCGTGTCGCCGGCCTCCGCTTCATGCCCGCTGCTGTCCAGCAGATGCACATCGTAGAGTGGGACAGGCTTGCCCATAGAGCCGATCTTATGGCTGTCGCCAGCCAGATTGCCGATGATGAGCGTCGATTCAGACTGCCCAAAGCCCTCCATAATGCGCATGCCGGTCGCCTTTTCAAATTGGCGGAAGACCTCAGGATTGAGCGCTTCACCGGCGATAGACGCATGCTGAATAGAAGAAAGATCAAATCGGGACAGGTCCTGCTTGATCAGCATGCGGTACATCGTGGGCGGCGCACAGAATGTCGTGATCTGATACTTCGCAAACATCGGCAGAATTTTTTCTGCATCAAAGCGGTCGAAATCATAAACAAACACAGCCGCCTCACACAGCCACTGACCGTAGAGCTTTCCCCAGAGGCTCTTGGCCCAGCCGGTGTCGGAGATGGTCAGGTGCAGCCCGTCCGGGTTGACCTGATGCCAGTATTTTGCAGTGATAAAATGTCCAAGCGGATATTTATAGTTGTGTGCTGCAATTTTCGGGTATCCGGACGTACCGGAGGTAAAGAACATGAGCATCGGATCGTCGCCGCAGGGCGCGTCGTCCTTGCGCGTGTAGCGCCGGGAGAACAGGCCGTATTCCGCGTCAAAGTCGTGCCAGCCCTCGCGCTTGCCGCCGACGAGAACCTTCGTCAGATGCGCACCCGCGTCGGCCTCCGCGATGTCGACCTGATGTGCCGTGTCGCCGTCCGCCGTACAGACGATCGCGCTCACGCCCGCCGCCTTGAAGCGATAGGTGAAATCATGCTCCATCAGCTGGTTCGTCGCCGGGATGGCGATCGCGCCCAGCTTATGCAGGCCGAGGATCGCAAACCAGAACTGATAGTGCCGCTTGAGCACCAGCATCACGCGGTCGCCGCGCTTCACGCCGAGTGACGTGAAATAGTTCGCCGCCTGACTCGAGGCGTCCTTCATGTCCTTGAACGTGAACCGCCGCTCAGTCCTGTCGTTTGCGACATGCACCATCGCGAGCTTGTCCGGCTCACGCCGTGCGAGGCCGTCCACAATGTCGAATGCAAAGTTGAACTTGTCCTCGTTGCGGAACTCCAGCCGCTCCAGCGAGCCGTCTTCCTTTTCCACCCCGTGGACAAACTGGTCGCAGAGCAGCTGCTGCTCCGGCGTCTCCTCCAACGCCCGTGTCCGCACGGACAGGTCCTGCTCCTTTTCGCTGCTCGCCATGATCATTGCGAGGAACACACAGTCCTGCCCATCCACGGCGATCATGCCGTGCGGCGTGGAGCTCTTGTAGAAGATGCTGTCGCCCTCGTGGAGGACTTCCTCGTGCTCGCCGACACGCACACGGAGCGTCCCCTTCACGACGAGGTCAAATTCCTGTCCGGCATGCGTCGTGGTGTGGATCGGCTGGCTCTGCAGCTCCTTGGAATACTGATAGGTGACCCAATACGGCGTCGCCAGCTTCTGCCGGAACATTGCCGCCATATTCTGAATGGTGATGCCGTCCTCGCTGGCCGTCACCGGACCCATGCCCCGGCGCGTCACCGTGTAGCTCGAGAGCTTGGCGCTCTGGCCTTCGAGCAGATCGGTCAGCTCCACGCCGAACGCCAGCGCGCACTTGTGCATGAACGTAAACGGGAAATCGACCGTGCCCTGCTCATAGCTGTGATACTGCTCGACGCTGACCTCGGTCTTCTCGGCCATCTCCGCTTCGCTGTAGCCGACGATCTCGCGCATCTCGCGGATACGCTCGGCAATCTCCATCAGCGGGTTGGCAGCCGGCTTCTTGGTTTGCATCATCATAGTGGGTTCCTCCTGTGTTAAACTGTGTAAGTTACTTCGAACGAAAAAACTCGCCTCAAGGATTCCTAAGAATCTTTGAGGCGAGTTTGTGAATCACAATACCCGTGGTACCACTCAAATTGCAGCTCTGAGAACTGCCGCTTCAGGCTCTGACAAGCCCTATCCCGTAACGTGGGCGGACGAGAGGCGTCTACTTGCGAATGGTGTTCGGGCCTCCAGCTCGGAAGTGATAGGTCACAGGAGTTCGTGCTGCCGGTTTGCACCAACCACCGGCTCTCTGAAAGCAGTCCGTCCGACCGTCTTCGTCACAGCTTTTTTTGATTTGAACTTGCCCCAAATTTAACACAGTCTTTGCAGGTTGTCAAGTATAAATTTTGCTAATACCGGCTATCAGTGCTTACCGCTTCACCTGCTCGGCGGTCTGCGCCGTGTCGATCCCGGCCGCGCCCTCCAGGCCGAAGCGCTCCGTCGCCTCCTCGCGCATCTTGTATTTCAGGATTTTTCCGGCTGCGTTCATCGGGAATGCGTCGACAAAATCGATGTATTTCGGCACCTTGTGCCGTGCCATGCTGGCCTTGATATAGTCCAGCATCTCCTCCACGGTCACGCTGCCCGGCTCCTTGAGCACGATGCACGCCATGATCTCCTCGCCGTACTTTTTGTCCGGCACACCGATGACCTGCACGTCCTTCACCGCCGGATGCGTGTAGATAAATTCTTCAATTTCCTTCGGATAGATGTTCTCGCCGCCGCGGATGATCATGTCCTTCAGCCGCCCGGTGATGCGGTAGCAGCCGTTTTCGTCCCGGCAGGCCAGATCGCCGGAGTGCAGCCAGCCCTCCTTGTCAACGGTGGCGGCCGTGGCCTCGGGCATCTTGTAGTAGCCCTTCATGGTATTGTAGCCGCGCGAGCAGAACTCGCCGTTGACGCCATCCGGCACTTCCTCGCCGGTCTCGGGGTCGATGATCTTGCACTCGATGTGCGGGAAGGCGTAGCCGACCGTATTGCACCGCAGATCGAGCGGGTCGCCGCAGGCGCTCATGGTGCTGCCGGGGGCGGATTCGGTCTGGCCGTAGACGCTGACGATGTCGGTCATGTGCATCTCGTCCGGCTGGGCAGCCCGGCGCATGAGCTCCGGCGGGCAGCCGGAACCGGCCATGATGCCGGTGCGCATGTAGGAAAAATCGGTCTTTTTGTAGTCCGGATGGTTGAACATGGCGATGAACATCGTCGGCACGCCGTTGAAGCAGGTGATGCGCTCCTGGTTGATGCAGGCGAGCGAGACCTTGGCCGAGAAATACGGCATCGGGCAGAGCGTCGCGCCGTGCGTCATGCAGGAGGTCATGGAGAGCACCATGCCGAAGCAGTGGAACATCGGCACCTGGATCATCATCCGGTCGGCCGTGGACAGATCCATCCGGTCGCCGATGCACTTGCCGTCGTTGACGACGTTGTAGTGCGTCAGCATGACGCCCTTCGGGAAGCCCGTTGTGCCGGAGGTGTACTGCATGTTGCACACGTCGTCCGGCCGCACGCCCGCGGCCATGCGCAAAATCTGCTCGCGCGGGACCATATTGGCCCGATCCATCGCCTCGTCGAAGGTCAGGCAGCCCGGCATCCGGAAGCCGACGGTGATGACGTTGCGCAGGAACGGCAGCTTGCGGCAGTGCAGGGCGGAGCCGGGCTTTGCGTCGGCCAGCTCCGGGCAGAGGGTCTGGATGATCTCACGGTAGTTCGAGTCCAGACAGTGGTCGATCATGACGAGCGTGTGCGTGTCGGACTGCCGCAGCAGATATTCCGCCTCGTGGATCTTATACGCCGTGTTGACCGTGACGAGCACGGCGCCGATCTTCGTTGCGGCCCAGAAGGTGATGAACCACGCGGGCACGTTCGTAGCCCAGATGGCGACCTTGCTGCCCCGGCGCACGCCGAGCGAGACGAGCGCGCGGGCAAAATCGTCCACGTCGTCGCGGAACTGCGCGTAGGTCCGCGTGTAGTCGAGCGTCGTGTATTTGAACGCGTACTGGTCCGGGAATTCCTCGACCATCCGGTCGAGCACCTGCGGGAAGGTCTCGGAGATGAGGCTGTCCTTCTTCCAGACGAACTTGCCGGTATGCGCGGCGTTGTCGTAGAGCGTCTTTTTCTTGCCGCGCGGGGAATCGAAGCGGTGCATGTAGTTGACGAAGTGCGGGAAGATGACCTCCGGATCGGTCAGGTCCGGCATCCACTCCGGCTTCCACTCGAGGGAGATAAAGCCGTCATAGTCGATGGAGGACAGCGCCTGCATCATGCTGCCGACGGGCAGCGTGCCCTCGCCGATGAGGTCATAGCTGCCGTCGTCGTCCGAGTCGCGCAGGTGGACGTGGCGGACGTAGGCGCCGAGGCTTTTGATGGTCGTGTCGGCGGATTCGCCGTGGTCCCGGTAGGGATGGTGCATATCCCAGAGCGCGCCCAGCTGGTCGCAGGCAAACGCATCGAGCAGCGTGCGCAGCCGGGCCGTGTCGGAAAAGACGCCGCTGGTCTTGAGCAGGATCGTGATCCCCTGCGCCTCGGCGGCGGGGAGGAGCGCTTCGAGCGCAGCGGAGATCCGCGCGTCGTCATCGCGCTGTGCGGTCACGGAGACATACGGACACTGCACGTCGTGCGCCAGCTGCATGAGGGCGGTCACGGTCTCGGTGCAGTCCTCGCCCGCGATGTCGCAGGCGGTATCGAAGCACGGGATGCACAGGCCCTTCTGCCAGAGCTCCCGCGCCGTCGCTGCGGCGGTATAGCGGTGCAGCGGGCCGCCGCGGCCGGTCAGCTCCGGCGTTTTGTGGACGTTATAGAGCTCGACGCCGCCGAAGCGCATGGTCTCGGCCATCTGCACCTGCTGCTCCCAGGGGATCTGCTGCCAGCCGCGTGTGGAAAACGATACATTCATGTGCTGCTTCCTCCTCAGGCGTTCGCCGCTTCTTCGTAGACGATCTTGTTGATGGCGTTGAGATACGCGTGCACGGACGCGCCGATGATATCGGTCGAGATGCCGCGGCCGGAATAGAGCTTGCCGCCGCTGCGGAGCTTGACGACCGACTCGCCCATGGCCTCGCGGCCCTCGGTGACGGCCTGGATCTGGAAATCATCCAGCTCGTAATGGCGGCCGAGGATCGATTCGATGGCCAGGAACGCCGCGTCGACCGGGCCGTCGCCCAGGCTCACGCCCGAGAGCGTCTGGCCGTTTTTCGTGAGCTTCATCTGCGCCGAAGCGCTGATGGTGTTGCCGGTGTTGATGACGTAGCTTTCAAGCCGGTACGTCGGCGGCACCTGCAGCGCGGCGGAGGCGATGATGGCGTCGAGCTCCTTCTCGCCCACGGTCTGCTTCTTCGCCGCGATGCGGCAGAAGGCCTCGTAGACCTTCGCCCCGTCCTCCTCCGAAAGATCGTAGCCGAGGGCGGCGGCCATCTTCATGACGGCCTCCTGCGTGTCATGCACGGTCAAAACTGCGCCGGAGGAGGTCTGCACGCCGTTGTCAAACGGCGAGAGCTGGCTGCGGCCCGTCTGACACATCCAGGCGATCTGCGACAGCAGGCGGTTCATCTGCGTGAACTGCAGCGTGCTGACGACGCCGAAGTCCTGGGCTTTGGCCGCCAGCAGCTTCGCCATGTGCGCGAGGTTCGCAGTGTCGACGCAGTAGGCCGCGGCCTTGATCTCGCCGGCCCCGGCGGCGATGGCGCTCACGGCGCACGCGTCCGCCATCGACAGCGCGTCCGAGCAGCTCACGCCGAAGCGCACGTCCTTCGTCTGCGGCACGGCTTCATAGATCCCGCGCACGAAGCTGCCGAACGCGTCCGGCAGCATGCTCCCCGCTGCGTCGCAGACGGTCACGCCGGCCGCACCGGCCGCGATCGCGGTCTGCAGCGCCTCAGCGAGGAAGGCGGGATCGGCGCGCGTGGCGTCGTCCGCGAGGAATTCCACGTCCTCGCAGACCGCCCGCGCCGCCGCGACGGTCTCGCGGATCGCCTCGAGCATGGCGGCGGGCTTTTTGCCCGCGAGGTATTCCATCTGCACGGCACTGACCGGCGCGGGGACCTGGATGCGCGGGTGCTTCGCCTCTTTGAGCGCGGCCCAGACCAGCGAAACGCTCGCCGGGTCCAGCGCGACCGGCACGCACACGGCGCTCTCCTTCACCGCAGAGGCGACGGATTTGATGAGCAGACTGTCGATCTTCGGGTTTTCGACCGCGTGCAGCTCAATGACGCTCACGCCCAGCCGGTCGAGGAGCTTGGCAAGCTCGATCTTCTCGCGGAACGAGAGCGTATAGCCCGCGGCCTTGCCCGCCTGGCGGATCGTGGTATCTGTCACGGAAATGTGTTTCATCGTAGGTTCCTCCTTTTTTCGGAAAACAAAAAGTCCCTGAAGCCAACTGGCTTCAGGGACGAAATAGCTTCGCGGTACCACCCTGCTTATCCCCCGCCTCACGGCGGACGATCCCTCTCGGACTCTGACAAGCCCATAGCCGGTAACGAGGCCAAACGGGCCATGCTACTTGTCGCCGTTCGCAGGGCCTACTCGGGAAGCAGACTGACCGCTGTCTTCGGTACCGGCTCACACCAGCCGCCGGTTCTCTGAGACGCTCCAACAGGGCCATAATTCCGTCATCGTATTTCGTGGTTATCAATACTTGCGGCCATTAAAGCACGATTCCCACCGCTTGTCAAGCACACAGTCCAAGATTCGACATTTTCACAAAACCATGCGTCCTCTCCGCACCGCGTCTTTGTGCAATCGGTGCTCTGCGCACCCTTCAACCCAGCCCCACCCAGCGTTCATGCTCCACGGCATCGGCGGTGGCGTGGGCCACGGCCGCCTCCAGAATAAGCAGGAAATATCACGCCTGCGCGTCGCGGTTGTCGTCAAAAATCGGCATTCCGAGCTGAAGATCGTCGAGCGACGACAGCGTCCGCCCCAGCAGTCCGTTCAAAATCACCGCCAGCTGCGCGCGCGTCACCGCAGCGTCCCAGCGGCGCTGACTGGCACAATGGCCGCCAGCAGCAGTATGATCAGAAACATGGAAACGCAGACCTTTTTCATGGAACATCCCTCTTTGTATATCCTCATATTGAGGACTATGACGATCTTGGGCGCTATTACATTGAGGAGCTGGAGGTCATGCAGGTGCCGGAGCACCTGCAAAACTACATCGACTATGAGGCCTACGGCCGGGATGTGGCGATGGACGAAAACGGCAGCTTTACGGATCAGGGCTATGTGCGGGATACGGGGGACCGCTTCTGCGAGTATTACGATGGTGAGCGCGGCAGCATCCCCGACGAATACCGGGTGATGACCTTCCAGGACGATCTTCCCGAAGAAGAAAAATCCGAGTGGGCTATGGATATCGCCTTTGACATGGACGAGTTTTTCCGTCAGAACGATCCGCAGTACGCGGCGGAGCACCCGGAGGCGCACGCCGCAAAGGAAGCGCTTTATGAAAATCTGATGGCCGGGCGCATCTCCGCTTTGGAGGAAAAGCTGGCGGCGCTGGGCCAGACCCAGGAGGACTATCTTCCCTCCGAGATTGAAAAGTTCAAGGACGCCACGGGCTATGAGGAGTTTCTGGACTTCGACCCTGCCGAGGTCAAGGCGGCGTTGGAGGATCCGAACAGATCCCGTGTGGATGAAATGCTGGCCGCGGCGGAAAAGGCGGAACGGGAGTACGCGGCGGAGGCGGCCACCTATGCGCAGATCCCGGCAGATATCGTGGCACAGGCGCGTGCGGCGCAGGGCGACACCTTCTCCATCTATCAGCTGAAACCGGGAGATAGTACGCGGGACTACCGCTTTGAGCCGCTGGATACCATCCGTAACAACGGTCTTTCCGTAAAGCCGGAGAACTATGAGCAGGTTTACACCGCCCCGCTGACGGCGAAGGACAACCTTGAAAGCATTTATACCCGGTTCAATGTGGACCGTCCGGCAGACTTCACCGGGCACTCCCTTTCCGTGTCCGATATTGTGGTGCTGCATCAGAACGGGAAGGACACCGCCCATTACTGTGACCGCTTTGGCTTTTCTCAGGTGCCGGAGTTTTTGCAGCCGGAACGGGCAGCGGAGGTCACGATCCCCACGCCGGATCAGATGGCAACGCAGGAGCGAATCAGCACGCCCAGAGGCAGCTTTTGTGTGACGCATATGAGCCGGGCGCAAATGGAGGCGGCGGGATATGGGATTCACCATCAGTCTGACGATGGGAAATATCTCATCATGGGCAACGGCACGCGAGCCTTTGCTGTCCTCGCGGAGCAGCCGGAAAAGGACAATCCTCTCCGCACGGCGGAAATGACGCTGGAGGACGACTACGGCATGATCGACGGCGTGATCAACAACGGCA
>OIZI01001373.1_pt1 | contig 10527 bp, 10 predicted proteins | sample 1588441 | NCBI WGS metagenome assembly OIZI01 (sample SAMN03283284) | human gut metagenome | biome: human-associated habitat; material: feces | host: Homo sapiens | place: Peru | collected 2012
CGGTGCAAAAAATTGCTAGGTATTACCACTGCGTTGTGTGCGGAAAAGGTTAGCATTTTTCATTAGCATTTTGTGTTCTGAGCGCGCAAAATTGTTTGTGTGAATGTAAAATATTTTCTGCGTTCGCAGAAAGGTGAAAATGCCGAGCAGCAGAATAGCGTAAATGGATTTTTGCTTTGTGAAGACTTTTTTCAACGTCATGTGCCCGGCTCCCCCTCTCTCCTGCATTGGCACAATTAATAATTATAAATTATTATATCATAATCCACCCGATTTTTCAATAATTTCGAGAGGACTCCTACTCCCGGAGCAAGCATACCAAAGTACCGCAGCAACAAAAAGTAGCTGCGGTACGCCGGGAAGGGATCGTTCCAGTGGAAAGCAACCGCTCAGTAGGTGATGTTATGGGCGTAAAAATAGATCAGCAGGCCACCCAATCCGGCACCGGATATCATGCTTGCCCACGTCCAGAACAAAGATAGCAGAAGACCTAGAAGAACAAATATACAAAATACCATAATAAAAGAGTCTCTCTGGAAGATCAAGATATATTTAATAAATGTGATTGTTTCACCTACGATCACGACGAGAGCTCCAAGCAGGGCGAGAACAAAAAGATTTACTCCTGCCAGTTGAAGAATGGTAATCAGAATAGTCCATCCAAGTCCTATCCCTGCGATCAGGCTGCCTGTCTTAATGAGACACGCGAAGCGCTGAACACTCCCCAAAAATAGCAGGCGATCAAACTATCTCCGGCAATACTAAGTATGCTCGCAATAATGAGAGATTCTGGGCTTATGTAGTATGATGAGAAAATTGCTATGCCGATGATTGCGCTGAGAACCGTCAGAAACCCTCCGATTGAACCAATGAAGTGGCACTGTCTTAACCTTGAATACATATTGTATCTCCTTTCTACTGCTGTGTCCGCGACAAGCCGGTCCGTTTTTATGATATTCTGTAGCCTGATGGGTCATCTGTCTGTAGACCTTTCGCCAGAAAAGCTGTGCGATGAATAGCACGCTTTGGCGCCAAATTGAAATAAAGCGTGGCGCATCTGTGCCATTTGGGGAAAGCAAGGTCTGGGCTGCAAAAAAGGATCGTAAAGCGAAAACTGAACGTGAAATTTTACAGATCCGCAGGCTTAAAGGCGGCGTCCTGTGCTTTTCGCGTAAGAGTATATTTACGAGCATCAAGCAAAACGACAGAGGCAGTTTCTTTGCAATCTTCAACGGTTCCGCTCTTACGACCATGATTGCCTTTTCCCTGGGGGCGCGTAAGAAAACAAATTGGCGCAAAAGCGACCTACACAAATCTGGAAAAAACAATATGATGTTATATAAATAATGGGGATTGTACTGTGATTTGGCCTGAGGGCTGTTCGAAATCATAACCAGACTGCGACAGGATGGGAAAGGGCGGATGAGGGAATGAGAATAAGAAAAGTGGCTGCGCTTCTGATTGTAATATGTATTCTAGCCGGATGCGCATCGACAGACAGCTCCCTTCGGAACTCTTGCACAGAAATCTCCGGGAAGTTTCCGGAACAGTCGCAGGAGAACCCGCCAACAAGCAGATTGCTGAGGGACTATTGTACAGAGGGTCAAAGAGAACTTCTGGATCAATCACAAGAGAATCTGCCGACAGAATTGGTCTTTCATGATTGGACGGAGACAACGACAAGTTACAAAACGACGGATGGGGAAATCATCTCAGGAATACTGCAAGCGTTAAGGGCAACAACGGTCGTATCTAAGTCTTCCATCCGTTCTACAGACCGCCGAATCTTGGAATTTGTGATAGAAGAGGGGGATACCTGCAGCTTTGAGTTTGATGGAGATAAGTTTCAGGGAGCGGATAATGAGTGTTATGTTCTTTCCGGGGATAACGGGCTTTGGAAGCTGGTGTGGGCGATCCGTGAGAAGGATCCGGAATATCAAAAGCTGATACGATGAGCTGTATTTTTTGAGATTGCCTCGAAAAATGTGGATTGGCACAGGTGCGCCATGCTGTTTTTGGTAAATTGGCACCAAAGCGGCCTGCACAAATCTCTCCGGAAACGATATAGTGAAAGTGTCACAAGCTCAGGAATAGTGTTGGTCAGCCTTTAACGATTTTTTATTTTAGGAGGAAAACAATCATGAAGCAATGCGACAATGGCCATTTTTATGATGAAAAAAGATTCGACAGCTGTCCCTACTGCCAGGAGGGTGCCGGAGTTGGAAAGACGGTGGCGGCCAGTTCGGTGGGAAAAACCGTGGCAGCCGTTCCGGGCGGCGTCGCACCGGAAGCGGATAGAGGCAAGACGGTAGGTATCATCAAAAAGAAAATCGGCATTGATCCTGCCGTTGGCTTCTTGGTTTGCATTTCCGGCCCCAATCGCGGCGCGGATTACAAGCTGGTAGCGGGCAGAAATTTCATTGGTCGGGCAGCGGCAATGGATGTAGCTCTGACAGATGACGATACGGTATCCAGAGAAAGCCATGCGCTGGTGACCTATGACGCAAAGCACAATAAATTCTCCCTTTCTCCTGGCCAGGGCAGAGGCATCACCTATTGCAATGATGAGCAGGTGGAAATGGTGCGCCCCCTGAATGCCTATGATGTGATCGAAGTAGGCAAGAGCCAGCTTATCTTCCTGCCTTTGTGCGGAGAGAAGTTTCAATGGAATGAGGAGTAAGGAATGAATCGTGTTCTTTCATGGCTAAACCAACCGCTGTTTCCGGACAGCATGATCTGCATCTGGATGGCGACGGTTGTTGGGATTGCACTTCTGTTGGTGCTGGTTCTTGCCTTTGTCCTGATACGGCGGAAAAAGAAACGGGATAATAAAGTGACGGAAGAACCGGTTATGGAGCATTCAAAACCGGTGCCGGAGTTGGAACTTGCCAATCTCCAGGGCATCGGCAGCCGGGAGGAACAACAGGACGCATTCGGCATCTCCCGCATGGACCGTTATGAAGAAGACGGTCTACTCGCTGTGCTGTGTGACGGTATGGGCGGTATGGCGGAAGGTGGCAGGATCGCGGCAGAAACGGTATCGGAACTCGTGGGTATCTTCCCGTGGGCAGATGACAGCGATATCCCTGGCTGGATATCTCAGCGCAGCAACAGGGTCTACCAGCAGTTCCGCGGTCATGGTGGAACCACCCTAGTGGCCGTGCTGCTCAAGGGAAACCGGCTTTCCTTCTGGTGCGTAGGCGACAGTGACCTGTTCCTACTCAGGGAGGGCAAGCTCTATGGGGTGAACATCCGGCAGGAATATAAGAACGATCTGGTACTGCGAGCATTGGATGGAGCATTCCCCGTAGAGGAGGCGTTTCACGATTCACAGGCAGGCGCACTTTCGGAGTACATGGGCAAAGAAGAAGTGAATTGCGACTATAACCGTATACCTTTTTCCCTCCGACCGGAGGATGTGCTGCTGCTCTGCTCGGACGGAATAAGCGACACTCTGACCTTAAAGCAGATCCGGGAAGCTATGGCTCTCTCTCCACAGGCGTGCTGCGACAAGCTGGAGGAGGAAATTCTACTGACAGGCAAACCGGATCAAGATAATTATACGGCAATCGTATTGAACTATCACGGTAAAGGAGAGAAAGAATAAATGGGAACGAAAAAAGCGACAGGAAAGCAAATTACAGCCATCCTTTTGCTGGTTGTAGGAATGATTTTTTCCGTGTTCGGTGTGTTGGGCATTGCAAGCGGAGGCGGCATGGATCCCTATGAGGCGCGCAACAGCGTCGTCATGGTGTATTCCTATCTTCAGCTTACCGACGGACAGTCCGCTGGCGCTATGGGCACCGGCTTTGCCATTGGGAAGACTGGCGAACCAGTGGAATATATTGTGACCAACGGCCATGTGGTGGAGTTAGGTTATATGGGGCCAAAGGTGTATCAGGGACAGACAGCTTCGGCGGGCGTGCAGGTATATTTCTCAGCAGCGGAAAACGATTATGTCGCAGCTGAAGTAGTTTATTATTCGCCCTCTGACGAGAAGGATATTGCGATTATCAGACTGCCATCAAAGACGGATAAACGAACTGCAATCGCCATCAAGGATGCAGATGCGGTTGCAATCGGCGACACCGCCTATGCGCTGGGATATCCAGGCGTGGCAAGCAGCAGCCAGCAGTTCAATACTTACGATGAGAACGATATTACACTGACAAAGGGGATTATCAGTAAGCGCACCAAACCGGCATGGAGCAACTACGACGCATTTCAGATGGATGTCTATATCAATCACGGTAATTCCGGCGGCCCGCTGGTTGATGAACGCGGCTTCCTGATTGGAATCAATTCTTCCGGCGCAGTGGATGAGCAGGGCAAGAGCGAGGGCGTGAACTTTGCAATCACCTCCGCTGAATTGATGAAGGTTCTGAACAGCGAAAACATCAAATACACCACAGCGAGCGGCGGACTCTCCGGGATCCCATCTTGGTTTGCCTATGTGTTTCTGCCCATCGGTGTGCTTGCGCTGGTAGGTGGCATTATTCTGCTGGTCATGTTGCAGAAAAAGGGACAGAATGTTTCCACATTTGCTGGTGCTGCCGCAAACGCGGGAGCGAACAATGTGTCCGTCAGGGGTGGCCGCGGTTCTGCTGGGAAACGTGCTGTACTGCGTGGGGTGACAGGAAAATATGCGGGTCAGAGTTTTGACCTCTTGAAGGGCAAGGTGGTCATCGGCCGTGATCCGGCAACCTGCAACATTGTGTTTGATAAAAATGCGCCGGGTATTAGCGGACGACATTGTCAGGTGGCCTACGACCAGAATGAAGACTGCTTTATCATTACTGACCTTGGATCTTCTTATGGTACCTTCCTGGGCAATGGTAAAAAGCTGACGGCCAACGTGGCAGAAAAAATGTATGCCGGGGACACCTTCTACCTATGTGATAACGCCAACCGATTCGTATTGAGCAAGGAGTAATCCATTATGTCAGCGTATTGCTTGAAGAAAGGAAAAATCCAGGAAGCACAGGGGGACGACGCTGCCGGCTGGGATCTGACGGCTATCTTCCACCTGACTGCTGACGGAGAAATGACAGAACTCCGCGAGTTTCCGGCATTGTCGGAAGGGGAAGGAATGCTGGTATATGCGGGAGAATTCTACATTGAACCGCTGGAAATACAGATCGAGTTTCTCAAGGCGGCCAATGCTGAAAAATGGCTGGAGGCTTTGATTTTGCGGCACGCCGACCGGGTACGGCAGGTATCGAAGGAACTCTTCGTCATGGCCGAGATCAAGGAGGTGGACACATGAATCCGGAACGTGTTTGTTATGGTTGCTTCGTGGAAAAAGAGCCAGGAGTTTCATGCCCGCATTGCGGCTTTAATGAAAACGATGAACAGCCGTATCTTGCGCTGCCGCTCGGAACCATTCTGAATGGAAGGTATCTGGTTGGAAAAGTGCTGGGCATCGGCGGGTTCGGAATTACCTATCTGGGATACGACCTGACGCTGGAAATCAAGGTTGCGATTAAAGAATATATGCCCTCTGCTCTGGCCACACGGCACCCCGACCATTACAGCGTGGTGCTGACCGGACGGGTGGAGAATGATTACCAGTATGGCATGGAGCGTTTTCTGGATGAGGCGAAGATTCTTGCCAAGCTGCAGAGTACGCCCCATATCGTGTCGGTGCAGAATTATTTTAAGGAGAATGGCACGGCTTATTTTGTGATGGAGTACGTGGACGGTATGAGCCTGAAGGCGTACCTGTCGAAAAACGGGGATAAAATTCCATATGACCAGGCAATTGCCATCCTGCAGCCGATCATGGAAGCGTTGGTACAGGTGCATGCGATGAATCTGCTGCACCGGGATATCAGTCCTGATAATATCTATATTACTACCAAAGGTGAAAGCCGCCTGCTGGATTTTGGCGCAGCACGCTTTGCATTAGGAGACGGCAAAAGTGTGTCGGTTATCTTAAAGCACGGCTATGCACCGGAGGAGCAGTATTCCAGCCACGGCAACCAAGGCCCCTGGACAGACGTATATGCTATGGGTGCTACTTTGTACCGCTGTATTACAGGGCAGCTTCCGCCGGATGCGGTGGAACGCATTCATGGAGATACCATGAAAACCCCGTCAGAGCTGGGAGTACACCTCCCCCCTCATGTGGAAAATGCAGTCATGAAAGCATTGGCAGTAAAGACCGAAGATCGATTCCCTAACATGGAGGCATTCATTGGTGCACTGAGTGGCCGTGTTTCCGTACAGGATCAGGTGGCGGCCGGTATCAGTCGGCGTACCCAGGCCAACGCTTACGAGCAAAGCGGGTATGGGCAGACCGTCCGTCAGCACCCCGATCCTGTCGCCGGAGGCTCTGTGACGGGAAAGTCTTCCTCTTTTTCCAAACTGCTTTCCTATATGAAAGCCAATCCCATCATCGCGTGGGTTTCCGGAGGAGGCCTGCTGGCAATAATCGCGCTTTGCATTATCCTTCCCATCGCGCTCTCTGGCGGAAAGAAAACAACTCCGACAGGAAATAACGGCGGAACGCCATCCGTAATCAGCCAGCCACCGGTGAACGAGGAGCCCAGCAAGCCAGAATCGGAAACGGAACCTTCGGGGGGTTCAGCAAACATGGTGGAGCATACGATTGACCTTCTCAATGCCACTATTGAAATTCCATCGGATTATACAGCCTCGGAGAACGGGATGAACTTTATCAGTGAAGAGAAAGGCTGCGCCGTCATGACGGATTATCTTTGGAATGTTGACGGCCCGATCTATTCCCTTGCTGATGTGGAATCCAAACGTGAGGATATTGTCGCCACGCTGATGCAGAATCTGGAGGTTTCAGACTATCAAATCCTGACGGCCGGCCCTGACCAAGTGGGAAATTCGGATGCCTATCAGATCTATTTTGAAGGCACTGACAGCGAGGGCGTTTCCATGGAGATGGTCGTCATGGCAGTGGACGGATATTCATTTGGCTGTTATTTCATCATCACTGCCTATCCAAAGGGAGATGCGGCTGCCGCAGCAGAGATTCATTCCATCATCCAATCCTTTTACAGTACCGGAATGCCGGATGTGACCTATAAAATGTACTATGCGGAACACGCCGGTGTGAAGGTCATCATAGACGATTCCCTTGCTCAGGGCGGCGTTGCGGATGTGAAATGTCAAGTGGATGCGTATGGCATAGGAACCGTCCATGAGATGTTCCTATACCCGACGCAGGAAGATAGTGAGGCCGCGCAGGGGCAGGGGTACTGTGTGGAAATCGGTAAAGCTTCCGAATTCGGACTGAGTACACCGGAGGAAGTGATCGAATTCAACAAGACCTTGAGCGGAACAAATAATGACTCCTACACCTTTTCCTCTGGCGGTGTGGAATGGCTGGCTTATGACTTTACGATGTCCGACAGGAGTTTCAGCTATGCATCTGCTGTGATCGATGGAGAGTGTTACCTTGTGGGCTGCGCATTCAATGATTCCAACAAAGATACGATCGTTACATTATATAATCAGGCAACTGCGTCTCTCCGCGCTTGGACAGAGTAATTAGTAAGGAATTTGGCGGGGGTATATAGAAAAGAAAGAGGTAAAATATGAATTTGGAACATATCTGTTATGGCTGTTTTCAGGAAAAGCCGGACGGAGCCTCAGTCTGCCCCCACTGTGGATTCTGTGCAGAGGAGGAACAGCCATTTCTGGCGCTGCCTATGGGAACTCTGCTGAATGGCCGTTACATGACTGGTAAGGTACTGGGTGTGGGAGGGTTCGGCATTACCTATCTGTGCTATGATTTGACTTTGGAGATCAAAGTTGCAATTAAGGAATATATGCCATCCAGCCTTGCCACCCGACATTCTGATAAGTACAGCGTAGCGCTGACTGGACGAGGGCAGGAGGACTACCAGAACGGCATGGAGCGATTCCTGGATGAGGCGCGGATTCTTGCCAAGCTGCAGAACACGCCGAACATCGTGTCGGTGCAGAACTATTTTAAAGAAAACAATACGGCATATTTCGTGATGGAATATGTCGAAGGCATGAGCCTGAAGGCATATATTGCCTCCCAGGGTGGAAAAATTCCTTATGACCAGGCATTGACTATTTTGCTGCCGGTAATGCACGCACTGACACAGGTACATGCGTTAAACTTAACGCATCGTGATATCAGTCCGGATAATATTTTCATCACGGCCAGAGGAGAGAGCAAGTTGCTGGATTTTGGCGCTGCCCGCTCCTCTGCCGTGGAGAAAAAAAGTATGTCCATTATCCTGAAGCATGGATATGCGCCCGAAGAGCAATACTCCAGCAAGGGAAATCAGGGCCCATGGACGGACGTATATGCGATGGGAGCAACATTGTATCGTTGTGTGACAGGGGAACTGCCGCCGGACTCTATTATGCGGGTTCATAATGATACGTTGAAAAAACCTTCGGAACTGGGAATTAGGCTTCCTTTGTATGTGGAGCAGAGCATTATGAGGGCGCTTGCGGTAAAAGCGGAGGATCGTTTCCGATCCATGGAAGACTTCCTGGACGGACTTTCTGGAAAAAAGCAAGTGGCTTTCCACCGCGCGCGAGCTTTGCCGACCGGTCCTATAGCGAAGAGCTCCGGCAAAAAGCCGCAGCTTTGGATCAGACTCCGGCAGAGCCCAACTGGGCTGAGAATTGCGGTTCTGGTACTGTGTGTTGTTGCAGTGGGCCTAGGCATCTGGGGGACTGTAGCGGGGATCAGAACATTGACCGGCGGGGGAACTGAGTCGGGTACAGATAGTTCAGGTTTGGCGCTGCAAAAACCGAATGGCGCAGAAAATGTATCTTTACGGGAGTACACCCAAGACTATCTGAATATTACTATGGGGATTCCGGAAGGATATACCGAGACGGAATCCGGCAACGGTGCCTTTATGTCTGCGGATGGGGCTTCCACACTGCAGGTTGGGTTTTATGACAAGTCTGCCGGTTTCCCGGTGTATACCCTTTCTGATGTAGAAAAAAATGCGGAGAAGTATGTCCGCTATTACATTGGACTGTTGGAAAGTACAGTTATTACAGAACAGAAAATTACAGATCGGGGCTACAGGAAGATCGATACCCTCAACGCTTATCTGATTCAGTTTGCCGCAACCGAGAGCGGTGGCACAACCATGGAGTTTCTGGCGGCGTTTATCGAATGTCAAAACGGTTTCGGCTGCTACAACATTATCGGTTCTTACCCTCAGGGTGATGAGGCAGCAAAGGCGGAGATCTTCGCGGCGATGGATAGCTTTCGGAGCAGCGGCCCTGCAGGAACGATCTATCAACGGTTTTATGATGAACGGCTTCCGTTTCAATTCCTTTACATGGCGGATGAGGGAGATGTTCAGTTCAATGTAGTCAATGAAAATCGTCTGGAGATTAGCAATAGCGATATCAGCATGGAGGTTCAGTGTCACCCCTTAGATGGCACGCTGAATAAGGGAATCTGGCTGGATAGGTTTAAAGAAGAAATGAGCGGTATGTCCGGCGCTGAACTGCGTGGAGGCCGCTGGCAAAGAGAAAGCGGCGGAATCGACTGGATGATTGACGGGTATACCATAACCGAGGATGGGCAGGCGGTTTATATAGACGTTCATGCCGGTGAGTCAGACGGATTTGTGTTTATGGTTCTGGTTGCCGAGGAAAATGAGGGCAATCTTTTCAATGGCATGTTGTTGGATGTGACCAACACAATTCGCCCTGTGGAATGATAAACAAGTGTATTTTGGAAAGGAAGGAAAAACAAGTGCTGAGTTTAAAAGAGAATGTCAATTGTCCCCGCCGTATGGTTGTGTATGCTGTTTTCGATGTGTTGGATCGGATGGGGTGCCAATACGAGCAGGCGTTGGTCGGTGATATCAGGGCAGAGACGAAGGTGCTGGGGCATATCAGCGAATACGCCTTTGCTGTGACAGAACAAACTGCCGACACATCAATCCTCCATGTTTCCATGCTTCGTCCTGCAAGCGGTCTGACTGAGGAGAAAAAACAGCTTGCGATACGTTATCTGCTGGACAGTGTACTCCAACATATCGATGAAGTGCAGGTTTCAGAGTGAGGCGAATACGATAATAAACAAGCCAAGAGCATCTCAGTCGCCCGCCAACATGAATACTCAGGCGGTGGCAAATGCAGTGGAAGTGTCCCTTTTGTTTCAATATGAGTGAATACGATGTTCGTAGCTTTTTTCGGACTGTTACTGCTGATACCCATCGGGTGAGTTCGTCCAAGCTGGGATGCTATTCGTCCAAAGATCTTCTTTGGGGAAGTTGCTATCCAAGTTGTAGCAACATTGATTTTTCAAATCCCTCTTGCGAAATTGGTGCGATATTTTTCTGGCATTACCAATTTGGCATGGGCGGTATCTGGCAGTGGCATTCCTAGTGTTTTTATAGAGACGACGGCACACAAAGGCCGCCGTCTTTTCCGTTACCGCTCAGGGGCACTTCTTTTTCGTTTGATGATTGAATTTCGATGCTGCTCCTGCCTTTTGTGAGCAATGAGTTGTCGCGCCTGCCGTTCTTCTGCATCCTCTCC
>OIZI01001375.1_pt1 | contig 10525 bp, 10 predicted proteins | sample 1588441 | NCBI WGS metagenome assembly OIZI01 (sample SAMN03283284) | human gut metagenome | biome: human-associated habitat; material: feces | host: Homo sapiens | place: Peru | collected 2012
AACGAAAAAATGTTAGCAGTGATTATTCAGTTTTGAAGGCACGTCCTTCTAAAAATACTGGACAGAAGCACAGAAATGTGTTATACTGATTCAGTCAGATCGGTCGGTGTCGATGACGGTAAGGTTCCACCTGTTCCCATTCCGAACACAGAAGTTAAGCTTACTTGTGCCGAAGATAGTTAGCTGGAAACGGCTTGTGAAAATAGGTAGTCGCCGACTTGAACAGAGAGTCCTGAGATGAAAGTCTCAGGGCTTTTTTGTTGCGTTTTGGGGCAAAAAATAGTATTATAAAAGCAGAACCTTATACTTTCTACAGATTTTCCTGTTACACTGGATGCACAAGGAAAGGAGATTCTGTATGGACAAATTAACGAAAAAAGGGCTGGACGGTACCCAGCTCAAGACCATTGCACTGGCGCTGATGGTGCTGGACCACATTCATTATTTCTTTGAATTCACCGGCTGCATCCCGACGGTGTTCAGTATGCTGGGGCGGCTCAGTGCGCCGCTGTTTCTGTTCTGCACGGTGGAGGGCTTTGCGCACACCCATGACCGGAAGCGCTACGTTCTCCGCATCTGGGCAATCGGAACGGCAATGGCGGCACTGGAATTTTTCATGATCTATGCCGGTGCCTTCCGGCGTGGAGACGGCTTTTATCCGCAGAATGCCATCTTCCAGGATCTTGTGCTGCTGTGCGTGGTCTGGCAGGGAATCGACTGGCTGCGGGAAAAGAAAATTGCAAAGGGCGCAGCAGCCATTGCAGCTGTGCTTTGCTGGCCCTATATGGTCGTGGTTTTTCTGCTGCTTTTCCCCCAAGTGCAGGACATGCCCATTGCCTCTGCGGTGGTGGCGTTCCTGATGACGAGTCCGCTGCCCATGTGGACGGCTGTCACAGACGGTAGCTGGGGCTTTTTGCTGGGCGGGGTGTTGCTGTATGCGCTGCGGGGGCATCGCCCGGTGCAGCTGGGCGTGTGGGCGCTGAATGCGCTTCTGTGGGATTTGGTGCTGCCCTTTGCGATGGTTTGCCGGCAGGATGGCTTTGTGTGGACACAGATGTTTACCGCTTACTACGAGTGGTTCGGCGTAGGCGCTGTGGTGCTGATGCTGCTGTACAACGGCCAGCGGGGCAGCGGCCACAAGCAGCTGTTTTACTGGTTCTATCCGGCCCATATCTATCTTTTGTATGGGGCATCCTGCCTGCTTTACAATGTGATGAGGTGATCGTGTGGCAAACATTCTGGCGGTGGACGATAACCCGGACCTGTGCATCCTGCTCAAGACGGCCTTGGAGCGGGATGGCCACCGGGTGGTGACATGCAGCTCCGGGGCAGACCTGACCGAAGCACTCTGCCGCTGGTCGGACTGCATCCTGCTGGATGTGATGATGCCAAACGAAAGCGGCTTTGCTGTCTGCCGCCGGATCCGGGAGCAGACGGATGCACCCATTTTGTTCCTGACGGCCCGGACCGATGAGGCATCCGTGCTGGAGGGGCTGGGCATTGGGGGAGATGACTACCTGACCAAGCCCTTCCGGGTGAGCGAACTGCGGGCGCGGGTCGCGGCCCATCTGCGGCGGCAGAATCGTGTTCCGGTGTACCGGATGGTGCGTAGCGGGGTGAGCTTTGATATGACGGGCAAATCGGCGTCCTACGCAGAAAAAGAACTGCCGCTGACCCGCTCGGAGTACGCTATCTGTGAGTATCTGGCGCTTCATGCCGGGCAGACCTTCACCAAGGAACAGATCTACGAAGCCGTGTTTGGCGTGGATGGAACAGCGGACGACACCGCTATCACCCAGCATATCAAAAACATCCGGATCAAGCTGCGGGCCGCAGGGGCACCGGAGACGCTTTTGAAGACGGTGTGGGGAGTGGGCTATCAATGGAAAAGCGAAAACTGATCTCGCTGCGGGCCGTGCTGCTGGGGTATCTTGTGCAGACAGCGGTGAGCTGCATTGTGGCAGCGGTGCTTTGGTTCCTGCTGTTTTTTTTGTGCATCGACAGCGGATGGCTTCTTCCGGCCAACCGGGCGGCGCGGGTCTCGAACGAGGCGGCACAGAACATCCTGCCGTACCGGACGGCGAAAACATTTGACCCGGCTGAGCTGGACCCGCTGTGCCGGTATGTGCTGATTGATGCAGAGGGGAATACGGTGCTTGCCACCAACATGGACAGTTCCCATCTGCAAAAGGCAATGCGGGAGTGGACGGGGGATCTTCGCTGGGAGATTGGATACGAACAGTATTATCTGCGCGCGAGATTGCAGGACGGGACGGTTTGTCTGCTGCAATTTGACTACGCAGTGCCCTATGCAGACCCAACTCTGCGCGATACTCTGCCGGATGTGCAGACGATGCACTTGATCTTGGGCATTTTTCTGCTGGTGGGGGTGGTCGCGTGGAGCACCCACCGTTCCGGTGCGTTTCTGAGACGGGAGACGGCTCGGCTGACGGAGGTGTCCCGGCAGGTGGCCGCAAAAAAGGGCATCGAGGACATCGACTTTACCGGGGCAAAGGTGCGGGAGTACGATGAGGCCCTGCGTGCGTTGCAGCTGATGGGCGAGGAACTGACCGACAGCCTGCAGGCCCAGTGGGAAATGGAGCACCGGCAGCGGGAGAGCATCATCCAGCTGTCTCACAAGCTGAAGACGCCGTTGACTGTCATTCAGGGCAATGCCGAACTTCTGGCCGAGGATGAGGGCATGACCGGGGAACAGAAGGCCCAGCTCGACGCCATCCTTCGCAGCACCGGAGAGACGCGGAATTATCTGACCCGCATCCGCGCTGAGGTGCAGACGCCCCTGAAATACAAGCAAAGACCATAACAACAGCCGCCCCGCCGCGTTGAGAGAACAACGCGGCGGGGCGGCTGTGTGGTATCGGAAAATGTTACTGCATGTTGGCCTTCTGGATCAGGCTGCGGATGTGGTGGGCCAGCATCTCGATGGCGGGGCCGTTCTCGCCGCCGTTGGGGATGATGATGTCGGCGTTGCGCTTGCTGGGCTCCACAAAGGCTTCGTGCATGGGCTTGACCGTGGTGCGGTACTGGGTGATGACGCTGTCCAGCGAGCGGCCGCGCTCCTTGACATCCCGCAGGATGCGGCGGAGGATGCGCTCATCGGCGTCGGTGTCCACATAGATCTTGTAGTCGAACAGCTTGCAAAGCTCCGGCTCGGCCAGGGGCAGGATGCCTTCCACGATGAGGACGGGGGCCGGCTCGATGTGCTGCACCTCGCTGCTGCGGTTGTGGTCGGCGTAATCGTAGACCGGGCAGTCGATGGCGCGGCCCGCCTTCAGCTCCCGCAGGTGCTCGATGAGCAGGTCGTTATCAAACGCATCCGGATGGTCATAGTTCAGCTTGCAGCGCTCCGCAAAAGGAAGCTCGTCGTGGCGCTTGTAGTAGCTGTCGTGGGAGATCAGACGCACCTCGTCCTCCCCGAACCGTTCCTTGAGCCGGATGGCCAGTGTGGTCTTGCCGCTGCCCGAACCACCCGCGATGCCGATGATGAGATTGTTCATGCTCCAAAATCCTCCTGCCTGCCGATTTCGGTAGAAAAACCGGTCAAAATAAGTTATAATAGAAACACTGTATCTTACTGCCTATCATAACACAAAAACGCGGCTTTTGACAGAGCAAACCATGCTCTTGGAGGAAATTTGATGAAAAAAATCGTTTTGGCTCCCTACATTGACCAGACAGACCGCTGGGTGAACGGCTGCGAGAGCATCAGCGCGGTGATGCTGCTGCAGGCGATGGGCATCCGGATCGACCCGGACACCTTCATCGAGCGGGACCTGCCCCATGCGCCCTACTGGGAGCAGGATGGGAAACTCTACGGCCCAGACCCGTGGCAGGTCTACCCCGGCGACCCGCACGACCACACCGGCTACGGCTGCTATGCGCCCTGCATCGTCCGGGCGCTGAACAGTGCGCTGGAACACGAGGGCGCGGCCGGGCAGTTCGAGGTGGTGGACGAGAGCGGCAAGACGGCGGCGGAACTCTGCCGGTACATCGACGCCGGGATGCCGGTGGTGTTCTGGGCGACGCTGGACTTTCAGCCGGTGCCCGAACAGCGGGACCACTGGCTGCTGGCCGACGGCACCGACTTTGCCTGGAAGTGCAACGAGCACTGCCTGCTGCTGGTGGGCTACGATGCAGAGCATTACTGGTTCAATGACCCATGGCACGACCACGGCCTCTGCTGCCAGCCCAAGGCGCTGGTGGAGGCCTGCCATGCCGCGCAGGGAATGTTCGCTGTGACCCTGCGCAGGAGGTGAGCTGCCATGCAGAGGGACGAACTGAAACAAAATGTCAAAAACTACGCCCAGAAGTTTGAGGACGGCGGCCTCCGGCTGCTGAAAAAGGGCCAGAAGGGGGTCATTCACGCCATCTTCAGCCGGTTCGGGCTGGTGCTGCTGCTCCTGCTGCTTCAGGTGGGGCTGCTGGTCAGCATCTTCCGCTGGTTCGGCAATCTGCTGCCCCACTACTTCGGCGGCAGTGTGGTCGTCACGGCGGCCATGGTCCTCTACCTGCTGAACAGCAAGATGGACAACAGTGCAAAGATCACCTGGATGGTGGTCATTGCGCTCTTTCCGGTGGTGGGTGTGCCGCTGTTCTTCTATGTGAAGAGCAACTTCGGCCACAACATCCTGCGCAAACGGCTGCTGGAACTGGAAGATGTGCTGCGCACCCAGCTGCCGCAAAACCAATCGGTCGTCCAGAAGCTGGAAGCGTCCGAACCCGGCGCGGCGTCGCTGGCGAACTATCTGTATGGGCGGGGCGGCGGCTTCCCGGTGTATGAGAACACCGCCATGACCTATTTCCCCAGCGGCGAGGCCAAGTTCGAGGAATTGCTGCGCCAGCTGGAAACGGCAGAAAAGTACATCTTCGTCGAATACTTTATCATCGATGAGGGGCTGTTCTGGGGCCGGGTGCTGGAAGTGCTGGCCCGCAAGGCTGCAGCGGGGGTGGATGTCCGGGTGATGTACGACGGCACCTGCGAGTTCTCGACCCTGCCGCGCGATTACCCCCGGCGGCTGGAAGCGCTTGGCATCCGGTGCAAGGTGTTCAGCCCGGTGCAGCCGTTCGTCTCTACCCACTACAATTACCGCGACCACCGGAAGATCCTGGTCATCGACGGGCGGGTGGGCTTTACCGGCGGCGTGAACCTGGCCGATGAGTACATCAACCAGGTGGAAAAGTATGGCCGCTGGAAGGATGCCGCGATCATGCTGGAGGGCGAGGCGGTCCGCTCGCTGACCGCGCTGTTTTTGCAGATGTGGTGCATCCTGAAGGAGCCGGAGTTCGACGCCTTTCTGGCCGAGCCTATCCCGGTGCCGGAAAATGCCAGAGGCACGGCGGCTCCCTATGGGGACTGCCCGCTGGACGGTGAGCGGGTGGGCGAGATGGTCTACATCGACCTGCTCAACCGGGCGCGGCGGTACATCCACATCATGACGCCCTATCTGATTTTAGACGGCGAGCTGGAAACGGCCCTGAAGTTTGCCGCCGAGCGCGGTGTGGACGTCCACCTCATCCTGCCGGGCATCGCGGACAAAAAGTTTGCGAACTCGCTGGCCAAGACCCATTATTCGTCCCTGCTGGATTCGGGGGTGAAGATCAGCGAGTGGACACCGGGCTTTGTTCATGCAAAAGTCTTTGTCGTGGACGACCGGGAGGCCGTGGTGGGCACCATCAACCTCGATTACCGCAGTCTGTACCATCACTTTGAAGATGCGGTCTGGCTGACGGATGCCCCCTGCATCCGGGACATCGAGGCGGATTTTCAGGCGACACTGGAACAGTGCCGCACCGTGGAAAACGACCCCAGAAGCATCTGGCAGGGGCGGTGGCTGTTCCGCGCGCTGGGCATGCTGCTCAAAGTGCTGGCACCGCTGCTGTAAAAAAGCAACAAAAAAACGAGGCTGTCCGCGGGATACGGGCAGCCTCGTTTTTGCTTAGTTGAGTGCAGTCAGTGCCTTGACGCAGGCGTCAAAGCGCTCCTGCGGGAGGGTCTGGGTGAAGAGCTGGAACTTCTTCAGCGTCAGGGCGCGGCAGTCGGGATAGGTCTGGGCAAGTTCGACCAGCTCCGGCAGGTGCTCTGCCAGCAGCGGGGCGCTGGCGGGGTCATCCAGCAGCTTGCCGATCCGCATGTCCGGACCGTACTCCGTGGCCTCTGCGGGCTGGGGCACAAGCTCGTCATGCCGGAAGATGTGCTCCAGAAAGCGCAGGGCCATCGGGAACCAGTGGGCGAGATCCGGGTTCGCATAGCTGCGGGGCGCGGTGACGTTGAGGGTGCCCAGCGAAGCACCGTGGTCGCCGTAAGAGAAGATGTGGATCTCATAGGGGGTGTGCAGCGCCGCCAGGCGGGAGGCAAAGTCCAGCGAGTTCGAGGCGGGCACGAGCCGGTCGCCCTGGGTCGCGAACAGGAAGGAAGGCGGCGTCTGGGCGTCGATGTGGTTCAGCACATTGGGCATCTGGACGCCCATGGCGACACCGTCCGCGGCGTAGACGCCGTAGCCCAGCAGCAGGGCGGCGGGGCGGATGCGGCCCATGGTGCCCAATGCACCGGTCAGGTGGGCACCGGCGGAAAAGCCCAGCACGGCGATCTTGTCCGGGTCGATGTGGAGCTCTTCCGCATGGTCATGCAGGTAGATGAGCGACTCTTCTGCCTCGGCCAGCGCATTGTCGAACACCTCGGCACCGGGGCAGCTTGTGCTGACGGTATACCGCAGCACGAAGGCGTTGTAACCGGCATTCAGAAAGGCCAGCGCCACGGGCTCGGCCTCGCGGTCGGTGCAGTAGGCATAGCCGCCGCCGGGGCAGATGAGGACGGCAGGGCAGACGTTCAGGCGGGGCAGGGCGCTGCTGGTCTGCTGGACATAGCCAGTCAGGGTGGCGCTGCGCCGTCCGACGGGATGGGTGAACTGGTTCATAGTGGGTACCTCCGTTTGATTTTATTGATACTGCTTTTCCAGCGAGAAACCGCGCCCGCTGACTTCGGTGACACGGCTGATGATGAGAAAGCATTCCGGGTCAATGGAATGGACGAGCTTTTCGAGCTTGGGCAGCTCCCGGTTGGATACGACGCTGAGCAGCACCTCAGTGGGCTCGTGGGTGTAGCCGCCCTCGCCGTGCAGGATGGTCACGCCCCGGTCGATCTGTTCCAGAATGGCATCCCGGATCTCGTCCGACCGGGTGCTGACGATCTTGACCTGGGTGCGGCTGTCGCCCAGAAGGAGCATCTTGTCCATGACGATGGTGTGCAGGATGACCATCACGATGCCATAGAGCACCTGTTCCGGCGGGCTGAAGAGCGCCTGCACCAGCAGGATGGCGATGTCGAAGACCATCATCGTGAGAGACACCGGCAGGCGGAACCATTTCTGGAGCACCAGCGGCGGGATGTCCATGCCGCCGGTGGAGGCACCGGCCCGGATGACCAGCCCCAGTGCCACGCCGATGCCCAGCCCCGCGAAGACCGTGCACAGGAAGATGTCCTTGGTGAGGACGCGGTCGGCCAGAAGCTGCTCCCACAGCGCCAGAAAAGCGGGGCTGAGGATGCTGCTGGCCAGCGTGTTCAGTGCAAAGGCGCGGCCCAGAACGGCCCAGCCCCAGACCAGCATGGCCAGGTTGAACACCAGCAGAAAGCCGGAAACGGACAGGCCCGTCAGCCGCCCGAAGGCCAGCGCGATGCCGGTGGCACCGCCGGTCACGAGCCCGGCGGGCTCCAGAAATAAGGCGACCGCCAGCGCGTAGAGCGCGTTGCCAAAGACGATGACAAGGCTGTTCCAGAAGAGCTGGCGGCGATGCGTGTGGTTCATAGAAGATCCCTCCTTTCTCCTATGATACAGGATAAATATGAAAAAATCCAGCCTGCGATGCAATAAGATGCAATAACAAGAAGAACGGCACCCATCGGGTGCCGTTTTTCTTGTTATGATTATGATTCTTCATCCAGAAGCCGCAGGCCCGCCGTATCGGTGACGGGCAGGGAGAAGACGATGGCCCCGGCTTTGGGGGCGGCCTTGCGCATGATGGCTTTCATGATCGCGTTCTTCTGGGCGGTGCGGGAGACGATGAGGACCAGCTCCTTTTCGTTGACCAGTTCCACCCCCATGAAGTGGGCGGCCCCCTCCATGCCGGTGCCCTTGGCGTGGATGACGGTGCCGCCGCCGGCTCCCTCGGCGCGGGCCGCATCCATGATGGAACCGGTGTGGCCCTGGTTGGCGATGACGAGCAGCAGCTCATAGCGGGTATCTTTCAAGGTGCTCTCCTCCTCTACGGTGAAGGTCTGGTGTTCGGTCAGGAATTGCAGGGCGCGCTTGCCGCCGATGCTGCTGACCGGCACGATGAAGGCGATGCCGGTGCCGGGCACGTCGATCTGCAGCTTGCGGCGCAGGCCCTTCTGGAGCCTGGGCCAGGTGTCGGCGGTGATCATGGCAAAGAGGACGGCTTTCTCGGTCTTTTCCAGGCCGAGGGTGGAAAGCGTCTCCTGCACGGCGGTGCCGGAGCCGACGGTGCGCAGGCTGACCGTGACGCCGAACTCGGCATACAGAGCCAGAAAGGCGTCGGTGGAGCGGCGGTCGGTGATGGTGACCAGCCAGTAAAGTGAATTCACGCAAAGACCTCCTTACAGCTCGATGATGGCGTCATCCGGCAGGTCGGCAAAGGCCAGCGCGGGGGTGGTGTGCACCGGCTGTGCGCTGCGGGCGCGGCGCTGCTTGAGCTGCGCCATCAGGCCCATGAGCTGCACGGTGATGAGGGGCGTCATGGCGACCATGGCCACCACGCCGAACGCATCGGTGACGATGTTGCCGCCCACTGCCGCGCAGGCCCCCTGCGCCAGCGGCAGCAGGAAGGTGGCCGTCATGGGGCCGGAGGCAACGCCGCCCGCATCGAACGCGATGGCGGTGTAGAGCTTGGGCACCACGAACGCGATGCCGATGGCGAACGCATAGCCGGGGATGAGGAACCACAGGATGGAGATCCCGGTGAGCACCCGCACCATGGCGAGGCCGACCGAGAGGGAGACACCGGCCGAGAGGGCCGCGCCCATCGTCCCGGCGGAGATGGCACCGTCGGTGACTTCCTCGACCTGCTTGTTCAGGACGTAGACCGCCGGCTCGGCCTTGACGATGAAGTAGCCGATGAGCATCCCGATGGGGACGAGGAGCCAGCGGAAGGCCTGCCCGGCCAGCACCTGGCCCAGATAATTACCTGCTGGCATAAAGCCAACGTTTGCTCCGGTGAGGAAAAATACAAGACCGATGTATGTATAGGCCAGGCCCACGCCGATGCGGCCCAGCGTCCGGCGGTCGAGTTTGAGGGCCACCAGCTGGAAGACACCGAACATCAGCACGATGGGCAGCAGCGAGGTGGCGATCTCTTTGAAGTAAGTGGGCAGGCTGACATGGAACAGCTGCCACAGCTCCACCGAGTCGCCCACATCGGGCAGGATGGGCGGGATGTAGGCGCTGTCGCTGGCCCGGAACAGGATGCCCAGCAGCAGAACGGCCAGGATGGGGCCGACCGAACAGAGGGCCACGAGGCCGAAGCTGTCGTCCGCCGCGTGGCGGTCGCTTCGGATGGCGGCCACACCGACGCCCAGCGCCATGATGAAGGGCACCGTGATGGGGCCGGTGGTCACGCCGCCGGAGTCAAAGGCGACGGCCAGAAACTCTTTGGGCACGAAGGCCGCCAGCACGAAGATCAGCCCGTAGAACACGACGAGGAGCTTGGGCAGCGCGATGCCCAGCAGCATGCGCAGGAAGGCCACGACGAGGAAGAAGCCCACGCCCGCCGCGACCGAGAGGATGAGCGTCATGTTGGGGATGGAGGGGACCTGGTTGGCCAGGACCTGCAAGTCCGGCTCAGAGATGGTGATGAGGAAACCCAGCGCAAAACCCACCCCGATGATGAGGGGGACGCTGCGGCTCCGGGTCAGCACCGCGCCCACCCGCTCGCCCATGGGGCTCATGCTCATCTCGGCACCCAGGGTAAAGAACATGATGCCCACGATGATCATGGCCGCACCCAGCAGAAAGCAGAGCAGGATGCTGGGGGAGACCGGCGCGATGGAAAAGCAGAGCACCAGCACGATCGCCACGATGGGCAGCACGGCCTGCAATGCTTCGAGCAGTTTTTCCCGCAGTTTGGGAAGCGAACCTTTGCGTATAGTGTCCACCGACCTTTCTGGACCTGTTTTGCGTCGGAATGACAAAAACAGGTATCCTCTTTGGAATAATCACGCTGTGATTTATCTCTAGTATACAAGAAATGACGATGCAGGGCAACTAAGAATTGGCTAAGAATGCAAAAGGCTCCGAATATTTACAGATCCGACATAAAAAGCCAGCCCGGCGGCGGGGCCGGGCTGGCTGGGTTCAGTCGATGTTCTGTTTGCCGAGCACATCCGAGGTGGGCGTCTCGAAGGTGGGGATGCCGGCATAAGGATCGGGGGTGGTATCGGCGGGCAGGCTCTTCATATACTCGTCCATGGACTGCGCCACCTGCTTGGCGATGG
>OIZI01001376.1_pt1 | contig 10523 bp, 9 predicted proteins | sample 1588441 | NCBI WGS metagenome assembly OIZI01 (sample SAMN03283284) | human gut metagenome | biome: human-associated habitat; material: feces | host: Homo sapiens | place: Peru | collected 2012
TCATGGCCTCCACCTGCGCTCCCATCCTCATCACCATGGGCGTACCCAAGATCTGCGCGCACTTCTTCGTGTTCTACTTCGGCATCGTCGCGGACATCACCCCGCCCGTTGCGCTGGCAGCTTACGCCGGCTCCGCGATAGCAAAGTCGAACCCGATGAAGACCGGCATCAACGCGACGAAGCTTGCCATCGGCGCATTCATCGTGCCGTACATCTTCTGCCTGAACCCGGCAATGCTGCTCATTGACGTTACGGCGTTCGGCATAATCCAGATCGTCATAACCTCTCTCGTCGGCATCTTCGGCGTCGCCGCGGCAATGAACGGCTTCCTGTTCAAGAAGCTCGAATGGCCGTGCAGAGTGCTTATCTGCATAGGCGGTCTGCTGATGATGGATCCGACCGCGATCACTGACGTTATCGGCATCGTGCTCTTCGCGGCAGTCTTCGCATGGCAATACTTCGGCGCAAAGAAAGAGCGCGCCGCTGCCTGAGTTTAAATACTGAAAATATTGAAAGTGAAAATCGGAGTCCGGCAAATATGCCGAACTCCGGTTTTATTATCTTCCTGATTTTCTCACACAAGATACACCCTGTGGCAGCTGCCCGCGCCGAATACGTTCTCCATCGCGGTCTTGTATTCCGCGAAGTATTCATCCGGCATGAGCGCCTGCACGCAGCCGGCAAAGCCGCCGCCGTGGACGCGCCATGCGCCCTTACCGTCAAGCAGCTTCTTTGAAAGCTCAAGCCCCTGCGCAAGCTTGGTATCTCCGGTGGCGCTGGTAATAATATTATTGAGCAGCTCCTCCGAGCTGCGGCCCGATTCGTTCATCAGGCGCATGTATTCCGCTCCGTCCCCAGCGACGAGCGCGTCACGCATTCTCGGGACGCGGTCATTCTCATCGAAGAAGTGCATCGCGCGGCGCACCGGACGATCCGAGGGATCCCAGCCCTTGCCGCGGAACTCCGCCGGGTCGACATCCGCAAGCACACCCTTGTCAAAAAGGTTCGCTATATATACCATGTCTCCCGGAATGCGCGCATAAGAGGTATCAAGCCCCGCATGGCTGCCGCCCGTGTCGGTCAGGCACAGCGTCAGCCCCATAGAGCTGAAATCGGCCTTTATCGGCGTTGTCTCGCCGGTCTTGAAGTCCACATACAGCGTATGGCCGAGGGCGCATACGAGCTGGCTCATAAGCCCGCACGGCTTGCCGAAGTAGCGGTTCTCCGCCTCCTGCCCGGCACGGGCGATGACGACGGGGTCGACCTTGCCGTCATTGAACAGGGCGCTCAGAGCGCTGCCTATCAGCACCGAGAACGCCGCGGATGAGCTCAGTCCCGCGCCGATCGGAAGCGTTGATTTGACAACCGCATTGAACCCGCCGACCTTCAGCCCCAGCTCGGAAAACGCGCTCACGACACCCCGGACGAGCGCCTTCGGCGTGCCGAACTCGGTCGTCCTGACCAGCTGGTGGTCACAGCGGACATCAAAGCTTTTGAAGCCTTCCGACTGCACATGTATCACTTTGCTGCCGTTCGTCTCGCATACGGCGTATAAACCAAGGTCGATCGCCGAGGCGAGCACCCGCCCGTTCTGGTGGTCGGTATGATTGCCGGCAAGCTCGGTTCTGCCTGGGACAAAGAACTCTTTTTTCATATATGTATACACCCTCGGTTCGCACATTTGCTCATTCTTTCCTGTATATCAGGATATACCAAATTTCACTTTAAGTCAACAAAAACCACGTCATACCGCCCAAATTAAGACAATTGTTTAACACTCTGCACAAATACCTTGCCTTATTTACGTGCAGAATATATAATAGGATTCAAGAGAAATTTTTACGACTTTTTTGCACCGTGGAGGTAAGATATGAAAAGCGCTAACGGCATCAATTTGACCATGCTCTGCGATTTCTATGAGCTGACTATGGGCAACGGCTACTTTGCCGACGGCATGCAGGACCGCATCTGCTACTTTGACATTTTCTACCGCGACGTTCCCGACAGCGGCGGGTACGCCGTCGCCGCGGGGCTGGAGCAGATAGTCGACTATGTCGAGAAGCTGCACTTCGGCGAGGAGGACATTGCCTACCTGCGCTCGCGCGGTATCTTCAGCGAGGGCTTCCTTGACTATCTGCGCGATTTCAAATTTACCGGAGATATCTGGGCGATCCCCGAGGGCACGCCCATCTTCCCGATGGAGCCTGTCATCACCGTCCGCGCCCCGGCGATACAGGCGCAGCTGCTGGAGACCTACCTGCTGCTCGAGTTCAACCACCAGAGCCTGATCGCCACGAAGGCGAGCCGCGTCTGCCGCGCAGCCCAGGGCCGCGCCGTGCTTGAGTTCGGCTCACGCCGCGCGCAGGGCATCGCGGGTGCCGTCACCGGCGCGAGAGCCGCGTTCATCGGCGGCTGCGCGGGCACTGCATGCACCGTGTCCGATCAGGTCTACGGCGTTCCCGCCGCGGGGACGATGGCACACTCATGGGTGCAGATGTTCGACTCCGAGTATGACGCCTTCGTCAGCTACTGCAAGACCTATCCGAACAACGCCGTCCTGCTCGTGGACACCTTCAACACCCTCAAGTCCGGCATACCCAACGCCATCCGCGCGTTCAACGAGGTGCTCCGCCCCATGGGCATCACCAAGTGCGGCATCCGTCTGGACTCCGGCGACATGGCCTATCTCACCCAGCGCGCGCGCAAAATGCTCGACGACGCCGGCTGGCCGGGCTGCACCATCACCGTCTCGAACTCCCTTGACGAGCGCCTCATTACCGAGCTTATCCGTCAGGGTGCAAAGATCGATTCCTTCGGCGTCGGCGAGAGACTGATAACCTCCAAGAGCTCCCCGGTGTTCGGCGGCGTGTATAAGCTCTGCGCCGTCGAAAAACCGGACGGCGAGATCGTCCCGAAGATCAAGCTCAGCGAAAACGTCGGCAAGATCACGAACCCCGGCTTCAAGAAGGTGTACCGCTTCTTCGACCGGGAGAGCGGCATGGCCGAGGCAGACTATATCTGCATGCACGACGAGACCGTTGACGACTCTCAGCCGCTTGAGATATGCGACCCGCACGACCGCTGGAAGAAGAAGACCATGCGCAACTTCCGCGCGGTGGAGCTTCAGGTGCCGGTGTTCAAAAACGGCGAGCTTGTCTATGACCTGCCCGCCCTCGGCGATATCAAGAAGCGCTGCGCCGAGCAGATAGACACGCTCTGGCCTGAGGTCAAGCGCTTTGACTATCCGCACCAGTACTATGTTGATCTCTCGCCGAAGCTCATGGCGCTGAAGGACAAGATGCTCCTTGAGCGCGGGCACGAAATAGTATAAGACATGACAAGAACCGGGCGCGCCGCAGACTTTTGCGGCGCGCCCGGTTCCCTCTCCCATAGGGAGCGGCAAGGGAGGCTTGCGTGGTATATCAAAATTTTTAATTGATGGTATTATAAAATAAATATTGTTTTCTCCGGAGCCCTCTGCTATACTGGAAGCGGCCAAACAAAAAGAAATGAGGTGCTTCCCATGCGTAAAAAAGCCAACTCCGTGGGCAAAAACTCTCCCGAGTACTGGGCAAAAATGATCACAGGCGGGCGGGCTTCCCTGCTGCTGATCGTAGTTTTAACCGTTGTAAACATCGTGCTGCTGCTTATAGAGGCAGACCGCTACTTCGTATTTTCCGCCTCCATCCCCTATTATCTCACGGCGTTCGCAATGGGCATGGACTCCGTGTTCTCCAGTGGGATCGGCACCTATACTATCATTGCGATAGTCATCAGCGTCATAGCGGTAGGTATTTACCTGCTGTGCTGGGCGCTGGGCGAAAAGAAACCCGGCTGGCTCACCGCCGCGCTGGTTCTTTTCTCGCTGGACACAGTGGGACTTTTAGTTATCACATTCACCCTGCTGGAGGATCCGATCCTCAATCTCATGGACATCATTTTCCATGCCTTGGCAGTTTATGAGCTGGTCATGGCTGTGATCTGCGCGGGAAAGCTCAAGCGGCAGGCAGCCGCCGAGACCTACAGCACGACTTCGGATATTATCTATTAACCGCTAAAGGCTAATAGGGCTGCGGCGATTTTTTCGCCGCAGCCCTATTTTTTATTCTTTTATTCTTCATAAGTCCTTATTATGCTCTCGGCGACGGTGCGCAGCTTCACGCAGCTGTCCATAGCGGAGCGCTCAAGGAAGCGGTGCGCTTCGTCCTCGCTCATTTTGAGCCGGGAGATGAGCAGCAGCTTTGCGCGGTTAATGAGCCGCGCGTCATCGAGCTTCCCGCGCAGGGCGGCATACTCGCTGCGCGAGCGGCTGAGCCGCCCGCAGGCGGCAAAGAGCTGCGGCAGTACAAATTGCAGCTGCGCCCAAGCGGCGCAGAACACGCCGAGCTCAACGCAGGCGCGGCGGTCAAAGTCCCCGTCACTCAGCAGGAGCACGGCAAGGCAGCCCTTTTTATACGCCGTCGGAGCAAAGCTCAGGGCAGCTTCATCGGTGATGACAAGGATATCCGCCGGGTGCAGGATCAGCGCGCGCTCAAGGCTCGCGCCCTTCGGGACGCCGGAGATGCCGGAAACGAACCTGCCCATCCCGGATGCGCGCACGGCTTCGGCAAGCGGCTCGGCCGCGCCGGAAATCATCATGCTGTATTTGCCCGCGCTCTCGCTCATGCGCACACGCTCCTTTCCGGCAAAGTATAATTATACTTTATAATAACATATTTATCGGTACAAAGCAATGCGTCGGTTCACTTTGCGTGGATATTTATGAACTCCGCCTTGAGCTTGGAGTACATTATCTTCTGGCTGCTGTACAAACCGAAGTAGCCCGAGAGCATATAGGCGATGCCGCAGGCGAGCGCGAAATACACAAGGTCAGTCGAGCCGAAGAGCTCGATGCTCAGGACGATGGACGCGACGGGACAATTGACCGCGCCGCAGAACACGCAGATAAGCCCGAGCGCCGCGGCAAAGCCCGTAGGAATGCCGAGGAGCGAGCCGAGGACGCAGCCGAGCGTCGCGCCGATGAAGAAGGTCGGGACGACTTCGCCGCCCTTAAAGCCGCAGCCGATGGTTATCGCCGTGAGGATGAGCTTCCAGAAGAAGGCGTCGGGCTTTGCCTGCCCCTCCTCAATGGCACGTTTGATTATATTCATGCCCGCGCCGTTATAGTCGCCGGTGCCGAGGATCGCCGTGATGAGCACGACGAGCGCGCCGCCCGCTGCGATGCGCAGATACGGGTTCTTTATGAGCTTTGCAAACAGGTGCTCCGTCTTGTGCATCGACAGGCAGAACACCGTGCTCATGAGTGAGCAGACGATCGCAAGCGCCGAGACCTTCAGCAGCATAAGCTCGGAGATCGGCTCGATGACGACGTCAAAATGCGTCGGGGCGATGCCGAAGATGTTCGCAATCTCCAGCGCGAAGAGCGAGGCCACGATGCAGGGGACGAGCGCAGAATAGTATATGACGCCCACGCTTATGACTTCGAGGGCAAAAAGCGTCGCGGTGAGCGGCGTTCCGAAGAGCGCGGCGAACACGGCGCTCATGCCGCAGAGCGTCGCAAGGCGCATGTCCTTATCGTCGAGGTGAAAGGCCCTGCCTATATAGCAGCCGAGGCTGCCGCCGATCTGGAGCGCCGCGCCCTCGCGCCCGGCGCTGCCGCCGAAGAGGTGGGTTATGGTCGTGGAAATAAAGATCGCCGGGACGAGCATAAGCGGCACCTTATCGCCGAAATGTATGGAATCGATAATAGCGTTGGTGTTCTCGTTCTCCATCTTCGTGAGCCGGTAGAGCCCCGCGATGAGAAGACCCGAGACCGGTAGGAGAAGCAGCAGCCACGGGTGTGCCATGCGCGTACCCGTCGCCCAACTGACGCTGAGGTTGAAGGCCGTGCCGACAAAACCGCCGACGATGCCCGTCACACCCGCGATAAACAGCCACTTGATGAAGGTCCATATATACTTCCAGGCGGCTTTGGATTCATCCTTAATAAAGTTCATGAAATATCTGTCCTTTTTCTCACGCTGACCTCGCCGAAGCGTATGGTCTCGCGCTCCCCTCCGCGCTCCACAATGAGCGCATAGTCTCCGTCGATGCCGACGGCGCGGGCGTTATACACCGTGTCTCCGCGCGTATAGGTCACAGCGCTGCCGACTGTAGCGCAGCTGGCGCGGTACTCTTCAAGAAAAGCCTCAGGGTCTCTGAGCCAGAGCGCGTACATCGCGTCAAGGCTCTCTATGAGCCGCGCGGAAAATTCTCCGATGTCCCATTTTCTTCCCGAGGCAAGGTACAGGGACGCGGCAATGTCCCGCAGCTCCGGCGGGAACTCCGGCGTGTTGACGTTCACGCCCATGCCCATGACGACGCAGAAGCCGCCGGGCGTGGTGCAGCCCTCGGTCAAAATGCCGCAGAGCTTGCGTCCGCCGAGAAGCACATCGTTCGGCCACTTGATGGACACATCAAGCTCCGGCCAAGCCTCAAGACAGCGGCACAGCGCGACGGCGGCGCAGGAGGTGAGGCTCACGGTCTTTTCCGGCGGGCAGTCGGGCCGCCAGAGCATCGACAGGTACAGCCCGCCCTCAGGTGAGAGAAAGCTGCGCCCGAGCCGGCCGCGCCCCGCGGTCTGCTCGCTTGCCCAGAGTACCGTTCCGTCAGGCGCGCCCTGCGCGGCAAGCTTCTTGAGGGCGTTGTTGGTCGAGTCTATGCTGCGCGCGTACAGTACGGGAGCAGCGCGCTCCGCGTCGAGCCGGGTAAAGCCGTAGTTATCCATTGATGACCCTCAGCGCCTCATGCACCGCTCCCTTGCTGCCGGCGACGATGGAGCTCTTGCGCCCGTCCATCGGCAGCTCGCTTCCATCGGCGGCGAGGGCGATGCCGCCCGCCTCGCGCACGATGAGCATGCCGGCGGCAAAGTCCCAGAGTGACACGCTCTGCTCAAAATACACACCCGCGCGCCCCGCGGCGGCGGAGCAGAGGTCAAGCTCCGCGGAGCCCTCGCGGCGGATATCCAAAGAGGCGATGAAGAGCTTTTTGATTATATCAAAGGTCTCATCGGCAAGCTCCGGACTGTAGGGGGACGTGCCGCAGCAGACGACCGTCTCCGACAGCGGCGCATCCTCGACGTGGATGGGGCGGCCGTTGAGCCATGCACCCTCGCCCGAGAGCGCGGTGAACTGCTCGTCCAGATAGGGGTTATACACCGACGCCGCGCGCAGCTCGCCGCGGCTCATATATGCCACGGATATGCAGCTGTGCCCGAAGCCGCGGACAAAGTTCATCGTCCCGTCAATGGGGTCGATGATGAAAAGATGCTCCGCGTCCGTCGGGTCCTGCTGCCCGTTCTCCTCGCAGAAGAAGTGCGCGCCCGGAAAGTCCCGGCTCAGCCGCTGCATGAGCAGCTCCTGTATGCGCCGGTCGTACTGCGTGACAACGTCGCGGTGCCCGCTCTTGCACTCGGCAAGTATCCCGTGCGCCTGCATCATCAGCTCCGCCGCCTCGCGCTGCGCGGCGGTGATATAATCAAGAATTTTGGCATCATGTTTTTCTGTCATAGCTGTCCCTCCTGCGGACCGGTGTTCTGACAGCGGTTAGAATACTACGATTATGCGTGAAAATCAAGTTCCTCCACCATATTACCCCTTTTGCATTACGCACAGGTGTGGTATAATTTTATAGTTTTCGTTTTCCTGAAAGGAGAGGTGCCATGTTATCTGACATAGAGATCGCCCAGGCCTGCGAAATGCTCCCCATAACGGAGGTCGCGGACAGGCTCGGCATTGAAAATAAATACCTCGAGCAGTACGGCAGGTACAAGGCAAAGGTCGATCTGTCCCTGCTGGATGAGCGTCCGGTTCGTGACGGTAAACTCATCCTCGTCACGGCCATCACGCCCACGCCTGCCGGCGAGGGCAAGACCACCACGGCCATCGGCCTTGCAGACGGGCTGCGCCGCATAGGCAAAAACGCGGTGATCGCCATGCGTGAGCCGTCGCTCGGCCCGGTGTTCGGCATAAAGGGCGGCGCATGCGGCGGCGGAAGGGCGCAGGTCGTCCCGATGGAGGACATTAACCTGCACTTCACCGGCGATATCCACGCCATAGGCGCGGCGAACAACCTCCTCGCCGCGATGCTCGATAACCATATATATCAGGGAAACGCCCTTAACATCGACCCCGAGAGCATCACATGGACGCGCTGCGTGGACATGAACGACCGCCAGCTGCGCTGTGTGCGCGACGGGCTCGGCGGCAGGACGGGCGGCGTGCCGCGGGACGACCGCTTTGAGATAACCGTCGCAACGGAGACGATGGCGATATTCTGCATGGCAAGCTCCGTTGACGACCTCAAGGCGTGCCTTGCGCGCATCATCGTCGGCTACACTTATGACGGAAAGCCCGTCACCGCGGGCAACCTCAAGGCCGTCGGCGCGATGGCGGCGCTCCTGAAGGACGCGATAAAGCCGAACCTTGTGCAGACCCTTGAGGGGACCCCCGCCTTTGTACACGGCGGGCCGTTTGCGAATATCGCCCACGGCTGCAACAGCGTGCTCGCCACGCGCATGGCGCAAAAGCTCGCGGACTATACCGTCACCGAGGCGGGCTTCGCCGCCGATCTCGGCGCGGAAAAGTTCTTTGACATCAAGTGCCGTCTGGCAAACCTGCGGCCGGACGCCGTCGTGATCGTGGCGACGGTGCGCGCGCTCAAATACCACGGCGGCGTGGAAAAGGACGCGCTCGGCGCGGAAAATCTCGAAGCGCTCGAAAAGGGCCTTCCGAACCTTCTGCGCCATGCGGACAATATCAAGAATGTATTCGGCCTTCCGTGCGTCGTGGCGGTGAACGCCTTCCCGACGGACACGGAAGCGGAGCTTGCGCTCGTGGCGGAGAAATGCGCCGCACTCGGTGTGAAGGCCGTGCGCAGCGACGTGTGGGCGCACGGCGGCGCGGGCGGCGAAGCGCTCGCGGCCGAGGTCGTGCGGCTCTGCGAAGAGAAAAACGAGTTTCGCTTTGCCTATGATCTTGACGGCACGATCGAGGAGCGGCTGAACGCTCTCTGCCGGAACGTGTACCGCGCGGACGGCGCTGTTCTCACGCCGGAGGCAAAAAAGCAGGCCGCGCGGCTCACGGCGCTCGGCTTCGGGGCTCTGCCGGTGTGCGTTGCCAAAACGCAGTACAGCTTTTCGGACGACGCGGCAAAACGCGGCGCGCCGGAGGGCTTCACCGTGACGGTGCGGGAGATCCGCGTCTCGGCGGGCGCGGGCTTTCTCGTCGCGCTCACGGGCAATATTATGACGATGCCGGGGCTTCCCAAGTCGCCCGCCGCCGAGCGGATCGACGTGGACGAAAACGGCGTCATTACGGGGATGTTTTAAGAATGGAAATGCTCCGCAAAAGCGTGAATGATTTTACCGCCTCGCTCGCGTCCAAGGTGTCTGTGCCGGGCGGCGGCAGCGCAAGCGCGCTCGCCGGATCGCTCGCCGCCGCGCTCGGCGGCATGGTGGGGGAGCTCACCGTCGGAAAGGAAAAATACGCCGCCGTCGAGCCGATACTGCGTGAGCTGCTCGACGAGGCGGAAACGCTCCGGGGCCGGCTTTTAGATTGCGTGGAAAAGGACGCCGCGGCGCTCGCGCCGCTGGCGAAGGCCTACGCGATACCGAAGGGCGACCCGCAGCGGGCCGAAACGCTCGAGGCGTGCCTCACCGCCGCCGCCGCGCCGCCGATGGAGGTGCTGGAGCTTACCGGGCGGACGGTGGAGCTGCTGCGCGGCTTTGCCGACATGGGAAGCCCCATCGCGGTATCGGACGCCGCGGTCGGCGCGGCTCTCGCTCTCGCGGCGCTTCGCGGCGCGGAGATCAACGTGCGCGTCAATACGCGGCTGATGCAGGATCGGGCGCGCGCCGCGGCGCTCGACGCGAAGGCTCACGCGCTCGTGGATAAGTACGCGCGGCAGGCCGAAAAGATCTATAACGATGTATACGGGAGGCTCGCGCGATGAGCATGCTTCTCCGCGGCGCGCCCGCTGCTGCCGCGCTCAACGAAAAAACGGCGCAGCTCGTATCCGGCCTGCGCGAAAAGGGCGTCGTCCCGACGCTCGCCATTGTGCGCCTTGGAGCGCGCGAGGACGATCTCTCCTACGAGCGGGCGGCGGTGAAGCGCTGCGCCGCCGTGGGCATCGAAACGCGGTGCGTCTCTCTGCCGGAGAATGCTTCCGGCGAAGCGCTCGAAGAAACGCTGCGCTCCCTGAGCGCCGATGCATCGGTACACGGCATACTGCTGCTGCGCCCGCTGCCTGCGGCGCTGGACGAGGCGCGCATACTGCGCGCCATCGCGCCGGAAAAGGACGTGGACGGCGCGGCGGAGGGCTCTCTCGCCGCGGTGTACGCCGGGACGGACGAGGGCTTTGCCCCCTGCACGGCGCAGGCGGTGCTGGAGCTGCTGGACTATTATGAAATTCCCATCGAGGGGAAGCGCGCCGTCGTGCTCGGGCGGAGCCTCGTCGTCGGACGTCCGGCGGCAATGCTGCTGCTG
>OIZI01001378.1_pt1 | contig 10519 bp, 6 predicted proteins | sample 1588441 | NCBI WGS metagenome assembly OIZI01 (sample SAMN03283284) | human gut metagenome | biome: human-associated habitat; material: feces | host: Homo sapiens | place: Peru | collected 2012
AAAGCTCTGCGACGGCGTGGTGCGGCTGGATATGGCCGCACAGGGCACCGGTGTGGACAGCTTCAACGTCTCGGTGGCGGCTGGCATCATTCTGTATGAGATCCAGAGCCAGCGCGCAGGCGAATAAACGCGGACTGCTCCGCAGAGATTGAGCAGGGAGGTACAACGAATGGCGAAGAATGATGCCCGTAAAAACGGCTTTGAAAAAACGAACCCGGAGGACCTCGCAGCCAAGGAAGAAAAATTCCGCACCTTTTTCAGCACCAGTGTAGCGCAGGTGCCCGATGAGATGAAGCACCGGGACGACGAGAAGCAGGAGCCTGCAAAGCAGAAGACCCAGAGCAGCATCCTGGGCCGCATCCTGGGCCGCGCCAAGGAGGAGGCAGAGCCTGCCCCCGAAAAGCCTGCCATGCCGCAGGAACTTCCGCCGACGGGTGAGATCCGGCTGGGCGGGGAGGACGAGGCCGCGGAGCCGAAGGCCGATCTGGAGCTGGCCGCAGACTTCTTTGTGGCAGAGGAGCCGGAACCGCCGGTGCAGCCTGCCCCGGCCGCCCCGGCCGAGCGGAAGTCGGCTGCCGAAAAGCAGCCCGCCCCGCAGCCGCAGCAGCCGAAATATGAGAAGAACTATGTGCGCGGTCCGCTGACCCCGCAGGAGCAGAAGGAACATGCCGAGATGCAGGAACTCAAGGCCCTGCTCTTCCCGGCCCCGAAACCGGCCCGGCCCGAAGCGGACACGTCCGCCCCGCAGGAGGTGCTGGGCGTCGAGACCGCCGCATTGGAGGCCGAGGAAAAGGCCTGCGCGGCCCTGCCGAAGATGGTCTTCGCCGAGGACCGGACCCGCAGGCCGGAGCCGGAAGAGGCCCGACCGGAGCCGACCCAGCCGTTCCGCTTCTTTGGGGAAGGCGACGACGAAGCCGCGCCTGCGGCTCCCACGCGGGAGGCACCGCCCAGCATGGACGACAGCATGAGCATCCCGTTGGTGGGCCTTGAGGAGGAGCCGGAAGCGCCGGTCTCCGCACCGGATGCTGCACCCGCCGAAGCTGCCCAGCCTGCGGAAGCGGCTGCAAAAGCCGCGCCCGGCGAAGCATCCGCAGCCGAGACGCCTGCGGCCCCGGCAGAGGAAGCTGCCGAAGAGTCCATCTCCGAAACCGTGGGCGAGAAACTGCATAAGATGAGCGCAGAACTCACGCTGCGCTGTGTGCTCAGCGGCATCCTGGCTGTGGTGCTGCTCCACTTCGGGCTGACGGCGGCGGGCCTGCTGGCACCCATCGCCTCGCTGGACCCGGTCGTCGCTCCGGCGGCATTCTACGCCGCCAACCTGCTGGTGCTGGCTGCGGCGCTGGCCGTGGCCTACCCCGTCCTGCGGGACGGTCTGAGCGGCCTGAAAAAAGACCGCCGCCCCAGTGCGGACACCATGCCCGCGCTGGCCGCCTGCGGTGCGGCGCTGGAAGCCGCCATCGCCCTGCTCAACGCCAGGAGCTACCAGACGTCCAGCTGGACGCTGCTGTCCGGCATCGCGGCGCTGGGGCTGTTCATGGCCCTGCTGGGCAGCCGGGTGCAGCTGGCCGCTGTGAAAAACGGCTACGACCTGGCCACCAAAGACCCGGCCGGGCTGCAGGGGGCGTTCCGGGTCAGGGACAAGGACCTGATCCGGATGCTTGCCCGCAGTCTGGACGAAAAGGACCCCTGGGTCCTGCTCAGCCGCCCGGTCCAGTGGGACGACGCCCTGCTGGAACAGAGCTTTGGCGAGCGCGCCAGTGAGCGCCGCGCCCGCAAGACGTCGTACATCCTGCTGGGGGCTGCGGTGCTCAGCGGTCTGGTGTTCCTGCTGTTCGGCGGCGGGCTCAACGGCATGGCTGCGGCCATGACCGCCATGCTCTGCATGGGCGCTCCGCTCTCCTCCACGCTGGTGGCCGGTCTGGCCACCCAGCGGCTGCAAAAGAGCGCCGCCGCTGCCGGTGCGGTCATTCCCGGCTGGGCCGCGATCGAAGAACTGGGCGGCGTGGACACCGTGCAGGTGGACGCCGACGAGCTTTTCACTGCGGACAGCGTGAATCTGGAGGACATCCGCATCTTCAAGGGGGGCCGCATCGACCGCGCCATCCTCTATGCGGCCAGCATCCTGAACCAGAGCTGCGAGACTCTGCGCGGCCTGTTCCGCCAGATCATTGAGGACCGCACCGACATCCTCTACCCCGTCAAGGATCTGGAGACCCACTACGGTCTCGGTTTTGCGGCCTGGTGCGATAACAACCGTGTCCTGATCGGCAACCGCGCCTATATGGAAAAGGAGGGCGTTCCCATGCCCGAAACGGAGTACGAGGAAGAGCACTCCCAGCATGGGACCTTGCAGATCTTGTATCTGGCGGTTTCGGGCAATCTCCACGCCATGTTCGTGCTGCGCTCCACAGGCGGGCGGAATGCGGCCCGCGGGCTGGAAGTGCTGCAGAAGGAGAACATCCGCCTTCTGGTCACCTGCAAAGACCCCAGCCTGACCGCCAGGCACATTACCGACGCCTACCATCTGCCGGAGGGCATGATCACCCTGCTGGAACAGGACCAGTGCGATGCCCTGAACGCTGCCCCGGCGCAGCCGGAGAACGCCGCCCGCTGCTGTATGCTGCACGATGAGGGCTTCGTCAGCCTCATCGGCGGTCTCCGCGCCGCCGAGCAGGCCCAGAACGCCGAGACGGCTGCCACCACGGTGCAGCTGGTGTCGGTCTGGTTCTCGGTGGCCATCGGTGTGCTGCTGACCTATGCGGGCAGCATCGGCACCCTGTCCGTTGCCGCTGTGCTGATGTATCAGGCCGCGTGGAGCGCCCTCAGCCTGGCTGTCTGCGCGCTGAAGCAGCGCTAATTGAAAATGATTCTCAAAATAAATAGGAATTATTCTTGATTTTGAGCTCGAATTCTGCTATAATACTCTCAGAAGGAACGCCCCGGTTACAGCCGGAGGCGAGCACATACACACAAACGATAAAGGAGAGCATGGATTATGGAACTTAAGGGCACCAAGACCGAGAAAAACCTGTGGGAAGCATTTGCAGGCGAGAGCCAGGCCCGCAACAAGTACACCTTCTTCGCCAGCGTAGCCAAGAAGGAAGGCTACGAGCAGTTGGCCGCGATCTTTGAGGAGACGGCCGCCAACGAAAAGGAACACGCCAAGATGTGGTTCAAAGCCCTGCACGGCGGCTCCATCCCCGACACCATGACCTGCCTGGAAATGGCAGCGGGCGGCGAGCACGACGAGTGGACCGAGATGTACCCCCGCATGGCGAAAGAGGCCAAGGAAGAGGGTTTCCCCCAGTTGGCTGCGCTCTTCACCATGGTGGCACAGATCGAAAAGGAGCACGAGGAGCGCTACCGCGAGCTGGCCGAGAACCTGAAGAACAATCAGGTCTTCGCCCGCGAGGAGCAGCAGGTCTGGCAGTGCCGGAACTGCGGCTACACCTACATCGGCAAGTCCGCACCCCTCAAGTGCCCCGTCTGCGCACATCCCCAGAGCTATTTTGAGCTGAAGAAGCACAACTACTAAGAACCAGCCCAAGAGGCTGCGATACTCCTTCCGTCATCGCTTGCGCGATGACACCTCCCTCAAAGAGGGAGGCTTTTCCGGCCTACCGCCACGCCAAGGCCCCCTCTCCGAGGGGGCTGGCACGGCAACGCCGTGACTGGGGGAGTATCGCAGCCTCTTTTTTTATTGCAATCCCACCAGAAATGTGTCATAATCGGAAAAAAGATAACAGAGGGGAGAGAACAGAATGGCGTATCGGGCGGCGGTGTGCGACGACAGCGCAGCGGATGCGGACTATGTGCGCGGCATCGTGGCGCACTGGGCAGAGCAGCGGGGCGTCGCGCTGGAATGCCGTGCCTTTTCCTCGGCGGAACAGTTTTTGTTCTGCTACGCAGAGGATAAAAACTTTGATTTATTACTGCTGGATGTGGAAATGCCCGGCGCAGATGGTGTCACGCTGGCCAAAACGGTCCGGCAGGAGAACGAAGCCGTGCAGATCGTCTTCATCACCGGCTACTCGGATTATATCGCCGAGGGCTACGACGTGGCCGCGCTCCATTACCTGATGAAGCCGGTCTGCCCCGAAAAGCTCTGTGCTGTGCTCGACCGCGCGTGGGAGAAGCACCGCCGGAACGAGCGCTGCCTGAACCTCGAACGTTCCGGCGAGATGATCCGTCTGCCGCTGTACGAGGTGCGGTATCTGGATGTGCACCAGAACTATGTGACCGTCCACGCCAGGCAGGATTATACCCTCAAGCGGACGCTGGCTGAGTTCGAGGCAGAGCTGGACGAGCAGTTCTTCCGGGTGGGGCGGGGGATGATCCTGAACCTGAAGCAGATCCGCCGCGTGACCAAAAAGGAGGTCGTTCTGGCGGACGGCACAGTGCTGCCCCTGCCGCGCGGCAGCTATGAGCCGCTGAACCGGGCCATCATCGAGAGGACATGAGGCAGAGGAAGGGAAAACAGATGCTGAAACTTTTTTCAAGGCTTTTGGATCACCGCATCGAAGCCTACCAGCGGGAGCTCATCGAGACGCATTACAAAGAGGTGGACAACATGTACCGCCAGATGCGGGGCTGGCGGCACGATTACCGCGGCCATATTCAGACCATGAAGGTCCTGGCGGCGCAGGGGGACCTGGAGGGCATCCGGGCCTACCTTGACCAGCTGGACACCGACCTGAACACCGTGGACCTTGCGGTCAAGACGGGCAACGCCATGGCGGATGCCATCCTCAACAGCAAGATCTCCCTCGCGAAGAGCCGGAACATCCCGGTGCAGATCGACGCCCACATCCCGGTCCGGCTGAAGATGAGCGAGCTGGATCTCTGCTGCATCCTCGGCAATCTGTTCGACAACGCCATGGATGCCAGCGCCGCTCTGCCCGAAGCCGAACGCCTCATTCGGGTGTACATGGATATGAAGGGCACCCAGCTCTACATCTCGTTTACCAACTTCACGGCCAGCCAGAAGCAGACAAAACTTGCCGGGCGGTTCGCCACCACCAAGGGCGAGGGCCACGGCTTCGGTCTGGTGCGCATCGACGCCATTGTCGAAAAGCTGGACGGCTATCTCAGCCGCAACAGCGAGGATGGAGCCTTCACGACGGAGATTTTGATCCCGCAAGTATGAAATGGGAAGGTGATCCTTCGTACAACCTCTCAGTCTCGCTTGCGCTCGACAGCTCTCCTGGTAGGAGAGCCACTGGCGAAACCGGAGACGTTGCAGGGAATGCCAAGGCCTCTCCTACAAGGAGAGGTGGCAATGCGAAGCATTGACGGAGAGGTTGTACAAAGGAGAGGCCGTACCGAGAAAACCATTTCAATTCATCCCCCAAAATGAACCGTTCGTCCCCGATCTGTGCCGGGGACGATTTTTTGTGGTAGGATAGGCCCAGACGAACGAAAGGGGAATCCCACATGGAAACGGGAACGAACAAAACAAAGCAAAAACCAAAATACGACCTCTGGCAGACCACGGCCTATATGCTGGGCGTGGCATGGCGGGGCAGACACTGGTCGGTGTTCACGGTCGGCCTCTCGCTGGCACTGGTCACGGCAGGCAGGACCATCGCGGAGCTGCTGTTTGCCCCGGCGGTGCTCCGGGTGCTGGAACAGGGGATGGCGCTGGGCCGTCTGCTGGTGGTCATCGGCGGTTTTTCCGTGCTGCTGGTCGCTCTGACCTTCCTGCAAAGCTATCTGAGCGAGCTGAATCTCTTTGGAAAAATGAACGTCCGGGTCGATATCCTGGACCTCTCGGCCCGCAAGCGGGCCGGCACCGCCTACCCGAACCTGCTGGACAAGCGCTTCCTGGACCTGAGCGCCAAGGCCGACCGGGCCGGAAGCACCAACAATGAATCCGTCGAAGCATTCTGGGTGAGCTGGGGCGAGATCCTGACCAATCTTTTCGGCTTCGGGGCCTACCTGCTGCTGTTGTCCGGCCTGAACGCCGGGCTTTGCCTGCTGGTCTGTGTCACGTCGGTCATCAGCTATCTTGCGTCCCGGCGGATCAGCGAGTGGGGCTACCGCCACCGCGAGGAGGACGCCGGGTATGTGAAGCGGCTGGCCTACGTGCAGAAGGTCGCCACCGACCGGCAGTACGGCAAGGATATCCGCATCTTCGGCCTGCGGGAGTGGGTGGAAGACCTCTGGGAGAGCACGATGCGGCTCTACTACGGCTTCCTGCTCCGGCGGGAGACGGCCTACCTCTGGGCCAATGTCATCGACCTGGCCCTGCTGCTGGTGCGCAACGGCGCAGCCTATGCCTACCTGATCTGGCTGACGCTGGAACGGGGCCTGCCGGTCTCGCAATTTTTGCTCTACTTCGGCGCGGCCACCGGCTTTGCCCAGTGGGTCAGCGGCATTCTGGAAAAGTTTGCAAAACTGCACAAGCAGTGTCTCGACATCTCCACCGTGCGGGAATTTCTCGAATATCCGGAACCGTTCCGCTTTGAGGACGGCCTCCCGCTGGAAAAGCGGCTGGACACCCCCTATGAGCTGCGGCTCGAAGGGGTCAGCTACCGCTACCCCGGCGCGGAGAAGGACACCATCCACAAGCTCGACCTGACCGTCCGCCCCGGCGAGAACCTCGCCATCGTGGGCCTGAACGGTGCGGGCAAGACTACGCTGGTCAAGCTGCTCTGCGGCTTCCTCGACCCCACCGAGGGCCGTGTCCTGCTCAATGGGCAGGACATCCGCCCGTATAACCGGCGGGATTATTACAAGCTGTTCGCGGCGGTGTTCCAGGATTTTTCAGTCCTGTCGGCCACCGTGGCCGAAAACGTGGCCCAGTGCCGCACCGGCATCGACGAGGCCCGCGTCTGGCACTGCCTGGACGAAGCGGGCCTGACCGAAAAGGTGCAGAGCCTGCCCAAACAGCTGGAAACGCAGATCGGCCGGGAGGTCTACGAAGACGGCGTCGAGCTGTCCGGCGGGCAGACCCAGCGGCTGATGCTGGCCCGCGCGCTGTACAAGGATGCGCCTGTGCTGGTGCTGGATGAACCGACCGCCGCGCTCGACCCCATCGCCGAGAACGATATCTACCAGAAATACAACGAGATGACGGCAGGCAAGACCAGCCTGTTCATCTCGCACCGGCTGGCCTCCACCCGCTTCTGCGACCGCATCCTCTATCTGAAGGACGGCCGGGTGGCCGAGGAGGGCACCCACGAAGAGCTGCTGAAACGGGGCGGCGGCTACGCCGACCTGTTTGAGGTGCAGAGCCAGTATTACCGGGAGGAGAACGAAGCATGAGCGCATCGAACAAAACGATCACCATCCGGCAGGGGTGCCGGTACGCCTGGCGGGAGTGGAATATTTTCTGGAAGCTGTCGCCGAAGTTTTTCTATGCCACCTTTGCCAGTGCCGCCCTCACGGCGCTGAGCCCTTATGCCACGGTCTGGCTGTCGGCCCAGCTGGTGGGCGAACTGTCCGGCGGGCGGGACCCGCACCGGCTGATGGTCTGGGTGCTCTGGACCCTGGGCACGACCGCCGTGCTGACCCTTCTGCGCGCAGCGGCGCTCCACTGGAAGGAAGCGGAAACGGACGACCTCTGGCAGAGGCAGACCCGAACGTATATGGACAAACAGATGTCCCTTGACTACGTGGATGAGGACAGCCAGCGGGTCTATGACATGTACAGCCAGATCCAGCAGGACGCCAGGCTCTCAGGTGCGGGCGGCACGATCTGCATTTTGCTGGTGGAAAAGATCGCCACGGCACTGTTCCAGATCTTGGGCGGCATGGTGCTCTGCTGGGGGCTGTTCACCGCGGCGGTGCCGGATGGGCGGCTGGCCTTTCTGGGGCACCCGCTGTTTCTGGCGGCGTTCTGGGCCGTGATGGTCTGCACCGCCTGCCTGTCGCCCGTGTTCGCGGGGCAGGCGGCCAAATATATGCCGCTGCTGCAGGAGTCCGGAAAGCTGGGCAACCGGATGTTCCACGTCCAGCTCACCCTGTCGGAAGAGCCGAAGAACGCCCCCGACCTGCGGATGTACGACCAGTACCAGAATGTCGTCAGCGGCTATATGGTGGGTCTGTGGGATGCCTTCGCGAGGCTGCGCCGGGGCGCGATGGGGATCTTCCGGTCGGCCTCCTCGGCGGTGCCGGCGCTGCTGATGGGGCTGGTCTATCTCTTCGTCTGCCTCAAGGCCTGCGGCGGGGCGTTCGGTCTGGATGCCGTGACGCAGTACCTCGGTGCGGCTGTCAACCTGTTCCAGGGCGTCGTCACCCTTGTGAACATGCTGGCCGAGATGGAGATCAACGGCGTCTATATGAAAAACATCTTCGATTACCTCGACCTGCCCAACAACATGTATCAGGGCAGCCTGACCACCGAAAAGCGGAGCGACCGCCAGTATACGGTGGAGTTCCGGGATGTCTCCTTCCGCTACCCCGGCAGTGCGCAGTACGCCCTGCGCCACCTGAACATGAAGTTCAAAGTCGGCGGGCGGCTGGCCGTGGTGGGGATGAACGGCAGCGGCAAAACGACCTTCATCAAGCTGCTCTGCCGCCTGTACGACCCCACCGAGGGAGTCATCCTGCTGAATGGGATCGACATCCGGAAGTACCGCTACGACGAGTACATGGATATCTTCTCGGTCGTCTTTCAGGATTTCCGGCTGCTGGCCCTCCCGCTGGGCCAGAATGTCGCGGCCCGCACCGGATACGATGCCGCCCGCGTGACCGACTGCCTGCAAAAGGCGGGCTTCGGGGAACGACTGGCGGCGATGCCGCAGGGGCTGGACACGGCGCTGTATCAGGAGCTGGACGAGAACGGCGTGACCGTCTCCGGCGGCGAGGCGCAGAAGATCGCCATCGCGCGGGCTTTGTACAAGGATGCGCCCTTCATCATCCTGGATGAACCCACCGCCGCGCTCGACCCCGTGGCCGAGGCGGAGATCTACGCCAAGTTCAACGAGATCGCGGGGGACAAAACGGCCATCTACATCAGCCACCGGCTGTCCTCCTGCAAGTTCTGCGATGAGATCGCCGTCTTTGACCACGGCGAGGTCATCCAGCAGGGCACCCACGAGCACCTGCTGGCCGACACCGCCGGAAAATACTATGAGCTGTGGAACGCGCAGGCCCAATATTACACGGAGGAACCGGCATAAAGACACGGTCCGGATGGGATTTTTTGCACAGTTTTTGCTGCAAAAAACTATGCGTTTCCACAAAAAGCGGCTCGAATTGTGAACTCTTAGGGCGAACGGCTTGAAAAGAATTTGCATCCTGTGTACAATGAAACGAAAGTGAGAACGATCATGACGCGGAAAAAGTACCTGTGTGCGGCACTCCAATTCTTTGAAGCGAAAAAGGAGGGACGTTCGACCCTATGAAACATTCTTTTCACCCGATGGGACGGGCGCTCTGTGCCCTGTTGCTGGGGGCAGCGCTGACCCTCTCGCCGCTGGCGGCGCAGGCAGCGCCCCGCGCGGAGAGCAGTTCCGCAAAGCTCGCGCTGGAAGTGACCGAGATGGAGCTGGAGATCACGGCGGACGACCCGCGCCCCAAAGCCTACCTTTACACCGGCGGGCAGAGCGATTATTACTTCATCGTCTGGATGAGCAGCAACCCCAGTGTGGCCACTGTGGACGGCGACGGCAAGGTGACGGCCCGCAGTGTGGGCAAGGCCACCATCACCGCCATCTCGGACCACGGCGACCGCGCCGCCTGCGAAGTCACCGTCACCCGCAAGGGGGAGAAGGCCGAGGCACAGAAACCCACCCTCAGCGAGACCAGTCTGGAACTGGTGCAGCAGTACGATGTCCTGCACCCCGCAAAGCAGCTCACGCTGACCAACAGCGACCATTCCTTTATTTATGTTTACCAGTGGCGCAGCAGTGACCCCAACATCGCCTCGGTCGATGACAAAGGCGTCGTGACAGCCCAGAAGCCGGGCAGCGCCACCATCACGGCTTTTGCTTCCAACGGGCAGGCGCTGCGGTGCGCCGTCACGGTCACATCCGAGGTCGGCAAGGTCACACTGAACAAGGCAGACCTGCTGCTCAAGACGGTGGGCAGTCAGGAGGCCCTGTGCGCCACGGTGGCCGTGGAGAGCGGCGGCAGTGTGCCCATCACCTGGGTCACCAGCAATCCGGGCGTTGCCACGGTGGACGCCAACGGCGTCGTGACGGCTGTGGCCGACGGCGAGGCAAAGATCACCGCCCTTTCGCCCAGCGGCAGATACGCAGTGTGCAGTGTGGTCGTCGGCCTGGCCGGGGACAAATACGACACCGAAGAAGACCTGGCCGACGAGCTCAAGCTCCCGGACCCTTATGTGGCCGTCCGGCTGAATCGGCTTTCCTGAGCATGAAAATAAGCCGCGCCATATATGGGGGTCATTTGACCACGAGTGTGGTATACGCCACTTAAAAAACCAATTAAGGCAGATATAATGCACAGGAATGTGCCTTATATAATAAAAGCAGGATAAAAACGCAACGCATTTCTTTTCCGAGAGATGCCAGAGCTGGTAGGTAGCCCAGCCGTCTGCACCGCACGGTGT
>OIZI01001379.1_pt1 | contig 10518 bp, 11 predicted proteins | sample 1588441 | NCBI WGS metagenome assembly OIZI01 (sample SAMN03283284) | human gut metagenome | biome: human-associated habitat; material: feces | host: Homo sapiens | place: Peru | collected 2012
ACCGCCGCAGGCGGTGCTTTTTTCTATAGTCGTTCATAAGCGATGCGGGGTGTGTCGTCCTCGACCGTGCGGACGATGCCGCAGCGGGTGAAGCCGTTTTTTTCGATGAGGTGCTGCATGATGTGATTGTCGGCGTGGGTGTCGATGCGCAGATGCGGCTGCCGCGCGGCGCAAAAGGCGACGACGGCGTTAAGCACCCCGCGCACTGTGCCGTCGCTTGCCAGGCGGTGAATGGTGCCGTAGGGCGCGTCGGACAGCCACGCGCCGTCGGTGATCGTCGCATAGGCGGGATCGTCGCCGAGGATGAACGCGAACACCGCGTGCACCCCGCCGTCGTCCAGCACGAAAAGGCGTTTTTCTTCGATGTCATATTGCAAAAGATCCGTCGGCGGGAAGGTGTTGCCCCACTGGTCGGGATTGCCGTTTTCCGCCATGAAGCGGCGGGCGCGGTCATATATGTGCAGGATTTGCGGCAGATCGCCGTTTGTTGCGGTGCGGATCATGGTATGCCCCCTTTTTTTCATGGGGCCAGTATACATCATCCGACGGCGGAAAACAAGATACAACTTTTATACAAAAGTGTGCTATACTGAAAAAAAAGGAGATGAGCGCCGATGAACAGAATACTCATTGCGGAGGACGAGCCGTCCATTCGCGAGATGGTGCGGCTGTGTCTCACCAAAAACGGCTATAGCTGCCGCACGGCGGAAAACGGGGCGCAGGCGGCGGAGCTGGCGGAGCGGGAGCACTTTGATCTGGCGCTGCTCGACATTATGCTGCCCGACTATGACGGGTTTGAGCTGATCGAATATATGCGGCAATATGCCATCCCCGTGATCTTCGTGACGGCGCGCACGGCGGTCGCCGACAGGGTGCGGGGGCTGCATGCGGGCGCGGAGGATTACATCGTCAAGCCCTTTGACCTTGCGGAGCTTTGCGCGCGGGTGGAAACGGTGCTCAGGCGGTTTCACAAAACGGAGCAGGTGCTGACAGCGGGGGACATTCGGGTGGACACGCTGTCCCACACGGTGACGCGCGGCGGCGTGCCTGTGGCGCTGCCCGCAAAGGAATACGATCTGCTTTTGTATTTCATCCGCAATGCGGGGATCGCGCTGTATCGGGAGAATATCTATGAAAACGTGTGGCAGGAGCCGTATTTCGGCAACACGCGGACGGTGGATCTGCACGTACAGCGGCTCAAAAAGCGGCTTGGACTTTCGGAGGCGATAGAGACGGTCTATAAGGTCGGCTATCGGTTTGTGATATGAAGCTGAGGGTACGGTTTTTCTGTGCGGCATATGCCGTGGTGCTGCTGCTCACGGGAACGCTCGGCATTTTGCTGGTGCGGCGCATGACCGGCATGCTGCGCAGTGCGCGGGAACAGCAGATGGAAACGGCGGAGACGTATGCCGTCGGGAGCTTTTTGTCGCTGCTCGATTTCACGACGCAGACGTCGGGTGCGGCGCTGCGGCACACCGCCGAGCGGCAGATCTCGGCGGGACTTCCCGATTGCATCGAAGCCTTTGCGGTGCTTGCCGCAGATGAGACGGACAAGGACTTTATGCCGACGGCGGACAACGAAGGGATGCGGCACTTTGTGCGGGACGGCGGGCAGGTGTGGCTTGAATCGATCTGCCGTGTTTCGCGGGGCGAGACCTATTATCTCGTGCTCACCTCGAATTTCACGGCGGTAGAGGCGGACTGTCGACGGCTGTGGTGGCTGTATGCGCTGGGTGTGTCGGGCGCAGCGGCCGTGAGCGGGCTTTTGCTGTATATTCTGACGCGGCGGGTAACGGCGCCGCTCACCCGTCTGACGGCTGCTACCGAGAGCATCGCGGGCGGGCATTACGGCGAAACGGTGACGGTCGGCAACGCGGATGACGAGCTTAAGACGCTTGCCGACAGCTTCAACACCATGTCGGTCGCCGTGCGCCGCAAGATGGAAGAAATCCTGGAAGAAGCGGAAAAGCGCGACGCGTTTGTGGCGGGCTTTTCGCATGAGATCAAAACGCCGATGACGGCGATCATCGGCTATGCCGAGATGCTGTGTGCCTACCGTTTGGACGAGCAGGAGACAAGACAGGCGGCGGGAGCGATACGGCTGGAGAGCAAGCGGCTGGAAAGGCTCGCGCATCAGATGCTGGAATTGCAGCTTTTCCGCAATGAGGATGTGGCGCTGCGCCCCGTGTGCCTGTCGGCGCTGCAGGATCAGGTGACGGCGACGCTGACAAAAGCGGCGCAAAAATACGGTGTGACCATGCAGGTGACGCTTCCCGCGGTGACGGTGTCGGCAGAGCCGACGCTTTTGATGTCGCTTTTGTATAACCTGGCGGACAACGCCTTTAAGGCGTCGCGCGTGGGGCAGACGGTGACGCTGGGAGCGGTGTGCGCAGAGACGGCGGTGACGGTCACGGTGCGCGATCACGGCAGAGGCATCGCGGCGGAGAGCCTGCCGCACCTGACCGAGGCGTTCTGGCGCGAGGACAAGGCGCGTTCGCGCGCGCTCGGCGGCGCGGGGCTGGGGCTGACGCTGTGTCAGAAAATCGCCGCACTGCACGGGACAAAGCTGCATTTTGAAAGCCGACAGGGCGAGGGAACGGCAGTCTCCTTTGTGCTTTGTCGCTGTGAGGTGACACCATGAAGAGAAAAACAGTGACGGCGTTTTTGCTGCTTTTGCTGGCGACTGTGCTGGTGGTCGGTGTGCCGCTGGGGCTCGGTGTCCGCTTTCCCGATGCGGCGGCGACAAAGTGGCAGTATACCGTTGCGGAGCAGTATGCGCTCACCGAGCAGCAGATGGCACGGATATTCTATGCGCGCACGGCGACGTTCTTTTTGGGAAACGCGACCCCGCGGCAGGTGTCGCGGGAGACGGTCTGCACGTTGATCGAAAAGGTGGTGCAGGAGGCAGACGATCGACAGGCGCTGGAACAGGTGATCCGAAACGGCGACGAGGAAGACTGCAACACCTATGAGGAGATCGTCGCGGTGGACGGACGCCCTGTGGCGGTGCGCTATGTCTGGCTGGCGTATGCAAACGAAAGCGGGACGGTGACGATGACATTTGAGGAAAAGACCGGCACGGTGCTCATGCTGCATTGCAGCGGTGCGGTGGCGGAAGAAACGTCGAATGCCGTCAAGACGGCGGTGCGCTATTATATGGGAACGCTGGGGTTGAACGAGGAGCAGTACAGCGTCGATACCAAGCCGATTGACGGCGTACAGCGCTGGGAAGTGAGCATCACGCATGTCGAGAGCGAGAATGTGGTTTTTCGCTCGGATGACGAAACGGATACAGAATAGATACACGCGCCTTATAAAAATGATACAAGCCCCCTTTATCCTGTTGATAAAGGGGGCTTTTGCATGAAATACATACGGGCGATATGCTGTATATGGATTCTTTTGCTGTGCGGCTGTGCACAGACGGAAACGGTGACGCAGACGGAAACGGCGCTGCAGACGTCGCTTGCCGTGCCGCAGTTGTCGCAGTATCCGGAGCTGCCCACGGGATGTGAGGCGACCGCTGCCGCGATGGTGCTGCAATATCACGGTGAGGAGGTCACGCCGCAGAAGGTCGCGGGGGAGTGGCTCGCCCGCAGCGAGGCGTTTTATACCGAAAACGGCGTGCAGTACGGTCCCGATCCAAACAAGGTGTTTGCGGGCGATCCGTTCAGCCGCTATGCCTACGGCTGCTTTGCGCCGGTGATTGCCGATGCGGTGAACGGGCACAGCGCGCGCTGCACGGCGACGGTGCTGCGGGAGAAAACGCTGCAGGAGCTGTATGACACCTATGTGGCGGCGGGCAAGCCGCTGCTCATATGGGCGACCATGGGCATGCGGGAAGTCAAGGACGGCAACCGCTGGCGGCTGCCGGACGGGACGGATTTTGTCTGGCCTGCGAGGGAGCACTGCCTCGTGTTGGTCGGCAGCACAGAAACCGACTATCTTTTCAACGACCCGCAGACGGGCGGCAGGGTGCACTATGAAAAAGGACTTTGCGAGCAGCGCTTTCAGTCGCTGGGACGGCAGGCGGTGTATATCGGCAAAGAAGCTGCATGAGGTGTTTGCTGTGGGATGATTGTGATTTGACGCATTTTGCAAGCTGTTGACAACATTATACGGTGAATGGTATACTGAATTTGACGGATAATCGGTGTGCGTTCCTGTACTATACAAGACGGAGGGCGGCAAGCAAAATGAAAAAAAGTAAAAAACTCATTACGTTTGTGTCGATCGCTGTTTTCGTGATACTTATGATCCCGACGGGTGTTATTGCAAGCACACAAGTATTCGGCAGAGTTGAGGCAAATCTCGGCAGGGTCGCTCCGCCGATAATGAACACGAATAACGAGCAGGAGCTTGTGTTGGTGGAACCTGATCCTAACAATGACAAGATGATTTTCGGAAATCAGGAAAGGAATTTCTGCCTGGGATATTTAGATAATTTCAAAGCCGAAACGGTGACCGGCGGCGAAAGTGCGGAGGAGGCGGCACGGATCACGCGCAAAAATGCGCTGCTGCAAGAGTATAGAGCGTATGTGGATCGGTTGTATGATCAAAAGATGACGATCGGAGAATACGACAATCACTATGCACATTTGATGGATATATTCTCTGAACTGTTACCTTTGGAGCCGGAAAAGACGCCGCAGGAAAAATTTGAAATTCAACTGCAGAATATTATAAGTAGGCTGAAAGAAGATCTGTATTACAGTGAAGTTCATGGAGAGATGTATATAGAAGAAAGAAAGCTCAATATTCCGCAGTTGAAAAAATGTATTGAAGAGTTTACTGCTCTGCAGAACAAGATCGCTGCAAAACAACTGTCCTTTGAACAGATGCAGCAAGAATACACGCTGTATCTGGAGGAGGTGAAAACTGCCAGCCCGTATGAGTTTTCGGCTGCGACTTCGCCTGAAGAAGAGGAAAACAGTTGACATCTGCATTTTGCCTGTGATCCTGTGATGCTGTTTTGAAGAAAAATCATCCGATGTGCAACGCATATCGGATGATTTTTTGTTCAAACAGGCGGCACAATCAAAAATTTTGCCGTGCCGGCGTGTCTTATATTTTAAAGGACGTACGGAAAATGGGAGAAAAAGTGGTAGATAAGCGGTAGAAAAAGACGCTGCGGAGAAAAAGCCGGGAAAGAAAAAAGCCTTGAAACCATTTGGTTTCAAGGCTTTTCGGATGGTGGAGATAAGCGGGATCGAACCGCTGACCTCTTGAATGCCATTCAAGCGCTCTCCCGGTACAATCGTGTACATACCCCCCTAAAAGGGGGCGGAGAAGCGCTAATACACCGGGAAAGTGATCAATTTTGATTAACCCAATGTCGATTGAAAACAATCAATACCCAATGTAAAAAACAATTCGATGAACTGCGTTCTTTTACAAATGGAACAAAAAACACCCGACAAAAGTCGGGTGTCTTTCGGGACAACTAAAAAGTCATCACACTAAATTAAAAGATGATCAAGATAAAAATCCCGATACACATAATTAGTACGACATTATTGTAAACGATAAGTTTCCTCGTGTCAATAGATATATTCAAGGAATTTTGCTAATATTCTTCGATATTGCACTTGCAATATCATTATATGTTTGATCGGTGATAGTTGCTACGGGAGTTTTAGCCAATCGTTTTTTACTCACTTCCCTCATGTGCACAACATTTGCTATACCGTGTATGGGATAGCTTGCCGAACTTTCAATCTGGACTTCTACTTCATAAAAATCAAGGAAGCGCTCAATAGTATTGCCATTATTCAAATATGACATACATCGCTTGCCATCTTTCTCGTAGAATGAGCTACCTTCATATGTTGTGATTGGAACAACTATTGTCGTATTACCATGGTAGTTTCCAATATTATTCTGCATAATAACAACGGGTCTTTTCCCATTTTGCTCACTACCGATATTTTCCCCCAAGTAACAGAAAAAGACTTCTTTCTGCTTTACGACCCGGGGAGGTGTAGCAAACCTGAGGCTCCAGCTTTTATTTACCCATTTAAGGAAAGCAAGTCTTTTGCGTAATTTGTCGGGAAATATATTCCCTGTAGATTTCATGGTGTTTGATAGCGTTGTGATCTCAGTACCTATATCATTGAATAGTTGAGTTTCCTCTGGTGTCAATTTTTTCACCCCCACAACATAATTTTTGTGTAATAATAGTATATCTTGTCGAAAGAGAAATTGCAAGATGTTAAATTTATTTCGCAAATGAATACTGTCGCCCAACAAGACAACGGGCGTCGTTTTCATATATAACCCGAAGGGAGGTATTTCCGCCGCTGGCCAGTCTGATGACTGGCCTTTTTTTATGCCATGAAAAAGGAGGTTAGATAATGGCAGACGATAAAAAGAATATCCCCGATGCTGGGAAAGTCACTGAACCGCCTAAACAGGAAAAGGCTGAACCTATCAAGGCATCGCCCCCTGTGACGGAACAGGCCGCCCCGGTCAAGCCAGAGCCTACCGTGAAAGGGCCCATTCCCAAGGATGGGCCGTCCCCGGTGAAGGAGGCAGCACCAAAAGAAAAGGTGGCGGCAGCACCCACGGTAGATAAGACACCCTCCACCGCAAAAGAACAGCCCACGCCACCCAAGGATGCGCCTGCGGCAGATAAGGCCACGCCCGTCACAAAAGAGCAGGCCGCACCGCCCAAGGAGAAACCCGCCCCGGCGGTTGAAACCAAGCCGTCCGAAAAGGTGGCTCCGGCTGGCAAGGTGTTGGATTTTGCCGCTGTCCGTGATGAGGGCGTAAAACAGGCATCCCCGCCCAAGGAAAAGCCCCCGGCAGAAAAAGTGGATAAACCGGGCAAAACGCAGGAGACGGCCAAGCCTGCCAAGAGCCGCCCACCCAAGGTTGACAAGGCGGCCCCCGACGAGGCCCAGCCGCCCAAACCTCGAGACAAAGTGTCCCAAGGTAAAAAGGCCGCAACGGTCAAGGAGGCTCCCGCCCAGGAACAGGCCGCCGCTGGCGGTGGTGCTGGCCCCGGTGCCGGGATCGCGGTGGAGCCCAAGACACCTACGCCCCCGCCCCGTCCTGTGGAGGAGGGCAAGCTGGTTTATCTGAAACTTTCCGAGCTCCATCCGTTCCACACATTCCGTCCCCATCCGTTCAAAGTCTCGGACGACGCCAAGATGCAGGAAACCGTCGCGTCCATTAAAGCAAACGGCGTTATGGTTCCCGGCCTTGCCCGCCCGGAGAAAGACGGCAACGGTTTTGAGATTATCGCGGGCCACCGCCGTACTCGCGGCAGTGAGCTGGCCGGGCTGGAGGAAATGCCCTTTATTGTCCGGGATATGTCCGACCAAGAGGCTGTACAGGCCATGCGGGACAGTAACAAGCAGCGAGATCAGACACTTCCCAGCGAATTGGCCGCCCTGCTGGATTTGGAGGTGGAGGCTATCAAACACCAGGGCGGGCGGCTGGACGGCGTTGCTCCCGGCGATGTGGGGAAACGCTCTGTTGAGATCGTTGGCGAAGCGCACGATATGAACTACAAAAAGGTCATGCGGTATCTTCGCCTTAATTCCCTTGTCCCGGAACTGCTGAGTAAGGTGGACGAGAAGGGGCTGGGCTTCATGCCCGCCGTGGAGCTCTCGTACATCAAACCGAAAAACCAAAGGTTGATTGCCGTGTCTATTGACGGTGAGCAGTCCTCGCCCTCCCACGCCCAGGCCAAACGGCTCCGGGAACTGGATCAGGCGGGCAAGCTCAACGGCGATGTGATCGACGGTATTCTGAGTGAAAAGAAAAAGGAGGATCGCGGCGTGATTATTTCTATGGCCGAACTGGAAAAGTATTTTGGCAAGGAGGTCACTCCTATCAAGATGAAGGAGCAGATCATGTCCCTGCTGGACGAATGGAAAGAGAAACAGCCGCCCGAGCTGAAAAAGCCCGAGAAAAAGGCGGATTTGGAGAAGTAACCTCGAGACACTTTGTCCCGAGGTTTTTTCGCGCCCTTTCGCAGAGGGCTCTGGCGGTTTATCCCCCGTCGCCGCCCAAACCAAAGCGCAGTCGGGAGTTGCCTGTCAAGGGGGCATGGCCCCGCCGTTTGCGGCGGCTTGCCCTTGACTGGCGGCCCCGGCTGTGCTACTCCCAGCGGCGCGACGGGGGTATATCCTCCAGAACCGCCCCCTTTCCCATGATTGGGAAAGGGCAGGGGGATTGGGCTGAACCTACATTATTAAAAAATATCGGAGGTATTCAATATGAAACGACCCCTTGCGTATGTCACCGCAGCATGGTACGGCGGCGACAGCGAAAATGCAGAACAGGCGGCCCGGTACTGCCGCGCTGTGTATGAGGCGGGCTTCTCGCCCATCTGTCCCACTCTGTATCTGCCCCTGTTCCTCAACGACGCTGTTCCCGAGGAGCATAAAAGCGGCATCGACATGAGCCGTGACCTGCTCCGGCGCTCCCATGTGCTGGTGGTGTGCGGCCATACCGTCACCGAGGCCATGAAAAACGACATCGCCGTTGCCCAGCGGCTGGGTATCACCTCTACCACGCTGGAGGGCATCCTGACCGTCAAGGGCCAGGGCCGCCGCTGATATGCCCTCGCTGTTCGAGGCGTATGTGACGAACCTCGGCAAGTACAACGAAGGGGAGCTTGTGGGTGAAACCCTCAAGTTCCCCGCTACTACCGAGGGGGTGCAGGCGCTCTTAAAGCGGATCGGCGTGGACGGTATTCGATATGAGGAGATTTTCATTACCTCTTTTGACGGCGATGTGCTGGGCCTGTATGACTACTTGGGCGAATATGAAAACCTCGACGAGCTCAACCACTTGGCCCATCTTCTCTCTGATATGGACACAGCCGATCTGGAGAAATTCGAGGCCGTGATCGACAGCGGCGAATATACCGGCAGCGTCCAGGAGCTGATCAATCTGACGCAAAATCTGGATTGCTTCGACTTTGAGCCCGGTATCAGCAACGACGAGGAGTTGGGACGGCGGTATATTCAAGACTTCGGGGCCGTCGAGATCCCGGAACATCTCATTGACTATATCGACTACGAGGCATACGGGCGGGACGCCCGGATCAATGAAAGCGGCCACTACGCCCCCGGCGGGTATGTGCGGAACAACCACGGCAATTTTATCGAGGTGTACCACGGCAGGGAGGATATTCCCGACGAGCACCGTATTTTCGCCTACCCCAAGCTCAACATCCGGGAGCAGATGGCGGCCTACCAAGGCATCATCGACAAATCGGCGCTGGACACGGGCAAGCACCGTATCATTCCGGGACACGAGGAGCGTTAGTGCTTCGAGACACTTTGTCCCAAAGAAAGGGGTGGTTTGACTGATAGATGAAGATATTTCCCGGCGCACGATTGCCGTTTCCATGCGGGCCGGTAAGCTGACCGCCCGGAGCCTTGCCTATGTGCTCCGGGCCGTTGGCCGTAAAATCGCCAAGGCACACCGGGAGGCGCAAACGCCCCACGGCAAACAGAGCGTGAAAAAGCTCATGGCCCACGGTACGGCCACCAACAGTATTGAGGTGGACGCACCCAAGGTATTTGACCGGGTAGCCCGGAAGTGGAATGTGGACTATGCCTTTTATAAAACCGGGCCGGACAAATATCTGCTTTTCTTCAAGACAGGACAGGCCGACGCGATGACGGCCTGTTTTTCTGAATACTCCCGGAAGGTGCTGGATAAATCCAAATCCCGGCGCGTCCCCATCCGGGAACAGCTCAAACGGGCGGCGGATCAGCTTGCCAAGGAAAAGCCCCGCCAGAAGGAGCGCGTAAAGGAGGCAGCCCATGCGGACAGATAAGATCAGAAAATATGTACTCCCCAATATCCCGTATCTGTTCATCGGCTGGACCTGCTTGAAGCTGGGTACGGCCTACCGTCTGGCTGCTGGCGCAAACCTCGGGGAAAAGCTGCTGGGGCTGATGCAGACCATCGGCGTGGCCTTTGCGGATTTTTCGCCGGGGCTTGATCCCTTTGACTGGCTCATTGGCTTTGTGGGTGCGGTGGCTTTTCGGCTGCTGATCTACTTCAAAAGTAAAAACGCAAAAAAGTTTCGCCGGGATGAGGAATACGGAAGCTCCCGTTGGGGTTGCCCTAAAGACATCCAGCCTTTTGTCGATCCAAAGTTTGAAAATAATGTCATTCTCACCGGGACGGAGCTTCTCACCATGAACACCCGCCCGAAGAACCCGGCCAATGCCCGCAACCTCAACGCTTGTATCATTGGTTCGTCCGGCTCTGGCAAAACCCGGTTCTGGCTCACGCCCCAGCTTCTTCAAGCCCATTCCTCGTATGTGGTGGTCGATCCAAAAGGCGGCGTCCTCGGGCAGGTGGGCTATTTCCTGCAAAAAAAGCGTGGATATAAAATCAAGGTTTTTAATAGCATTGATTTTTCCAAGTCCATGCACTATAACCCGCTGGCGTACATCAAGAACGAGGCCGACATCCTAAAGTTTGTCAATGCGCTGATCTCCAACACCAAGGGAGAGGGCAAGGAGGGCGATCCGTTTTGGACGAAGG
>OIZI01001381.1_pt1 | contig 10497 bp, 8 predicted proteins | sample 1588441 | NCBI WGS metagenome assembly OIZI01 (sample SAMN03283284) | human gut metagenome | biome: human-associated habitat; material: feces | host: Homo sapiens | place: Peru | collected 2012
GCGTTCTTTGAACGCGCGCTCGCGCAGGGCGACGATGTGCTCTACGTCGGTATGTCCGGCGGCATCAGCGGCACGGCGCACGCCGCGGCGCTCGCGGCGGAGGAGCTGCGGGAAAAATATCCTCACGCCAAAATCATGACCATCGACACCTATGCCGCCTCGCTCGGCGAGGGCCTGCAGGTGCTCGAGGCGGCGGAGCTGCTGCGCGCGGGCAGGAGCTTTGAGGAGGTCGGTGACCGCATTCTCGCGCGCCGCCCCCACATGTGCCAGTTCTTCACGGTGGACGATCTGAACTACCTCAAGCGCGGCGGGCGCATCTCCGGCGCGGCGGCGCTGGTCGGCTCGGTGCTCGGCATCAAGCCCATCCTGCGCGGCGACGAGACGGGCCACATCGTTTCCTGCGGCAAGGTGCGCGGGAATAAGAAGGCCTACGCCGAGCTGGCGGACTATTTCGACAAGCGCGCGCTGGATAAGACCGCGCGCATCGGCATCGCCCACGCGGACAACCGCGAGGGGACGGATTATCTGCTCGGTCTTCTGCGCGAAAGGGGCTTTACCGGCGAATGCCTCGAGGTCTACTACGAGCCGGTCACCGGCGCGCACGTCGGCCCCGGCACGGTGGCGCTCTTTTTCTACGGCACGGAAAAATAACGGGATACATAGCGGGAAAGCATACGGCGCGCCGTATGCTTTCTCATTTTTCTGCAAATCCTACCTTGTGAGAAAAGAGGAGGGATGCGCCATGACGGAACCGACAAAGCCGAACGAGAACGAGGAGCAGAGGTCTGCGCCCGAGCAGACGCCGCCCATGCAGCCCATCGTGGATATGGGAGCCGTGACCACGCGCACCGCGCGCGGCACGGTCTACTGCCTGACGGTCATCGGGCAGATCGAGGGCCACAGCCTGCTGCCCAATACCGTGAAAACGACCAAGTACGAGCACGTTCTGCCGCTGCTCGCGGCGCTCGACGAGAGCGAGGAGATCGACGGCGTGCTGCTGCTCCTCAACACCTGCGGCGGCGATGTGGAGGCGGGGCTTGCCATCGCCGAGCTGATCGCGGGCATGAGGAAGCCGACCGTTTCGCTCGTGCTCGGCGGGGGACACTCCATCGGCGTGCCGCTGGCCGTTGCGCCGAAGCGCTCGCTCATCGCGCCGAGCGCGTCCATGACCGTCCACCCCATCCGCACGAACGGCACGCTCATCGCCGCGCCGCAGACCTATCATTATTTCGACCGCCTGCAGGAGCGCATCGTGCGCTTTGTGACGAAGAATTCCGGCATATCCGAGAAAAAGCTGCTTGCGCTCATGCTGGCCGCCGAGGACATGGCTGCCGACGTCGGCAGCATCCTCTACGGCGAGGAGGCGGTGGCGGACGGCCTCATCGACCGCGTCGGCACGCTCGCCGACGCCTACGAGGAGCTTTACGCGCTCATCGCCGCATCCCGTGCGGCGGCGAAGCCGCGGCGGAAACGCGCGGCACAGGAAAAATGAAGCGAAAAGACGCCCGACGGGCGTCTTTTTTACACTCTGTTCATCATTCGCTCTTGAAAAACGAGGGGGAAAATGGTATAGTACATAAGTTAAAATATGTCTTTTTCTGCCTATTTTTACTCCCTTGCACAAAGGAGATCACGGAATGTACTTAAAAGCGCTCGAAATTCAAGGATTTAAGAGCTTTCCCGATAAAACCGTATTGAACTTCGGTGAGGATATCACCGCCATCGTCGGCCCCAACGGCAGCGGCAAGTCCAACGTGTCGGACGCGATCCGCTGGGTCATGGGCGAGCAGTCGAGCAAATCGCTGCGCGGCGCGAAGATGGAGGACGTCATCTTCGGCGGCACGGAAAAGCGCAGCCAGATGGGCTTCGCGCAGGTGACGCTCGTGCTCGACAACACCGAGCACATCTTCCCCCGAATGGAGGAGAGCGAGGTCGCCGTCACCCGCCGGTATTACCGCAGCGGCGAGAGTGAATACTACATCAACAAGCAGAGCGTGCGCCTGCGTGACGTGAACGAGCTGTTCATGGATACCGGCATGGGCCGCGAGGGCTATTCCATCGTCGGTCAGGGCAAGATCGACGAGATATTGTCGGTCAAGAGCGCCGACCGCCGCGAGATCTTCGAGGAGGCGGCGGGCATCTCCAAGTTCCGCCACCGCAAGGAGGAGACGGAGCGCAAGCTCGAGCGCACGGAGGAGAACCTCGTGCGCATCAACGACAAGATCGCCGAGCTGGAGCTGCAGGTCGGGCCGCTGCGCTCGCAGGCGGAGAAGGCGAAGAAATATCTGATCCTCCGCGACGAGCTGCGCACGCTGGAGATCTCCGTCTGGCTCGAAAACCTGGACAAGATCAAGACCGATTCCATCAAGCTCAACACCGACTACGCGCTTGCCCAGCAGGAGCTGGAGCGCGCGAACGCCGCGCTGGACGAGCTGTACGCCGCCTCCGAGCAGTTTGCGGAAAAGGCACACGCGAACGACATGGAGCAGGAGCGCCTGCGCACCGAGTGCGCCGAGCTGGACGCGAAGCGCAGCGAGGAGGACGCCGCTGTGGCGGTGCTGCGCACGGGCATCGAGCACAACCGCGCGAGCATCGAGCGCGTGGAGAACGACCTGCGCGACCAGTCGGGCCGCGCGGAGAGCCTGACCGCGCAGATCGCTGCGAAGCACGCGCGCATCGAGGAGCTTGCCGCGCAGGCGGCGGAGCTCGAGGAGGAGCTTCGCGCCTTCCTCGCGCAGGCGGAGGAGCTTGCCCGCACGGCCGGCGAGGCCGGCAGCGAGGTCGAGGCTCTGCGCGCGAAGGAAGCGCTGGCGGCCTCCGACGCGGCGGACTGCCGCGCGGACATGAGCGCGATGAACGCGGGCCTTGCCGAGCTCTCCGAGCGCCGCGCGGCGCTTGAAGCGGAGAGCGAGAGCGTGGACGGTCAGCTGACCGAGAAGCGCAGGGCTGCGTCCGCGTCCCGTCGCGCCCTTGAGGAGGCGCAGGAGGAGGCCGACGCCGTGCGCAACATCATCTCCGGCCATACCCTCAAGATGGAGGGGCGCGTCAAGCGCGAGGAGACGGCGCGGCAGAAGAGCATCGACCTCACCATGGAAAAGAACAACCTTGACTCCCGCATCCACCTCCTGAGCGAGATGGAAAAAGAGTACGAGGGCTTCAATAAGGCGGTCCGTCTGATCATGCAGGCGGCGGAGAAGAACGCGCTGCGCGGCGTGCACGGGCCGGTCGCCAACCTGATGACGACCGACAAGCGCTATGCCGTCGCCATCGAGATCGCCCTCGGCGCGGGGATGCAGAACGTGGTCGTGGACCGCGAGGAGGACGCCAAGAGCGCCATCAACTTCTTAAAGCAGCGCGACGGCGGCCGCGCGACCTTCCTGCCGCTGACCGCCATCCGCGGCGACGTGCTGCGCGAGGCGGGCGTCGAGCGCGAGTACGGCTACGTCGGCGTTGCGTCGCAGCTCGTGCAGTTCGATCAGCGGTACACGGAAATTTTCAACAATCTGCTCGGCCGCACCGTCGTGGTCGAGGATATGGACTGCGGCATCGCCATCGCGAGAAAGTACAGCAATCGTTTCCGCATCGTCACGCTCGACGGGCAGGTCTTGAACCGCGGCGGCAGCATGACCGGCGGCTCGGTGAGCCGCAGCGCGGGCATTTTGAGCCGCGCCAACGAGCTCAAGGAGCTGACTGCCCGGCGGGAAGCCTTAACGGAAAAGCTCGATGCCGCGCTCCGCGAGGCGGACGAGGCCAAGCGCGACCTGAACGCCGCGCAGTATGAGCTGGACGTCGCGCGCGAGCAGCAGCGCGGCGCGGAGGACGCGGTGCTCCGCCTGACGGGCGAAAAGAAGCAGTACGATATGCTGCTCGAATCGCTCCGCACGCGGGAGAGCGACATCGCCGCCGAGCTCGAGAGCATCACCGCGCGCACGGAGGAGCTGAAAAAGGCAGCCGCCGCCCGCGAGGAGGAGATCAAAAAGCACGAGGCCGAGGCCGCACGCTGCCGTGCGGAGAGCGAGGAAAAGCTCGCCGGCCAGAACGAGCTCCAACGCGACAGCGCGCACCTCGGCGACGAGATCGCCGCGCGCAAGAGCACGCTTGCGGGCTTTACCGCCGAGCGGGAGACGACCGAACGCGCGCTGGGCGACCTCGAGACGCTCGCCCAGCAGATGCGCGGCGACGAGGATGGACGCCGTGCGCTCATCGAGGACTACCGCGCGAAGATCAAGGCCGCGGAGGAGGAGATCGCGCAGCATGACGCGGTGACCGCATCTCTGCGCGCCGACGCCGAGAAGCGCAGGGCGGAGCTGGCGGAGCTGGCGGAGGCCAAGCTGACGCTTGAGGGCGAGCGCAGCGCGAACGACCGCAGATACCGCGAGTGCAATGAGCTGCTCTCTCAGACACAGGCCGCCGCGGGCAGGCTCGAGCAGAAGCGTGTTACCGCCGCGATGGAGGAAAAGCAGATATTGGATAAGCTCTGGGAGAGCTACGAGCTGTCCCACTCCGCGGCGCAGGAGCAGCGCATCGAGCTGGAGAGCGTGCCGAAGGCGAGCCGCCGCATCAATGAATTGAAGCGCGAGATCAACGGCCTCGGCAATGTCAACGTCGGCGCCATCGAGGAATTCGACCGCGTGAACACGCGCTATACCTACCTCACCGGACAGCGCGACGATGTGGAAAAGGCCAAGGAGGAGCTGCTGGGCGTCATTGAGAACATCACGAGCGAGATGACGGTCATCTTCAAGGAGCAGTTCGCTCTCATCCGCGAGAGCTTTCAGGAGACCTTCCTCGAGCTCTTCGGCGGCGGCAAGGCCACGCTCGAGCTGGAGGACGAGAACGCCGTGCTCGACTGCGGCATCGAGATCAAGGTCCAGCCGCCGGGCAAGGCGCTCAAGACGCTCTCGCTGCTCTCGGGCGGCGAGAAGGCGTTCGTCGCCATCGCGCTCTACTTCGCCATTCTCAAGGTCCACCCCACGCCGTTCTGCGTGATGGACGAGATCGAGGCGGCGCTCGACGAGCCGAACGTCATCCGCGTGGCGCACTATATGCGCCGCATCTGCGACAAGACGCAGTTCATCGTCATCACCCACCGCCGCGGCACGATGGAGGCCGCCGACGTGCTCTACGGCGTGACGATGCAGGAGCGCGGCGTGAGCAAGGTGCTGACCATCAACATGAACGACATGGCGAAAGAACTGAACATCAAGGGGTAAGACGATGGGTATTTTTGCAAGGATCAAAAAGGCGTGGTACGACAGCATCATCTGGGAGACCATCGACGAGGATTTCTACGACGAGCTGGAGGAGAGCCTGATCATGGCAGACCTCGGCGCGGCGGTCGCGGCGGACGCCGTGAAGGAGCTGCGTAAGGTCGTATACGAAAAGAGCATTCAGCGCGGCGACGACGTCAAGCAGGCGCTGCGCGACATTCTGGAAAAGAAGCTCGAGGTCGGCGATACGAGCCTCGACCTCTCCACAACGCCGAGCGTCGTGCTCATCATCGGCGTGAACGGCGTGGGCAAGACCACGAGCATCGGCAAGCTCGCCAACCGCTACAAAAAGCAGGGCAAGCGCGTGCTGCTGTGCGCGGCGGATACCTTCCGCGCGGCGGCGGCGGACCAGCTCGAAATTTGGGCAGACCGCGCGGGCGTGGAGATCGTGCGCAGCCGCGAGGGCGCCGATCCCGGCGCGGTGCTGTTCGACTCCCTGCAGGCGGCGAAGGCGAGAAATGTGGACGTCGTGTTCTGCGACACAGCAGGCCGCCTGCACAACAAGGCGAACCTGATGCAGGAGCTGGCAAAGCTGCGCAAGATCATCGACCGCGAAACGCCGGACGCCGCCAAGGAGACGCTGCTCGTGCTCGACGCGACCACGGGGCAGAACGGCTTGCAGCAGGCGAAGGTGTTCCGCGAGACGGCGGGTCTGACCGGCATCATTCTCACGAAGCTGGACGGCACCGCCAAGGGCGGCATCTGCGTCGCCATCGCGCAGGAGCTCGGCGTGCCGGTGAAGTTCGTCGGCCTCGGCGAGGGCATCGACGATCTGCAGCCCTTTGACGCGAAGGAGTATGTCAACGCGCTCATCTGAGCGAAATACAACGGGAGGAGACCGTATGGAGATCACGAATGTATGCCCCTACTGCGGAGGGGAAATGCGCGAGGGCGCGCTCCCCGCGTACAAGTACGCGCTTACATGGTGTCCGCGCAATGAGCAGGGCGGCATCGTGGAGGGGGAACCCGTTCGGCTGAGCAAGACGCCTGTACTCGGAGGCGTCTATGCACCCGCGCGTTACTGCGAGAGCTGCCGCGTGGTGATCGTTCCCGTGCCGGAGATCGAGACCTTTTCAGACAAGGCCGGCAAATGGCTGGATAAAACGCTTGGCTCGCTCGGCGACCGGATAGACCGCGCGGCGGAGCGCCGCGAGGAGGAGAAGGCCGCGCGGGAGAGAGAAGAAAAACGGAACAAGGACCCGTGGGAGGTATAGCATGAAGCTGGTATTGGCAACGCAGAACCCCAAGAAATTAAAGGAAATGAACGAGATCCTGAGCCATCTCGGCGTGGAGGTCGTGAGCGAGGCGGAGCTGGGCGTGAGGATCGAGGTCGAGGAGACCGGCGAGACCTTCACCGACAATGCCCGCCTGAAAGCGACGGCGGTGATGCAGGCGACCGGCCTGCCCGCCGTGGCGGACGACTCCGGCCTCTGCGTGGACGCGCTCAACGGCGGCCCCGGCGTGTACAGCGCGCGCTTCGGCGGCGAGGGACTGGACGACAAGGGCCGCTACACGCTGCTCCTCGAGATGCTGCGCGGGCAGACCGACCGCGCCGCGCACTTCCACACCTCCATCGTCTGTGCGTTCCCGAACGGCGACGAGCTGGTGTGCGAGGGTGAGTGCCCGGGCACCATCGCGTTCGCGCCGATGGGCGAGGGCGGCTTCGGCTACGACCCCGTATTCTTTGTGCCTGAGCTGCGCAAGACCTTCGGCCAGCTCACGGCGGAGGAAAAGGCGTCCGTCTCGCATCGCGGGAAAGCGCTGCGCGCCTTTGCCGCGGCACTCGACGACTATCTGAAAGGAAACGAATAAATGGAACTGACCGGAAAGCAGCGCGCCCAGCTGCGCGCCATGGCGAATGAGCTGGAGCCCATCGTCCACATCGGCAAGGACGGCATCGGCGAGAATCTCGTCAAGCAGGCGAACGACGCGCTTGAGGCGCGCGAGCTCATCAAGTGCCGCGTGCTCGATAACAGTATGCTCACCGCGCGCGAGGCGTGCGACGAGCTCAGCCGCCTCACCCGCTCCGAGCAGGTGCAGGTCATCGGCACGAAATTCGTGCTCTATCGCGAGACGCACGCCAAGCCCAAGGAAAAGCGCATCGCGCTCGTGAAGGATAAGAAGAAAAAGACCGTCTGAACAGGACGATAAAGAGGGATTTTCATTGAAGATCGGAATTTACGGCGGCAGCTTCAACCCGCCGCATCTGGGGCACCAGAACGCCGCCGTCGAGGCGGCGGAGAAGTGCGCGCTGGATAAGCTCCTGCTCATTCCGGCGGGTATCCCGCCGCACAAGGTGATGGAGCAGGGAAGTCCCGCGAACGAGCACCGTCTCGCCATGACGCGCCTCATGGGCGGACAGGCCGCGCTTCAAAGCGGCGTCGAGGTCGAGGTGCTCGACCTCGAGATGGCGCGCGAGGGCAAGAGCTATACCGTCGATACGCTCCGCGCCCTGCGCCGGCAGTACCCCAACGACGAGCTGCTGCTCTTTATGGGGACGGATATGTTCTTCTCCTTTGAGAGCTGGCGCGCGCCGGAGGAGATCGCAAAGCTCGCGAAAGTTGTTGCTTTCTACCGCAACGCGGATGACAGCGCCGCGGCCTTTGCCGCGCAGGCAGAGAAGCTCCGTGCGCGCTTCGGCGGCAGCTTTGAAGCGCTCGCGCTCGACCGCGTGATCGAGGTTTCCTCGACCGCGCTGCGCGCGGGCATGGCAAGCGGCACGAGCGAAGCGATGCTCGAGCCGCAGGTCTACGGCTATATCCTGCGCGAGCATTTATACGGAACAAATCTTGATCTCAAGCGTCTAACGGTACAGCAGCTCCGTCCCATCGCGCTGAGCTATCTCAAGGCGAAGCGCTGCGCCCATGTGCTCGGCACGGCGGCGACGGCGGTGAAGCTGGCGGAGAAATACGGCGCGGACGTCCACCGTGCGGAGGTCGCGGGACTGCTGCACGACTGCACAAAGAAGCTCTCGATGCCGGAGCAGCTCGCGCTGTGCGAGAAGTACGGCATCGCGCTCGACGCGCTGGAGAAAAAGGCGCTCAAGCTGCTCCACGCCAAGACCGGCGCGGCGCTCGCGCGGGACGTGTTCGGCGTGGACGATGAAATTTACAATGCGATCCTCTGGCATACGACCGGAAAGCCGGACATGACGGTGCTGGAAAAGGTCATCTACCTCGCGGACTTCATCGAGCCGACGCGCGATTTTCCGGGCGTGGACGCGCTGCGGAGGACCGTGTGGGAGGATCTGGACCGCGGGCTTCTGATGGGCCTTGAAATGACGGTCGAGGAAATGGAGGAGATGGGGAACCCCATCCACGTCAACACCCTGGCGGCACGTGATTATCTGAAAGGAAAGACAAATGAAGGGAAAGCGGGAAGCGGACAACAACTTTAACTTCAATTTCAAATCGGAAAAGCTCGACGAGCTGCGCTCCCGCGTGGACGCGGCCTTCGACGAGCACGGCGACGAGGCGTGGGAGCAGATCAAGGGCATTTTCACCCACCCCAAAAGACTGCTCGTCGCCGCGCTGGCGGCGGTGCTGCTCGTCGGCGTGATCACCGTCGGCGGCTATCTGCTGAAGATCCGTGCGCCGGAGCTGCCGAACCGGGACGGCGACACGCAGGACCCCGGTCAGACCGACGTCGATCTGGATTACGGCGACGGCGTGCGCCCGCGCGTGAGCGGCGAGCGGAAAAGCAAGGACTTCTACACGGTCCTTGTGCTCGGCCGCGACACGGGCGGAGGCGGCAACACCGACACGATGCTGCTCGCGAGCTACGACGTGACGAACCAGAAGGCGACCGTCATGTCCATCCCGCGCGACACGATGGTCAACGTTCCCTGGGATATTAAGAAGATCAACTCCGTCTACAACTACTACGGCGGGGGAGACAAGGGCATTCAGGCGCTCTATAAGGAGATCGCCCAGCTCGTCGGCTTTGAGCCGGATTATCAGGTCGTACTGGAATGGGATGCCGTCGGCGAGATCGTGGACGCCATGGGCGGCGTCTATTACGATGTGCCGCGCAACATGAACTACGACGACCCCTATCAGGATCTTCACATCCACCAGACCAAGGGCTACCGCAAACTCAGCGGCAGCGATGTGATGCAGGTGCTGCGCTACCGCCACGACAACGATATGCGCTATGGCTATCCGGACGGCGACCTTGGCCGCATCAAGACGCAGCAGACGCTTTTAAAGGCGATGATCGAGCAGCTTTTGCAGCTCAAGAACGTGACGAAGATCGGCGACTTTGCCCGCGCGGTGAAAAATAATGTTACCTCGGACCTTACGTTCGAGGAAATGCTCTGGTTCGGCTCGCAGGCCGTCATGGGCGGACTGACGATCGACTCGGTGAACTTTGTCACGATGCCGAACACCGGCAAGATGGTTTACAGCCGTTCGATCGGAGGAATGCTTTCCTATGTGGTGCCGAACGCGCAGGAGCTTTTGAATCTCGTCAACAACGAGCTCAGCCCGTTTGTCGAGAAGTTCACGATGCGCGACCTTGACATCATGTCCGTCAACGCGGATGGCTCGGTGTCCTCGTCCACGGGCCATGTGGAGGACAGCAAGGCCGCCCAGCCGCAGAACCACCATTCCTCCTCCGGCTCACAGACCGGCACAGGGGACAGCGGCACGACGACCGACCCGGGTACGGCCACCGATCCCGGCAATACCGGCGACAACAGCGGCACGACGGTCGACCCCGGCAATACCGGTGACAACAGCGGCGGTACGACCGTTGATCCCGGAAACACTGGCGATAACAGCGGCACGACCACGCCAAGCGAACCCACCACGCCCGACACCGGTGATACCGGAACGACCGACCCCAGCACGGGTGACGGCAGCAATACCGGCGACAGCGGAACAAGCGGCAGCGACGAGATGCCTGATTGGCTGCGTCCGTAACGTAAAAGAATAAAAAAGATCAAAAACTCAAAATAAGAAAAGGAGACCCCCTATGTTACCTTCCAGAGAATTGGCCGAGATCGCCGTCAAGGCACTCGACAGCAAAAAGGGTAAGGAGATCAGACTCATCCGCATCGACAAGATCACGACGCTCGCGGAGTACTTTGTCATCTGCACCGGTACGTCCAACACGCAGATCAACGCGCTGTGCGACGCGGTGGAAAAGGAACTGACCGAAAAGGGCGAGGAGCCGCTGCACCGCGAGGGCTACCGCGGCGGCACGTGGGTGCTGCTCGACTATGGCT
>OIZI01001382.1_pt1 | contig 10488 bp, 9 predicted proteins | sample 1588441 | NCBI WGS metagenome assembly OIZI01 (sample SAMN03283284) | human gut metagenome | biome: human-associated habitat; material: feces | host: Homo sapiens | place: Peru | collected 2012
GGCGCGGCCCTGTCTGTCAAGGCCGTCACCGGAAAGCCCATTAAGTTCGCCGGCATGGGCGAAAAGCTGGAGGACATTGAGGTATTCCATCCGGACCGGATGGCAAGCCGGATTCTCGGCATGGGCGACGTGCTCTCCCTGATTGAAAAGGCGGAAAAGGCATACGATGCCAAGCAGGCCGCCAAGATGGAGGAGAAGATGCGGACCAACCGCTTCACCCTCCAGGACTTTTACGACCAGATGGTGCAGCTCAAATCCATGGGCTCCATGGAGGATCTGCTTGCCCAGATGCCCGGCGGGGCGGGCCTTAAGGACATCAAGCTGGACCCCAAGGCCATGGCTCATACCGAGGCCATTATCCTCTCCATGACCCCCAAGGAGCGGGAGAACCCCTCCATCATCGGTGCCAGCCGCAAAAAGCGGATTGCCGCCGGATGCGGTCTGCGGGTGGAGGATGTGAATAAGCTCTTAAAATCCTTCGAGCAGATGCGCAAACTCATGAAGCAGTTCTCCGGTCCCGGTGCTGCCAAGAAGCTCAAGCGGATGCGGGGCTTTGGCGGCATGGGCTTCCCGGGCATGTAATTCTTTTGTTCGCTTGAAGCAATAGCTTTGCGATATATATTTTAGACTTTTTCTGGAGGTGAAACTTTCATGGTTAAGATCAGACTGAGAAGAATGGGTGCCAAGAAGGCTCCTTACTACCGTATCGTTGTTGCCGATTCCCGTTCTCCCCGTGATGGCCGCTGCATCGAAGAGATCGGCACCTACAACCCCCTGACCTCTCCCGCCACCGTTACCGTGGACGCTGAGAAGGCTCAGAACTGGATCAAGAACGGTGCTCAGCCCACCGATACCGTTCGGGGCCTGCTGAAGAACGCCGGCGTTCTGTAAGCCCTTTTGAAGGAGTGGCACAATGAAGGAACTTTTGCTGTATATGGCAAAGAACCTGGTAGACAATCCCGAGGCAGTTACCGTTGTGGAAACCTCCGATGAGGAGGGCAAGGTGCTGGAGCTCCATGTGGCCGAAGGCGACATGGGCAAGGTGATCGGCCGCCAGGGACGGATCGCCAAGGAGATCCGTACCATTATTAAGACCGTGGCCCAACGCACAGGCGAAAAGGTCACCGTCGAAATCGTGGACTAAACGGCTATGCGTGGCGTTTTCGTCACGCATTTTCGTTTCTTTTGAACAAGGTTTGAGAACAAGGAGAAAAGCCCATGAAGCTCCAATTTATAGAAGCGGGGGAAATTGTCAATACCCACGGTGTCCGGGGAGAGGTGAAAATGCTTCCCTGGCTGGACAGCCCCGAATCCATGCTTTCCTTTTCCCGCTGCCGCGTCGGGGGAAAGGACTATGAAATTTCTGCCTGCCGTGTGCAGAATACCTGCAACCTTTTAAAGCTTGCCGGGGTGGACACCATGGAGCAGGCCCAGGCCCTGCGAGGGAAAAAGGTCCTTCTCTACCGGGAGGACGCGGGGGATGACGTGATTTTCGCCGCGGAGCTGGTCGGCGTGGAGGTTTTCTGTGACGGAAAATCCATCGGCACCGTTGCCGATGTCCTGGACTACCCCGGAAATCAGGTATATGTGGTCAAGGGCGGGAAGGAATATATGATTCCCGCCGTGAAGGAATTCATTCTTTCCACATCCCTTGCGGACAACCGGATGGATGTCAAGCTCTTGGAGGGGATGGAAACCGATGCGGATTGACATTCTTACCCTGTTTCCGGATACCCTGGGGGATGTGCTGTCCGAGAGCATCCTGGGCCGGGCTCAGGAGCGGGGGTATATTCAGATTGAGTCCCACCAGATTCGGGACTACACCGCTAACAAGCAGAACCAGGTGGACGACTACCCCTACGGCGGCGGCCGGGGGGCCATTATGCAGGCCGACCCTCTTTACCGCTGCTGGGAGGCGGTGTGCGACCAGGCCGGGGGACCGGTGCATACGGTCTATATGTCCCCCTGCGGCCATACCTTCCGGCAGGCCGATGCCATCCGCCTGAGTAAGATGGACAATCTGATTCTGGTCTGCGGCCACTATGAGGGCATCGACCAGCGCTTTATCGACGAGTGCGTGGATGAGGAGATCTCGCTGGGGGACTTTGTGCTCACCGGCGGCGAGATTGCCGCCATGGCGGTGACGGACGCGGTGTGCCGGATGGTCCCCGGGGTGCTGGCGGACCCGGAGTGCTTTGAAGACGAGAGTCATTTTTCCGGGCTCCTGGAATACCCCCAGTACAGCCGCCCCGCGGTGTGGCACGGCCGGGCGGTGCCGGAGATCCTGCTCTCCGGAAACCACGAAAAGGTAAACCAGTGGCGGCGGAAGCAGTCCCTGCGCCGGACCCGGGAGCGGCGGCCGGATATGTACGAAAAGCTGGACCTTTCCTCCAAAAAGGACCGGAGGCTTCTGCTGGAAATGGAGCAGGAGGACGAAAATCCCGAAAAAACTTAAAATCGGGGTTGCACTTTTGAAAAAAAGGTGCTATACTGCCCTTACAAGCGATGAGGGAGACTGACCCCGAAAAAACCCGGTTTCAGAGAGACGCGCGATAGGCTGTGAGCGTGTCCCGGCGTTTTGGGCGATACCACTCCTGAGCTGCGTGCGAGAAAGCCTTAAAAAAGGCGCAAGCACTGCCGTGTCCGCCCAACGACAGAGGGCTATGAGTGAAAAGTCAAGGTGGAACCGTGCGAATGTCAGCACCCTTGGAAAAACCAGGGGTGCTTTTTTGCATCCCGACGCTCAGAAAAGGAGACAAAAACTATGAAAATCATCTACAAAGACGGCACTGTAGCAGAGTGCCCCCCGGAAGAGGCCCAGCACGTTCTGCGGCACACCGCTGCCCACATTATGGCCCAGGCCATCCAGCACCTGTACCCCGATGCGGACTTCGCCTATGGCCCCGCTACGGAGAAGGGCTTCTACTATGATGTGGACTTCGGTGACAAGAAGCTGACCGACGAGGACCTGGAAGCCATCGAAAAAGAGATGAAGAAGATTGTCAAGGCAAACCTGCCCATCAAGCCCTTCATCCTGCCCCGGGACGAGGCTGTCAAGCTCATGCACGATCGTCACGCCAAATATAAGGAAGAGCACATTGGGGACCTGCCCGAGGATGCCGTTATCAGCTTCTATCAGCAGGGTGACTACATTGATATGTGCGTCGGCCCCCACATGACCTACACCAAGGGCCTGAAGGCCTTTAAGATTACCCAGCAGTCCGGCGCTTACTGGAAGAACGATGCCAACAACAAGATGCTCACCCGGATCAACGGCGTGGCCTTTGCCTCCCAGGAGGAGCTGGACGAGTACCTGAAGCAGCAGGAGGAGGCCAAGGCCAGAGACCACCGGAAGATCGGCAAGGAAATGGGCCTGTTCATGACCGACGAGCTGGTGGGCCGGGGCCTGCCCATGTTCCTGCCCAGAGGCTACACGGTGTGGCAGGAGCTGGAAAACTATATCAAGGAGAAGGAGCGCAAGCTGGGCTACCAGCACGTCATGACCCCCTGCGTGGGCACCGTCGCTCTGTACCAGACTTCCGGCCACTGGGCCCACTATAAAGACAATATGTTCCCCGCCATGGAAGTGGACGGCGAGAGCTTTGTCCTGCGGCCTATGAACTGCCCCCACCACATGATGATTTACGCCAACCGCCCCCATTCCTACCGGGAGCTGCCCATCCGGATTGGCGAGATTGCCCATGATTTCCGCTATGAATCCAGCGGCACCCTGAAGGGCATCGAGCGGGGCCGTCACTTCTGCCAAAACGATGCCCACCTGTTCGTCACCCCCGACCAGATTAAGGACGAGGTGGCCCGGGTGGTGGGCCTCATCCGGGATGTCTACCAGGACTTCGGCATCACCGATTACCGCTGCGTTCTGTCCCTGCGGGATCCGGAGGACAAGGTCAAGTACCATCCGGACGATGCCATGTGGGAGAAGGCCGAGTCCGCTCTGCGGGAGGTACTGACGGAGCTGGGCATCGACTTCACCGAGGAAATTGGCGAGGCCGCCTTCTATGGCCCCAAGCTGGATGTAAACGTCAAGCCCGCCGTGGGCGCGGAGTACACCCTGTCTACCTGCCAGCTGGACTTCTGCCTGCCTGCCAAATTTGACCTGAAATACGTGGATTCCGACGGCAAGGAGCAGACCCCTGTGGTGCTGCACCGGGCGATTCTGGGCTCCCTGGACCGGTTCATGGCCTATATGATTGAGGAGACCAAGGGCAAGTTCCCCGTGTGGCTGGCCCCTGTTCAGGTCAAGGTCCTGCCCGTGTCCGAGAAGACACTGGACTATGCCAAGCAGGTCAACCAGGCTCTGGAGGATGCCAACATCCGCACCCAGCTGGACGAGCGCAGCGAGAAGATCGGCTACAAGATTCGGGAGGCCCGCCAGATTGACCGGGCACCCTATATGCTGATTCTGGGCGCGAAGGAAGCTGAGGAGAGCACCATCTCCGTCCGCAACCGGGACACCGACGAGACCACGGTGATGAAGCTGGATGACTTCATCGCCAAGGTTAAGCACGAAATCGAGACCCGGGCCCGCTGATTTTCTATAATGTAATTGCACAAAAGAATCCGGGCAGGATACGTTCCTTGCCCGGATTTTTCCATTCATGTATAAGCGTGATCACGACTCCAGATACTTTTCAAGCAGCACAAGATCGACTCCTGGAATGCCGTTGAAGACCGTGGGGACGATACCAATCTCGGTATATCCGTGCTTTTGATACATGGCACGTGCTGCCGTATTCCTGGCATTCGTATCGATCCGCAGTTCTTTGCAGCCGTTGCGCAGTGCGTAGGTTTCATAGAATGCGAGAAATGCTCTGCCATAGCCTTTTCCGGCGCTGTCCGGAGAGATAACAAGTGTGTGCAGCACACATACGGAATCGTCAGAGACCTTGTGTTGCCAGAGACCCTGGGCATAGCAATCCACCTGATCCTTGTTTAAAATACCGGTGCCGCGGATCAGTCCGGCATCCTCCAGAACGAATAGATCGCCCCGCTTCAGTGCTGCCTCTGCCGTGCCGCGTGTGGGGTAAACACCTCGGATCCACCCGATCGTCTGCCGGTTTGTTTCCTCCGCTGTGTGGATAGCGTCGTATATTTTTTCCACGGCGTCAATGTCTTGCGCGGTGGCTTTTCGAATATGCATAGCTGTGTCTCCTCTGATTTGGAATGGAATATATTATACTGGAAAATCGGGAGAATTTCCACCGTTTCTGCCGAAAAAATTTACGGTAGAATTCCTTTGCGCCCTTCCGGAAGGCGGGAAGCTACAGCGTTTTTGCTTTCTTACGGTAAAGCCGCTGAAAGGCCAGATGGTTCAGCAGGGTGCACAGGCCCCAGCACAGCGGATAGGACATATAGATGGCCTCTATACAGGACCGGGTGGGGGGGCGCGTCAAGAGGGAATTTCAGAAAGACGCTATAAAATTTCCTTGACGGTATCTGCCTTTCTATGCTAAAATCAAAGTTCATGAATGAAACAGAGGAAGGAAAGAAAGATGAGCAAGCGTTTGGATAGAAGAATGCTGTCGGTGATTTTTGCCTTGGCCTGGCCGACCATGCTGGAAGAGCTGATGCAGACGGCGGTGCAGTATATTGATACGGCTATGGTGGGGGCCCTGGGCACCCAGGCCACCGCCGCTGTGGGGGCGACCAGCACCGTTTCCTGGCTGGTGGGCAGCACCGTGTCGGCAGTGGGCGTGGGATTTCTGGCCTTTATCTCCCAGTGCAGCGGCGCGGGAGAGGAGGAGAAGGCCAGGCGGGCCAGCGCCCAGGCCGTCAGTATGACCCTGGTTGTAGGTCTTCTTCTGACCGTTGTTACCACGGGGCTGAGTGAGAAGGTCACCCAGTGGATGCAGGTGGAGGAGTCCATCCGCCCGGCGGCTGCCCAGTATTTCCTGATTCTCTACAGCCCCATGCTGTTCCGCACGGCCAGTATTATCTTTGCCACGGTGCTGCGCTCCGTGGGGGATACCAAGACCCCCATGCGGGTGAGCCTGAATATGAACCTTGTAAACATCGTTCTGAACTTCCTGTTGATTTACTCCAGCAGAAGCATCACGCTCTTTGGCCGGTCCATCCCGGTGTGGGGCGCAGGCTGGGGCATCAACGGTGCTGCCGCCGCCTCTGCCGTGGCCTATGTCTATGGGGGCATTGCCATGACGGTGCGGCTGTTCCGGCACCCGGAGATTTCCCCCAAGGGGCAGCGCTTCCTGCCGGACAAAACCATTCTGGGCCCCTGCTGGAAGGTGGCCTTCCCCAATATGCTCCAGCGCTTCGGCACCTCCCTTGGCTATGTGGCCTTTGCCGCCATGATCAACGCCCTGGGCGATACCGCCACCGCTGCCCACACCATCGCCAACACCGTGGAGTCCCTGTTCTATATTCCCGGCTGGGGGATGCAGACCGCCGCCGCCACCCTGGCGGGAAATGCCCTGGGGGCCAAGGACTACCCGAGACTCCGCTCTTTGGTAAAGACCATTCTGCCCCTGGAAATCGGCCTGATGCTGGTAGGCGGGGGGCTTTTGATGATTTTCGCCCCCCAGCTCATGTCCATTTTTACCAAGGACCCGGAGGTCAAGGCCCTGGGAAGCACGGTGCTGCGGATGGTGGCGGTTTCCGAGCCCTTCTATGGGGTGCCCATTGTGTTGGAGGGCGTGATGCAGGGTGTAGGCCGGACGGTGCCGCCCTTTGTGTTCAATATCCTGGGCATGTGGTGCGTCCGCATTTTCGGCACCTTCCTGTGCACCCGGGTGTTCGGGCTGGGACTTGTAGCCGCCTGGGGGTGCATGATTGGGCACAACCTGCTGCTGTTTGTCATTTACATTGTCTTCTATGCCATGGGAAAGGTATTTCCGCCGGAGGCATCCGTCTGTACGCAACAAACATGCACAAGAAATGAATAAGTAAAAAAATATTGATTTCCTATTGCCATTTTGTAAAAAAGGTGTATAATGGGTGGTAATTGGATATTTGCGTTCATCGGTATTCCCGTTTTCCGGGAATTGAAAAGGGAAGGCAGTGCGAATCTGCCGCAGCCCGCTCTACTGTGATGGGGAGCGCTTCGTTAAAAACCATTGGCGTTTTGCTGAGAAGGGGACGAAGCGCGCGGAACCTAAGCCAGGAGACCTGCCGGTGAAAATGTCTGTCGTTCCGGTGGGGGACCGAGCTTACACCAATAGGATAGGATATTGTATGTAAGGTGCGCTCTGCCATGTGGCTGGGCGCATTCTTTTTTTCGGACTTGCAGATACCTGAGAAATACCTGGAAAACGGCCAAGGGGCCGCAATCCGAAAAAAGGAGTTAAAACCATGAAAAAAGCAATCTGTCTGCTTCTGTCCTGTGTGCTGCTGCTGGGCCTGTTTGCCGGCTGCGGCAGCCAGAGCAGCGGGAGCACGGCATCCACTACGGCTGCTACCGCCGGGGCGGAGACCACCCAGAAAGAGACTGCCGCCACGGAAGCGGCGGGGAAGAAGCACGTGGAGAACCTGGTCATCGGCACCACCACGGCCAACAATACCTTTAACATTGTGGGTCAGACCGATATCTTCGGAAGAATCAACTATGTAAACTTCTGCCGGGCCAACTGGGTCTATGAGGCGGCCGACGGCTCTCTGCAGCCCTTCTTCTTCACCTCCTTTGAAATTTCCGAGGACGGCACTACCCTGGACTTCACCTATCCCACCACCGCCGTGTGGAGCGACGGGGAGAAGGTCACCTGGGACGACATCGACTTTACCTTCCGCTTCCTGAAGGATACCGCTAAGAACACTTCTTTGATTCACCTGGTTAGCGTGGAGCAGACCGGCGAGGGCAGCGGCCGGGTGACCTTCAGCGGCCCGGATGTCTATGGCTGGCTCTCCGGCACAGCCATGATGCAGGGCGTACTGCCCAAGCACGTCTGGGAGAAGTTTGAGGGCTCCGACGAGTACAAGAACTACACCGAGCCCGATGCCGCTGTTGGCTGCGGCCCCTACAAGCTGGTGTCCTACGATGTGGATGCCCAGGTGAGCTACTACGAAGCCATTCCCGAAAACGATTACCACGGGGAAATCACCGTGGACTCCGTGACCATCAAGACCTACGCCGACCAGACCGCCATTATGATGGCCCTGAACGCCGGTGAAATCGACTGCTACTATGCCTACTCCACCCCCATTGACGCAACCCTCATCGACCTGATTGCGGACGACGCGGTGGATTCTGGCGAGAGCATCTACGCGGGCGAGGACCAGATTACCTTCGGCATGACCCGGCCTGCCGGCTCCGACTACCAGTTCCGTCTGGCCGTTACCAAGGCCATGGACTGGAATCTGCTGACCGATGTCATCGGCGGCGGCTATGGCGAGGTCCCCCGGGCCGGTATCATCCCGCCCACCTGCAATGGCTATCTGGACGGCCTGCCCCAGTTCCAGCAGGATACCGCCGAGGCCGAGAAAATCCTGGACGAGGCCGGTTATAAGGACGTAAACGGCGACGGCTTCCGGGAGTTCCCCGACGGCTCCGAAATGAAGATTCTGATTGTCCCCCAGTACTCCAAGAAAATGGACCTGCGCAACCGGATTGCGGAGGTGCTGATTGACAACCTGAAGGCCGTGGGCGTCAACGCCTATGTGGACCAGGAGATCATCGTCAGCTCCGAAATCTGGGAGAGCAACATCCAGGCCGGCAACTACGACATCGCCATCGGCTACACCACCGCCGGTGTGGCCCGCCACACCTCCGCTTTCCGCTATTATGTCTACGAGCCGAAGCCCGGCACGGAGCGCAGCGCCTCCTGGCTGTGGGGCACCTACACGGACCCCACATTCAACGAGACCATCTGGCGGATGCTGAGCGCCCCCTCTCAGGAGGAGTACGTCTCCTGCATCCAGTGGCTGCAGCAGGAAGCGGCGGACACCCTCTTCGGCTGTGCCCTGAGCTGGACCTCCTGCTTCTACCCCTACCGTACCGATAAGTACGAGGGCTGGTACAACCGTCCCTCCTGGGGTGTTGTGAACGACGAGCTCTGGTTCACCCTGACCAGCAAATAAAAACGACCGATGTCAGGCTGTCTTTGCGCCTATCCCGCGAAGGCAGCCTTTTTTGAAAGAAAGGAGTGGCAGCATTTGGGAAAGTATCTGCTCAGACGGATGCTGACGGCGATTTTTACAATCTACGTTATTATCACGGTCAGCTTCTTCATGGTTCGCTTTATGCCGGGGGACCCCTTGCAGCACCTGGTGGGGCAGGAGGAATACTACTATCTGCTGGACAACGACCCGGAGGAGCTGGAATTCATTGCGGAAAAATACGGCCTCAATGAGCCCCTGGGGATTCAGTATCTGCGATACCTCAAAAACGTGGTGATGCTGGACTTTGGAATTGCCTATTCCAATAAAAAGCCCGTGGTGGAGAATGTGTTTGCCTGCATCCATTGGACCGTTCTTCTGTCCATCCCTACCTGGATTCTGGGGGGACTGCTGGGGGGCGTTTTGGGCGTGCTGGCAGGATGGCGGCCCGGAAAAAGGCTTGACTGCGCGCTAACCCCCATCGCCCTGTTTTTAAACACCGTGCCCAGCAACTGTATCGCGGTGCTGGCCCTGGCGCTGTTTGCCTATCAGCTCCGCTGGGTGCCCATCGGGGGCATGACCAGCGGTGTGGGCACCGGCTGGGTGCGGACGCTGGACATTTTAAAGCACATGGCCCTGCCGTTGGGCATCCTGGTGCTGTTCCGGTGCTCCGGGGACTTTATACTGATGAAGAGCAGTGTCTCTCAGGTCCGGCATTCGGACTTTACGGTGACGGCGGCCTCCAAGGGCCTGTCGGACCGGGAAATCCTGTTCCGCCATGTGATGCGCAATGCCATGCTGCCCTATATGACCAGCATGTGCATGCAGATGGGCGGGCTTCTCTCGGGCTCTATGATGATTGAAACCATTTTCGGCTGGAAGGGCATGGGGCAGCTGTTCTACAACGCGGTTTCCAGCCGGGATTTCCCCACGGCGCAGTTCTGCTTCCTGATTTCGGCCTTCTGCGTGGTGATGGCGAATCTTTTAAGCGATATCCTGGTGACGGTGATTGACCCCAGAGTGACGGTGAACTGACGATGAAGAAAAAGAAAAAAATCAATATTCCGGTGCTGGCGGGAAGCCTGATTATCGGCTTCTTTGTGGTGATTGCCATTCTGGCACCCTGCCTTGTTCCCTGCGACCCGGCGGCCACCAGCGCCCTGACCTACGGAAAGCCCAGCGCCGAGCACTGGCTGGGGACCAACGACGTGGGGCAGGATATTTTCAGCGAGCTGATTTACGGCACCAGAATTTCCATGGTGATCGGTGTCTTCGCGGCGCTGGTTGTAACCTGTGTGGGAACGCTGCTGGCCCTGCTGTCGGCCTGGTACGGCGGGGCTGTGGACAAGCTGATTACGGGGCTTACAAACCTTGCCATGGCGGTGCCGGGGCTGGCGCTGACGACGCTTCTCGTATGCTATC
>OIZI01001384.1_pt1 | contig 10483 bp, 7 predicted proteins | sample 1588441 | NCBI WGS metagenome assembly OIZI01 (sample SAMN03283284) | human gut metagenome | biome: human-associated habitat; material: feces | host: Homo sapiens | place: Peru | collected 2012
TATCTTTAATTTGACTCTCGGTAACATCCTTGAGTTGAACCGCCGCCATGGTCTGATGTCCTCCGCCACCGAGCGCCTCCATTATAAGCTGGACGTTTACCTTGCCCATGGAACGCGCCGATATATTTATGATATCATCAGTCTTAAATATAACAAATGACGCATCGACACCGCTTACAGAAAGAAGCTCATCCGCAGCTTGTGCGCAAACCACACGTATATCGTCAGATTCAATATCGGTAACCGAAATCGCACAAGCACGATACATTTCTGCATTCATAACGACCATACCGCGAAGCTTTCTTGACTCCATGGAATTTGCAAAAAATGATTTTACCGTTACGGTGTCCGCTCCACGGGAGCGAAGATATGCTGCCGCCTCGAAAGTACGTACTCCGGCTCTTAAAACAAATTCCTTTGTATCAAGCATAATACCCGACATTAAGGCCGTAGCGCAAACTGAGTCTGCAACAGGATGCTTGCTAATATACTGCAAAAGCTCCGTTACCATTTCACACGTTGAAGAAGCATGCGGCTCGTGATAAAAAATAACAGCATTATTTATGTAATCGACTGTTTTCCTGTGGTGATCTATAACTATTACATTTTGAGCTTTTTCATATACATTTTTCGAGTCAACGAAATCCGCCTTGTGAGTGTCGACTACAATAAGTAAGGTCTTTTTGACCGTGAGACGCTCACCCGTTAAAGGAGAAACGAAGCAATCATCGTCACTTTTTCCTATATAGTCAATAAGAGGTTGGGCAAGCGTTGTTTTTCTGTTTACCACTATTTTCGCGTCTTTACCGAGCGCCAAAGCTGCCTTGTACATACCGTATGCGGCACCGACGCTGTCAAGATCGGAGAATTTGTGACCCATTATAACTACATTAGACGCATTTCTTATAAGCTCCGACATAGCGGAAGCCACGACTCTTGTGCGAACCTTTGTACGCTTTTCAACGCCCTTTGAAACGCCTCCGAAGAACGTGTACTTATCGTTATCCTTTACGGCAACCTGATCGCCGCCGCGGCCGAGAGCCATATCGAGAGCCTGACGTGCGGCACCTTCGGCGTCACTTAAATTATCTCCCCTGCCGACACCCGCGGAAAGCGTTATTCCGACAGTAGCACCGTTATAAGTATAGCTTCTGACGTTTTCAAGCACATTGAATTTTTTTGAAATCATCTTTTCAAGCTCGGATTCGGGTACTATTGCTATAAATCGCCCTGTTCCGAGTTTGCGGAAAACACCGCTGAATTCAGAAAACCAGTTTTCGGTAAGTCTTTCAACAGCACTTGTTATTTCGGCATATTCGCTCTCTTTATACACTCTGTAAAACTCGTCTATGCTGTCAACCGCAACAAGAGCTACGGCCGGCTTTGACATACGATATTCTCTGACTATACTCTTAAGGTCGGTATCATCCACAAAGTAAAAAACCGTACAGGACTCTCCGGAAGAGTCAAGCGTTTCACTTATAACGGTGTAATCTCGACCGTCATAAGTCGCTGAAAATGTTTTTTTTGCGGCAAGCTCCGACAAAGCCTTACCGCCTATAAAAACGGATATATTGTCTTCTCTCGGCTGACGGTTTCTTATAACGGCAGCTTTAAAAAGGTCGTTAAACCAAAGAATTTTCCCGTTTGTCTTGCATATTACGGCAGGAAGCGGAAAGTATTTTAACATATCCTTATCCGACAGCGATGCATTGAGTGAAATCACCGCATTTTTTATTATACGAAATTCGTTGTGCATTTTAAGAATTGCGGAAACCGCAAGCACAACGGAAAGAGCCGCCTCGCCTATGGCGAGAGGTAAAAGGACTCCTTTTGCCGCCGTCACAACTGAAGCCGTAAACAGCGCAATAACCGCAAAAAATGTAATCGGATAGGTTTTTACAAGATGACTTATTTTGAATTTCATTTTTACTCCCTTTGGCACTGCGGCGTAAAATCAAAACTTTAACTATTAAAGCCCGACGAACCGCGGCACTCTGTAAAAAGTAAATAAAAAACAGTTATATTTCCATTATAACGGGAAGTATCATGGGACTGCGCTTGGTCTCGTGGTACATAAGGTGAGAGACTTCGTCGCGAAGGCGATTTTTAACGGTAGTCCAATCGCGAACTCTCTCAAACATACAATCGGCTATAACGCTGTCGCAAAGCCGTCTCGCCTTATCAATAAGCTGCTCTGACTCGCGTACATAAACAAAGCCGCGTGAAATAACTTCGGGTCCCGAAAGAACATCTCCCGTTTCTTTATCTATTGTGGCGACAATAATTATAAGACCGTCCTCGGCGAGACGCTTTCTGTCTCGCAGCACAACCGAGCCTACATCTCCGACGCCTGAGCCGTCAACAAAGACCATACCCGCCGGTACATCGCCTGAAATTCTTATTTTATCCTCCGTCAACTCAACCTCCTTACCGTTGTCGGCAATAAGGATGTTCTGAGGAGGTATTCCGACACTTTTCGCGAGTCCGGCATTTTTACGCAGATGCTTTTGCTCACCGTGCACGGGGATAAAATACTTGGGTTTCGTAATGCTCATCATTATTTTGAGTTCTTCCTGGCAGGCGTGACCCGAAACGTGTATTCCGTCGGTCTTTTCGTATATAACCTCTGCGCCGAGCTTCATAAGCTCGTTAATGACGTTGCTGACGGTCTTTTCGTTGCCCGGTATCGGCGTTGCCGAAATTATAACATAGTCGTTAGGGCCTACGTTGACGTTTCTGTGATCCGAAAACGCCATTCTCGTCAGTGCGGACATAGGCTCGCCCTGACTGCCCGTGGTTATAATGACCATATCCTCGGCAGGGTACTTATTTACCATATCAATACTTACTATCTGACCCTCTTCAACATCGAGGTAGCCCATCTCTGCACCGATGGATATTACATTTTCAAGGCTTCTGCCCGAGAGCGCGACTTTTCTGCCCATCTTTTTGGCAACGTTTATAACCTGCTGAACGCGGTGCACGTTTGAGGCAAAAGTTGCAAGAATTATTCTGCGTTTGCCCGCTTTGCTGAAAAGCGTTTCAAGCGACTCGCCGACTTTTCTCTCGCTCTCGGTATAACCGGGGCGCTCGGCGTTTGTGGAGTCCGAAAGCATGCAAAGCACACCCTCTGCTCCGATTGTGCTGAAGCGGTTTATATCTATCATTCCGCCGTTTATGGGGGTACTGTCTATTTTAAAGTCGCCGGTCTGAACTATAACGCCCGCCTTGCTGCTTATCGCATAGCCGACAGCGTCGGGAATAGAATGGTTGACATGAATTGCCTCAACCGAAAACGCGCCGAGCTTCACCGTGTCGCCCGCTTCTATGACGTTCAGCTTTGCACTGCTTAAAAGATTATGCTCCTTGAGCTTACCCTCAATAAGTCCTATTGTGAGCCGTGTGCCGTAAACCGGAACATTCACTTCTCTTAAAAGATAGGGTATTGCGCCTATATGATCCTCATGCCCGTGGGTTATAAACACTCCTCTTATTCTGTCAACATTCTCTTTAAGATAAGAGAAATCGGGTATAACCAGGTCTATACCGAGCATATCCTGCTCCGGGAAAGCAAGGCCGCAATCGACAACTATCATGTCCGAGCCGTATTCGTAAACGGTTATGTTTTTGCCTATCTCGTTGAGTCCGCCGAGGAAGGTGATTTTTACCGGTGCGGCGGTTGCCTGCTTTGAGTTGCTTCTGCGCTTTGTGTTTTGATTATTGTTTTTTGCTCTTTTTGTGTTTTTTGAGCCTTGAGTGATTGTTTTTTTGGCGTCATTTCTTTTTGACGACGCTTGTCTGCCGGCATTTTTTCTGCCGGACTGATTCTGCATTTTGGCACCGGGCTGTTTCTTTTGGTTGCTTTTTTTAGCCTGACGCTCTTTTTTTGCATCGTTTTGAATCAAAATTCATTTTCCTCCGTTTAAATTTTATATGTATTTAAAAGCAAATAAGTCCATAGTAAGTTATAGTATATAATACTCTTAAAGAAGTCAAAAGTCAATAACGGCAGCAACCATTTATTGCATATAATATTATAGGCTCTTTTTAAGTTTTCCATTCCGTATATTTTAAGCTTGACCGCAAGACGGCGGAGTGTTATATTATCAATGTGAGGTGCAGCATGAAAAATATAGAAATATATACGGACGGAGCCTGCTCCGGCAACCCCGGCCCCGGCGGTTGGGGCGCGGTTTTAAAATACGGCAACGCCGAAAAAGAACTCAGCGGCAGTGAAAAAGAAACCACCAACAACCGAATGGAGCTGACGGCGGTAATTAAGGCGCTTTCTGCGCTTAAAGAAGAGTGCAACGTAACCCTTTGCACAGACTCAAAATATGTTTGTGACGCGATAAACAAGCGTTGGGTATATTCATGGCGCGCAAACAATTGGCGCAAAGCCGATAAAAAGAAAGCTCTTAACGTTGATTTGTGGGAAGAATTGCTCACTCTGCTCGATAAGCACAACGTAAAATTCGTATGGGTCAAAGGTCACGCAGGCCACCCCGAAAACGAAAGATGCGACCGCCTTGCGGTCGGCGAATACTCAAAATATCTCAAATAAAAATAAGCGGTCGCTTTCAAATTAAAAGAAAACGACCGCTTGTTTTGTTTTTTAAAGCAGGGCGGATATGCCGTTGTATGACAGCTTTATCGAAAGCGCCGCCATCTCTTCAACACTCATTTTCATACCGCTGCTGAGCCAGTACTTTATAATTCCGAGGTTTGCGGACGCGATAAAAGAATATGCCGCGTCAATTTCGGTTCGGTTCTCCGCCGATTTTTTTATATCGTGCAGATAAATTGACTCCACAATTTCGTTAATCCTTGCATCAATGCCGTATTTTATTCTGCCGTCAAGCAAAATCTCGACAAGCTTGCTGTTTTCTTTAATGTAATCATAAACAAGTGTTACGGATTTTAGCATGCTTTGCTGACCTGCTCTGAGTATATCGCCGAGACGCTCGAATATACCGTTTAAAAGCTCGTCCACAATGCTGTTATACAGGTCAAACTGATCCGAATAATGCGAATAAAATGTGCCGCGGTTTACGTCTGCTCTCTCGCATATTTCTTTAACCGTGACCTTTTCTATCGGCTTTTCGCCCAAAAGCTCGACAATGCTGTTTTTAAGCATCATTTTAGTATATTTCACTCGTCTGTCTAATCTGCCGGAAGGCATATTTTTCACCTCTGTAACAGCCGAATATTGGGTGCTTATCGAACACATATCGTGAAAATGTTTGCAATAATACACAAATTTGTTATTTGGCTATTGATTATGAACACCGTTATATTATATAATCAATTTGTTAAAAAGTCAACAATGTGTTTGTTAACCAAAGCCAACTTTTTTAGTAAGGAGAATTGCAAATGTCTGAGAAAAAAACCGTACTGCTCACCGGCTCATCGGGAACAATGGGCTTGGCAGGCTTTAAAGAGCTTTATGCCAAAAGAGACAAATACAACATTGTTTTGCTCAACAGGGGCAGCGATAAAAACAAAAAGCTTTTTGAGGTTTATGCAAATGACCCCTGCGTTAAGCTCGTCTGGGGCGATTTGACAAATTACGACGACGTTCTTGAGGCCGTAACAGGTGCGGACTACGTTCTTCATGTCGGCGGAATGGTATCCCCCGCGGCAGACTACTATCCGCTAAAAACTCTTAAAACCAACGTATCTGCGGCAGAGAACATAGTTAGGGCGATTAAAGCTCAGCCCGACCCCGACAAGGTCAAGGTCGTTTATATAGGCACTGTTGCCGAAACAGGCGACAGAAACCCTCCCATTCACTGGGCAAGAACCGGTGACCCCATTAAAATCAGTGTTTATGACCACTATGCCATAAGCAAGGTTAAGGCAGAAGCAGTATTTGCCGAATCCGGCCTCAGATATTGGGTATCGCTTCGCCAGTCCGGCATACTTTACCCCGCAATCCTTAAAAATATGGATCCCATCATGTTCCACGTTCCAATAAACGGCGTGCTCGAATGGGCAACGGTTGAGGATTCCGGCAGACTTCTCGCAAACGTGTGCGGCGACGATGTTCCGGATGATTTCTGGAGAAAGTTCTATAACATCGGCAGCGGCCGCGAATACAGAATAACAAACTATGAATTTGAGGAGTATCTTCTCAATGCGCTCGGCTTACCCTCTCCCAAAAAGCTGTTTGACGCCAACTGGTTTATACTCAGAAATTTCCACGGTCAATGGTATGCGGACTCGGATAAGCTTGAGGAAATTCTCCACTTCCGCGCCAATATTCCGATAAAAGAATATTTTGACAAAATGGCAAAAATGGTTCCGGCTTATTACAGAGCCTGCAAAGCAATCCCCGCATTTATGAAAGGTGCGGTTGCTGCTGTCGCAAAGCCGTTTATGAAAAAAATAGCCCAGGCAGAAACTTACGGTACTCTCCACTGGCACAAGACTAAAGATAAGGATCGCATAAGCGCATACTACGGCGATATAGACAAGTGGAACAAAATAGGCACTTGGGACGATATTGACATTCGCCGCCCGTCCGAAGAGGTTGTTCTTCTCGACCACGGCTATGACGAGAGCAAGCCCGAGAGCGAGCTTGACCTTGATGACATGAAAAAAGCTGCCGCTTTCAGAGGCGGCGAGTGCCTTTCGGAGTCAATGGTCAAGGGTGACCTTTACACTCCGCTTAAATGGAAGAGCGCAAGAGGCAATGTGTTTGAAATGACACCAAACCTTGTTCTCAGAGGCGGTCACTGGTGCCCCGAAGAGCTCCCCTGGCCGTGGGATTATGATACGGAAGCCAAAATCAACCCGTTCTTTGCTCAGGTTTGGTATCCGCTGCACAGCAAAAGCGAGCACAACTTCTACGGCCCCGAAATCTTTGACAAGTTTAAGGAGAAGGTTACAAAATGAAAGTATTTATGATTGGCGGAACGGGTCTTTTGGGTTCTGCCGCGGCACAGCTTTTTATTGATAAAGGCCATGAGGTCAAAACCGTTTCCCTTCCGCCTCTCCCCGAGGGTGCGCCTATTCCGAAAGAGATGGAAATAGTTTTCGGCAACTATCTTGAGATGTCGGACGATGAAATCAAAAATATTATGGATGGCTGCGACTGCTTCGTCTTTGCCGCCGGCGTTGATGAAAGAGTTGAGTTCCCCGCCCCCGTTTATGATGCGTATAAGAAATACAACATCGACCCGCTTGACAGATTTATTCCCCTTGCAAAAGAGGCAGGCATAACAAAAACGGTTGTTCTCGGCTCGTATTTTTCATACTTCGCAAAAGAACACCCCGAAATGGAGCTGACAAAGAAGCACCCCTATATAAAGAGCCGTATCGCGCAGGAAAAAACCGCTTTTTCTTATGCCGACGAGAATATGGACGTTGCGGTGCTTGAGCTGCCGTATATATTCGGCACACAGCCGGGCAGGAAGCCCGTTTGGGTAATTCTTATTGAGCAGCTGAGCAACATGGGACCCATCACGTTCTACCCCAAGGGAGGAACGACCATGGTAACCGTAAGGCAGGTTGCGCAGGTCATAGTCGGCGCGGCAGAAAAGAACAAGGGCGCAAATGCATACCCGATAGGCTACTACAACCTCACATGGAACGAATTTCTTAAAATCGTTCATGCGGCAATGGGTCAGCCAAACAGAAAGATAATTAACATTGCCCGCTGGATGTTCCAGCTCTTCGGCATTCATATGCGCAAGGAATATGCAAAGAAAGGCGTTCAGGGCGGCATTGACCCCGTCGGCCTTGCAGACATCATGTGCATGAACACATTTATTGATAAAAAATGGTGTGTAGAGCTCGGCGTAACCGAGGATGATATAAAATCTGCGATTTATGACTCGGTTAAGCTCTCTGTTGACGCATTCACAGGCAAACAAAAGCTTCTCGAAATGAAAGGCGAATAAAAAACAGCCGACCGCTTGCTGTGTGCAGGCGGTCGATTTTGCTGTCAATACTGTTTTAATTATATTGACATCTTTATATAATCAATGTACAATTTCATATATTATCCTTAAACTATATAAAAATTACCTTTATTAGTGGACGTTTGTTAAAATGTAAAACAAATTAGCAGGAGTTGGTATATAAATGTGCCGTAATAGTTCTCATAAAGACAAATTCGTTATTTGTATCGTTATAGTATGTGTTTTTCTATCTGTTCTGTATATTTTTAAAAGTTCACCTTATATATCTAACAACAAAACACCATCAGAAGAAATTAACAAAACAATATATTCAGATAAAAATGTTGAATTAACCGTATTAAGCATTCAAAACTCAAAAAGTCTTAAATTTAGTGTTTCAAACAACAGTAATAATGACGTTTCTTTTATTATATCAAGTGTCGCAATAAATCATTTCACAAGTGGAAACGGTTGGTTTTCTAAAATCGCAGCCGGAAAAAGTGCTATCGGAAACTATGATATAAACGACTCCTTCAAATATAACAATTCAGAACAAATATACACCATTGAAATTTATATAAAAATAACAGGCAATGAAAATATATCAAAAGTAGTATCTCTTGAACTGTCCGAAAATCCAAACTCTGTTTTTTTTACAACGGATAAGCCTATATACTCAAATAGCCAAATGGATGTTTTTATGTTAAACAAAGCAGCTGATTCATCAGTAGATATTATCTGTCATAATAAAACAAAGCAAACCGTTTCTGTAGGTTTTGCGGACTTTTATGCAAACGATATTTTAATAAACTCGTATCAAAGCGGAAAATTTGTTTTGCCCGGAGCATATATAAAATATACTCTCCCAAAAGATTTGTTGTTTTCAAATCAAAGCCTTGAAGAAGCCGGAATTAATCACATTGACAAACTTAGTGGAAAAATTGCTTTTTTTAACGTTGATTCAAGCGAAATAAATAAGGATACATTAATCAAAACAGATGAAATTATCTTTTTTGATTAAATAAAAACGCCCGTAGCGGCACTAATTGCCCGGATGGGATTATATTAAAAGAGGTGTCAAATATGCCCGATAATAACGGTGATATCATTATTTATCAGTCTGAGGACGGCAATACAAAAATCGACGTGCACTTTATAGATGAAACCGTATGGCTGACCCAGCAACAGATGGCAGAGCTGTTTCAGTCCTCTCGCACCAACGTCGTGGAGCACATTCAGCACATCTATGAGGAGGGCGAACTGGACGAAACTTCAACTTGTCGGAAATTCCGACAGGTTCGCACCGAGGGCAACAGGCAGGTCACAAGAGAAATTCCATATTATAACCTTGATATGATCATATCTCTGGGATATCGCGTGAAATCGATAATCGCCACCAACTTCCGCCGTTGGGCAACAGATCGGTTGAAAGAATATATGGTCAAGGGCTTCACAATGGATGACGAACGACTGAAGAATCTCGGCGGAGGAAACTATTGGAAAGAATTGCTTGACAGAATCCGCGATATTCGTTCTTCGGAAAAAGTCCTTTACAGGCAGGTTTTGGACTTATATGCTACAAGCATTGACTATAACCCCAAAAGTGATGAATCTGTTCGATTTTTCAAAATAATACAAAACAAGCTGCACTATGCCGCGCACGGTCACACCGCCGCAGAGGTAATATATGAACGTGCCGATGCAGATAAGCCGTTTATGGGGCTAACATCATTCAAAGGTGATTTTCCTACTTTAAATGATACAAAAGTCGCTAAAAATTACCTTTCGGAGGACGAACTGAAAATTTTAAACAACCTTGTTTCCGGTTACTTTGACTTAGCTGAAATCAACGCTATTGAACACAGACTGATGTATATGAAAGATTATGTTGACAGACTTGACGCTGTTCTTATTTCCGGCAACAGAGATGTTCTCACCGATTCCGGCAAAATAAGCCATAAGCAGGCTCTTGAGAAAGCCGAAAAAGAATACCGCAAATATCAAAGGGATAATCTATCCCCGGTCGAAAAATCATATCTTGAATCAATTAAACAGACCGAAAAAACAGCAAAAAGGGAAGTAAAGAAGTTAAAATAAAAAACACAAAAATGACATCTACTATCAACAAATATGTTAACGTTAAAATCCGGAGCGAAGAAAAGTCGGTCTGCTTTGACCGACTCCTTTTTTGCTTAAAATTTGTTCCCAATTTGTTCCCAACCGTCAAAAATCAGCTTTTTCGGCCTGTTTTTTACGGCGAATAAAATTGTATCGGCGGCATGAGGGCATGCCGTCATACGCGAAAACAAAGTGCCGTTAAATTTTCGCATGAATAATACACGATGAAAATTCGAGAAAACCCCTCAGTCACGGCTTCGCCGTGCCAGCTCCCCTATAGGGGCGCCTAGACACCACAGTTAGCAACATCATACTACCGTAAGCTTTCATGTCGTATAGCGGTGTGTCCACGCACTGCCGAGGGCAAAATAAAATCGACAGACATCTTTCGATACCTGTCGATTTTGGTGATCCATCGGAGATTCGAACTCCGGACACCTTGATTAAAAGTCAAGTGC
>OIZI01001385.1_pt1 | contig 10471 bp, 8 predicted proteins | sample 1588441 | NCBI WGS metagenome assembly OIZI01 (sample SAMN03283284) | human gut metagenome | biome: human-associated habitat; material: feces | host: Homo sapiens | place: Peru | collected 2012
GGTGCAGCCGAGGACGATGTGAGGATGCTTCCCGATCACCATCAGCAGAAAGCGTACAAGCGCCCCGCCCTTATGGTAAAACCGGGAGATCGTGGGGTAAACGAAGGAGAGGGGAAGCGCACCCAGGATGGCAAGCCCGACCAGAGCATAAAAGCCAATATCCGCACCGCTCTGCGCCGCCGATAGTCTCGGGATGGCGAAATAGGCCAGGATGCCGAAGTAGCACAGAAAAACCATGTTAATGTTCAGGCTTTGCAGAAAGTTGTTTCGGAATTCCCGGAAGAACGCGGCGAAAAGGGAATCCTGATTCCGCCGGAGCACCTTCACGACGGTGTAGTAAAGGGCGACGGTGGAAGCGCCGACGGTGATGATGGGAAGACAGCAGACTGTCCACAAAATGCTCAGGAGAATCAGCTGCCCCAGCAGATTCAGAAACGAAAACAGCGGATTTTTCTTTTCAGGGTTCATGGGATTCCTTTCGCTATAGAAACCAATGCCATGGCGCGGCTGCACCATGGCACCGGGTGAATTGCTTACCAGTTCCAGCAGCGATACAGGCTCTGGGAAATCTTCTTGGAGGCCTCCTGCAAGGCGGGGAGGTATTCCAGCAGCTCGTCCGTATCCTGCACGCCCACAAAGCCGCTGAAGGACAGGGACGCGATGATGGTTCCCTCGTTGTCCCGCACCGGCACGGCGATGCAGCTGCCGTTTTCGGAGGACTCCCGGTCGTCAAAGGCGTAGCCCCTGGTGGCCACATAGCGAAGCGCCTGCCAGAACTGCTCCGGGCTGGTGATGGTATGGCTGGTCAGCGGTACCATTTCACAGGAGCTGATGATCTGCTCCACAAGGCTGACGGGAAGCTCGGAGAGCAGCACCTTGCCGCCGGCGCAGGCGTAAAAGGGGAGGGAGGAAAACAGCGGCGGGATATACTCCACCAGTCTGCCGGTGCGGGACTGCTGGATGATGTTGCAGTGGATGCCCTCCCGCACCATCAGGTTCATGGCCTGATTGTACTTGGCGGTGTACGCCTTCATGACAAAGCCCGCAACGTCGCTCAATGCGACATACAGATTGTTCTTCTCCGTGACGAAGCTCATCTTCTGCCCGGGGATATAGCGGTCGTCGCTGAGCTGGAATACCCAGCCCGAAACCTCCAGGGTCTTCAGGATCCGGAATGCGGTGGAAGGGCTTAACTCGCAGCGTTTGGCAATCTCATTGACGCCGAGCCTTTCCTTGCTGGTGCGCAGCAAGTCCAGCACAGTCAGCGCTCGTTCCACCATCTTGATTGTTTCAACTTGCTGTTCAGTCTGTTCTTTCACGCAAATAACCTCCCGATTCGGCCGAATGTATGCAAGGAAAACAGGAAAATAATGAAGAAAAATATGGAGAAATAACCACTACACATCCTTCTACCTAGAGTATATCGTCGGGATTTCAATTTGTCAATAACTTGATTCGATGAAAACCGGAAATCGTCGATTTCGCAAAAATTTGCCACAGAATTTGGAGCAACTATTTCAATCAAAAGGCAAAGAACACGTCTTAAATGCTGTAAGTATTTGGCAATGATTCACAAAATATGATTTCTGCAATAGCTAAAATCACCAAATTACTAAAATTACAGAAAATTCTATTGACTTTATTGACAAGCCGTGATAAAACGTAATTGGAATGAATATTCCGAAAATGAATGACGTAAAGGAGTTAACCCAAATGGCTAGACAGAAGCTTACCGGTATTTATATTCCCGTAGTGACCCCGTTCAACGAGGACGAGTCCATCAACTTTGCCGCGATCGACGAGGTTGCCAAGTTCCTGGCGGAAAACGGCGTTGACGGCATCATCCCCTCCGGCTCCACCGGCGAAATGATCGCCATGACTAAGGAAGAGCAGATGGCGGTTAACAAGGCCTACATCCAGGCCGGCCACAAGTACGGCATCAAGGTCGTCGCCTCCACCGGCGCTTACCGCACCGGCGACGTCATCGAGATGAGCAAGGCCGCCGAGGCTGACGGCGCCGACGGCGTCATGGTCGTCACTCCCTGGTACATGGGACCCAACAAGGAAGAGCTGTACCACCACTACAAGGCCATCCACGATTCCATCGACATCTCCCTGATGATGTACCACAACCCCTACTACTCCACCGTACTGCTGGACGACCGGTTCATCGCCAAGATGTACAACGAAGGCTGCATCGACGCCATCAAGGAGCGCCAGGCCGACGTGTTCCGTCAGCAGAATCTGCGCCGCCTGACCGATGACAACTTCGCCATCTTCTACGGCTACGACGTCTGCCCCGTGGAAACCCAGTCCACCTGGTCCGACGGTTGGGTCGTTGGCACCGGCAACCTGTTCCCGAAGGAAAACAGCACCATCTACAAGCTGGCCAAGGCCGGCAAGCTGAAGGAAGCCATGAAGGCACAGGAAGAGCTGATGTGGCCCTACCTGCCTCTGTTCACCGAGCCCGACTCCAACGGCGACGTGCTGTGGCTGCAGATGATCAAGATCGGTCTGAAGATGCGGGGCGTCAACGCCGGCTACTGCCGCAAGCCCGTCATCAACGGCCTGCCTCAGGAGGACATGGATCGCCTGACCGCCGCCCTGAAGCATTACAACTACATCTAAGCAAGCAAATCGCTTTTTCATTTTTTCTCCGCCGCGCCGCAGGGGGGCGCATCCCCCTGCGGTGGCACTCCATTTGTGTCCCTGCTGATCCATAATCTACTTGCACGAAGCAAGTGTTTATAATCATCAACAAGAAAGGAACGATCAAAATGACAAAGATGTACAAACGACTGCTGGCTATGGTGCTGGCCGTACTGATGGCTCTGTCCATGGCAGCCTGCGGCGGCGATTCCAAGGCGCCCGCTCAGGAGACGAAGACCACCCCAGCTGCTTCGAATGCCCCCGCCCCGTCCGGCGAAAAGCAGAAAATCGTGATCTGGAACAACAACACCAACGAGAATCAGCTGAAGGCGCTGGAAGCGCAGATGAACGACATCGCCGCCGAGCTGGGCTTCGAGTTCGAGATGGTGGCCGTTTCCTTCAACGAAATGTACACCAAGCTGGCAACCGCCATCGACGCCGGGGAAGCCCCCGACATCATGAACACCAACTTCGCCGGCTGCGCGTACCTGTATGAGAACGGGATGCTCACCGACCTGACCGACGTGGTGGAAGGCATCGGCAAGGATCGCTTCGTTGCTTCCTACATCCGCACACTGACCGTTGACGACCACATCTGGGGTCTGCCTGACTGGTCCATGCACACCTCTGTCTGGTACCGCAAGGATCTGTTTGAGCAGAAGGGTCTCTCCATCCCCACCAACTGGGAAGAGTTCAAGGCCTGCGCCGAAGCCCTGTGCATTGACGAGGACAATGATGGCAACATTGACATCTACGGCTTCCCCGTCCCCATGGACGCCGTTCAGGTCGCTCCTCAGACCTATTACGAAATGCTCTACTCCGCAGGCGTGACCACCGTCGATCCCAAGACCGGCGAGTATTGCTTCGGCAAGGAGCTAGACATGGCCGAGAAGACCATGCAGTACATGATCGACCTCTATAAGGCCGCGTCTCCCCCCGCCGCTACCGCGTGGAGCTGGGGCGATTACCGCAACGCTCTGGTGGAAGGCACCGTGGCCATGACCCTGGACATGGGCGCCGTTATCGGCAATGCTCAGGCCAATAACCCCGACATGGTGGAGAAGCTGGGCTGCTTCGACTTCCCCGGCCCCGACGGCACCAAGTACGCTTCCTTCGGTTCCGGCTACGCCTTCGTGGCTGGCAACACCGGCTCCGATGAAAAGATCGCTCTGGTCAAGGAAGTTCTGACGAAGCTCTATACCCCCGAGCGGGCGGCAGAGCGCGCCCTGGCGCGTCCCATGTTCGCGTTCCCCGCTATGTACGACGCTCTGGAGATCTACAAGGCCGACGAGAAGGTCGCCCAGTTCCAGACCGAGATCGACACCATCGTCGATGCTTTCGAGAACAACAACTGGTACTGGTACGGCATGGAGCATGAGTTCAGCGGCCTTTGCTCTCAGATCGAATCCACCACCTTCTTCGGCGAGGCCATGCAGTCCGTCGCTCTTGGCACCATGACCGCCCGGGAAGCCGTGGAATACATCGACGAGCAGCTGCAGGAGCAGATTGCAATTCTGGAAGACAAATAAGGACTCTGAATCATCCACAGGCGGCTGTGAGCGGGCGGGAAACCCTCGCTCACAGCGCGCTGATTCCGTCAGAGCATCCGTAACCGCTATGCGCCGGGAAGGAGCATCCGTATGCAAGAAAGAATAGACCACCATCATTCCGCGCTGACGAGCTTTCACAGAAAACGGCAGATCGCAGGCTGGATGTTTGCGATCCCCGCAGTCATTTTCCTGTGCGTGTTCGTCTTCTACCCGGTGCTGTACAACGTTTGGCTGAGCTTTACAAACGCGAAGCGCCTGAGCAGTGACAACCTACAGTTCGTGGGGCTCAGGAACTACATCAAGCTTTTCACGGACAAGACCTTTGCCAAGCGCTTCTGGACAGAAATCGTCTGGACGGTGACCTCCGTGATCGGCCAGATCGTGGTGGGGCTGCTGTTCGCGCTGGTCATCAGCAACAAGCACCTGAAAGGCGGAACGGTGCTGCGCACGTTCCTGCTGGTGCCGTATGTGGTGCCTGCCATCGTTATCGCCCTGGTTACCCGGTGGATGCTTTCCGGCGACTATGGCATCATCAGCGTGTGGCTGCAAAATATGGGCGTGCTGCCCCACCGGCAGACCCTTCTCGCGCTTCCGAAGCCGGCCCTGGCCGTGGTCATCATCGTCAACATCTGGCGCTCCTATCCCTTCCCTATGCTCATCTATTGGGCGGCACTGAAGAGTATCGACGCCGTGATGTATGAGGCAGCGCGGGTGGACGGCGCAAATTCCTGGCAGATATTCTGGCGGATCACGCTGCCCCAGCTGAAGGACACGACCCTGATTCTGCTGGTGCTGCGTACCGTCTGGACGGCCACCTACTACGACCTGATCCAGATGATCACCGGAGGCGGCCCCGCCGGGGCAACGACCCACCTGCCCATTATGATCTACCAGAACTCCTTCGGCAATCCCAACATCGCCTACGCTTCCGCCGTTGCGGTCTTCCTCGGCGTGCTGATGTTCGTGTTTGTGGTGATTTACGCGAAGAAGTCCGGCGCTGCCGAAGACTGACGCAGAAAGGAGAAGAACCATGAAGTCTCATTCCGGTAAATTTGATCTCCATTCTGTGAAAACCCGCAGGCTGCTGGAAAAAATCGGCCTGATCATTGTCGTGATCCTTATGATTGTGATTGTCGGCCTGCCCCTGGCGTGGATGGCGCTGAGTTCCTTCAAGCCCTCCACGGAGCTGTTCAAAATGCCGCCGTCCATTCTGCCAAAGGGCTGGAGTCTCGTGTGGTATCGGGATGCCTTCGGAAACAGCGAGGTTATCCGGTATTTCCTGAACAGCCTTTTGATCTCCGGCGTCACCATGATTATCGACGTGATATTCGGCACCTTTGCCGCTTACTCGCTGGTGCGCTTCGAGTACACCGGGCGGAAGACCATTATGATGGGCGTCCTGGCGGCCTACTGCATCCCGCCGATCATGCTGATGGTTCCCCTGTACCGCATCATCGCCGGTATGGGGCTGAAGGACAGTTACCTCGGAATCATCATCGGCCATCTGACGGTCACGTTCCCGTTTTCCGTGTGGCTGCTCATGTCCTTCTTCCGGAAAATACCGAGAGTTCTGGACGAGGCTGCATTGGTGGACGGCGCGGGCAGTATGCAGACCTTTGTGCTGGTGGATTTGCCGCTGTGCATTTCCGGCATCTTAAGCACCGGAATTATGGCGTTCATTCTTTCGTGGAATGAATTTCTTCTGTCCAGCGTGCTGATCTCCCACGACTACATGAAGACCCTGACTGTGGGCATGTCCACCTACATCAGCTCCACCGAGATCAACTGGGGCGTGCTGATGGCGCTGGGTACGGCGACCACCATCCCCATTGTGATTCTTTTCACCGCAATTCAGAAATACTTTGTCGAAGGCATGACCGCAGGCGCGGTCAAGGGCTGACGAAACAATTAACGGAGGATATTACCAATGCAACAGATGGAATTTGATGTCATTGTCGCCGGCGGCGGCACGGCCGGCTGCATCGCGGGTCTGGCAGCTGCCCGGAACGGCGCGAAGACCTTGATCGTTGAGAAAAACCGCTGCCTGGGCGGTCAGTTCACGTCCGGCATGCAGGGCGCGTGGGTCGGCTTCAGCGATAAGCTGAACCGCTGCGTGGGCGGCATGACCTGGGAGCTGAGAAACATCCTGAAGGACATGGGCGCCATCGTGGACAAGGATCCCGACAAGGACGTCTGCTACCTCTACGACACCGAGGTCGCCAAGATCGTGCTGGACGATCTGGCCGCCAGGGAGCCGAACCTGACCACCTGGCTGAACACCCAGATCATTGACGTATTGCAGGACGGCGACACCGTGACCGGTCTCGTGGTCGTGTCCGAGATGAACATCATCGAGGTCAGAGCCAAGGTGGTTATCGACTCCACCGGCGACGCAGGCGTCTGCGCCAAGGCTGGAGCCACCTATGAAATTCGCCCCGATAAGGAAATTCAGCCCATGTCCCTGATCGGCAAGATGGCCGGTGTGGATATGGATAAGGTCGCGAAATATTATGAAGAGCATCCGCCTGTGATGGACACCATGATGCCCCCCGCATGGCATGATTTCAAGAGCTTCCCCGGCCTGATGCACTTCGGATTGAAGGACGAGCTGAAGGATGTCGACCTGCCCGCCGACAAGGAGTATCTGCGGCACTGGCTGGGTATCTTCACCTCCACCCCCAACCCCGGGGAAATGACCATCAACTGCTCCGGCGCCATTGAGGCCAACAGCACCGTCGGCATGGAAACCAGAACCGAACAGGAGAACTTTTCCCAGAAATGCCTGTACGATGTTGCCTGGGCAATGAAGAATTTCATTCCCGGCTTTGAAAATTCCTATCTGACGGCCATCGCGGCCATGCTGGGCATTCGGGAGAGCCGCCGGGTGATCTGCGATTATGAAGTGAAATTCCAGGACTTCCTGGATGCCAAGGACTTCCCCGACAGCATCGGCCGGGGCGCCATGCCCGCCGGTTTCCACACCCCCGAGGGCGAGACCATGGTCGTGTACGATCTGGAACCCGGCACCTCCATGACCATTCCCTACAGCTGTCTGGTGGTCAAGGGCAAGGAGAATCTGCTGGTTGCCGGCCGGTGCGCTTCCTACGAGATCGAAGTGGCCAACTGCATCCGCTGTATGCCTCAGTGCATGGTGATGGGCGAAGCCGTCGGTACGGCCGCCGCCATGGCCGTGAAGGACGGCGTAACGGCGCGGAACGTGGATATCAAGAAGCTCCAGGCGAAGCTGATCGAGCAGGGCGGTATCCTCTAATATATATTGTTGAAGACAATGCGGCGCAAGCGTTCATACGCTTGCGCCGCCCAGACTGTCAAAAAAGGCCGTTGGCCTTTTTTGACAAAAGGATTGCAGTCTGCCGCGCGCACTCCTTGTCCGCCTATGGCGGACAACTCGCACACTTGCAGCCTGTAAGGTATTTTCTGCCAGGTACACGCCCCGGCAGAAAATGATCTGACTTTATTTGCCGCCTGCGGGCGGCAAACTCTGCGAGGCTTTTTTGACACGCTGAGGCGCGGGGCATCTGCCCCGCGCCTTGTCGTATGGAATTTACAGCCCCAGCAGCTGCTTTTTCTTTGCGTCAAATTCTTCCTGGGTGAGAATGCCTGCGTCCAGCAGCTCCTTGAGCTTCAGCAGGTCGTCCGCAGCCTCGCTTACGCTGGCCGGTGCGGCGGGCGCAGGAGTGGGAGCGGCGGGGGCAGCGGGAGCGGCATACGCAGCAGGCGCGGCAGTCGGCGCGACGATGGCGTTCAGCTTATCCTGCATCAGAATCGGCGGGATGATGGGGACAAAAATGGCCAGAATCAGGCAGAGGGTGGAAAGATCGGAGGGGATATTCTTCGCCGCCGCCATCTTGTCAAGACGCTGGGCAGTCTTATACATCCAATAAATCACGTAGAAGGGGACGAACAGGCACAGCAGCAACTTGTTGGTGGGGTTGCGGTTCTCTTCCCCCTGCACATTGTTGGTGTAGCCGGTAACGCGGTAAATCCAGATATACAGCCAGATGCCGCAGGTGAACAGCAGCAGCAGAATGTGCTTGACCAGACCGCAGTAGACTTCAGGAGCGGGAGCGGCCGAAGTGCTTCCGGTTTCGGTGGGTGCGCTCACCGTCTGCTGAGGGAGTCCTTCAGGGTAAGCAATCCACATGGCTGCCAGGAACATACCGGCGCATGTGGCGCATGCAGCAAGCAGTCCCAGGAAGTCGTCTCCAAACCAAATGTCGCCAATCGGCAGCACCGTGGCAAGCGCAACGACCGCAGGTGGAATGAACCAGAACTTTTTCACCTGCTCCCGGAGCTGGGTCAGATAGTCGGTCACAAAGACCACGGCCAAGAACGCCATGCCCCAGTTACCCAGCAGCAAGAGTATACTGGCAAAACTCATGTGGAACAGGTAGGCAATACCGGCAAGAGCGAAGCCCACGGGCAGGAACATGTCTCTGCGCTTCGTCAGAAGGGCAAAGGCCAGAACCGCATAGCTTGCCACCCAGATCAGCATCTGAACATGGTCACTGGACGACATTAAGCGGGAGAACTGCATCCACTGGACTATCTGCATAACGCCCCCAAAGGCAAAAAGCGCCCCCGCCACGGTGCTGTACCAGGAACTGTTTTTTGTTTCTTGCATAGTGATACCTCTCTTCTTATTTTTTAAGGACACTGCGTTTAGTATACACCATCCGATTGTGAAAAGCAACCCATAAAAGGCTATTGTGCAGCTTCCTACTTGTCAGAATTCACATCCTCGTGTATAATGGAAAAAACGATTTCCGCGGCACTGGAGGAAACAATATGACGTTGGAACAGTTTTTTACGAAAAACCCGGAGGTGGCCGTTGCCTTTTCCGGCGGTGTGGATTCGGCGTACCTGCTGTACGCGGCGACGCGGTACGCCGCCCGGGTGAAAGCCTATTACGTGAGCACCGCCTTCCAGCCGTCGTTTGAACTGGAAGACGCCCGGCGCTTAGCCAACGAACTGGGTACGGATATGCAGGTGCTGCATGTGGACGTTCTTATGAGCGGCGCGGTCACGGCGAACCCGCCCGACCGCTGCTATCACTGCAAAAATACGCTGTTCCGGCAAATTCTCCGGGCGGCGGAAAACGACGGCTTTCCGGTGCTGCTGGACGGCACCAACGCCTCCGACGACGCCGGCGACCGGCCGGGAATGCGGGCGCTGCGGGAGCTGTCCGTTCGCTCTCCCCTCCGGGAGTGCGGCCTGACCAAGGCGGAGATCCGCCGTCTTTCCAAGGACGCCGGCCTGTTCACCTGGGACAAGCCCGCCTATGCCTGTCTCGCCACCCGGATCCGCACCGGGGAGGAGATCACGCTGCAAAAGCTGAAGCAAACGGAAAAGGCAGAGGGCTTCTTGTTCGGGCTTGGGTTCCGGGATTTCCGCGTCCGCATGGTGGGCAATACCGCAAAGCTGGAGCTGCGGGAGGCCGATCTGCCCCTGCTTCTGGAAAACCGGGAGAAAATCGTAACCGAACTCCGCAAAGATTATGACAGCGTTCTGCTGAATCTGGAGGTGCGCAAATGAACTCTGAAATCCGAAAGCTTCTGGAATCCGTCCAGGCCGGGAAAACCAGCGTGGACGACGCCATGCTGGAACTGAAAAAGGCCCCCTTCGAGGACATCGGCTACGCCAAGGTCGACCTGCACCGGAAGGTGCGCCAGGGCGCGGCGGAAGTGATCTACGGCGCGGGGAAGACCCCGGAGCAGATCGGCGGCATCATCGACGCCATGCGCGCCAACGGCCAGAACCGTGTCCTCATCACCAGAATGTCCCCCGAAGCGGCGGCCTATGTTGGGCAATCCCGGGAGCTGGACTATCACAAGGACGCCCGGGTGGGCATTGTGGGGGGACTGCCCCAGCCAGACGGCATCGGAAAGGTGGTCATCGCCACCGGCGGCACCAGCGACATCCCCGTGGCCGAGGAAGCGGCGCTCACCGCCCAGGTGCTGGGCAGCGAGGTGGTGCGGCTGTACGACGTGGGGGTTTCCGGCGTCCACCGACTGCTTGCCCATATGGATTCCATTATGGAAGCCAGCGTGGTCGTCGCCATTGCGGGCATGGAGGGGGCGCTTGCCAGCGTGGTGGGCGGTCTTGCGGAATGCCCGGTGATCGCCGTTCCCACCAGCGTGGGCTACGGCGCGTCCTTCGGCGGCGTGGCGGCGCTGCTGAGTATGCTCAATTCCTGCGCCAGCGGCGTGTCGGTGGTGAACATCGACAACGGCTTCGGCGCGGGGTTCCTG
>OIZI01001388.1_pt1 | contig 10463 bp, 10 predicted proteins | sample 1588441 | NCBI WGS metagenome assembly OIZI01 (sample SAMN03283284) | human gut metagenome | biome: human-associated habitat; material: feces | host: Homo sapiens | place: Peru | collected 2012
ATTGCTTCGAGTTCACGGCAGGCTCTGCCCGGCAGCGCATTTTATTGTCGATGTTCCAATCCGTTACCCCCCGTACTGCCGGCTTTAACACCGCCGATCTTGCTGCGATGGGCAGCACTTCACAGGCATTGATGGTGGTTCTGATGCTGTTGGGCGGTTCGCCCGGCTCTACGGCAGGCGGCATGAAAACCACAACATTTGCCGTTCTGCTGGCCAATATGTGGGCGACCTTCCGCCGCAGAGAAGATGCCGAATTTTTCGGGCGGCGCATAGATGGTTCCGCGGTCAAGAATGCTGCCACCATCGCAGGGATGTATTTGACGCTGTTCTTCCTCGGAGCCTTTGTCATTGCTGCGGCAGAGCAGCTGCCGATGTCGGTCTGTCTGTATGAGACTGCTTCGGCTGTGGCAACGGTAGGTCTGACATTGGGTATCACGCCGCAGTTGGGCATCCTTTCGCAGGGGGTGCTGATCGCACTGATGTTTTTGGGACGTGTTGGCGGATTGACGTTGATCTATGCGGCATTTGGCAGCAGCCCTGCCCACTCTCGTCTGCCGCAGGAGAAGATCGCAATCGGATAAAGGAGACAAGTATGAAATCGATTCTTTTGATCGGGCTTGGCCGTTTTGGCCGCCATATTGCGCAGGAACTGAATGAGCTGGGTCATCAGGTCATGGCGATCGACAGCAACGAAGACCGTGTGAACGCCGTGCTTTCCTATGTGACGAATGCACAGATCGGTGACAGCACCAGCGAATACTTTCTGCGCTCCCTTGGTGTCGGCAATTTTGATGTGTGTATCGTAACCATCGGCGGCAATTTTCAGAGTTCGTTGGAAACAACATCACTGCTCAAGGAGCTGGGCGCAAAGCTTGTGGTCTCGCGTGCAGAGCGGGATGTACAAGCCAAGTTTCTGCTGCGCAACGGTGCGGATGAAGTGGTCTACCCGGAAAAGCAGCTGGCAAAGTGGGCAGCGATCCGATACAGCTCCGAACACATTCTGGATTATATCGAGCTGCAGGACGACCACGCCATCATGGAAGTGACCATTCCGCCGGAATGGATGGATCGTACGATCGGCGAGATCAATATCCGAAAAAAGTATAACATCAACATTCTTGCGCTGAAAAAAGACGGAAAGCTCGATATGAACATCACGCCGGATACGCAGCTGTGCCGGGATGAAAGTATGCTGGTTTTGGGAAAATACGCATCGATCCAGAAGTGTTTCCGGCTCTGAAAAGATAGGACGGATCATATGGATGTCGTTTTGTTGTTGATGGTTCTTGGAGTCATGTTGAGTGGCTTTTGGGCAGCAGATGCGATGGATCACATACGAAAGGAGATCCTTCGACAGGAAGGAAAAAGACGTGGCTGGTGGTCGTGACCATCAAATTGTGCTATACTGTGGGCAAGGCAGGTGATCTTTATGAATCAGAATGACCCACCCACTGAACATATTCTGGCATGTCTGTCGTCCTCTCCCTCCAATGCAAAGATCGTGCGGACGGCGGCTACCATGGCGAAGGCTTTCGGCGGCTCTTTTACTGCGTTGTATGTCAAAACACCGGATGCCGGCTGGATGAGTGCGCAGGACAAACAGCGCTTGCAGCAGCATATCCACATGGCGGAACAGGCGGGCGCAGATATTACGACCCTCTATGGCGATGACATTCCGCAGCAGATCGCAGAGTTTGCCCGGATCTCTGGAATTACCAAAATCGTTCTGGGCCGTTCCAGCGTGAACCGCCGCCACTTCTGGAGTGGGCCAACGCTGACCGAAAAACTCACGCAGACTGCCCCGAATCTGGATATTTACATCATCCCGGATGCAGCAGTTGAGCAGGATTACGGCTCTGGCAGAAGGCTGTTTGCCCGTTCCATCGTCCCATCGTTCCGTGACCTGATGATCATGGCAGGGATTCTGGCCTGCATCACAGTGATCGGCTTTCTGTTCCTGCAACTGGACTTTGCGCGCTATAATATCATCATGTTCTATATGTTGGGCGTTCTGCTCACGGCACTTACAACATCTGGCTATTCCTGCGGCGTTCTGAGTTCGATCGCCAGCGTTGCGCTCTATAACTTCTTCCTGACAGAGCCGAGACTGACATTCCACGCCTATGATCCGGGGTATCAAATCACCTTTGCGCTGATGCTGACCTCTGCCATCGTCACCTGTACGCTGACGACCCGGTTAAAAGATCAGGCAAAAATGTCTGCACAGGCGGCGTTTCGGACGAAGGTGCTGTTTGATACCAGCCAGCTTTTGCAGAAAGCGACCAACGAAGACGAAATATTATCCCTGACGGCAGCGCAGCTTACCAAACTGCTCAACCGGAACCTGATCGTGTATCCAGAGCAGGCTGGCTCTCTTGGACAGGGGCAGATTTTTAACACAGTGGAAGAAAGCAGCCGACTCAGTTTTGACTCTGCGCCGGAACGCAGTGCCGCTGAGTGGTGCTTTGCAAACAAGAAGCGTTCGGGTGCGTCAACGGATTACTGCACCGATGCAAAAGGACTGTATCTTGCGATTCGTACAGGCAGCGGTGTGTTTGGCGTTATCGGCATCGACCTGTCGGAACGCCCCATGGATGCGTTTGAAAACAGCGTCCTGCTGTCGATCCTTGGCGAATGTGCATTGGCAGTGGAAAACCGTCGCATTGCGCTGGAAAAGGAGCAGGCCACCGTTCATGCACAGAATGAACAGCTTCGGGCAAATTTGCTGCGAACCATTTCCCATGATCTTCGGACGCCGCTGACCTCCATCTCAGGCAATGCAAGTAATCTGCTCTCCAATGCGGAAACGCTGGATGCAGAAACACGGACAAAGATCTGTACGGATATTTTTGATGATGCACAGTGGTTGATCGGTCTGGTGGAAAATTTGCTTTCTATCACCCGTATTGAGGATGGGCGGATGAATCTTCAAATCTCTCCGCAGCTCATGGATGAGGTGGTCGAGGAAACTCTGCGGCATATCAGCCGAAAAAGCAAGGAGCATATCATCACAACGACTTATTCGGATGAAATTCTTCTTGCTGACATGGACGCACGGCTTATCATGCAGGTCATCATCAATCTGGTGGACAACGCCATCAAATACACACAGAAAGGCTCCCGGATCAATATTTCTGCGTATGCAAAAAAAAGTAATATCGTGGTAGATGTATCCGATGATGGCCCCGGTATCCCGGATCAGAATAAAGCGCGGGTCTTTGAAATGTTCTTTACCGGGCAGAATCAGATTGCAGACAGCCACCGCAGTCTGGGGCTGGGACTTGCGCTCTGCCGAACGATCCTTGCAGCTCATAAAGGTATCCTGACTCTCCGGGATAACGAACCGCACGGCTGCATATTCTCTTTTGAACTTCCCAAAAGCGAGGTAAGTATTCATGAATAAACCAACGATTCTGGTTGTTGAGGACGATTCATCGGTACGGAGTCTGATCACAACCACCCTGAAAGCACACGGATATAAATTCCTGACAGCGGCCAACGGAGAGATTGCTGTGATGATGGCGTCCAGCCATAACCCGGATATTATGCTGCTGGATCTCGGACTGCCGGATATTGATGGCGTTGAGGTGATCCGCCGCATCCGGGAGTGGTCGAATCTACCCATCATCGTTTTGAGTGCCCGCAGTGAGGATTCTGATAAGATCGAAGCACTGGATCAGGGCGCAGACGATTATCTGACGAAGCCTTTCTCAGTGGATGAGCTTCTGGCTCGCCTGCGCGTGACGCAAAGGCGGCTGAATTTGCAGGCATCCGGTGAGGTCGGCAGCTCAGTTTTTGTAAATGGCCCGCTGAAAATTGATTTTGCTGCCGGCTGTGTCTGGCTGAACGATGAAGAACTGCATCTGACCCCAATCGAATATAAGCTGCTTTGTGTCCTTGCGCACAATGTAGGAAAGGTTCTGACCCATACGGCGATTACGCAAAAAGTCTGGGGAAGCTCGCAAGAAAACGATATTGCATCCCTGCGTGTCTACATGGCATCTTTGCGCAAAAAGCTGGAATCAGGCGCACATTCTCTGCATCTGGTTCAGACCCATGTGGGGGTCGGCTACCGGATGCTGCGTGTTGAAGCGGATGATTCGCCAGAAGAATAGTCCGCAGGCAGATTCAGATAAAACAAAAACAGGGTGCGCCCCTGAATAGGACGCACCCCGCAAAAATCCACACATGATAAGTAAGGCAGGGCTGTTGCACATCGTTTTAGCCGAAAGTGCAGCAGTCGTTTTCAAAATTAAACGTATAATCAAACAATTCAAAAAAGCATGTGCATCACAAATCCATCGAAAATTTCTGATTTTCGAGAAAATTTGCTGCACATGCTTTTGTTTTGGGTATTGATACTGCTGGATTCCTACGCCTATTCGTACAAAAATAGAGGCTGTCGCTTGTGCAACAGCCCCCTTGTTTTATTACGGCAGATGTGCTGGTGAACACCTACGCCCATATCCAGCAGTCCTCCCGTGTAGAGCTGGGCAGGAAGTTTGAGGAAGGCTTCTACGCTAAGCCAGACACCCCCGGCCCGCAGGCCGTACCTGCCGCAGGCGAACCGACCATCTCTATGACTGCTCTGCTGGAACTTTTGAAGAATGCAGACCCCGAAGTAAAGGCGCAGCTCCGTCTGGCACTGCTGACCTGATGCAAAATTTACCACACATTTCAAAGCAATTCCAGCCCATGCAGAGGATTCCCACGAAAACGCCGACCGTGCAAAAACCGTGCATTGACCGTGCAGACCCCGAATTTTCGGGGTTACACAACAAAAAAGAATTCCAAATCTTACGATTTGACGTTCAATATCTGGTGCACCTCCAGGGACTCGAACCTTGGGCCCACTGATTAAGAGAAACCAACGTGCAACAATCGTCAATTTTCAAAATTGCGTCAATTCGTTATTTTTATCGTTTTATCGTAAATTTGTGTTTTGCATCTGCTGCATTCTTTGCACCTGTTATCCCCTCTTGCATCCGTTATCCAGCCGTTCCGGTGTGCAAAAAGTGTGCAAAAATGTGCAGAGCCAAAATCAGCCCCTTAAAGCTGGTACCGGATTTTTATGCAAAGCCGGGAAACCGGCCGGGTTCGAGCCTGAAACGGCAGCTACGATATTATCCGTTTAGACCAAGCATCAAATGTACATCCACAACTACGATTCATGGCAAGGAGCTTAGGACGCAAAAGTTCATCCGATGCAGTTTTCTATGCATCCGATGAACTTTTTTTCAGTAGCGTTTCCTTTTAAGCCACCTTGGTCTTTCGCAGATACCCCCATGCTGCCAATCCAACGAGCAGAACGATCTTGATCGGTGCCGATGCCAGCAGTACATCTGCCTGAAAGAAGGCACGCCCGCCGGCATAGAGAAAATCAAAGCTGATCATTTTATACAGCAATGCATTGGAAAGCCCAATGCCCCCTGCCGGAATCAGGGTGGACAGCCATTCTCCAAAGGAGCCCGGCACGACCATATAAACAATCAGCGGTGCCACCACACTGATCAGTGCCACAGACAAAGCGGTCAGGTTGTTCTTGGCCCATACGGATGCCATCAGCACAAAGGCCACCTCCGCAAAGAAGATCAGAAAGTTTGCCGCCAGCATGACCCACTCCATCTGGCCAACGGTATACGGCAGCAGGCTGGTCACAGAAAACAGCCATTGCACGGAAGTTTGGGTACTTTCCCAGCCAAACAGAGCATTCGTGACCAGGATCCACACCACGCCGCAGAGCAGATACGCCGCCCCTGTGATACTGAACGCCGCCGCTAGCTTTGCCGCTGCCAGCCGCAGACCGCCGTTTTTTGTGCACAGCTGGATGTCCTGCGCCCCGGTCTGTGCATCCGATGCAAACACCGGGGCTGCAATCACTGCGCACAGCAGGGTGAGCAGCAAGCTCAACAGGGTCTGATAATCCATTGCGTCTGAACTGACCCCAAATGAATAGGTGAACGGTTTTTGTACAGCATCGAACTTTTTCTGTGCGATGGCCTGCGCCTGCTCATAGCCGGGCTTTCCGCTTTGTTCCAGCCAGATCACCGATTCCAGCCGTTTGGGGAGCTGGTTGTAAAAGTTCTGCATATCCTCTGTGGTCAGCCCCATCACGCCCGGTGCCATGCCGGTTTTCGAGTCGGCAAAGGCTTCCTTTGCGTTGTTCACAAAAGGCCGATACCGGGCAAGTTCTTTATAAAATACCTCGTCCGGGATATCGTTGATGGAGCTTGCATCATACTGCCGGTACACCCGCTGATAGGCTTCCAGTGCTTCCTGCATGACATCCGGCGTGATGGTACCGGATACCTGCTGCTCCTGCCGTTTCCGGATTGCTTTCAGACCCGTGTAACGCACTTCGTTTCCGCTGGCATCCAGTTCCGTCCAGCCGATAAAGGTCACCGGCAGATATGCCATGACCACGGCCAGCACCAGTGCAATGGCCAGCAGAATAGCTGTCATACGAGTTTTGCACACACGTTTCAATTCCAAACGATACAGGCTCATTTTGCTTCCTCCATTTCCTCCGGGAACAGCCACAGATACAGATCTTCCAGTCTGGGCTGTGCCGGGACGCTGTCCGGCAGCTGCGGTGCATCCGCCAGATACCGCAATGTTACCGTTCCGTCCGGCTCGTTGCGCAGGTTCACCACCCGCAGCCGGTGTTCCCACCGGGCAAGCTGTTCCATCGGGATGTTCCCCTGCCAGACCTTGGCTTCGATCTGCTTTACCAGCCCTTCGGTGGTGTCCTGTGCAATGATTTTGCCAGCCTTCATCACGGCATTTTCGGCTGCAATGTATTCCACATCCGAAACGATATGCGTTGAAATAAGAACGATCCGTTCCTGCGCAAACTCCGACAGCAGATTGCGGAACCGCACCCGTTCTCCGGGATCCAGCCCTGCCGTAGGTTCATCTAAAATCAGAATTTCCGGGTCATTGAGCAGTGCCTGTGCGATGCCAACCCGGCGCTTCATACCGCCGGAAAGCTTTATGATCTTTTTGCGGCGCACCTCAGTCAGGCTTACCCGCTCCAGCAGTGCGTCGATCTGCCGGGCAGCCTCTGTGCGCGGCAGCCCCTTGAGTGCCGCCATATATTCCAGATAGTCCTGCACCGTGAATTCCGGGTAAAACCCGAATTCCTGCGGCAGATAGCCCAGCTTTTCCCGGTAGGCCGCACCAAGCGTCCCAATCTCCACCCCATCGCACAAAATCCGGCCACTGCTGGGCCGCAGAATGCCCGCCAGCATCCGCATTAAGGTTGTTTTGCCTGCACCATTCGCCCCCAGCAGTCCCCACACACCCGGCGTGAGAGTGATGGACACATCATCCACCGCCGTTTTATCCCGGTATCGCTTTGTAATATTCTGGATTTTCAGTTCCATGACTTGCTCCTTTCAGCCTTCTGCAATATATTCTGACCGGGCGGCAAGCTGGATACACTGCAACACCATGCAGAGCACCAGCACACCCGCCGCCAGCGGCAGACCTTTCGGCAGTTCCGATAATTGCACGAACCGCAGCAAACACAGCTGCCCTGCAAACAGTGGTACAGCCCCGGTCATCATCCATTCCGGGCGCACCCAGCGCAGCAGCAGAAGCAGCTCATTGTTTGCGGTCAGAAATGGCACGGTCAACACCGCCAGCAGTTGCCCGATGCTCCATGGCACGGCTGCCCGCACATTGAGTACCAGCACTCCCAGCAGGATTATTTCCCCCGCCAGCAGCAGAAAAAACCGCATCACCAGCGGACGACCGATTCCTGCACATGTGGCATATTCCAGTTCAAGCATCTTATATTGACTTGCCCGGTATAAAAACGGCAGACCGAGCAGGGCTGTCAGCATGGCGAGTGTGCTCAGACCAAACAGTGCATTGCGTAATGTCCATGCCTTCTCCCACAGGGCAAGTTCCCGACCCACACTGTACAACGCCAGTGCCGCCATTGCTTCCAGCGCCCAGACCTTCCAGCCCAGCAATTTGAACTGGCAGTGCAGCAAATCACGCCAATCACTCCGTTGTTTTACGACATGTTCCGCCCGGCAGCGGCGCAGCAGCGTTTTCGGTGCGGTTGTGTCAAGCTCTGTCGCCAGTGCTCTGGACAGTTCTTTTTCAAAGGCTCGATTCATCTCCAGTCCTCCTTTTCCAATTGCATTTTCAAGGTTTTCAATGCGGCACGCAGGCGGGACTGCACTGTGCGCAGGGGCAGACCTGTAATCTGCGCGATCTCCCGCAATTTAAGCTGTTGTGCGAACCGCAGCAATACCAGTTCCCGCTGTTCCGGCTCCAGCTGGGCCGTCAGCGCTCGCAGGTTTGCTTTCTCCTCTGCCGCAGCAAAGCCGCTTTCCTGATAGGCTGGTTCGCCCGGCAAGCCCTCCAGCGATACCTCCGTCCGCTCCATAGTACGGTTCAGATCGATGCAAATGTTTTTTGCGATTTTGTACAGAAAGGGACGGAATGCCCCCTGAAATCCACCACAGGAATCCAGCCAGCGCACCGCTTTCAAAAAGGTTTCCTGTGCTGCATCCTGCGCCTGCTGCTCGTCCGCTGTATGCCAACGGCAATAGTTCAGAATTTGTGGATAGTACGCTGTAATCAGAGTGTCCAGCGCACCCGTATCTCCGCTCTGCACTTTCCGCAGCAATAATTCTGTCTGGATACGGTTCACCCCCTTCCTGTCTATTAAAACGTCCCATATCATCAAAATGATTTCTGTTTTTTCAAAAATTTCAAATAATTGCCTTTATTATGTTCTTATAGCTTTATTATAATAAAGAGCCTTGTGTTTTTCCTTGTCAAGAGGGCTGTTGCAAAATAATACCCCAGTGATACGATGCTGTTGTCATATCACTGGGGTATTATCTGGTGCAAAATGGCAAAAGCCATCACAGTTAATGGACATTCTTCTCGTATTGTGATAGATGCCTAATGATATTTCCAGTAGGAACCAGAATACTCTTTTGCTACAGTTAGATTATTCGGATGCTCACACAAAAGCACATACTGCGCATAGCTTGCATCCTGTGCAAAACCATCCATGTAAAATTTGTTCATATCCTGAACCGGAGGCTTGGCACGAGTGGTATTGTAAAGCGTTGCTTTGTTCGTATCCGATTCGCCCAAATCACCGATTTCAAACGTCAACCCGCCATCTATGACGGTCAATTTTCCATTCAGTGGTGAGCCCTCCTCTGCAAGGCGGGTCACAAAAGAGTTCTGCACACGGTATATCTTTCCGGAATAGTCAGACATCAAAACGTGTGCTGCGCCAAACTCTCCATAATATTTTGTGTCCGGTCTCTCCTGATACTCCCGCATAAAATTCTCATACAGACAATTCTCCCGGTACACATCATCCGAATCACCCAGTTGTTCCACTTTTCCGCGGAGTCTCTGCTGTTCCAATGCTTCCTGCCAACCCAAAAGGGCACGCTCCAGATGCATTGCCTGTGTTCCCAACACATTTTCAAGCTGTTCCGGTTTTGTTTGATACAGTTCGATCAACTGCGGCAAAAACTCGTCCTGAAAGGTCTGGAGTTGTAAGGAACTGAACGGATTCTGTTTTCGGATTGCCGTCAGAAGTCGTTGCGTTTGTACATCTGCTCCAGTAAAGTCGCAGGTTTTCAACAAATACTGACAAAGCATTTGCATATTGCCGATATTATCCGTAATGTCGATCCCAATGATTGAAATTTTATCTGCATCTTCCCTGCCGCTGTTCCAATCCGCGATCCATTGATACAGTTCATAGTCCTCTTTGGAGCTTGTGCAACGGTCAAGCCATTCAGAAAAGGAAAGCCTCCCCTGCACCGTTTCATTCTCAAGAAATGTCGTGGCGTATCCGGCTTCCTCTACAAGAACACGGACACCTTTTTCTTTTACTAGATATTTGAACAGTACATTGCGAAATCGCTGATATTCTGTGCAGCGATGTGTTTCTCCAAAGAGATAAATCTGCGCATCCTCATAGCGGAGCATTTTAGAAATGCCCGCACCGGTAGAGAGATCAATCTTTTGGAATTTTCTTGGGTACAATTCCCAGAAAGCCAAAAGAATGGTTAAAAAAAGAAGCGTACAAACAAGAAACTTTTTCCGCAAAACGTGTCTCCTTATGAAAATCAAAGACAGTTGATTTCATCGCAATAATCGGCCAATATCTGCTTATCCGAAATCCACCCAATGATTTTTAAATGCAATTGTTGCCGTTTTTTACTTTGTTAAGTTTATCGCGCCTACACACTTCTGTCAAGCGGCAGTACGGCGTTCAGAAAGGCTGGGAGCGCGTAACCAGCCCCGAAACCGGGGCTGAAAATTTCTCCGAAATAACGGATGCGGAAGCCAAGCAGCTGGGCTTTCCCTTCTGATGAACAGTGGTTACACGGTTGGTTACAGATTCGGTTACACCTCAGTTACGGCGCAAAAGCCGCATGGCTGCTGCGTTTTCCTCTTTCTGTAACCATGTA
>OIZI01001389.1_pt1 | contig 10459 bp, 10 predicted proteins | sample 1588441 | NCBI WGS metagenome assembly OIZI01 (sample SAMN03283284) | human gut metagenome | biome: human-associated habitat; material: feces | host: Homo sapiens | place: Peru | collected 2012
CGGCGCATCTTTCAGCAGATGACGGTGCAGGAGAACCTGGACATGGGCGGCTACTGCCGCAGCGGGGACGTCAGCGGGGACATCGAGCAGGTGTATGAGCGGTTCCCGCGGCTGAAGGAGCGGCGCAGGCAGGTGGCCGGTACGCTGTCCGGCGGCGAGCAGCAGATGCTGGCCATGGGCCGGGCGCTGATGAGCCATCCCAAGCTGCTGATGCTGGACGAGCCGTCCATGGGGCTTGCACCGCTGCTGGTAGAGCAGATATTCGAGATCATCCGGCAGCTTCACGCCGACGGCACGACCATTTTGCTGGTGGAGCAGAACGCCCAGGCGGCGCTGGCGGTGGCCGATCGGGGGTACGTGCTGGAGACGGGGCGTATCGTCACCGAGGGAAGCGGCGCGGCGCTGCTGGAGAGCGACGCCATCAAGAAGGCGTATCTGGGCGGATAAAAAAAGAACTCCCATCACCGATGGGAGTTCTTTTTTATTGGGTTTATTCCACGATCAGGGCCGCCAGCTGGGCGGGGGTCACGTTGTGGATGTAGGTCTCCAGGTCCACAGTTTCCAGACGGTGCTGGACGTCCTCCCGGCGGTAGGGGCAGCCCAGCAGCAGCTGGGAGAGCCGGGCGGTGTCGCCGCTGCCGAAGAAGTCGCCGAAGAACTGGATGTCCGCCAGCTTGCCCTGTGCCACGGAAAGGGATACCTCCACCTGGCCGCAGCCCTCGAAACGGCAGCGGCGGCGGTCGGTGTAGGCGGGGGAGCGGCCGTAGTTCCACTCCCAGGTGGCGTAGCGGGCGGCGCGGATGGCGTCGATCTGCTGTTCGTCCGCGGCGGTGAGGGTCAGGGTGTGGAGGGGCTCGGCGGCGTTGAGGTATGCCAGCAGGCGCTGCCGGAACTGGTCCAGCGTCGTGCCCGCCGGCATATAGGGCCGCAGGTTGGTCACGCGGCTGGCCACGGACTTGATGCCCTTGGACTGGATCTTTTCCCGGTCCACCTGGAGGGCCTGGGTCACCGTGGTCAGGTCGGAGTCGAACATGATGGTGCCGTGGTGCATGACGCGGCCCTCCCGCACGTACTGGGAGTTGCCGGAGAACTTTTTGCCGTCCACGGTGATGTCGTTGCGGCCGGAGATCTCCGCCTGCACGCCGAAGGAGCGCAGCGTCTCCACGATGGGGACGCAGAACATATGGAGGTCAATGCCGTCCATCTTGTCGGCGTCGGTGATGAACGTGAAGTTCAGGTTGCCCAGGTCGTGATAGACCGCGCCGCCGCCGGAGAGGCGGCGCACCACGGTGATGTCATGGGCGCGGACGAAGTCGCTGTTGATCTCCTCCACCGTGTTCTGATTTTTGCCGACGACGATGGTGTTGTGGTTCTGCCAGAGCATGAAGTAGCTTTTGCTGCGGTCCATGCTGTCGAACACGTACTGCTCGAGGGCTAAATTCCAGCAGGGGTCGGTGCAGGGGGAGTTGATGTATTCCATGGGATACCTCACATATTCCGGGCGGCAAGGGACTGGAGGACCGCGTCGGCCATGACGCGGCTGCCGGCGGCGCTGGGGTGCATACCGTCCTCCTGATACAGCTCGTCGGGCAGCGGCGCGGCGGCAAAGGCCGCCGCAAAGTCCACCCGGCGCAGGGAGATGGCGTCGGTGAGGGCGCGCAGCCAGCGGATATAGCGGAGGGAGGCGGTGCGGGCGTTTTCCACGTCGCAGACGGCCTGCCAGCGCTGGGGGATATTGCGGATGGGGAAGGGAATGCCCACCACGGGCTTTACGCCCCGGGCCGCGCACTGGTGCAGCATGGCCATGAGGGACGTTTTGGCCTGCTCCTCCGAGCCGGTGAGCATGATGTCGTTGTCGCCGCCCATGAGCAGCACCATATCCGGCTGCTGGGGCAGCACCTCGGTCTGAAGCCGGACCAGCAGGCCGGTGGAGGTGTCGCCGCTGACACCGGCGTTGATCCAGGTGTGGGGCGTTTCACGGTTCAGGATCTGCACCCAGCAGTCCTCGGAGGACAGGCGGTAGCCGGCGGTCAGGCTGTCGCCGAGACAGATGATCTTCATGGGGTCTCCTTTCATACGGACAGGCGCTCCACGCCGGGATGCTCCTGCATGAACCGGAGGGCCTCCTCGTAGGTGATAGGCTCGGCCAGCCGGACGGTGAGTTCCATGGTGATATGGGTGTCGTCCCGGGACAGGGCGCTGTCTGTCACGCAGCCGCCGTGGGAATGCAGCAGCCGGGTCAGCGCCTGATGCAGCTCCAGGGTGTCGGCCATGGACACCGCGAGCTCCTGGGTCACGGCGGCGTCGCCGGCCACGGGGAAGCGGTGCAGCACCACCTGGGCCACCATCATGATGACGGTGGTGATGAGGCCCACCCAGTACATACCCGCGCCGATGGCCATGCCGATGGCGGAGGTGGCCCAGATGCCTGCCGCGGTGGTCAGGCCGCGGATGGAATTGCCGTTTTTGAAGATCACGCCCGCGCCCAGGAAGGAGATTCCGCTGACCACCTGGGCCGCGATGCGGGCGCCGTCGGCGCCCCGCGTGCCCAGCACATCAGCGGGATCGACAAAAGCATATTTGGACAGGATCATGAACACGGCCGCCGCGCAGGCGATGATGCAATGCGTCCGGATACCGGCCTCCTTCTGCCGCTTGGTGCGCTCCAGACCGACCAGAGCGCCCAAGACGGCGGACAGGAGTATGCGAATGAAAAATTCTAAATTATCGTAGGCCGTCAGGGTGACCTCCGGGAGAAATTCCGTCAGACCTGTTAACATACCGAGTCACCTCCTGGCTGAAAAAGGGTCACATATACAGGCCGCCGTTGACATTCATGTAGTCGCCGGTCACATAGTCGGACAGGTCGCTGGCGTAGAACAGCACGGCGTTGGCGATGTCCTCCGCCGTGCCATAGCGGCCGGCGGGGATATACGTCTTGGGATCGACCTTGGACCAGGAGAGCGTCTTGCCCATGGGGGTGAGGATGTTGCCGGGGCAGACGGCGTTGGAGGTGATATGGTGCTCCGCGCCCTTGAGGGCAAAGCACTTGCTCAGGTTCAGAATACCGGCCTTGGCGCAGGCGTAGGAGGCATCGGAGCTTCTGCCGCCGCGCAGAGCGGCCAGGGAGGACATATGGACCATCTTGCCATAGTGCTGGGCCTTCATGACCTCGAAAACGGCCTGGGTGACGAAGAACATGGACTTGAGGTCGATGTCCATCATGCGGTCCCAGCTGGCGGGGGTGATCTCCTCGATGGGCGTAGAGCCGGTGATGCCGGCCACGTTCACCAAAATGTCGATGCGCCCGTAGATGGCCTTGGCAGCGTCCACCTTCTGACGGATGGTGTCGAACTCGGCCACATTGAACTCCAGCGCGGTGGCCTCCATGCCCTGGTCGCGCATGGATTGGGCCGCCGCCGTGGCGGTGGCGATGTCCAGGTCAGCCAGGATGACCTTTGCCCCGTACTCGGCAAGGCGGCGGGCACTGGCTTCGCCAATGCCGCGGCCACCGCCGGTGACCAGGGCGACTTTATCTTTCAACATTTCCTGCAACATGGTATGCAACTCCTTATCCTTTATGAACAGACTTGCCGAAGGCGTCCAGCGCCGCTTCGCGGACCATCTCGCACAGGGAGGGGTGGGCCACGATCATCTTTTCCCACTGGTCGGTGGTAAGGCCGTCGGCTACGGCGGAGGCGGCCATGGCGATCATCTCGGAGGAGTTCTCGCCCACGATGGTCACGCCCAGCGTCCTGGTGGTGGCCTTGTCCGCCACCACGAACACCGCGCCGGAGGCGCCCTCCGCCAGGGCCATGCCGTTGGCGCTGTAATCAAAGCTGCCCAGCACCGGCTCGTAGCCGGCGTCCTTGGCCCGCTGGGTGGTCAGACCCACGGAGGCGAAGCAGGGGATGGTATAGGTGCAGACGGGGACGGGCATCGTGCCGTAGGGACGGTCCTCGCCCAGCATATCCGCCAGGGCGGCCTCGCCCTCGGCGTAGGCTGCGTGGGCCAGCTGGAAGCCGCCCACCACGTCGCCGATGGCGTACACGCCGGGCAGGCTGGTGCGCTGGTGGGCATCCACCACGATGCATTTCTTGCCGTCCAGCTTCAGGTCCAGCGCTTCCGCGTCGATGCCGGAGAGGTTGGTCTTGCGGCCGGCGGCCATCAGGACCTGCTCGCAGTCGGTGGCCTCCTCCTTGCCGTCGATCTCATAGACGGCGCGCAGCAGGCCGCCGTTTTTCTCAATGCGGAGCATTTTTGCGCCGGTCTTCAGGGCGATGCCCTGCTTTTTCAGGTCGTTGACCAGGATGCGCACGGCTTCCTTCTGGTCGTGGGGCATGAGCTCGGGCATCATCTCCACCACGGTGATCTCCGTGCCGTAGGCCGCGAAGGCGCAGGCCAGCTCCAGGCCGATGACGCCGCCGCCCATGACCACCATGCTGCGGGGCAGGCTGGACAGGTTCAGCGCGCCGGTGGAGTCGATGCAGTACTCGTGGCCGGGGATGGGGATCATCATGGGGACGCTGCCGGTGGCGATGACCACATATTTGCCCTGATAGTCCGTGCCATTGCAGGAGATGACGCGGTCCTTTTTCAGGACGGCCTCGCCGCGGATGACCTCAGCGCCCGCCTTTTTCAGCAGGAACTGCACGCCGCCCACCAGCTTGGCCGTGACCTCGCCCTTGCCCTGCTGGATCTTCTTGAAGCTGAAGCTGCCGGCATCGCGGAAGATGTCCTTCTTCACCAGCGCGCGGACCTTCTCCATGGCGTTGGCCTTGTCCACCAGATACTTGGTGGGGATGCAGCCCACGTTCAGGCAGGTGCCGCCCAGGTGCTCCTTTTCAAACAGGGCCACCTTCATGCCCTGCTTGGCGGCGGCAATGCCCAGGGAGTAGCCGCCGGGGCCGCCGCCGATCACCAATACATCATATTGTTCCATGATCTGTTACCTCATCAATACAGCATCAGCGCCGGGGCTTCCATCAGCGTTTTCAGCTCCTGGAGGAACTGTGCGCCGTAAGCGCCGTCGATGATCCGGTGGTCGAACGAACCGGTGACGGTCATCATGTTGGCGGGGACGAACTTCTCGCCGTCCCACTCGGGCTTGACCTTGATCGAGCCGACAGCCAGGATGCAGCTCTCTGGGGGGTTGTCGATGGCGATGAACTGCTCCACGTCGTACATACCCAGGTTGGAGATGGTGATGCTGCCGCAGCCCATATCGTCGGGCAGGAGCTTGTTCTCCCGGGCCTTGGAGATCTGGGCCTTGTAGTCGCCGGCGATCTCCGTAAGGCCCTTGGCGTCGATGGATTTCACCACGGGGACGACCAGCGCGCCGTCCAGCGCCACGGCCAGACCCACGTTGGTGTGCTTGTAGACGCGGACCTCGCCGTTTTCGTACCGGGCGTTCACCAGGGGGAACTTCCGGGAGGCCACGGCGATGGCCTTGGCCATCATGTCGTTGTAGGAGAGCTTGACGCCCTTCTTATCCTTATAGGTATCCCGCAGGGCCATGCAGGCGTCCATCTTGATGGAGGTGGTGCACTGCCAGCAGGGGATCTCGCTGAGGGACTCCTTCATGCGCTTGCCGATGATCTGGCGCATACGGCTCATGGGCAGGACCTCGTACTCCGCCTCGGCGGCCGCGGCGGCCGGCTTGTAGCGGGCCACATCGGTGCGGGTGACGAACTGACCGTTGGCGGCGGGGACAGCGCCCACGTCCACGCCCATTTCACGGGCGGCCAGCTTGGCGTTGGGCATGGCGGGGTAGGCGGGGTGTGCTGAGGGGGCTGCCGGAGCGGCCGCAGGGGCGGCGGGGACGGACGCGCCCTTGATGATGGGCAGGTATTCGTCCTGCTCCGTCACGGGGGCGGCGGGGGCTTCCGCGGCGGGGACGGGCGCGGCAGGGGCTGCCGGGGCGGCGGCCTCGGGTGCAGCGCCGTAGGTCTCGCCGGGCTTGCCAACGGCCACCAGCACCGTGCCGGCGGTGACGGTATCGCCCTCGTGGACCAGCACGGCCAGAGCTGTGCCGGCGGCGAAGCTCTCCACGGGCAGGACGGCCTTGTCCGTTTCTGCCTCGCACAGCACGTCGCCGCGCTTGATGGCGTCGCCCACCTTTACGTGGACGGCGACGATGGTAGCCTCGTCGGTGGTCTGACCGGCGCTGGGCATTTTGATCTCAGTCATAGTATGTTCCTCCCGCTTACAGCTTGGCCAGCTTACGGGCCTCGTCGGCGATGCGCTCCACGGAGGGGATCACGAAGCTCTCCAGCTTGGGGGAGAACGGGGTGGGCGTATCGGGGGCGGCCACGCGGACGATGGGAGCGTCCAGGGACATGATGGCGTGCTCGGCCACATAGGAGCCCAGCTGCGCGCCCCAGCCGCCGGTGTAGTTGTCCTCGTGGACGATCATGAGTTTGCCGGTCTTGGCGATGGACTCGAGAACGGTGTCGTAGTCGAAGGGGACAAGGGTGCGGGGATCGATGATCTCGCAGCTGATGCCCTCCTTCTCCAGAATATCGGCGGCCTGCATGGCCTTGTACCACATGAGCATATTGGCCACGATGGTCACGTCCTTGCCCTCCCGGCGGATGGCGGCCTTGCCGAAGGGAATGGTGTAATCCTCCTCGGGGACCTCGCCCATGGTGCTGAGCTGGCCGGCCTCCTTGCGCTTGCCGCCGTAGAGCAGCTTGTGCTCGAACACCAGCACGGGGTTATCGTCGCGGATGGCCTGCTTCATCAGACCCTTGGCGTCGTAGGCGGTGGAGGGGCAGATGACCTTCAGGCCGGGGCAGTGGATGAAATAGCTCTCCAGAGACTGGGCGTGCTGCGCGCCGCGGTTGGTGGCGCCGCAGGGGGCACGCATGACCATGGGGACATGGACTGTGCCGCCGGACATATAGCACATCTTGGCAGCCTGATTCACCAGCTGATCCATCATGCAGAACAGGAAGTCGCCGTATTGCAGGTCGGCCACGGGACGCATACCGTTCATGGCAGAGCCCACGCACACACCGGCGATCAGGATCTCAGAGATGGGGGTGTTGATGCAGCGGATCTTGCCGATGTCCTGGCCCTTCATCTCAAAGCCGTTTTCCTTGGCGACGCGGACGTTCGCGCCGAACTCGTCGCCGATACCCTTGGTGACGGTGAACGCACCGCCCATACCGCCGGGGATGTCCTCATCCTCGCCCAGCACGAAAACGCTGGGGTCTCTGCGCATTTCCTCAGCAATGGCGCTCTTATAAGCGTCAGCAATAGACATCATAGCCATGGTTCTCAACCCTCCCAGAATACGTTGTGCAGTGCGGACTCGTTCTCAGGCAGCGGCGCGGTCTTGGCGTACTCCACGGCCTCGTCCACCTCGGCCTCCACCTCGGTCTCCAGCTGCTTCAGCTCGTCCTCCGTGGCAGCGCCTTCCTTCAGGATGCGCTCACGGAACATCTTCACAGGATCGTGATCCTGTATCCAGTGCTTTTCCTCGTCCTTGGGACGGTAGCCGCAGGCGTCATTGCGGGAGTGACCGCCGTGACGGTAGGTCTTCAGCTCCAGAATAGTCGGGCCTTCGCCGGCGCGGGCGCGGGCGATGGCGCGGGTGGCAGCCTCGTTGACGGCCAGCACGTCGTTGCCGTCCACCACCTCGCTGGGGATGCCGTACACGGCGGCGCGGTCCGCCGCCACGTTCTCCTGGCAGCAGGTCAGGGAGATGGCGGTGTTGGCGGAGTAGCCGTTGTTCTCGCAGACGTAGATCACCGGCAGCTTCCACAGGCCGGCGGCGTTCATGGTCTCGTGGTAGGAGCCCTCGTTGGACGCGCCGTCACCGAAGAAGCAGACCACCACGTTGTCCTGGCCGCGCATTTTGAAGGCCAGGGCCGCGCCGGCGGCGATGGGCAGGTTGCCGCCCACGATGGCGTTGGCGGTCATAGCGCCCACGGAGATGTCACCGGTGTGCATAGCGCCGCCGATGCCATGGCAGCAGCCGTCCGCCGCGCCGAACATCTCGCACATCATGGCCTTGACGGAGATGCCCTTGGCGATGTCGTGACCGGCGGGACGGTGGGTGGAGGCCATCCAGTCCTCCTTGCGCAGATCGTACAGCATACCTACCGCGCTGGCCTCCTCACCGGTGGACTGGTGGATCGTGCCGGGCATGATGCCCTCCAGGAACAGGTAATAGATGCTCTCCTCGTACTTGCGGATCTCGTACATCTTCCGGTACATTCCGAGAGCTCTTTCTTTTGCGGGAAACTTGCTCATGTGCTTTATCCTCCTCGTTCGCGGCCGCGTTTCCGCCGCCGCGCAGTCTATTTCTTATTTCAGGATCTCACGGATGGGCTGGCCGTCGGCCCAGGGCATCTCCTGCCCCAGCAGGGCGGCGAAGGTGGGCGCTTCGTCGATGACGCGGCCGCGGCCAAGGGCTACGCCCTCACGGATGCCAGGGCCTTTGGCCACGAACACCGGCTGCGGGCCGTAATCCGGCATATAGCCGTGGGTGGCGCGGCCGAAGCGGTAGTCGCTGGCGTCGAAGTTCTGCACCAGCGGACGGACGGCCTTATCGCCGAAGGAGGTGTAGCCGTCAGATTCGATGACAAAGGTGAAGCCGCCATACAGGCCCTCCTCGTCCCGGGCCTCCTGGGCGGAGTAGATGCGGCCGATGCCGAACACGCCCTCGTCCTGCAGTGCCTTCAGCTCACCGTACACGCGGGCGACCAGCTTTTCATCGGAGGGGTCTTTCACATAGACCAGGCTGGACATGGCGTTGGAGAAGCAGTAGGCCTGCCAGTCCGTTACCTTGCCGTTCTCGTCGGTGTGGATCAGGCCGGCGTCCGCCAGCTTCACGTTCAGGTTGATGGCGCGGTTGATGTCCCGCTGGCCGTGGTCGCTGACCATGATGAAGTTGGTGTCCTCCAGCAGGCCCAGCTCCGCCAGGGTGTCGCCCACCTGGCCGATGTAGCGATCCAGATCGGCGCGGCAGTCGTCCAGATAGGAGCTGAACACGCCGTGGTGGTGGCGGGTGATGTCAAACGCGCCGGTGTGCATGAACGTGACCTCCGGGCGGAATTGGCGCAGGATGTCACAGGTGCAGGCCACGATCCAGCGGTCCACCTGCGGCCACTGCATGAAGTGCTTCTTGCCGCCCAGCTCCCAGCCCTCGCCCAGCAGGTCGGTGTGGCTCTCCATGATGCGGATGACCTCGTCGCTGCTGCCGGCCCGGCGGAAGCTGCTGGCCAGCGTATCGCCCGGCAGGGGCATCCAGTATTCGTCGATGAGGTAGTCCACGTTGGGGTTGCAGCCGGTGACGGGCCAGGAGACGGAGGCGGTCTTGAGACCGGCCTTCTTGGCCACGGCGAAGATGTCCTCCACCTGGATGCGGTCGCTGAACCAGAGCCAGCTGTCGTCCTTGTTGGTGGTGGTGAAGTCGAAGTTACTGGTGATGCCGTGCTTGCCGGCATAGCAGCCCGTCAGGATGCTGACGTGGGCGGGATAGGTGACGGAGGGGTAAATGGTGCGCATACCGCCCTTGTACTCGCTGCCGCCGGCCAAATACTTCTGAAAGTTGGGCATACTGCGCAGCGCGTCCACGTCCTCGGTGACCATGGCATCAACGGAGAAAACAAACAATCGTTTATTCATTCTATCAATTCTCCTTTTTTCGAGAGATTTGGGCCTATATACAGCCACCCGGGAGGGCAGCTGGGTTCATCCGCCGCGCCCATCCTGCACCGCAGGAGGACGCGCCGGTGTGTTTTCGGTTTCAGGGGGTCGTACCGTCATCACCGCTGTCCGGCTCGTCAGGCCATTGAGACAGCACCAGATCCCACAGGGGCTGGTAGCAGGCGGCCACGGTCAGCGCCGCCATGCAGGAGAGGACGACTACGATGCAGGGGATGAGGGAAACGGGGTAGAGCAGGAACATACCGTAGGCGATGCCATAGGTGAACAGCACCGCCAGCAGGGAACGGGGCAGACGGCCCAGGGACAGGCAGACAGCGTTCCACAGCGCCTCCCGCAGACGCATGGCGTTGGAGGAGGCCAGCAGGAGCAGCAGCCACACGCTGACGGCGGCCGCCAAAAATGACACGGACAGCGCGGCGATCCACAGCAGCTGCGCGCCGTCACCCAACCTTTCCGCCAGGGAGAAGCACCACAGCAGCATAGCGCCGTAGGCCGCGATGAGCAGCTCGGCCAGGATGCCTTTGCCCAAATTGGCCTTGAACAGCGCCCAGTAGGTTTTTTTGCGGTCCAGCTCGCAGCGGCCGTCCAGGATACGGATCAGCGTGCCCCACAGGGCGATGACGGCAGGGACGAAGGTGATGACCGGCAGGGAGCAGGCCACCGTGAGCAGGTTCAAAATCAGCAGGTTGCCGAATTCCTCGCCGAACAGGCGCTTGAGAATGGATGTCATGGCCGGGCCTCCTTGGTCACGTGATGGAGGGGGCGGGGGGAGGGGCGGGGG
>OIZI01001398.1_pt1 | contig 10401 bp, 9 predicted proteins | sample 1588441 | NCBI WGS metagenome assembly OIZI01 (sample SAMN03283284) | human gut metagenome | biome: human-associated habitat; material: feces | host: Homo sapiens | place: Peru | collected 2012
TTGGTGTACACATTTTTGAGAGAAAAGTTATCCACAGCCTTGATGGGTAAGAAAAAGCAGACCCTTTCCGCTTTTTGAAAGGGTCTGCGATTTTCTTTTGGGGTTATTTAACAGCCCCTTTTTATATGTGTCAAAGTGTGGAGGTATGTGATATGGTAATCCCCAAGATTGCAGTTTGGCTTGTTGTAAGTCCTATACCAAACACAAAGAGGCGGAAGCAGCGCGGAGAGACGGCAACACCAAAATTCAGGAGGTAAACCAATGGAAGAAAAACGACTTACGCTGTCCATAACCAGGAGCTCGTAGGCCCTATTCCTGCCTCTACAACTACTAAAAGGGGGCTGTCTCAAAGTGATTTGTGAAAATCATTTGGAGGCAGCCCTCATTATTTGATGTCTGTTTTCCCATGTCTCCAAGATTTGGCCTCCCTACATCCTAACAACATTGTCAAAATAGACAATTCGGCATATGCAAAAATGTAATAAACGCAGAAAAATGGAAAACCAGTTGCAATCGATATACATCTATCGTATACTCTAATTGTCAGTCGGACTGACAATTAGAGGTGACTAAAATGAATCAACAAGTAACCCCCAAAAAACGCTCCAGACGGGACACCAATAAGGAACGGGTCATCCGGCAGGCGCTCAGTTGCTTTGTTGAGAAAGGGATCGAGGCGACAAAGATATCGGATATTGCTAAGCTGGCAAATATCACCGACCGCAGCATATACCGTTACTTTGCCACCAAAGCGGACCTGGTGTTGGAAACGGCGCTGCTGTTCTGGTCCGAGGCCATGGCGCAGGTGGATGCCAAGGCACACATGGAACTCGATGGGGATATATGCGGCGCGGACTGCATTCCGAGAATCCTGCAAGGGTATGCCAATCTGTACTTTACACACCGGCAGATGCTGATCTTTGTCCATGAAGCAGAAGCCTACCTGAATCGCTCCGGCAAAGCACTGCTGGTTGAAAACAAGCCCCCCACCCCGTTTGAGCAAAGCGCGGGTCCTCTGTCGTCTGCCATCCACAAGGGGATCGCAGACGGCAGTGTCCGGACAGACATTGATTTACCCAGCCTGTACTATAATACCTATGACGCGCTGCTGGGCCTGATCCAGAAGCTGGCCATCGGCGGCAGAAACAATACCGCTGACGATGAATATGCCAGAATCCGTCTGGAGCAGTTTTGCACGATGATGGAAAGTTTTTACCGAAAACGATAATTTCACATATAAAGAAAGGATGAGCGCGATGGCCTTAAGACCCAAGATCGTAAAGCTTGCCAAAATGGTGGGCGGTCTCACCGGTATGATGAACCATATCGATGAGAATGCCCCGGAATACTATGCGCTGGAATGCGTGGTTTCCGACGAGCAGGCGGATGTGGCACTTCAGCTGGGACTGCGTAAGGAGCGGACAGCTGAGTATGTGGCGCAAAAATGCGGCAAGTCCTTGGAGGAAACCCGAGAAATCCTGATGGAGCTGGCCCAGATCGGCGTGTGCAAGGTCTATCACAATGAGGCTGGCGAGGAAGTGTTTCTGGTGCAGATCTTCGCTCCGGGCATTCTGGAGATGATGGTCAACAACGATGAGCAGGTGAAGGCTCATCCACAAATCGGCAAGGCCTTTGAGGAATACACACGCCTGCGAATCTCGGGCATCGCTCCCAACCTTCCCATGGGCACCGGTATGATGCGGGTTATTCCCATTGAAACCGCCATCTCCGCCGATACCCAGAGCGTTCCCTATGAGCATCTTTCCTATTATCTGGATAAATATGATACCTTCTCCGTGTCCGACTGTTCCTGCCGGAAGTCCCGGCGGATCCTTGGTCAGGGCTGCGGTCATCTGGAACACGAGATGTGTATCCAGATGGGAACGGGAGCCGAGTATTATATCCGCACCGGCAGAGCCAGGCAGATCACCCGGCAGGAGGCGGAAGAGATCCTCAGAAAGGCGGAGGAAAACGGCCTCATGCACCAGATTCCCAATATTGAGGGTCTGGGCGAATCCGCCGCCATCTGCAACTGCTGCGCTTGCTCCTGCTTTGCCATGCGGGTGGCTACCATGTTCCGCTCCCCGGATGCCATCCGCTCCAACTATGTGTCACAGGTGGATAAGGAAAAATGCGTAGCCTGCGGTCAGTGCGTGGAGAACTGCCCCACCAACGCCCTGCGGCTGGGCCAGAAGCTCTGTGCCAAGCAGCCGGTGAAGGAAAAATCCTACGACAAGGTACGTGACCACGTCTGGGGCGAAAAGCACTGGAATGTGGACTACCGGGAGAACCGGGAGGATGTGGCGGAAAGCGGCACCTCCCCCTGCAAGACCGCCTGCCCCGCCCATATCGCGGTGCAGGGCTATATCAAGCTGGCCTCCCAGGGAAAATACACCGAGGCTCTGGAGCTGATCAAAAAGGAGAATCCCTTCCCCGCTGTTTGCGGCCGGATCTGCCCCAGAAGCTGCGAGTCCGCCTGTACCCGGGGGGATATCGATGAACCCATCGCCATTGACGAGATCAAGAAATTTATCGCCGACCAGGATCTGAATGAGAATAACCGCTTTATTCCCAAGAAACGCCACGACTACAGAACGCCGGTGGCGGTCATCGGCTCCGGCCCTTCGGGCATGAGCTGCGCCTACTATCTGGCTCTGGACGGCTATCAGGTCACGGTGTTTGAAAAGCAGGAAAAGCCCGGCGGCATGCTGACCATGGGCATTCCCGGCTTCCGTCTGGAGAAAAACGTGGTGGAGGCAGAAATCGAGGTGCTGCGCCAGCTGGGCGTCCATTTCCGCACCGGTGTGGAAGTGGGCAAGGATGTGACCATCCAGCAGTTGCGGCAGCAGGGCTTCCAGGCATTTTACCTGGCCATCGGCGCCCAGGGTGGCAGAAAGCTGAACATTCCCGGCGAGGATGCGGAAGGTGTTGTGGCCGGCGTGGATTTCCTGCGGAGCATCAATCTGGGTTCCATCCCCGCCATGACGGGAAAGACCGTGGTCATCGGCGGCGGCAACGTGGCCATCGACGTGGCCAGAGCCGCTGCCCGGACGGATGCTGTCAGTGTGGAGATGTACTGCCTGGAGAGCCGCTCGGAAATGCCCGCTCTGCCCGAGGAGATCCGGGAGGCAGAGGAAGAGCACATTGCCATCCATAACGGCTATGGCCCCAGGGAGATCCTGGTGAAGGACGGCAGGGCTGTCGGTGTGGTATTTAAGAAGTGCCTGCGGGTATTTGACGAAAATCACCGCTTTGCGCCTCAGTATGACGAGAACGACACCATCACGGTGGAGACCGACCATGTGCTCCTGAGCATCGGTCAGAGCATCCAGTGGGGCAATCTTCTGGCAGGTACCGCCGTGGTGACCAGACCCAACGGCACCGTGGAAGCAGACCCCTTTACATATCAGACCGCCGAGCCGGATATCTTCGCGGGCGGCGATGTCTATACCGGCCCCCGGTTCGCCATCGATGCCATTGCGGCAGGCAAGGAAGGTGCCATCTCCATTCACCGCTTTGTCCAGCCCGGCCAGAGCCTGACCTACGGCCGTGACCGCCGCCAGTATCACAGCTTCGACAAGGAAAACGTGGTGCTGGAGAGCTTCGACCGGATGCCCCGGCAGAAGGCTGGCCATTCCGACCGGAAGGAACATAGCTTCGGAGATAACCGTCTTACCTTTACCGAGGAGCAGATGAAGAAAGAGACCCAGCGGTGTCTGGGCTGCGGTGCGGTGCAGGTGAACGAATATATGTGCGTTGGCTGCGGCCAGTGCACCACAAAATGCAAGTTCGGCGCCATCAGCCTGATGCGGAAATACAACGAGTTTGCTCCCGTCTTTGAAAAGCTCCCCATCGCCGTGGCGAAGTACGCGGTCAAGCGCACCGGCAAGATTGCCGCCTCGGCCATTAGAAGGGAGAGTAAGGATGCATGAGCTGGGACTGCTCAGCGCCATGGTGAAAACCATTGAGGGGATCGCCAAGGAAGAACAGCTGGAGCGGATTGAGAAGATCGTTTTGCAGGTAGGCGAGTTGTCCGGCGTCCTGCCTGCCTATCTGGAATCCTGCTTTCCCGCAGCGGTATACAAGACCTTTATGGAAAACACTGAGCTGGAGTTGGAGATCGTTCCAGGAATTGCCAGATGCAACCGCTGTGGCAGAGAATTCAACGCGGTGGCGGAGGACTTGAAATGCCCCGGCTGTGGGGGCGAGCAACTAACGGCATGCGGCGGCACGGAATTGATCATCAAAGAGATTTTGGGCTGCTGACAATAGATGCGAGAGTAAAGGAGGATTATCTATGGAAACCAAGAAACTGACAAACCGCAACACAGAGGTACTGATCAAGTGGATCATGTTCACCGCGGCCATTACCGGCATGGCCATCATCTCCGCGCTCTATCCCCTGCAGGGCAATATCCCGCTGATTGTCATTCCCTCCGTTCTGGTGCTGATCTTCAGTAAGCCCGTGTTCTTTGAGCGACTGAAGCTCACCACCCTGCTGACCATGCGCATCCTCATCGTGCTGGCAGCGCTTCGCCTGTTTAACCCTCAGGTCTTTGTAGACTGCATCATGCTGATGTTGATCATCAACATCCTGGAGGCCACCTTCACGGACCTTCTGCGCTACAAGAAATATTTCAACGCGGTATCCGGCTTTGCCCTGGCGCTGGGTGTAATCACCCTGCGGGGCCTGTGGCAGTTTGACGCCCCCATTGGGGACTACTATCTGGCCCGGGGTGCGGTGCCTGCCATCACCATCATGTATGCCCTGGCCTACACCCTGTGGAACTGGATCTTTGTGACTAACGAGTTTTCCTCCTCCGTAGCCCTGATGCACGTGGGTTTTCTGGGCGCTCCTCTGATCGGATCGCTTTGCACTCTGGGGCTTGGTGCCTACGGCGGCATCGGTATGTGGCTGCTGCTGCGGGCCAACTCCCTGTCCATCGGCGGTTGGATGCAGATTGCCGCCAAGGACTGGTTCGAGCGGGAGTTCTACTACGAGAGGTTTGACCGTTTTGTGACCTGGACCAAGGGCAGAAATGTACAGATCGCCTGCATGATTATCAATCTGGCACTGATTGCCGCCTGTATTGTACTGATGATGCAAAACGGCGGAATCATCTTTGAATTCGCGCCCCTGGCTGCCCCCGGCAAGTAAGGAGAAATGGATATGAAGAACTATGATGTAATTGTCATCGGCGCCGGAAACGGCGGTCTGGCTTCTGCCGCCACCCTGGCAGAGAAAGGAAAAGGCGTCATCGTCTTTGAAAAGCATAACATCCCCGGGGGCTGCGGAACCAGCTTCCGCAGAGGTCGGTTTGAATTCGAGATTGCTCTTCATCAGCTGTCCCACATGGGCACGGAAGAAAATCCCGGTCCCCTCATGGAGCAGTTCAAGCGCTACGGCATCTACGACGAGATCGAGTGGATCCGGATCAAGGAGCTGTTCCGGGTGAATTTTCCCGACGGCACCGGCATCAGCCTCCCGGCGGAGAGAAAAGCCTGCGAAGATCATCTGTGCAGGGAATTTCCCCATCAGGCGGAGGCCATCGGCAAATACTTTGAGGTTGTCTACGGCTTCTGCGACCAGTCTGTCGAATTCGCGGCGAAAAGTGCCGCCAGCACCGGCGAGCCAGGCGCTGTGAAAAAGGCTATTATGAAGGTGGGTTTCCCCAAGCTGTATCCTCTTCTTGCCAAGTATGCCATGAAGAGCACTCAGGAGGTGCTGGATGAATTTTTCACCGATCCCAAGCTGCAGCTGGCGCTGAGCGCCTACTGGTGCTTTATGGGGGTGCCCCCCACCCGGTTCCCCTTCGCCATTTTAGCCAAGTGCACCACCTTCTACCTGGAAACCAAGCCCTATTATGTGCGCGGCACCTCTATGATGATGAACCAGGCCATCATGGAAGCGGTGATGCGGATGGGCGGCGTGGTACGCCTCAACTGCGGCGTCCAGCGGATTCTTCTGGAGAACGGAAAAGCCGTAGGTGTGATTGATGAGCACGGGGAAGAATACCGGGCCAAGCGGATTATTTCCAACATATCCCCTCTGGCCACCTATGGCAATCTGCTTGCTCCCCAGGATGTGCCGGAGGCTGCCCGGGAGTATCTGAAGCCTTATACCGTGGGTATTTCCGCCCTGACCTGCTTCATCGGCCTGGACTGCACCCCGGAGGAGATCGGTTTCACCACCTCCTTCACCCTGAATTACGAGAGTCTGGATGCCAACAAGGATTTCCAGGATGCCTACAAGCTTCTCCCGGAGAACGATCCTTTGGTTGCCACCTGCTACACGGTGGATGACCCCTGTGTATCCCCTCCAGGCACCAGCATCATCACCGCCGGCACCCTGAAATACAGCACCGAGTGGGAGAAGCTGCCCCCGGAACAGTACTATGAAATGAAGTATGAGGCAGGAAGACGGATTGTCGCCCGGCTGGAAAAAATGTATCCCGGTATCACGGAGCATATTGAGGAAATGGAAGTTGCCACGCCTCTTACCCACATGCGGTATCTGGGGCATCCCGGCGGTGCCATCTATGGCTATGAGCAGGACCTGATGCAATCGGTATTCTTCTTCCCCTCCGAAAGCAAGATCCCCAATCTGGAATTTGCCAGCGGCTGGGTCAATGCCTGCGGCTTCGGCCCCAACTATACCTATGCCGATACCCTCGCAACCAAGATCGCCAAGGAGGTGTAAGCAATGGCTAAGAATATTAAGGAAACCCTGCTGGGTACTTTGGAGCACGGACAGCAGATTATGGAGAATATCCGCGTGATGCGCAGCGTGTCCGCCGATAAGCTCCCCACGGACAGCGTGGCTCGACCCGCTGAGGCCATTCACCGCAAGGAACTGAAGCTGGTGGTGCAGTCTGTGATGGACACCGGCAAGCAGGCCAAAATCTTCCGGTTTGTATCGGAGGACGGGTATCTTCCTCCCTTTGAGGCGGGACAGTATATTAACCTGTTTACCCAGATCGAGGGCGTTCGCACCAGCCGTCCCTACAGCCTTTCCTCCTCGCCGAAGCAGCGTGCCTATTATGAGATCACCGTCGCCAGAACCCGGGACGGTTTTGTGTCCGATTACCTGCTGGATCAGGTGAAGCTGGGGGATCGGTTCACCGCCAACGGCCCTGCAGGTGTGTTCCGGTATCAGCCGGTGTTCCACAGCAAAAAGTCCCTGTTTTTGGCAGGCGGCAGCGGCATTACCCCCCTGCTCAGCATGACCCGGGAGATTCTGGATGCCGGCCTTGACCGGGATGTGGTCATGCTCTATGGCTGCCGCAATCCGGAGGCGGCGCTGTACCACGAGGAGCTGACAGCCTACACCGCCGCGTTTCCCAATTTCCGCTACCATTTGGTGGTTTCTGACCCGGTGGAAAACTGGGACGGGGAGAGGGGCTTCCTGGATGAAGCGCTGATCCGCCGGTTGGTGCCGGATTTTGCCCAGCGCACCAGTTACATCTGCGGCCCCCAGGTTATGAACGATTTCTGCAAGTCTACCCTGGAAGCCATGGGCGTGCCGGAAAAGAAGATCCGCCGGGAGATGTTCGGCGCACGGCGGGACATTCAGAACGAACCGGGCTGGCCCGCAGAGCTCACCGGAAACGAAGTATTCACCATCACCGTAGGAGACAAAAAGATTCCTGCCAAATCCGGCGAGCCTGTTCTGGTGGCTTTGGAACGGGCAGGTGTCCGGGTGAATGTGTGCTGCCGCAGCGGTGAATGCAGCCTCTGTCGGGTAAAGCTGGTATCCGGCAACGTATTCCTGGCCAGAGGTATGCTGCGTCGTTACGCTGACGAAAAGTACGGCTACATTCACTCCTGCAAAGCATACCCCATGGGAGATATTGAGATCATGCTGTAAAACAGCAGAAAGGAGTGTATGATGGGCTTTTTCTTTGAAGGCTATAGCCTGGTCGCTCTTGCCGGGCTGGTGCTGCTGGTCGCGGCACTGGTGGCACTCAACGAGCTGACCCGCCGGAGCAAGGCTCTGGCGATTGCCGTGTACTGCGTATTCCCCGTGATTTTGGTGGTACTCATTGCCGCCGGTGTAGTAGGAAGTCCCTCCAGCAAGACATGGTTCGGCGTGATCAAGACCTATTCCGCCCTGATTGGCGTGGTGGGCTTTATGCTGATCCGTTACACAAAGCTGGGCAATCGGAAATTTGCCTGGTATTTCCCGGTGGCGATCCTGGGTGTCAATATTCTGGAGGCCATCTATCGGGATTACGAGGTGTTCGCCAGCTTTAAGACCATGACCACCGACGCGGCGGGACTGACCCTGCTGGGAGGCCCATGGAATCTGATGAACGCCCTTGCCGGGGTATTTCTGCTGCTGACCATGACCGGCTGGATGGGAATTCGGGTGGCAAATACCAAGTCCAAGGATATGGTATGGCCGGATCAGCTTTGGTTCTGGATCATCGCCTATGACCTGTGGAATGTGGCCTACTGCTATAACTGCATCGCCACCCGGGCGATGTACGCAGGCGTTGCCCTGTTGTTGAGCTGTACCTTTGCGGAGTTCTTCGTAAAGCGGGGCATTTGGCTCCAGCACCGGGCTCAGACCCTGGCGCTGTTCGGCATGTTCTCTCTGGCAGTGGACTACCAGGCCATGCCTGCCTTTGGCATTACTGCCACCTACAATCCCGCAGCCTGGACCGTACTAAGCGCTCTTGCTCTGGCCTTTAACGCGGGCGTGTTTGTGTACGAGGTGTTTGTAATTGTGAAGACCAGGCGCAATCCTCTGAAGCAGGAGCTGTATACAGAGCTTACCGATTACAAAAAGAATCTGGCTGCCAACGGTCTGAAGTGAGGAGTGGCTATGGACAACATTCGCGTCATACAGATCAAACAGAGTCTTTTCGCGGACAACGATGCGGATGCCGAGAGGCTTCGGGGCCAGCTGAAGGAGGAAAAGACATTTCTTCTGAATCTCATGTCCTCTCCCGGCAGCGGCAAAACCACCACTCTGCTCAGAACTATTGAAAACCTCCGGTCACAGCTGCACATCGGCGTTATGGAGGCGGATATCGATTCCTCCGTAGATGCCCAGACCATCAGCACCACCGGTGTCAGAACCATTCAGCTCCACACCGGAGGAATGTGCCACCTGGACGCGGATATGACCCGGCAGGGACTGCGGGAACTGGGTTCCGAGGATCTGGATCTCGCAATCCTGGAAAATGTAGGCAATTTGGTGTGTCCTGCGGAATTTGACACCGGCGCGGTAAAAAACGCTATGATTCTCTCGGTTCCGGAGGGACACGATAAGCCTCTGAAATATCCGCTGATCTTTCAGGTATGCGACGCACTGATTATCAACAAGATTGACGTACTGCCATATTTTGACTTTGATTTGAAAAAGGTGCGGGAGTATGCCCTGGCACGGAATCCTAGGCTTAAGATCTTCCCCATCAGCGCCAAGACTGGTGAAGGGGTGGAAGCCTGGTGTCAGTGGCTGTCCGGGCAGGTAAACGCCTGGCAAACAGAGCAGTAGGACATCTTCAGCTTTTTCTTCTTTTCCGTTTTGCAGGACTGTTTCCTGAATATACGCTGTTATGCAGACTTTGCAGCTTCCACAAGTAATTTTGTCAAATCCATTACGAAGGAGTCCCCCTGCATGGTAAGACGAAAGTACATTTCTGGACGAATAAGAATACTGTCTCATTTGTGAAAAATGAAAACCACAGACCGAAAATGCACCCCATCTGCAAAATGGGGTGCAACTGAAACCTGCAGTGTCATTATTAGGGTTCTTTGCCAGAAAAAAGGCATCACCGCAAGGTGGTGCCTTTTTTCGGTTTCCGTGCCCACATAGGGTTTCAGCAGAAAGTACAGCCCCACGGCAACCAGAACCGCCGCCAGGGAAAAGCCGCACTGCTGCATGGAGAGGCCAAAGAACATGGATTCGCTGTAGGACTGGATCTCTTTGTTGATTTTTACTTCCAATGGTTTCCTCCTTTTGGTAAAAGAATAACGCCGTTCCGATAATAGGTACGCCCACACCCCCGTTGATCCCAATTCACAACGGTATAATCATCGACAAGCTGCTTTTGGAAAATGTAATTTGCAAAGGCATCCGGACTGGAAGGTCCACCGTGAAGCCACAGCATAACAGGATTTTCTGTGTTCTCTCCGCGAATCAGCAAATACTGCTCCTGTCCGCCCAAAGGAACATAGATACCTTCGTCAACACCGTTTGGAGTATCTATGTGATTAATAAAATAAGTCACACCACGAGCGGCACATATAAACAAAACCGCAGAAAGTATTAGGACAGGAATGGATAATCCAATCCATTTTAATATTTTCTTGAATTTGAAAATAGGCAGTTTTATCAATTTATCTTTCTCCCAATTTTCATATCCTGTCGCCACTTGGGAGCTTCGCCATCGT
>OIZI01001399.1_pt1 | contig 10393 bp, 10 predicted proteins | sample 1588441 | NCBI WGS metagenome assembly OIZI01 (sample SAMN03283284) | human gut metagenome | biome: human-associated habitat; material: feces | host: Homo sapiens | place: Peru | collected 2012
TCTTAAAGAATTTTCAGGGTTGTTTTACTGTTCAGTTATCAAGGTTCTATATGCTCAAATCTGATTCGCTCAAATTTAAAAGCTTTTATCATGTCGCTCGCAGCGACTTGATTATATTAACATCATTGTCATATCTTGTCAACAACTTTTTTAAAAAAGTTTTGAAGATTTTCAACTCCGTTATTAGGAGTAAAAAACCACTTTGTTCAAGTGGTTTTTTACAGCGGAGAGGATGGGATTCGAACCCATGCGCCCGTGAAGACAAACGGTTTTCAAGACCGCCCCGTTATGACCACTTCGGTACCTCTCCAAGCTATTTAATTGACTGCTTCGTCAACAGCTCGTTTATAATATCATGCATATTATGGTTTGTCAACACTTTTTCAAAAAAAATTTTAAAATTTTCAAATCTTCTTTTGTTGTCACTTTGATATTAGTGTACAAACCCCTTGAAATATGGGGTTTGCGGGTTCCAAAGTTTTCCATAACCATTGCATCATCTGTGATATTCAAATCAGTATTTTTGTCATTTTTTAATTTATTATAAGCATTTTTTAATTCCTGATACATGAATCCCTGAGGAGTCTGTATCATCCATAATGTATTTCTGTCAGGAGTATCTACCACATTACCATCGCAGTCAACAATCTTAATTGTATCTTTAGATGGAACTGCCATTACGCTGGATCCATATTTTACAGTATCATCAATACAGATATTAATATAATCCGGCTCTATGCATGGACGTGCCCCATCGTGCACAAGAACAATATCTGTATGCGGATTCACCTTTTCCATTCCATTCATAACCGAATTATATCTTTCTTTGCCGCCATCTGCATAGGCTCTAACCTTTGCAAATCCAGCTTCAGATATAATCTGGTCGCAATATGTGTGTTCACTTGCTCCGTATATAACAGAATCACCTGTCACAATAACGATATCATCCACATTGCTTTCTTCAAATGCCCTGATTGTATAGTACAGAATGGGCTTATCATCCACCTGTATATACTGTTTGGGAATATCTGTATTCATTCTTGTGCCTTTACCGCCAGCAAGAATAATAGCTGTTGTATGCATTATCTCTCTCCTAATTTGAGGTTAGGCACAGCATTAAGGTCGTAGCCATGTCTTGTTCCATTGATATACTCGTAATATCCTGCCGCACCAATCATAACCGCATTATCTGTACACAATCCTGGTGATGGAGAATAAAACTTCACCCCTGCTTCATCACACGCTGATTTGAGTGCAGCTCTAAGGGCAGAATTAGATGCAACTCCGCCTGCAACAGCCAGTTTGTCAAACTTCTGCTCTTTGACGAGTTTCATTGCTCTCGATACAAGTGCATCAACAACTGCATTCTGGAATGAAGCAACAAGGTCTGCCTTATTGATATGCTCACCCTTCATCTCGTATTTGTTAAGTGTATTAAGCACAGCGGATTTGATTCCACTGAACGAAAAATCATATGGTGCATCATCAACCTGTGCGCGTGGAAATTCAAATGCGTGAGGATTGCCCTCTTTGGCAAGCTTATCAACCTTTGGTCCGCCTGGATAACCCAGTCCCACTGCTCTTGCAACCTTGTCAAACGCCTCTCCTGCCGCATCATCTCTTGTTCTTCCTATAATCTCATAACTGCCATAATCGTTCACCTTGACAAGATGAGTATGGCCTCCTGATACAACAAGTGCCGCAAAAGGAGGTTCAAGATCTGGATTTTCAACATAATTTGCGCTGATATGTCCCTCTATATGGTGCACTCCTACAAGCGGTTTGCCTGTTGCAAACGCCAGAGCTTTAGCCTCTGCCACCCCGACAAGAAGTGCGCCGACAAGCCCCGGTCCATAAGTCACTGCTATCGCTGTTATATCATCAAGCGTGACATCTGCCTGTTTTAAAGCCAGTTCTATAACGCCATCTATATTCTCTATATGCTTTCTTGATGCTATCTCAGGCACTACGCCGCCATAATTCGTGTGGATATCTATCTGTGAATTGATAACATTAGACAGAACTTCCCTGCCATTCTTTACAACTGCTGCCGCAGTCTCATCACACGAACTTTCAATAGCCAGAATCAGTACATCTTCCAACTTTATTAACCTCCTACTTAAACTAAGCCAGCTCCCAGTAAAGAATCTTCCATCTCTTATCACTGTCCTGACGAAGCATGAATTTTGTCTTTGACATTGTCAGTTTGTCACCCTCGCGTAAGGCGAACGTCACATATAAAGACGCATATTTCCTGCCCTGAAATGTCTTGTAATTAACCAATGCGCTGTCATCTATACTGACATCTGATATAAATCTGTTATTAGATCTGTAATCCTCTATATCCTGCTTTAACGCCTTATAGAACTCGCTATCTGTCTGTGTTCCTTTTAACTCTGAATCAAAAAGCTTTCTCGCCTGGCTGCCGAGCTGCTCAATCTGCTCATCTGTGAGCTCAGATTTATAATATGCTGTTGCTATCTTTGCATATAGCTTCACAACCTCTTTAGGCGATTCTGGATAGTTATTATCTATATCAAGCGCAAGAATACTGGAAAGCTGCTGGTTTGTCACGGCTTTCTGGGTAGAATCAAGCGTAGGCTCTCTTCTTGAAATATAAAAGAAATATGCCACGCAGAGCACCGCAATCGTTGTAACAAGCGTTATCATCTTACCATATTTTTTCATAATACCACGCTCCTTTTCATCAGTCTCTAAACATAAGGTCTACCGACTTTCCATCACTTCCAAGCTCTGCTGCCGGGAATATTCTCCTTGCACGGTCTATATAATCCCCCGGTCTTACAAGAGACGGGCTGAAATGTGTAAGCCACATCTGCTCAACCTCCGCAGTCTTCGCCATTCTGGCAGCCTCCTCGAAAGTCATATGTCTGTTCTCTTTTGCCTTGCACTCTTTATCATTCTCTCCATACATGCCCTCACATATGAACAAATCAGAGCCCTTGGCATTGTTAACAATTGAATCAACCGGTCTTGAATCTGTCGTATATGTCACTTTAAGGCCTTTTCTTGCCTCACCCATAACCATATCAGGATAAAATGTTTTATCGCCTGCAGTGATACTCTGGCCATGCTGGAGCTTATTCCACATCTGTTGCGGTATGCCAAGCTCCATAGCCTTCTTAGCGTCAAATTTGCCTATTCTTGGTATACTGATGCTGTAGCCATAGCATGTGACTGTATGATTAACTTTAAAAGCATCTATTTCATATCCGTTAATCGAGAAATGCTCCTGTGGATTATTAATCTCTATACATTTTAACTCATACGGAAGCTCTGGCGCTATCACCCTTAACGATGAAACAACCCTTGACAGTCCCTTTGGCCCGATAAGTGTAACAGGTTCTGTTCTGTCTGAATTGCCTATCGTAAGGAGAAGTCCCGGCAATCCGCTGATATGGTCAGCGTGATAATGTGTAAAGCATATAACATCTATAGGATTGAAACTCCAGCCTTTTTCCTTGATTGCAATCTGGGTTCCCTCTCCACAGTCTATCAAAAGACTGCTTCCATTGTATCTTGTCATAAGTGCTGTCAGCCAGCGATTAGGCAGTGGCAGCATTCCACTGGTTCCAAGCAGACATACATCAAGCATATTATTGTTCCATCCTTCTCTTTTATTGTTATCGGTTAAATGTAATCACTTTTTGACATGACAAGAGCATCCTCAACCGGTCTTTCATAGAATCTTTTTCTCCTGCCAATCTCTTTATATCCCATCTTCTTATACAGATTAATAGCCGGTACATTGCTTTCACGCACTTCAAGAAAATACGTATCAACATTCTTGGCACTACCGGCAGCATGAAGTTCTTCCATAAGCTTCTGTGCTATTCCTCTGCCACGGTAATTCTGGTCAACCGCCATATTCGTTATATTGCCCTCTCCCAGAACTGTCCACATGCCGCAATATCCTGCAATCTTTCCATCATATTCACATACAAGATATACATTATCAGGATTTCCACATGCATCTTTGAATGATTTGTCAGACCACGGAAGTGAAAATATAACATTTTCAATATCACATACAGCACTCACGTCATCATCAGTCATAGGTCTTATATTGTACATGACTTGCCTCCAGCTCTCTTTCCGCCTGTGATGGTCTTATATAATCAGGTACAACCCTGCTTCCATCCATGCTCTTTCCATCATTGTACATCTGCATCGCCAGAACAGCAACACTTGCCGCGCGCTGGGTATTCATATTAGGTGCAGCATATGTATAGCCGCATGTTATATTTTCTTTCACCTTGTCAATGACAGATATTCCATCTCCCATTATGACAACATTCTTTCCAAGCTGGTTAAGGCGTTCAACCATCTCTGCATCGCTGTATAAGCCCTTTTCAATGTCACACACAAGCTTACCGCATTCAAAATGATAAACTGCCCCATATACGTGATTTCTCCTTGCATCCATAACAGTGCACACATATACATCTGTACCTGTATAATTATATGCCATAGCCTCCAGAGTTGGCACTGCTACTACAGGAATATTATTAGCAAATGCAATTCCCTTTGCAGTTGCAACCCCTATTCTCAAGCCAGTAAACGAACCTGGGCCTACTGATACTCCTATAAGGTCGAAGCTGTCTGGCTTTGTCTCTGTCATGGTACATATCTGGTCAATCATAGGAAGTAATGTCTGTGAATGTGTCTTTTTATAATTAATAGTATACTCCGCTGTCACTATATCATCAGTAAGTACAGCCACTGATGCTGTCACAGCCGAACTTTCTATAGCAAGAACTCTCATATTACTCACGTCCCTCCTGTATAGTTATACCCCTGTAATCGAATCCCTTATCAAGATTCTTCTCAATTCTTACATATGTTGTATTCTCCGGGAACAGCTCTGGAAACAGATTACCCCATTCAACAAGACACACTCCATCTGAATAGAAGTATTCTTCATATCCTATCTCATCCATCTCCTCGCATGAGCCAAGCCTGTACACGTCAAAATGATACAGTGGCAGACGTCCCTGTGTATATTCCTGTATTATTGTAAATGTCGGACTGCATATAGGCTCATCTATTCCAAGCCCGTCTGCGAATCCTTGTGTAAATACAGTTTTTCCTACTCCAAGGTCACCCTCAAGGCATATTATCTGCCCAGGTTCAGCCTCCTGTCCCATTCTGAATCCACAATCATATGTCTCTTTTGAACTGTTCGTTTCTATAACCATACGTTTCCTTTCACGCAGTGCCTATTGCTCTGCTGCCTGATGGCATTTCTCGATAACATTTTTCTTATTAAGCTTTATCTGATAAGGCGATAACTTTTTCTCTGCCATCTCTATAAATCCTTCTGCACTATCGCCGAGGCATCTGTAAGGTATAACATTAGCCCTGACTGCTGTTATATACAATATAATACTTCTGCCTGTTGATTTCATCTTGAAGATATCTTCCCACAGAAGTTCTTCTGATACATCATTCTGGCTGAGTGTAATCTTCTCCTCTGTCACTGTATATTTTACAGGGTCAGAAAATGCTTTGACAGACTTCATCTGCTTCTTGACTTTCAGAAGCATGCCAATCGGTGTATACACTGTGAAAAACAAGCCAAAAAACGCCATCATCAATGTGTATGCCACATTATAATTGCCAAATGATAAAACGCATATAACCAGACAGATTATACCGAATATAAGGCTTGCTATACCGCTGAAGCTGTGATAATTATGATATATTTTAAAATTCATCAGGTCTTTTTCTTTAATATCAGTCTCAAAAGACACGCTTTCAACTGTTTTATTATCCATCGCTAAACAACCTCCGTGATATTAACGCATGAACTTAGATAATCCGCCAAGATTAAGTCCATCTTTCTTCTTAGAAGCTCTGTTATCGTTCTTTCTGTTCTGCTGTCCACCCTTCTGTCCCTGTGGTCTGTTAGCAGCTATCTTTCTGTTGGCAGCTTCCTTCTCATCAAGAATCATTGAAAGAGATATTCTTGCCTTAGGAACATCTACTTCCATAACTCTTACATCAACAATATCTCCAACACTGACAACGTCAAGAGGATGCTCAACTCTTCTGTCTGCGCACATCTGTGATATATGCACAAGTCCGTCCTGATGTACCCCTATATCGACAAATGCTCCGAAATCAATAACATTTCTTACAGTACCTTTAAGTATCATGCCCGGTGTAAGATCTTTCATATCAAGAACGTCCTTACGAAGAATTGGCTTAGGCATCTCTTCTCTTGGGTCTCTGCCCGGCTTCTCTAATTCCTTAACGATATCTTCAAGAGTCACTTGTCCTATGCCAAGCTTCTCTGTCATCTCTTTCATATCTTTAATCTTGCTCTTGAGTCCGATAAGTTCTCCCGAACTGATTGAATTAATATCATATCCAAGTAATTCAAGAAGCTTGGTTGCAGCCTCATAACTCTCTGGATGCACACTTGTAGCATCAAGCGGATTATCTCCACCGCTTATTCTCATGAATCCGGCACACTGCTCGAATGCCTTAGGTCCAAGCTTCGCAACCTTTAAAAGCTGCTTTCTGTTAGTAAATCTTCCGTTAGTCTCTCTGTAGTCAACAATGTTCTTGGCAACAGCCTTAGAGATTCCTGAAATATATTCAAGAAGTGATGCTGATGCTGTATTAAGGTCAACACCAACTTTATTAACACTGTCCTCAACAACACCTGTAAGTGTCTCTGAGAGCTTCTTCTGATTGCAGTCGTGCTGATACTGTCCAACTCCTATCGATTTAGGGTCAATCTTAACAAGCTCCGCAAGCGGATCCTGTACTCTTCTTGCTATTGATACTGCACTTCTCTGGGCAACGTCAAAATCAGGGAATTCTTCTGTTGCAAGCTTACTTGCAGAATATACTGATGCGCCAGCCTCATTAGTTATAACATAATCCACATTAGTAAGGTTCATCTCTTTAATCATATCCGCAATTATCTGCTCTGATTCTCTTGAAGCTGTACCATTACCGCATGAAATAAGTGTTATGCCATATTTGTCGATTAACTTCTTAACCTCTGCCTTTGCCTCTGCAACCTTGTTGTGCGGCATTGTAGGGTATATAACCTTAGTATCAAGAACTTTTCCTGTAGGGTCAACAACAGCAAGCTTACAGCCCGTTCTAAATGCCGGGTCCCATCCAAGTACAACCTTGCCGGCGATTGGTGGCTGTAAAAGAAGCTGTTCGAGGTTCTTGCCGAATACCTTAATTGCTCCATCTTCCGCTGTGTCTGTTAGGATATTCCTGATTTCTCTGTCTATCGCAGGTGCAATAAGTCTGTCATATGCATCTTTAATCGCATCTTTGATATATGGTGTTGTATACTCGTTATCTGAAGTTATTATGTTCTTTTCCAGATATCTCTCAATTCTTTCCTCTGGCGCTTCTATCTTGACTGTGAGGAACTTCTCTGCCTCACCTCTGTTGATTGCAAGTATTCTGTGTCCCGGAATTGTCGCTATAGCCTCTGAGAAATCATAATAATTCTCATATACAGACTCTGCCTTCTCATCCTTGGCAACAGATACAATCTTGCCCTCTTTCATAGTTATGTCTCTTATATATGTTCTGTAATCAGCAACATCTGATATCTGCTCCGCAATTATATCTAACGCGCCGGCAATTGCCTCCTGCTCGTCAGCAACTTCCTTGCCCTCCTCTGCACTGATATAATCTCTTGCAGCCACTGTTATGTCCTCTGTTGCATTCTGAGCCATGATATATTCAGCAAGAGGCTCTAATCCCTTCTCCTTGGCAATTGTAGCTCTTGTTCTTCTCTTCTGCTTATATGGTCTGTAAAGGTCTTCTACAAGCACCATTGTCTCAGCGGCAATAATTTTGTTTTTAAGCTCATCAGTAAGCTTCCCCTGCTCCTCTATGCTTGCAAGCACCTGCTCTTTTCTATCTTCGAGATTACGGAGATATCTCAATCTCTCATCTAAATTTCTAAGCTGTTCATCATTGAGTGAACCTGTAACTTCTTTTCTGTATCTGGCTATGAACGGAATTGTACATCCCTCATCTATAAGCTTTACAGCTGCTTCAACCTGCGAAGCTTTTACCTCAAGTTCCTCAGCAATTTTCTTAAGAATATCCATTATCTATTCTCCTTAACCCTTATACATATTCCGTACTATTATACCAATTCGTCATGCATTAATCAACCTCGCCCGTGTCAGATTAACGAAACAGACCCCGGCAGCCTGTAAGCCGCCGGGGTCATAAATTTTAATAATTAATTATTCTCTTCTGGAACGAATACATTGTAGATTGTCTTGATTGCATCCTCAAAGTATCTGTTTCTTACGCCGATGATGATGTTAAGCTCTGAAGAACCCTGGTCAATCATCTTAATGTTAATCTTAGCCTTTGCAAGTGCTGAGAATATATTAGCAGCGATACCTGAGTTATTCTTCATTCCTCGTCCAACAACAGCTATAAGGGCAAGGTCTGATTCAAGCTCTATAGTATCAGGATTAACAGCTCTGTGAAGCTCTGCTAATACTTTCTGCTCCTTCTCAACGAATTCATCCTGATGAACGAATACTGTCATTGTATCGATACCTGATGGCATATGCTCAAATGATATACCATTGTCCTCGAATACCTGAAGAACTTTTCTTCCAAATCCTATCTCTGAGTTCATCATATCTTTATCGATACCGATTGATACGAAGCCCTTCTTACCTGCAATACCTGTTATAATGCAGTCAGGTCTGTTACATGTTGTCTCAACAATCATAGTACCCTTATCCTGTGGCGCATTAGTATTACGGATATTGATTGGAATTCCCTCTTTTCTTACTGGGAATATAGCTGATTCATGAAGAACTGATGCGCCCATGTATGAAAGCTCACGAAGTTCCTTATATGTTATGACTTCGATTGACTTAGGATTCTTAACTATTCTTGGGTCTGCTGCCATGAATCCAGATACATCTGTCCAGTTCTCATATACGTCTGCCTTAATAGCTCTTGCAACTATTGAACCTGTGACATCTGAACCACCTCTTGAGAATGTCTTAACCTTACCATCTGGCATAGCTCCATAAAAGCCAGGTATAACTGCGCTCTCAACGCCCTGGAGTCTCTGTGCTAACACGTCATTAGTCTTTTCTGAATCAAATTCTCCATCTTTATTAAAGCAGATTACTGTCGCAGCATCAATGAATTCATAGCCCAGATAATTAGCCATGATGATACCGTTAAGATACTCACCTCTTGATGCAGCGTAATCAGAACCAGCCTTAGACTCGAAATTCTTCTTGATTGTCTCAAACTGCTCTTTTAAAGAAAGCTTAAGACCAAGTCCCTTGATGATTTCATTGTATCTTTCCTCGATTGCCTTTAATGACTTGTCAAATACCTTGCCAGACTCTGCCTCAGCATAACATTTGTAAAGCATATCTGTAACCTTAGTATCATCTGAGAATCTCTTTCCCGGTGCTGATGGCACAACAAATCTTCTGCTCTCCTCAGCACGTATGATATTGCCGACCTTCTTGAACTGCTCTGCACTTGCAAGTGAACTTCCACCAAACTTAACTACTTTTACCATTTTTACTCTCCCTTATATCTAATTATTCTATCTGATTATTTAAGAACAGTCTTATCAATTCTTATTCTGTTAATCATATCAAAGCTTGCAATTGTCTCGTTGAATGCCATCTCTGTCATATCTTCTGTCACGAAACCAAATTCTCCGACAACGCCGTCAACTGTCACAATATCAACATCGCCAAATGCCTCTCTTACTGCATCAGCATCTTTATCAGGGTCGCCCTTAACTCTTACGAAGAAGCTTCTTACCTCATCATCTGTTGAGCCAAGCTCAAGCTTTGTCTTAGCCCATACTGTCATGACATTAGTGCCCTTATGCTTAACACAGTCAACCACATCTGCAACTACTGCACTGGCTGTTGGAAGCTTACCGGCTCCTGCTCCGAAGAACATAACATTGCCAAGTACATTACCATTAACGTATATTCCGTTAAGAACATCATTAACATTATATAATGGATGAGTGCTGTCAATCATGAATGGTGCTGTTATGACATATACCTTTCCATCCTTCTTATAGCTTGTTGCGAGAAGCTTAATAACGCATCCGAGCTCCTCTGCATACTTGAAATCTGTTGTTGTTATCTTAGATATTCCCTCTGTTGTGACCTCTTCAAAATGAACTGTAGAGCCACACGCAAGTGATGTAAGGATTGCAATCTTACGACATGCATCATATCCTTCAACATCTGCCTCAGGATTACGCTCAGCATAACCGAGCTCCTGCGCTTCTTTCAGAGTATCCTCATATGAGCTTCCCTCTCTGCTCATCTTAGTGAGGATATAGTTAGTTGTTCCATTAAGAATACCTGTT